>Ga0105046_10010156_pt1 | contig 14666 bp, 10 predicted proteins | sample MAT03_FD_78385 | JGI IMG/M metagenome (GOLD analysis project Ga0105046, IMG submission 78385) | Freshwater microbial communities from Lake Fryxell liftoff mats and glacier meltwater in Antarctica - MAT-03 (megahit assembly) | ecosystem: Environmental > Aquatic > Freshwater > Ice > Liftoff... | reverse complement strand
GGTCCGGTGTGATTCTGCTCGACGAGATCGAAAAGGCGCATCCGGACGTCTACAAGCTGGTCATGGGTCTGCTTGATGAAGGCCGAATCACCGAGCAATCGACCGGATCGACTGCAGACGCTTCGGCGTTCGTCATCGTCATGACCAGCAATGCGGAGCATGCAAAGCTTGCGACGCTGATGCAGACGGTAGGTGATCCCGATGAGCGCCGGCGTGCGGTCAAGGACACGCTGTTGGGTGTCTTCAAACCGGAGCAGTTGGCGCGTGTGGACGACATCTTCTGCTTCGCGCCACTTGATCGCCGAGCGATTGCGCAGGTAATAGGCAAGTTCCTCTATTCCTTCGCCGATGAGGCCGGCGTCCGGTTGGCAAAGGTCGACGCTGACCTTTTGATGCAAACCATCCTTCGTCACGAGAAGCAGGAGAGTTACGGCATCCGAGAGTTGGTGCGATTGATCGAGAAGGCGGTCATCGACGGCATGTTGGCGGCCCGCGATGCCGGCGCCCGTGCTGTCGAGATTCGCGTTACAGAGGAGGGCCGGATTGAGGTCTTGCCCGTGCGTACGGGGACCGTTGCGGGTTAAGGCGAGCCTTGAATGAAATGGGGCGAGAACAAGATCGTCTTCGAAGAGGCCCTGATCGGCAGCCTGATCTCGGCTGCTGTGGGAGCGCTGGGTCTAGCCGCGTTGCTGCCGGCAGGCGCCATTCGGGCCGTCGCGGCTGTCTCCGGGTTCATCAGCGACCCCAATGCCGCGCAGTGGGGTAGGGCGCATCCGTTTCTGCTGATGGTTAGCGGCGCTGCAATTCTGAGCGCTGCGGTGGTGGGCTTCGTCGTTGGTTTTCGCTTGCTCGGTTGGCAGAAGCAGGAATGGCACTACGCCGGGATGCGCTTCCTCGTGGGTGACGCGATGCGCAAGGCACTGCAAGCCCGAGAACGCACCCTTTTCTCGAACGCGCAAAAGCTGCGGACTGTGCGCGGACTTACGTTGGGGGATGTGGAATTGTCGCGCACACGCGAGGTGGGTCACTTTTCCGTTTCCGGACTCCCTGGAGCCGGTAAAACTGTGCTGCTCTCCGCTGCCGCCCGCCAAGTGCTCGAGCGTGGCGATCGGCTGCTGATCCACGATCCAAAGGGCGACTTCCTTGACTGGCTCTGGACACCCGAGGTCGTTGTTCTCGGTCCCTGGGATGCACGAGCCGTTCCGTGGGACATCACGACCGATATCAACACCCCCGAGCGGGCGCTCTCGTTTGCGTCCGCGATCTTTTCGCAGACCGATGCCGGCGCGAACCAATACTTTGTTGACGCTGCGCGTGAAGTTTTCGCCGCGGTGGTCAAGCACCTGCAGCGGACCCGACCAAGTGCCTGGTCGTGGGAGCACCTGGCGGAGATCCTCCAATCCGGTGCTCATCGCCTGGTGGGCACCGCGCACGCAGGTGACCCGGTCACGCGCACGTTGATCCCGGATCCAAACAATAAGACTGTCCAGAGCATCCTCAGCGAGATCGTACGCTCTACGGCATGGATACCCGCCTACTCCGCAGCGTTCGATGACCAGCAGCGCGCAAAGGCCTTTTCTTTCACCGGCTGGTTGACCGGGCAGAGCCCGGTTCGAGTGGTCGTGCTCAACAACGATGCCCGCTACGCGACCCGAGCCGAACAACTGTTCTCCTCGATGCTGAATTCGGCTGCTTCAATTATTTCATCGCCGCAGATGCCGGAGCGCTCCGCGGATGCCGAAGGCCTGTGGGTAATTGCGGACGAGTACCCTCAGCTCGGGCCGCAGGGACAAAAGGCAATCCGTGTTATTGAAGAAATGGGCCGCTCGCGTGGCGTACGAGTCATGAAGGCCGTCCAGGATGAGTCGCAGCTTTTTGCTGCGGTAGGGCGTGAAAAAGGTGAGGCTCTACGGTCAGTTCAACAGACTCGCGTTTATCTCAAGCAGGCAACCGGCTCTGCAGCCGAGCTGTCTCAACGCTTGGGGCAAAGAGAAATCATGCGCGTCGAGTTCCCGCACATCGTGGGTGGCGGCAACAAACGTGTGATCAAGGATCGGCAGCCCGTGATCCGCGTCGATCAACTCACCGGCCTGCGCATCTTCAAAGAGGGGCCGGTACCGGGTGTCGCGATGATCGTCCATGCGGACGACCTGATCGGTTCTCTCCTGGTGCCTTTTCAGGTGTCGGCCGATCGCCGCGGTGCGCTGATCGCCAATGTGCGCTGGGACGCTGTGGCGAATGTTCCGATTGCCGAGCAGCGTAGCCACGTGACCCCGATAGAAACCGTGCCGAGTGTGGAGCCAGAGCGCCAAGTCGATCGTGATGAGTTCCCGGTAGAGGACCGCGAACGGCACGAGATTCAGGATGACGAACTCAGGGATCTTTTCTGATGCGCAACGCCCTGCAGATTCTTTTGGCGGTTGCGCTCGCAGTGCTGACCTATGGCTATTTCGCTTGGGTGTTGCCGTTGGTGGTCGCGGCGCTCAGCGGCTTCGTTGTGCTGGTGATCGCCATGCACGCGATGATCAGTGGTCGCTTCCGGTTACCGTTGCTCGGAGGCCCGGTGATCCTGGCGTGGCCGGCGGGAGCCTGGGCGGCGAGTGCCGTGGTTGAGCATGTCTTCGCGGGGGAGTTGACGCGAGATCGAGCGTTGGCGGCGTCCTGGGTTTTGCCTTTGCTTGCCTGGAAGCTCTCCTATGCATTGGCGCAGCAACGTGACCAAGCGCGCGATCTTGGAGGGATGGCAGTGGCAGCGATTGTCGTTTACATCGGGGCGGCGGCGTTGTTGAGCGGAGATTTGGCGGCGTTGATGCTGGCGGCATTACGGGCGGGAGGGGCTGCATTCGTTGCGCATCAGCACTTGATTTTGCCACCGGATTTGGAGGCCTATATGGTGGGTTTAGGGTTGGGAGGGGTGGGCGCGGCGGTGCTATTTGGCGTTCGTCTGTTGTACGTGTAACTGCTGAGATTTTGCTGTCTGAGGGAGAGGGAGTGTCGGCTTCGATAGGGTAGGGGCGAACGGTGTTGGGAGTTTTCGAAGGGTTGTGGGATGCATAGCCCGCTGCGCGGGCACCCGAATGAGGGCGCACACCTGATGCACTGCCTGCGGCTTACATAGACTATAAAATAGCCTCTGAATGCCTTTATTTGTATGCGTAAACGCCGTATACAAAGACGTGTACAAAGTCATACGTTTTTAAACGTTTGATCCTATCCAACAACGTCAACCGGGTTTACACGAGGACCATGAGCGAAGCGACGAAGAAACCGATGGTGGTCAGTTTCCGCCTTGGCAAAGAGGACTATGCAAAGCTAGAGGCAGCCGCGGCTGCGCAGGGAATGACTGTGGGCGAGTACGCCCGGATGACCCTTATCGGGGCGGTCGCTAGCGAGCGGGTCCTCGAAGAGATCAACGCTCTTCGACAGCTCATGGTGGAGAACAACGATCGCTTTCGCGAGGGCATGAACAAGTTCGTCGCAGTGGTCGACAAGCGTCTGCAAGAGCGACGCTGAGTGTTGAGCGCGGCCAAATTGCAGAACGCGAAGGATGCCGAGCAGTACTACGCCGAAGTCGACGACTACCGACGCGAAGGTGATTCGGCGCCGACCAAGTGGATGGGGCAGGGGGCGGAACGCCTGGGCCTGCAGGGCGAGGTCGAGAAGCAAGACTTCATACCGCTGCTGGAGGGCAAGTTGCCTGATGGCCAAGCTTTGAGCCGCAAGACTGCGGAGGGCGATGACCACGCGCCTGGTTGGGACTTCACGTTCTCGGCGCCGAAATCGGTTTCGATCGCCGCTCTGGTTGGGAAGGACGAGCGCCTGGTTAAGGCACATGACCAAGCAGTCGAGACTGCGGTGGGTTACCTGGAACAGTACGGCGCGACGACACGGGTGAGAACCGCCGATCAGGGCGTCGAAAACATCGCCACTGGCGAGCTGACCGTGGCGACCTATCGGCACACCACAAGCCGCAAGATGGACCCGCAATTGCACACTCACGCAGTGGTCTTGAACGCCACGCACGATGGCGAGCGCTGGCGCTCGTTGGACAGCCGCGGACTCTATCGAATGAAATCGGAGGCTTCCGACGTCTACCGCACTGAGCTCGCCCGGGCTGCTCGCGATCTCGGTTATGCCGTTGAGCACGATCCCGACGCGAACGCCGGCCGCACTGGCTTTCGGTTGAGCGAAGTGCCGCGCAACCTTGAGCAGAACTTTTCAAAGCGCAGCCAGGAGATCGAGGAGGCGCTCGCCAAACGCGGCAAGGATCGCGACAGCGCGAGCCGCACCGAAAAACAGACGGCGACGCTCGACACGCGTGACCGCAAGGGCAAGATTGATCACTCGGTCCTGGCCGATGAATGGGGGAAAGTCGCCCGAGATCTCGGCGCTGATCCTCAACGAATGACGCCGAAAGGCAACCAGACCGAGCCGAGCGGAATGAGTGCCGCTCAGACTTCACTACAGGAGGCGGTGGCCCATCTTTCTGAGCGGGATACCCGGTTCTCTCGCCAAGCGTTGGAAATCGCTGCACTGCGCTTCGGCGAGGGCCGTGCCACGCTCCGCGACGTTCGTTCCGCCGTCGACGAGCAGCACAAAGCCAAAACCTTGGTCCCGGCGACGACCTGGGGCTACGACGCCAGCACCGGAAAAAATCAGCGCGTCGAAGGCTTCACCACCGACGATGGCCAGCGTCTTGAGCGTCGCATGCTCGAGCTCGCCGGAGGCGACGCAAAGACAGTACCGCTCTCCAGCCGCACGGGAACCGAACGGATCATCCAGAGCATCGAACAAAACACTGGGCACAGCTTCAATGAATCGCAAAAAGCCGCTACTCACGGCGTACTGAGCGGCGATCGACGCGTGAATATTGTCCAGGGATACGCCGGCACCTCCAAGACCAACAGCGTGATTGTGGCGGCCGCGCGAGGTGCAGATCTCGCCGGCAAGGAATTTGTGGGACTGGCTGCAACTCACAACGCCAAGGACGAGTTGGCCAGCGCCACCCAACGGCCGGCACAGACGGTGGCGGGCTTTCTGGCGGCCAAACCGCCAGGCAGTGATACCAATCGGCAGCGGGTCTATGTCGTCGACGAAGCCAGCCTGATCTCAGCGCGGGACATGACGAAGCTCCTGGATCGGACCCGCGGTGCTCAAGTGGTTCTCGTCGGAGATGAGAAGCAGCTGGGCAGTGTGCAGGCGGGTGCCGCATTTCGACAGCTGCAGGAAAGCGATCGTGTCCCGGTGCATCGCCTTGATCAGATCGTGCGGCAGCGCGACGAGCAACTGAAATCGGCCGTCTATGACGCGATTCGCGGAAGCCCCGCAGATGCGATGCGCAAGCTGAAGGTCGATGAGGTTCGGGTGGATGCGGCGTCGCATCCGCAACTTCCCGCCGGCGATCGGCGCGCAGCCGATCGGTCAAAGCGCGTAGACCACATTGCTGCGCTCTATGCCAACTCCGATCCAAAGCAGCGCGAACAAACACTGGTGGTCACCCCTGGACGAGACGACCGCGAACAGGTCAACCACGCGATCCGACAGCGCCTGGTCGATCGCGGAGACGTCAGTCGAAATAGCATCCAGATCACCAGCCTGAGCCGGGTGGATATGACCGAGGTCGAGCTTAAGAAAGTTACGTCCTATCAGCCTGGATTGGTCGTCGTTCCGCAGCGCGATTACAAGGCTGCAAACGTCAGCAAAGATGAGCGCCTGACGGTGGTCGGCATCGACGCGCAGCGCGGAAAGCTTGCGCTCACCAACGAGCGCGGTGAAGCAGTCACCCTGGATCCCCGCAAGCAGACCAAACTGGGGCTCTTCGAGCGCAAGACGTTGGAGATCGGAGAAGGAGATCTCCTGGTTGCCGGCGAGCGATTGCCTGCTCGGCGCGCAGGTCAAGAAGTGGCGCTGCAGAACGGCGAGCGCCTCAAAGTCACGAAAGCGGAAGAAGGAGGGATCCAGGTTCAGAGCAGGGCAGGGCAGTCATTCCAGCTCGATGTGAGCCAACGGGCACCCGTCCTTAACCACGGCTATGCCAGCACGGCTCACGCGGCGCAGGGAATGACCTACGACCGCGTCATCGGCCACTTCGAAAGCACTCGCCTGAACTTGGCGAATCAGCAGACCTTCTATGTGGCCATTTCCCGAGCCCGCGAAGACGTCACCATCGTCACCGACGATAAAAAGTCACTCGCACAGCAGATTGCCAGGGAGAGCGGTCAGAATCTGACGGCGTTGGGAAGTGTTTTGAAGAGGGGCTTGGGTCTTTCGCACGATTAACACAGATAAACAGAAAACCGCCTGCCCGGCGGATAGATGTCTGACACCCAATTCACTTTCTAAGCCGCCTACCCGGCGGCGAACTCCTCCGCACCGGGCCGTATGCTAACGCGCGGCTTCTAAGCCGCCTACCCGGCGGCGAACAGCTTCGTCACCTCGCCCCGCAGTTCTTTGGTCTTCTAAGCCGCCTACCCGGCGGCGAACGTAGCGGTTATCGGCGTGCTTGTCGCGCGCCTCTTCTAAGCCGCCTACCCGGCGGCGAACCGGAATCGGCGCCAGCGTACGATCATCTTCTACTTCTAAGCCGCCTACCCGGCGGCGAACGAGCAGCCTTCGACGCTCTAGAGGTTCCCTGCTTCTAAGCCGCCTACCCGGCGGCGAACGGAGGGTGACGTTCGTCACGCTACGCCGCCTTCTTCTAAGCCGCCTACCCGGCGGCGAACGAAAATCGTATCGCCATCGGCCACTGTTTTTAGCTTCTAAGCCGCCTACCCGGCGGCGAACGCTTGGCGTCGCCACTTCAACCGTGGGGGCCTCTTCTAAGCCGCCTACCCGGCGGCGAACCAGATGCGACCGCCGCCCTCGTGCACTACGACCTTCTAAGCCGCCTACCCGGCGGCGAACGATCCGGAGTCGATCGAACTGCCGCCCAACATCTTCTAAGCCGCCTACCCGGCGGCGAACGAGCGCTCGCGCGCGTTCGCTGATGCGGTCAACTTCTAAGCCGCCTACCCGGCGGCGAACTGGATACCATGCGCGCCGTCATTTGGCAGCATCTTCTAAGCCGCCTACCCGGCGGCGAACAGCGAGGAGCTGGACGTCGAGACCGATGCCGTCTTCTAAGCCGCCTACCCGGCGGCGAACTGCGATGCTCTACGTTAGATCACCGCGCTACTCTTCTAAGCCGCCTACCCGGCGGCGAACCCGGGCTCTCTGTCGCCACGCAAGCGGTACCGCTTCTAAGCCGCCTACCCGGCGGCGAACGCACTGCGGAAGAGCGACCCTGAGCGCTACAACTTCTAAGCCGCCTACCCGGCGGCGAACGTCTTGCGCACCGCGCCTAGTGCCATATACACCTTCTAAGCCGCCTACCCGGCGGCGAACGCGTGGGATGTTCCAAGGCACACGCTTAACCACTTCTAAGCCGCCTACCCGGCGGCGAACCACAATCGTTGCCGAGCCCTGCGCCTTACGCTCTTCTAAGCCGCCTACCCGGCGGCGAACGTTTTTCTGATCGATTCAGTGCTTGAGTCCACCTTCTAAGCCGCCTACCCGGCGGCGAACCTAGTCAACGCGGCAACGATGCGTGACCTGACCTTCTAAGCCGCCTACCCGGCGGCGAACTAGAACGTTTCCTACGGTTTGGCAAAGGAAATCAAAGTCTTGGGCTGAATTTTTAAAGACCTACCCATTTTTTCAAGGGATCGCTAAGTGCTTGAATGCTTGAGCGTTCTGTAGAGCGCCGAAAAAAGGGTCTATTTCAGACCGCCGGCAAAGCAAAGGTGTTGCTTGTCGTACTAAAGCCGTAACTATCCGGTTTGAAGCGCCCGATATCCCCATCACACGGCACGCGTTCGACAATTAGTACAAAGTTCTGAGTCGTACTGCGACTCTGAAGATGGAAATACTCCATTCGTTTCGCCCGCGCTTCTGTGATCCGCCGATCGCGCAGCGCGCTGGTGCCATCCACTGCATCTCGATCTGAGCGTACCGTGGGGATGCGGAAGCGCCGAAATGACACCCACGGACCTTGGAAGTTATCAGGGACCGTGCGCGGGTAACCGATGCGTGCGTAGTCCCGGATCCACGGGCTCGGGCTCATCGCTTCAACCAACGCATCGAATTCCGACCTGTCGGTGGTGAAAACCCGCAATGTGCCGGGATGATTCGTCAGGGCAACAGCATATCGCCCCGGCTGTTTCTGAAAGCACCCGTGCAGGATGGATAGCAGTCTGCCGCGCATCAATGGCGGACTGACGCCGGCGTCCTCCGCGCCCCGGGTGTCTATGTCCAGGTATGTTCGGGCAGACATCAGCCAGCGTCCTTCTTATCGCCGGTGTAGACGCCACCCCGGATCAGACAGCCGAGCATGAACATGCCTGCTTCGGTGTCGGGATCGAGCTCGGCGATGCGAAGCATCAGCGCGAACGCAGAGCTCTCCGATGTGCCGCGGAAGAACTCCTGGGCATCCAGGCTGGCACCGTTGGGTTCAATGGCGATCGGCAATCCCCGCTGTGGATAGGTTGGGTACCAGGTGTCAAAGGTACGCAACGCATTCGCGATCTTCTGATCACGCAGTGCTGCCTGGCCCATTTCCCGAACGCTATGCGGGTCTTGATCCTCCGGTGGCGCGCTGATCGCATAGAGCGGCCGTGCGAAACCTTTGCTCTTCCCTTCGATGTAGTTCTGCGACGGAAAGACCTCGAGGGCGCCGGTCACACCGAATCGAACTTCGGCGCTTACACTCAGTCTGGACGAGCGGTCCCCGCGCAGGCCGTCGAGAATGATCTTGGCGACTTGCTGTTCCTGATCGCTGTAGTTGCCGAAGTCGTTCAGGGGAATCTGTAGTGCGTCGGAAATCTCAGCAATGAGGCTTTCACCTGAGGAAACGCGCATTTTGATCGAGGCGGCCACCGTCCGATTGCGCCAAAGCCAACGGCCGTTGAGTACGTTGCGCGCATATCGACAAGCCACTTCAAGCGGACCGGCATCCGCGTTCTTGACCTTGTCGACGAAGGTCTGCACCGCTTCGCGCATGGTCCGAATCGCTTCTGCCGAATCCTGCTTGGATGGCGCACAGGCGAACAACGCACCTGCAAGATCAAGAAAGCGCAAGTCGAAGCGCACTTCCAAGGCGAGCGCATCTGGATGGAGCTTGGCGGAGTCCGTGATCTGGACATTGGAGACCTTGCGTTCTCCCGTCTGCGCCGTAGAGCCTTCGGAGACAATGAAAGTATTGACGTTCTGCGTGCCACGAATACCGTGCCGAATCACTGGCAGCGGGCTACGGCGGTCATCCGCAAACACGTTGTAGAACGCCCCATCGGAGACAATGGTTCCACGCTGGAAGCTGAGCACGCCAGGAAGCTTTTTGATCGCCATTTTGATACTCCAAGTGGGTGAGTCAGTGGTTTTGACGAAGCAGGAAGACGCCTTGTTCGGTCCAGCCGGGGCGCCAGATGCATGCGTCAAATGAAGCGGTAAGCGCGCGCAGCGATCGGAACTGCACGAGCCCGACCAACGGTTCTGCATACGCATGGGAATAGCCCTCGCGAGCGCCGGAGCGCTGTTCGATGGGAGTGATGGGGGCGTAGCCGACATGGGTGGCACTGAGCCAGGTTTGATCGGGCGTTGCGGCGCGACGACCCAGGCGATCAAGCATCGCGTGCAGAGGATTTCCCTGGCTGGGATTCGGCATGAGGTCATGTCGATCAAGCACGACATACCCATTACGCAGGCTACCCATCGCCTCCTCTAGGTCCGTGTGGATGGCAACGCTGCCATGACGATCAATCCGTCCGCCGGCGAGACGAGATTTGGCTATGAACTCGTTGACGTCGTTGATCGACGAGACCGGTTCGGCGAACTCGATAACCAGCGAGGCGCGAACCGTTCCGGTGGCAACCGGCTGCAGCGACAGCGTCGGGCCTCTCGACCCACTCGCATAGTCGCTGCTCTTCCCACGCTCGAAGACGTAGGTGGCACTGCGCCGCTGATGGGGGTAGAGCTTGCCGAACTGAAGCTGGGCATTCGGCATCAGGTCGTGATGAATGTACACAACGCCGAGCGCGTTGTTGCCAAGGGCTCTGCCCAGGGCATGTGCCAGCATCATCGCCGGCAGGACGGGAACGCCCCCAACCAGGAAGCTGGTGTTGATCAAATTGGCTTCGGCAACCCAAAGCCTGGGCAGAACCAGGAAGCTCATCGCGCAAGCTCCTTGAGTTGGCTGGTAAGTCCAGCGCGCGCGCTTCCGTCCAATGGCAGTGCGGCGATGCGCTCACCCTGATGGGTAATCGTGGTTTGCTCGATCTGCCCTACGAGTAATTCTGCCAACTGCGCGGTCCAGTCCGGTCCGCGCAGGCGCGGATCGATCAGGCCGCGGATCGCTGGACGCACACTGCGAGAGATGATTTCGAAGCCCGTACCCATGGCGTACTCCTGGGGCAAGGAAGGCTCGTAATCGAGGAGTTGCTGCAGCGCTTCGTCGCCGCTCGTCAGAGCGGTAGCCATCAAACTTCGAAGGATTTCCAACTGGGCCTCGCGCGTGCGCAAATCGGAACGCGCAATCCCGGCGTCACTATTCCGCTCGCGAAGCGTGCGCAACGCCAGCACAAAGGTGCGCAAGGAAGGCAAGCGGATACCGCGGTGATAGATCGAGAATGCGCTGCGTAGACTGGATCGCGCTCGAGGGGCCGGCGCAAGCAGGGGCAGTTGCATCGACCGGACGAGGGCACCGACGTTTTGCGGATTCGCGCCGCCAACGCCCAAGTGGACGCGGCGGATCGAGACTCGGTTCGTTTCTACTTCTGTCTTCCTGGCCTCGTTGTGGGTATCGAGCAAGCCTCCCCGGCCGAGAAGAACGTCGCAGACGCCACCGGCTGTCAGTGGAGTGAGCGACACATAGCCACCAATGGCGTCCGTCTTGGGGATCAGGATCTGTCGCAGGCGGGCATCGACCGGCTCCAATCCGATTGCCATTGGAACGTGTAATACCTCGGCCAGCAGTGCGCGGATCAGCTCGACTTCGCTGCTTGGAGCATCCTCGATCTCTCCTCGGGCGACGGCGCGCATCTGCCTGACAGCAGTTGCTGTCTTGCCAGCGTTGGCTGTGTAGTCAACCGCCAAAGACGCACCGGTGGCCAACCACGTTCGTCCACTGACGTATGGCAATTCCAAACGGTCTGCGAGCGTAAGACGAACGCCGCCAGCGGAGGCATTTGAGTTCACCGTTTTGACGCTGTAGTGAACCAGCGCGGCAGAGGTTGCCCGGTACAGGGCTTCGGGAAGGGATGCCCATGCCTTGGCATCTGGTTTTGACTGTACTTTCTTTGCCATGGCATCATCTCGTTAGACACTGCGCCATCTGACACTCATTTCACGGATACGTCAATATGCTCGAGCGATGGATCGTGTGTGGAAAGCTGCTTGCCCGCGGGGGAGGGCTCACGCACGACATTGGCAAAGCGACTCTTCGCTTCGCTGCCAAACTTCGCGCAGAGGAGGCCGCTGCCGATGATGTTCGGCATGAATGGCTCTCCATGAAGCTGTTGCAGGCGCTGCGACGAAATGGATGGGACTGGGCAGGCGCATGGAAAAGCCTGCGCCGAAAGCTTCATGTGTTGACGCTGGGGGATCGTGAGATCTGTGCGCGAAGTCCGCTAGGCGTCGAGAACCCGATCGAGGCCATAGACCTGCTTGTGGTGACCCACCATGGCTTGCTGCAGTGTCAGCAGGGCAGCAGGGCCCCGACGCCGCTCTGTCCAACCGCACGAGACCGACATATTCGAACCGATCACCCGGCAGAGCCGCAGTTGACTCCTTGCGGCTCTGTCGTCGAGAGCATTTGGGTTCAATATCGTGCGGTCGAAGCGACACTCTGTGAAACCATCGGCGCGGACGGGAGTCGCCAATTTTGGCGAGCCCTGACACTTTTGGCCCGGGCGGCATTGATTGCTGCGGATCACGCGGTCTCACGCATGCGGATGCCGCTGCCTGGCGACGGCTCACTGGTGTACGCCAATACGGCGGACTTCAAAGGATGCCGGCGGTTGAATCAGCCGCTTGATTGGCATCTGCAGAATGTCGGTGAGCGCGCAGAGCAGTTGTTCGAACCATTCGCGGCATGCGTGTCTTCTGCAGGGGCACAACCGCTCCCTGGGCTCACGGATCAGATCCGCGCGACAATCTTGAGTTCGGCCAGCAGCGCCGGCCGGTTCCGTTGGCAGAATTTCGCAAGTGATGCGCTGGTAAGTGCCCGGGCGGAAAAGCGAGATGCGCCTTGCCTGGTCTTCAGTCTGGCCGGCACTGGCGCCGGAAAGACCCGGATGAACCTGCGGGCGGCATGTGCCTTGTCCCGTGATACGAGCCCAAGGGTGTCGATTGCGCTGAATCTACGCAGCCTGACACTGCAGACAGGGCGAGCACTGCGCACGTCTTTGGGACTGACGGCCGAGCAACTGGCCGTGGTCATCGGGGACGTAGTAACCCGCTCCCTGTTTGAACGCAGCCACGTGGATGAGGACGAAAACCCGGGCGAGCCCGAAGTGCAGGTCGATGGAGTAGCGAATCGTCCGTTGGCTTGGTTGCATGACATCGCGCCAAAACTCGACGAGCAGAAGCTTCTGCAAACGCCAGTGTTGGTTTCCACCATCGACTATCTGATCGCCGCCGGCGAACCTGCCTATCAGGGTCACCACGTAAGGGCATTGCTGCGTGTTTTGAGCAGCGACTTGGTCCTGGATGAGGTCGACAGCTACGAGCCAGAGGCCCTGGTGGCGGTACTCCGCATCATCGAGTGGGCTGCGATGGCTGGCCGCAACGTGGTCTGTTCTTCAGCGACGCTGTCAGAACCAACCGCACACGCCGTCCATGGTGCGTTTCGGTCAGGGGTCGGGTTGCGGCAAGCATTGCTGGAACGCAAAGTCAGATATCAGTGCGCTGTGATTGATGATCTATTGCCGCCAGAACTGCAGTGCTTCTCAGTTGATGGCGCCGGTTTCGGAAAATGGTATGCGGACCGCTTGGCACAGTTGAAAGTGAAGTTGGCCGCCGCCCCGGTCTACCGGTTGGCGGCGCTGCAGCCGGTTCCGGAGATCTCCGTCAAAGGTTGGATGAAGGCTGTCTCGGCAGGTGTTCAGCAGCTCCATGAATCCCATGCCTGGCGCTTCGGCGACACCGGTAAGCGCGTCTCCTTTGGGCTTGTTCGCGTTGCAAATATTGGCACCGCTGTCGATACCGCGCGCTTCCTGGCGGCCGCGATGCCGCACGCGTGGGTCGCCTGCTACCACGCTGGTGAGTTTCTGATCGCCAGATTTAACAAGGAACGCTGCCTTGATGCGTTGCTGGTACGGTCTGGGGGCGACCAGCACATTGTCGACAGCCCAGAAATCCGCAGCTTGGTTGAGCGGAGCGAGGCTACTGACGTCCCCTTTATCTTGGTCGCAACTCCGATCGAAGAGATCGGCCGAGACCACGACTTCGATTGGGGCGTGCTCGATGCGTCGTCAGCACAATCGCTGGTACAAGCCGCCGGACGCATCAATCGTCATCGACTTTTGCTGTGCAATGGACGACCAAATATCCTCGTCTTGCAGTTCAATTGGCGCCACTGCAAGAACGAAGGGCGCCTGAGCACGCCTGTCTTCGTGTGGCCTGGCTACCAGAAGGTCGGGCCAGGAAACTCGTCTAGCTACGGAAACCATGACCTGGCTGAACTCCTGCCCTGGAGCGACGGGCTGCTGGTGATCAACGCAAGCGTTCGCTTCGATTCCGGCTGCCAGCTGGCGATGGCGGATGATCGAGCCATTGCTCAGCGAATCGCACCCTTCTACGGCGACCGCGGCGCCTTCATATCCACCGAATGCCACTCGTGGCTGCTCACGCAGGGGGAGTGCAGCCCCTATGACTACACACAATTGCGCGACTCCAAAGGCGAACAACAAACCTGGCGCGTGAAGAACACCACGCCCGCGACCTTTGCGCGCCGAGAGCGCGTGCTTGCTTCGCAAGGGGTAATCAGAGACACGTGGATGCCGGAATCCATGCCCACTCTGCCGGCCGCGCTCAACGCTTGGCTCACCTGCGGCCCAGCAGCGATGGAGCAGCTCTGCAGCGAATTCGGCATTCCCCCTACCCAAGGCATGGTCGTCGTTCTGACCAACTATTCCAGGACCGGGAAAGCCGAGTTCGTCTGCGACTGGGGCTTTGGGGTTAGTAGGAAGAGACCATCATGAGATGTGGCGCACAAGGCTCAGGTAGTTCGCGTCAGATCAACTTGGACCCAGGGGCACAGATTAGGATGGTTAGCCCACGCAACAGGAGCGGAGCAATTGTGGCTGACGAACGCAAGTCGAACGGGACCAGCCCGGTCCGCGCGAACCACACATCTGCCCGCGCCCAGGGGCTCGTCGACCAACCCAGCGAGAGTCTTGATACCGAGCTCAAGGCTTGGCTGGACCCGGCCAAATCGCACGCTAAAGGCCATCTGGTACGCGCCGCATTGGCGATGCGCAACCACGGCGGCGGCCAAATCATAATCGGCTTCAACGACCGCACCCGCTTGCCAGAGCCGCCGCCACCTGACTTGGATGTGCTTCAAGCCTTCCATGGCGACACCCTGCAAGGGTTGGTGAGTCGTTTCGCGTCGACACCCTTTCCGGTCGAGGTTG
>Ga0105046_10010154_pt1 | contig 14668 bp, 9 predicted proteins | sample MAT03_FD_78385 | JGI IMG/M metagenome (GOLD analysis project Ga0105046, IMG submission 78385) | Freshwater microbial communities from Lake Fryxell liftoff mats and glacier meltwater in Antarctica - MAT-03 (megahit assembly) | ecosystem: Environmental > Aquatic > Freshwater > Ice > Liftoff... | reverse complement strand
CCAATACCGAACTTATTCCTGACAAAAAGAGGGTTGAGGACGCACTCCGCCATTTTCTCGTTTCCTGGGAAAAGCGGCAGGCTCGGCCGGGGGTTGACGTCGTCGCGGCGAAAGCCGGCGTCAGCAACAACTCCGTCTTGGACCTCACGAAAACCGCTCGCCAAGCGGCACTTCTCGTCAAGCTGTCACAGTCCCGAAGCCGCGAACGCTGGGCCAGGCTCGCGATGCAGATCGCGCTCGCGCTCGACGGACAGCCACGCGAGTGGGTGCCGCCGGACCTCTGGCTGCTCGATCCCGCCGCTTATGAAGCGATCGAAATGGAAGCCAAAATAAAAGTGGCCAAGATTCAGCGCAAGTCGACCAGCCTGCTTCAGGCCGGCACGATCATGCTCGCCGTTTTTCCGCTCACCCCACTCGGCGCCACGTCGAGCGCCCCCCTGAACGAGTTGCGGGTTGCAGACGTCGCGAACTCCTTCCTGGGAGCGCTCGCTCGGCTTGCGATCCGGTCTGTGCGACCAAGTGTGAAAGTCGAGTTCTCCATCCTGTCTGACCTCCCGAACGCGGACGCAGCGGGCGAGGGTGAGCGCTCACGTGAGATTCGGGTCGGGATCTTCGGGACCGTGGCCAGAGGGGGAGGCGAGCACCTGCACGTGCCAGCCCCCGGGCTCCGCTGCAGGCTCTCGTGCATCGCGCCGGACACCGAGCGCGCAAGGGAGCTGCGGGACGACCGCGCTGCATTTGGCCCCGTAGCCGAGCGAGTCGACTACTGCTGCGTTCCCGGTCTCTCCCCGCATTCTTACTTACGGGCGATGCACTCGGAGCTGCCTTCGGTCGAACTCGACGTGAGGGGTAACAGATATGACCCGGTCGAGGTTGCCGCCGCATACCGTCTCCAGGTCGCCCGGGCGGCCGATGTCGCACACAGGCCGCGCGAGCCCTTACGCCTTCCCGCGCTCGTGACCGACGAAGCAATGGCCGGCAGAGTGGTCCAAGAGCTCCTCCGGAGCCCGCCTGCAAAGCAGCCCTTTGACGCATTTGTCGACCTGCTCGACCACGTCCCCGAGCCGCCGACGTTCCCGATCGCCTTCCAGCTCTCGGATGAGGACGACGACCTCGCCGCGCTTCTCCGCCAAGCCACACTCGACCAGGGCCGCCTAGGAGAGCTCTTCGAGCTTGGCGCTCTCGCCACCTCGCGCCTCTACGCGCGATCGCTAGTGTGGATGGCGGCGGGACCGCGGACCCGGTGGTCTCGAAGTGACGCCCGAACCACCTCAGCACTCGATGAGCTGCAGGCCGTGCTTACCCGCCTCAGCACTCATGACACAGCCAAAGTCTCAGCGGTGCGGCTCCCGAGCTACGGTCGGCTCTGGCCCTTCGCCGACCGCACGCCGCGAGCCTTCCTGAGCCTCCTGCTCGATGAACTTCTCTGCCGAGTCACCCCCAGCGAGTTCTATTCCGAACACCGCCGCGAAGCGAAAGCGCTCAGGCGTCATGCCGAGGTGGTATCAAGAACGTTTCTCCCGCCCAGTTGGGCCAGCAAGGCCGTGGAGGCTTGGGGCGAAGCCCGCGCCGATGCCGGTCACCCGCTTCCGAGCTACACCTCGGACTATTTAGTCGGTCCGGTCGCGGTGGATCGCGACCGAGAAGCTAAACGAGGCGGTTAAGAGCGGCTACGAAACGCCGCAGCTCCGGCGACTCCGGAGCGTCAAGGAGCGACGGGGCGCCTGCTTCGAGCACCTTCCCCCCGCCGAGGAAAACAAACCGATCCGACCACGAACGGGCAAAGGGCAGTTGGTGCGTGATGATCAGCACACCCGTTCCTGCTGCCGCGACCTCTTTGAGCAGTAATGCGAGCTTTGCGGCCCTCGACACGTCCAGGGAGGCGGTGACCTCGTCCAATAGCAAGTAACGCGGCGAGAGTGCGAGGGCCCGGGCGATCGCAACCGCCTGCCGCTGCCCGCGAGAGACCTCGTTCGGATATCGGGCGATGAACCTACCGAGGTCGAGCCACTCGATCACCTTTGCCACCGAAGCCTCCCGGTCCGAGCGGTTCAGCTTCTTTAGCGGCAGCTCGATATTCTGTCGATTCGTGAGGTGCGGCCATAAGAAGAGATCCTGGAACACCATCGTCACCACCGGCCAGGGCACTCCGCCAGGCGGCACCTCATCGAGGTTGACGAAGCCCTCATCCGGCCGTTCGAGCATCGCCAAGAGCCGCAACAGAGTCGACTTGCCCGCGCCGCTCTCGCCGAGGAGCGCCACAACCTCTCCGGGCTCGAGGGCAAGAGAGACGCCCTTCAGAACCGTCTCGCCGGCATACGCCTTCTTAAGCCCCATTGACGTGAGCACTGGTGTTACCGCTCCGAGAGGTCCCGCGAGTAACGCCTCGCGAGCGATCGAGACAGGAGGATGAATGGAACGCACACCGCCACGCAGAAGGCGGCGAGAGCGGAGAAGGCCTCGACCGGGCGGTAGGTGACTGAGTTGATCCGCTGGGTGACCCGGAAGATCTCGTCAACCGAGATGAAGGAGGCAAAGAGCGTCGCCTGGAACAGCCCCACACCCACAAGGATGAGGGCTGGAGCAAGAGATCGGGCGATGATGGGGAGCTTGATGTGCACCAGTATCTGCCGCTCGCTGAGCCCGCACACCTTGGCAGCCGTTACGTACTGCGACGGGAACGCGCCCAGCACCGCGCGGACGGCGTCCGCAACCATGAACACCCCGGTAACGCTGAGCGCCACGGCCGCCGTGATGAACGGTCGAACAACAACTTCGGCGAGCGCCTGCGCGGGGTAGTGCAGCCAGAACAGCAGCACGATGATGGGCACTCCGGAGAGCAGCAGCGAGAAAATCGTCGTGGGATAACCCACCGCCCTCGGAAACCGAGCGCTCAACACCGCAAGCGCGCCGCCTACTCCGAGGCTCACCGTCCAGACCACGGCACAAAGCTGCAAAGTGACCAGCAGGCCCGCTAGGAGCTCGCCCGAATGCTTGGACAGTATGGTGAGCGTGCTCATCTGTAGGGTTCAGCGCGAGCGGGCGACAGGTGACGCGGGGCACGAGGGTAGAAGGCACCGGGAGCCGGCTCGTACTTGCGCAGGAGCTCATCCACGACACCGCTGCCCTCGAGATCGGCCAGCGCCGTGTCGACGAGGATCTTGAACTGCGGCTCGCCGCGGCGCATCAGAAAAACGTGTCCAAACACACGGATTGGGCGGTCAGGGGCCACATTCTTGACCTTCCCGGGATTTGCTCGCTGGTAGAGAAGCCCCTGCGCGGGCTCGGCGAAGAAGACATCGATCTTGTTGGTGGCGAGGTCAACGAAGAGCTGCGGCTCGGTGACAAGGTTCGGGTACGTGACGAGCTTTGCGTTCGCAAACTGCGCCTTCGCAATGTTCAGTGGCGTCGAACCGTCGATGGCACCGATACGCACCTCGGGCGCGTTAATGCTTGCCCAGTTTCCCTCGGGCGAGAATCGCGTCTCGTCCTCTCGCACCCAGACGCTGACACCGCTGAAGAACGCGGGCTCGGAGATGGTCGCCATCTTCCCACGGTTGGGGTTGGCCCAGACGCCACCGATGATGTCGAACCGCTTGGTCTCAAGTCCTTCGATAAGGTTCGCCCAGCCCACCTCCTCCGTGAACTCAACGTTGAGACCGGTGTTCTTGCCGATGCGACGCAGCAGATCCGGGAAGATGCCACTGACCTCTTTGGTCTTCAGATCAACTATGCTGCCGGGCGGGTAGCTCACAAAGCCCGCCCGGATCGTGCCCGTCCGCATCACCCGGTCGTACGAACTCTCAGTCGCGGCGGGGACGCCGCCGCCGGGGTTCTCTGGGCGGAGGCCGACGGAGAGCGAAACTCCGACCGAGACCACCAGTGCCAGGATGGCGGAGAGCAGCAGCGTCAACTTCCAGTTCATGTTCCCACCTTCCGCAACGCGGGCGAGGACGATTGGATAACGTCGTGAATGGCGTCCAAGTATCGGCGGCGAGCTCGCACTGCGCGAAGCCCACCTTCCACGGCCTCCTGAAGTTGGCCCCGGCCCAGTCCGACAACGCGACGGAAGAGCTTGGCGCTTAACGGACCGTGCGACTCGCTGTCTAGATTCACGTGCCTGCGAACGTACCAGAGGAATGCGCCCAGCCGGGGGTCTTCCGACACACCGGAGCTCAGCATCGCTGTGAACATCTGCGGCACGAGCTCCTCCCGGCCGATGCAGAGCGCGGCAACACGGACATGAGCCGCCGCAACGCAGAGCTCAAGGGTCTCGCCCACAAACGCCCTCGAGGCGTCCGGCGCACCAGCCCTCCGAAGAGCCTCATCCGTTGAGACGCCTTCGCGTACCAACTCGACCGCACGCCCCACCGGGCCAGTATCGGCACCCGCCTGCCGCATCGCGGCCACATATATTTCGAAATGGCTCTGATAGGTTCCGTCCGGTCCCATGTCGGCCTCCTCACTACCCACGATCGCGTTGATCGTCGCAACGAGGGAGCAGTCGCGGGGCGGCACCCAAGGCACCTCGTAGCACCCGACGGCCCTCTGCACGGCTTTGGCGAGGAACATGAAGTCCCACACGCACCAGACCTGCAGCTCCATGAACCGCACTACGGAGGGGACGGTAGTCAACAGCCGGTAAACTGGGTGCTCGATGACCAAAGCCACCTCTCGCATCAAGGAATCCGCGGAGGCGGAGGGATCTCGGCTGAGCTCGTCGAGAATCCCGCCAGCCACATATCCCGATCGAACCTCGTTCATTTGTGTTCCAAAAGAGTGGGTGAAGGATGGTGTTGGTGAACCCTGCGTGCAGTGGCTAAGCCTATACTCCGGCAGGTCGCTTGTCAACTGCTGGGCAAGCCGCTTGTGGGTTGTAAGCGGTTGTCCACGCGGCGGGCGGTGCGATAATCTACGGGCGATCGGCACCCACGAGCGCGGCGGGAACTCTCGCGATCATTTGCGGTACCCCCCCCCTTAGACGGCGGACACCCCGCAGCCCAAGGCGCTCCAGACGATGACCTGCAGCCGGTGAGGCCCGGGCCTCTCGTCGTCGTGCATAGAAGCCCTGGTCTCCGGGGCGCGGCCGCTCATATCAGCTATCCCGGCCGGGGAGCCGGCGACGCTCGCGGCTTGGCTTCTCGCCCCCAACACCGCCGTCGAGTCCGCCGCGGGGCTGCACAATCACGTGTGGCTTCCACGTGGGTGCGCCTCCGGCCGATGCTCACCAATTTAGCGGCGCCAGCACCGGTGCGATCCCTCCCGCCCACCTTTCGCCAAGAAATAGCTCGTACGACGGCAGCACGAACACGGTGGACGTGCGGTTGATGCCGCCCAGGTGCATGCCCACGAGCTCCGTGCCGTCCTCGCTGAGCACGGCGCACCCGCTGTCGCCAGCGGCGGTCGACCTCCCCTTCATCTCGAACTCGAGGATGCGGTACTGGGTCGCGAGCGGCTCGCTCCCGAAGTAGTCGATCCCGCTGAAGGGGATGTGCTCGGCCACGAAACGGCCCCGCAGCGTGCCGGCCTCAGCCTCGAACCGGCAGTCGCGCGGGATCCAGGACGGGTCCCAGGTCGACCGGGCCGGCCGGACCGCACCGCACACACGCGCGAGCGCGGACGTCGTGTCCGGCCGCAGCAGCGCCGCGTCGAGGCTCCTCCGGCCCCGGCGCGCCGTGAGGCACCCGATGCACCCCGGCCACAATGTCCCGATCGGCTGCGAGCTCCTGGACTCCCGGAACGTCTCGCCGGAGCGGACGAGGTCGTCGGTGCGGCGGTCGTACAGCCGGCGCGGCACCAGCACGTGGTAGCAGGACAGACCGAAAAACTCGTCCCGGCCGGGGACCGTCACGGCGCACGCGACAGTGCCGACGCCCTTCCAGCCCCCGGGCCGATCCACGACGATCCGCCTGACGCCCTCGGCGGCCCCCTGACGCATGGCCCCTCGGAACTCGTCGGCCCCGCGAACGTCCGTTGGGATGGTGCAGAGGCTCCGCCGCGTCCGTCCGTCCGCCGCCGACTGGTCGCAGAAGGCCAGGAGGTACGCGGGAAGCTCCCCGGCACGACTCCGGCGGGATCGAGGCCACTTGCGTCCGACGGTCAGAACGACGCAAGGCTCGTCGGTCAGGCCACCTCGGCGGAGCAGCCGGCCGGACTTCGCGCGGGCCTGCCCCGCCTTCCGGTAACCATGGCCGACCGACACGAGGTCCGGGTGCGCCCGCCGGAGTTCGTCCGCCCGCGCCTCGGCGAGCTCATATGTCAGTCGGCGTTGCTGGGCCTCGTCGAGCGAGGACCACGCCGCGACCGCGGCGCCCAATCGGGGGTCGCCCCGAGCGCGGCGCGCGAGCTTCTCGGTCTTTGTCGAGCGGGCCGTGGCCATCGGCTCAAGTTCCGCCCAGGAAGACCTGCACGGCGGCCACTTCCTTGTCGCCAAGGGCCTTCCTCAGGGCCTGACTGGCGTTGAGGGCCGCCCGGATCCGCTCCTGCATGGGCTTGACCTGATCGTCTGCGAGCGTCTTCGAACCACCCGTCAGGGTCACCGTCGCGCGAACATTCGTGCGCACCGACGTCGCCTCCAGGCGCACCCGCTCGACGTTCACCCCCGTCGGCAGGTCACGCTTCGCCGCCGAGAGGGCCTCATGTGATTCGAGGGCCTTGAGGATCTCGGCCAGTGCGTCGGGAGCGGTCCCGGCCGGCGCGGGTTGGCGGTCTGGCTCGCCGATTGGCGGTGTGCCGGGCTGCATGGACGCCAGCTCCCTGATGAGCTTGGTCAGGGCCTCGTCGGACTCCCGCGAACCGCCCGCGGGTCCCGTGGTGCCGGTCTTGTCGTAGAGCGTCCCGAAGGGGGAGCCGCCGGGGCTGAGCACCTCGATCGCGGCGTACTGGAAGGTGTTGAAGCTGACGTACTGGTAGGGGTACACGGGGACCGTGAAGCGCCGCTGGAGACGGTTGAACCGGTCGACCTCCTCCCGCACCTCCGAGTCGGTGAGTCTGACCGCCCCCCGGTCGTCGGCGAGGTTGATCACGAGGCCGGGCGCGGCTCGGTCCATGAGCTCCCTGGGCTTGACCACCGGGTACAGGCCCCGCGCCGCGTAGTGCACCACCACGATCTTGAGGGCCACGGCCGTTCCGGGGGCCTGTGCCGGCGCGACCTCCCCCGCCCGCGGGGTGCCTAATAGCCCGGCCGCCGCGGGCGGGAAGACCATGGCGAGGGCGCCCGACGCGCTCTTCTTCGCCAGCTCAATGCCCGCGTCGATCACGTCGAAGATCCTCTTGTTGAGCTCGCTGTTGTCCGTGAGCGAGTTGAAGCCCTGCAGGCTCCAGCCCTGTCCCAGGTTCAGCTGGAACTCGGCGTTGCCAAGCCCGGCCCGGCTGGACACCACGTACTGCTCGTCGAAGTCTGGCAAGTAGACGATGTCGAAGCTGCCCCGCAGGGGCTGGTAGGCGAACGCGCCGTTGCTGTTGGATACGCCCCGGCGGCTGATCCCGGTGGCGGGCCGGTCGGGCGCGGCGGCGGTGGCCTCGGCGGCGGACCGCCGGGCACGCTGCGCGGAGTCCGCGGCTTCCTCGGCGGACCCCTTGGCGTCACCGGCCGCCCCTGCGGCCGCGAGTGCGCCGCGGAGGTCCCCGGCCTCACCCGGTGGGATGTCGCCGGACCGCGATGACCCGAGGGGTCGGTCCGGGTCCGAGGCGCGGAACAGCCAATCCTGGGGAACCGTTAGGGAGGGACCGACGTTGATGGGAGGGCCGAGCAGCCCCTCGCCCCCGAACCTGGCGACCGAGTCGATCGCTACGTACCTGCCGTCGGGGGAGACGCGGCCCCGGGCCAGGTACACGTCGGTCGCCACGGGGAACGACTCGAACACGCTGACGAACGGGCGCGGAAGGTAGAACCTCAGGCCCTCCATCTCGTCGGCTCGCCGCTGCATCTCGGCGGTCCACTCGCTCCGACCGTTGATCACGTACTGCGCGGGTGCCGGGACTTTGCGGACCGCCACCTGCGCGCAGCCCGTCGCGCACGCCGAGAGGAGCAGCAGTGCGGTGAGTTTGCGCATTGAAACCTCCTGATGGTGACCCCACCGGCCGGCAGTGTCTCACACATCAGCAAGTAATGCAACCGGCGAAACGGCTGATCCGGCGGTCCGAGGTCAGTAGCCGTGCCTCGCGGGGCCCTTGACCAGTGCAAACTCGCACAAGCCCGTGTATTGCACGCCGAGATCGCACAGATGCCGTCCTATGACACGGAACACGGCTGTTATCCTCTAATTTGCCTCACGCACAGGCGAACATCCCCGCGCTCAAGCTTCGACCGCATGTGACATCCGCCCGGTAGGGAGGGGTGTGAAGTATAGAAGTTCAGTCCGCGCCGCCAGCGTGGACCGCACGCGCGGCCCGCCGAGGAGCCGCCTTGACACGAGGAGGTCCGCAAGGAGGTGAGGGAGCCCGGTCAGCGTTCGCCCTGTGCCGGGCAGTTGCGCAAGCCGTGGGCTACAGAGTGTTGGAAAAACACTGAACGGATCGTTAAGGATCTGCGGAGAACAAACCCCTAAAACGTTGGTGCGGCATCTCTCCACTTGGATGGGCAGCGTTCGCCGTTCCAGATTTGTCGTAGAAGCCGGTCTCTTGGCATCACCCCGGCTTTGCCTACTGCCTCTGGCGTCGAAATTGCCAATACGGAGTGCCATCCGCCTCGCCGGCCGCCTGCAGGCCGTGCCTCTCATTCGGGGCGTGCCCCATGCGCGTGAGGTAGTACAGGTCCTCGATCACCTGGGGTGCTTCCCGGAACGCGCGATGGCCGTTTGCTGACAGGTCGACCTCGGTCACGTCAATGGTGTCAACATCCTGGCAACTGGTGATCGGCGGGGCGAGTCCCGCACGGTCGGTCTGGTTGACCCAGTCCCGTGACTTCCGGAGGGCACTGTCGCGCCGGGACGCGTACAGGGTCCGACGACACGGGAGTCCTGGCCCCAACGCTACGAGCCTCCGGAAGAGCTCCCGTTCCACGTCCGGGGCCGCGTACACGATGTTCTGGAGCATGGCGCCGCCGGGGAGCGGAGAGGCCCTGAGCCGCTCCATGGCCCGGACTAGGGGTCGGTTCCCCATGCTGTGCGCGATGACGTGAACCCGCTCCGCGCCAGACCGCGAGATCATGGCGCGAAGAAACTCCTCGAACGCGTGCTCGCTCGCGGCGCACATATCGCCGTCCCGAAGGTAGCCCGTCAGCACACCCGCGGAAGGCCAGCAGAACGCCGCCGTCAGGTCCCAGCCCGCAACATCCGCGCCGAGCACGCCAGCCGTCTGGATTGAGTCGAAGAACGTGTTGCAGTACCCGTGCACGAAGACCATCGCCGTTCGCTTGCCGGGCTCGCGGTCGCGCAGGCGCTCTCGAACGCGAGACCAGAACAGGTCTCGTCCCTGAAGATCAATTGCCCCGGCCTCGACCCCAGAACGGCTGAGGCCGAGTAACCTCCTCAGGATGCCGTCGCCGAAGCCGCCGACGGGGCGCGCCTTGTCGACGGTCACGACGCATGTGCCCGCATGAAGCTCGGTGTCGATGTTCTGGTCGAAATCAATCACGGCTCCATGGTGTCGCACTGGCGTTCGGTTCGTCCCGAACCACACGGTGATTTCCGCCGCCGGTTCGGTTTGCGGCTCCAACCACCCGACGGAGTCGCTAGCGGCGTCGCCGGCGGACATTGGCAGTTTGTCGGACTGGCCCCCGCGCATCGGGGCCCTGGCTTCACGCTTCGACAAGTCGAACGCTCCGAAGTCCCTCCACGTTTGGAGCCAAGACGCGATTGCTTCCGTCGTCGTGACGGCAAAGATGCGCTCGATCACGAGAATGACCGAGCCCTTGGCACGTCCCGACCGCCCTCGGTCGACGTGCGCCTCGGCGACTCCAACTTGCACGCCGTCCGGCTTGGTGGCGATCGGGATCGCTAGTTGGGATTGGGTCAAACCTCTCTGCGACCACTCGTTACGGGGTTCGGCCGCGGAGAGCGCTTCGAGCTCCCGGACCTCCAGGACGAGTCGAAAGACAGGCGTTTTGAACCGCTCAGAGCCCGCCTCCGAACCGAGTCGCACGGCTTGCAGGCCTGGGCTCAACGGCGTCCATCCGCCGTTCCCAAACGGCAAGGCGGCAAACGACCTCCACGCGAGATCGTCCATGTAGACCGGCACGTCCGCCATGCGAGTATGCTCCTGGTTGGCGCCGCCAAGGCTTATTCGTATCTGCTAAGTGGGTAACGGGGGAGCTAGATCGACAATGCCCGCGCTCCCAGGCGTTCGGTAGTTCGGCCTCCCGGCCTGACGGAAGATCAGTGAAGCGTATCCGCGTACGTTTGTCAATTCGACCGTGCCGGGAACGGCACTCGGCGGGGCGTGATTGCCCAGCCGACGGGGACGAAAGTCGCCCGAGCAGGGAGCGCGGGCCAGCTCGTCGGTCAGCGGCAGGCCGGGCGATGTCGCTCGCAAGCGGCTGAAGTGAAGCGACTTCGGGAGATATGCGGCCAAGAAACGACAAGATAGCGGGGGAGTCTTCCCAGAAAAGGGGGCTGCTCATGGTTCCGATAGATGACTCCAGTGTCGGACGGTCGTGTTGACGGAAGTCCAGTGTGCGTCGTGGGTTGCAGGCATCATCTCAGGGCGCCGCAAACGGATCGACCGAGCCATGCGGACGGGGTTGAGGGAGTTGTTTGCACAGGCGAGTTATGTACGTGCGGAATGCTCGCGAGTGTGTTATCCTAGTGCCTCGTGGCTTGACTCGATTGGTCCAGCTCGCGCCGCGTGTCTTCGAAGTCCTCAGAGGTCCCGGTCATGGCGAAACGCGTACTTTTGCTGCAAGCCCTGCCGAGCGACCAGGTCGGCCTGCGGTTGGATCGCGAGTACAAGGCGGTTGTGCGGCGATTGCAGGCGCTCGGTGTCCACCGGCAGTGCGAGATCGCGCTCAAGCCCGCGGTACAGGCGAATGAAGTGCTCGACCACCTGCGATCCGAACGATGGGACTGCGTGCACTTCGCCGGGCACGGTGAACGCGGAAGGTTCTTCTTCGAAGACTCCACTGGCCGGGGCCGCCCTGTGACCCACCGATCGCTCGCCGATGCCATGGTCCTTCTTCAACACCGACCCGCCATCGTATTCCTGAACTCGTGTTACTCGGCGCGGTTCGCGAGGATCCTGGAGGAAAGAGGCATCCGCGCGGTCGGGATGAGAGGCGCCGTGTCGGACGATGCAGCGATCGAGTTCGCGGCGTACTTCTACGGCGAGTGGGTCCGGGGCGGCGGCGTTGATGAGGCCTTCGCCTGGGCAAGGACGCAGGTGAACTTGGCCAAGGGACGGGCCGTGTGCAATCCATGGTCGCTGGCGCCGAGCGCAGCCGTGGTTCCCCTCGGGAGTTTGGCGTCCACTAGGTCGCCGGACGCCCCGGGCGCGGCGGTCGATTGGGAAGATCTTGTGCGTCGGCTCGAGATCAAGCCCGGCACGTCACATCGAACCTTTGATCTTGCGGCCGACGGCTGGGTTTTCCTAGGCACATCAAGCAGCTGGCTTACGACCTGGCACCTGGATCTGACGGCGCTACGTGCAAGCGATGTCATCACCACGAAGAAATCCGGCTCGCCGGACGGACGGCTTCGCTTTCGAGTGATCGTAGGGGATGAGAGCCAACCGCTGCTCGAGCGTTGTTGATTGTCGCGGCGCGAGAGCCCTGGAGACACAAATGCCTGAGCTTCAATTGTACCCGGGTCGGGCAATTTCCATCAACGAGATGGGCTACTGCACGTCGGTGTACTACGAAGGGACGCTGGGAGTCGTCCTAAGACTGCGGACTAAGGATAACGCCCAGGGGGCGCGAGCGCTGAAGATTCCTCGCCTAGTGTGCGACACATGGCGAGAGAACGGCTATGTCTGCAGCTTGATGGAGACCGAGCGCCGGAACACCCGGAAGGTGGCGGAGGGGAACCACGGGCCGATCGACGGCCTCGCCTGGCCGAACATCTCGATCGAGGGTGTCCTCGAGGCGGCATGGCGGTGCGACGCGAGTGGGGGGCTTGCGAGCGAAGGGCCCTGTCGTCGGGTCGTGCTGGTCGCGTTCGAGAAGAACATGCCGCCGCGATTCGTCGCGGTCTGGGCCGATCCGGGCGGCGTCCTGAGGTTTCAGCCGGAGCAGATGGCCGAGACTTTGAAGGGTCTGGTCACTCCGGAGAGCCTCGCCGGAATGCTCGACGATCCGGTGCGGGAGCTCAGCGTTCGTCAGGCCATGGTCGTGCATCCGAGCGCCGGCGGCGCGCACAGGGCCCCGGTCGTGACGCGCCTGCAGGACGCCCGCGATGACAGCGGCACGAGGGAGGCCTGGTACGCCTTCCTGCCCTGTATCGATTTTCCCTGGTATAGCAGCACGCTTCAGAGCGCCATCAGCAATGGGACGCGCAAGTTCGAGGGCAAGGCGTGGCCGCTGGTCAAGCATCTCGAGTTGTGCGCCCGTCTCCTGAACGCGACCGCGAAGCTGCATGGCAAGCGCATGCTTCACGGCGACATTCGTCCCGCAAACGTCATGTACGGGCAGAGCGCATCGGTGCCGGGCGACTACAGCCTGATCGACTATGGCAGCCTCGCCGACGACGTCGCACGCATCGGCAACTTCCCGTTGACCGGGGTGCAGCCGGGAACCCTGATCGGGCCGCAAGTCGCCCCGACGCGCGCGTCGGTGTTCTACTCACCAGAGCGACGGGCTGCCGTGGAGCGGGAGGTCGCGGACACGGCGGTGTTCCACTCGCACGGCATGTTCCGCGTCTGCTGCATCGGCTGGCGGGCCACCGGAGCTGACGCCTTGTTCAAGGCGGGTGCCTCCGACGCAGACGTTTCCAAGATGCTCGTGGACTCCGTCCGCGATCGAATGGTCACACTGTCCGCACAGGCGGAGAAGGAGCTTGTCGCGTGGATTGAGCATCGGGAGGCGCGGGGGCAGCTTCTGATTGCGGAATCCAAGCTGGCGAATGTGCGGGCCAGCGACGCCGTCGCAGGCTCAGCGCAGGCGGAGTACGCAGCGTTGCATGACCGAGTGGAGAGGAGCGAGAAGGCCATGGAGGAGACGCTGGATCGATTCGAAAGCGGCCTCTCGAAACCAAGCCCGTCCCCGGCGGTTGCCTCAAGCTTGCTCCCCACCCCTTGGCCTCAGCGGGGTGATCGCGTTCGCATCAAGGACTCGATCCACGAAATCGTTGCCAGCGTCGCAGAGGGACAGAAGCTGTTCCTGATTGTGGAGCGGGCCTCGCACGAGGTGTTTCACGAACGGGTGGCGACGTACATTCCTCCATCGCCGCGGGGGAGCGGCGACACGTGGCGTGCCGACGCGGTGTCCAGAGTGTTCGAAATGTGCCAGGCCTCCCCCGCGTCAGACATCTACTCGCTTGGCGTGCTGTTCTTGTACTCGATCTACCGGCACGACACCCCGGGCGGGGCGGACAAGGACACGGCGTTTCACGAGTTGGTGCGGTCCCTCACCGGCGAGGACAACGTGCGATCGCTCTGGCCCAACCTGGAGGAAGTGGTCGCGATGGTTGATGCCGTGTACTCCGGCGATCCGCAGAGCCAACAGGCCGTCCAGCAGTTTGGCATCCAAGGCCTGATGTACGACGGAAGCGGGCTGCGGCCTCTGGACGGCGTTGGGCGGTCCATCTATGACAGCGTAAAGCGTGTGGTCTGCGACATATCCCAATCCATCCAGTCATCTAGGGATCTGTGCAGTCAGTTGGACGGACGAATGCACCTTTTCGTGTTGGTGCTGCACTTCGTGCTCTGTTGCCTGCACCGTCGAAACGCAGTGCCCTCCATTGCACTCCCCAGCGCGCGCGATCGGCTCCCGTTCTGCGACGATCGACGCTTGCGCGTGGGGAGTTGGGCATACTGCGAACGTGCGCAGGCCCGGCTGGCCTGGGTGCAGCATGTCGCACAGCAGATGCACAATACGCAACTCGATTTCGCGATCAATCCCGTCGACATGCCGCCATTCAAGCCCGTCAGCGACTTCCAGATCCGACGCGACGTCCGGAGCGCCTATGACCTGGCGACATCCGTAAAGGAGCCGTGGTTAGGAGTGGGCAAGACAGGCCACCGAGAAGCCGTGCAGATCAAGAACATTTTGGGTAAGCACCTGGATTCGGCAAAAAAGGACGCGCCGTAGCGATTGCGAGCGAGTTTGTATCGCGCAGTGACCCCAAGGCGCGCGTGATCCTGTGGACTGTGGACCTGGTAAGCGTGGCGGTTGGGGTAGCAGTCGCAACAGTCAGATTGCTGTGAAGTCTTGTATCTTGGGTCAAATTGGGATTGCCTCCGGTGCCTATGCCGACCGCCCTGCTCTTTGCCGCATCGTCCACGACCATGCCAGTTGGCGGATCACGCCTGCGATGTCGACAGACTTGTGAAACATCTGATGTGTTTGGTGATAATTAGTATGGGTGTGACAATTGTGTAAAGATGTATCATGCCGTAAAACATAATGTATTGTTGACATCCATTCCCTATTGGCGATCTCGCTAGTTGATACGGTTCACCGCCGAAACTCGTGCGCGTTCGGCGCATGATCGGGTTGCGCGTGGCTGAAGTTGATGGCATGATGTACTCGGCAAGGAGGCCGAGCATGCTCATCGAGGAACAAGCGGCGGGAGATCTT
>Ga0105046_10010153_pt1 | contig 14668 bp, 11 predicted proteins | sample MAT03_FD_78385 | JGI IMG/M metagenome (GOLD analysis project Ga0105046, IMG submission 78385) | Freshwater microbial communities from Lake Fryxell liftoff mats and glacier meltwater in Antarctica - MAT-03 (megahit assembly) | ecosystem: Environmental > Aquatic > Freshwater > Ice > Liftoff... | reverse complement strand
TTGAAAGGGGATAGTTAATGTTCTCCAGTCGGAGCCTGTCCCGATTTTACATCGGAGGTGAGAGTTTACAATTGACAATTGACAGTTTCCAGTTTCCAGTTTCCAGTTTCCAGTTTCCAGTTGAGAGTTAAGAGTTGAAAGGGGATAGTTAGTGTTCTCCCCTTCGGAGCCTGTCCCGATTTTATATCGGGAGGTTAGTGGGCTGAGAATTTAGAGTGGACAGTTGTGGGAGTTCTGGTATAACTGACACCCTTCATTGCCACAGTGTTCATCATCTTCCTTTTATTCTTTTCTTTGCAACCATGAAACACATAATCACTGAGATTCAAAGCATTGCCACCCGCAACGGAAGACTACATCTATGGATCGGAATCTGTAGCCTCCTCCTTTTCGCAGGCTGCCAGTCGAACATATCATCAGAGACATCAAAATTTAAAACCATCATGCTGCGTGCAGATGGAAAGGTGGAAACTCTACCGGATCTGGCCACTTTCTCTCTCAATCTGAATTGCCTGGACAAATCGGTGAAGGCGTCCAAAAAATGCCTTGTCACCAAATCTAACGATCTCAATTCCAAGCTATCCTCGTTTGGAATCGCCCAAAAAGACATCCTAACCACTTCTGTAGAAATGACTAAAAGCTACACCTGGCGAAACAATTCGAATGTGTTTGAAGGATACCTAAGCACAACTACACTCTTTGTAACGGTCAGAAACATTGATAAACTGGATGAGATTTATACCGAGCTGCTGGAGAACCGAAACCTGGATTTGTATGGATTGTCTTACAGTCACTCTAAACTGGACAGTTTAAAAAACGAGGCCTATGCCGATGCCCTGAAGAAAGCAGGTGTGCTGGCCGATCGGCTCCTGCATGAAATGGATAATTCAAAAAAGGAAATCCTGAAAATTGGGAATGTGGAGATTTCTTCTTCTGTTTCAGGGGTAGAAACAAAGGCTTTTGCGAAGCAGGAGGAATCGGATCAAGAAAGCCCACAAAAATCAATCGCAATCAGTAAAGGGACAGTTGAGGTTTATGCGAGTTTATTTATAGAGTATCTGGTGAAGTGAGGCGCTGCCTTCTAAACTATTTCCAATCAAGAAATTCAGATCATTCTGATAAGATTGATTCTATTCGGTAAAAGAATTGATTCAGACCTCTTATTTCGTGATGTGAAATTGAAAGAGGCCCAAATCAAGAACAGAAGTAACGCACTAAGAGCACGAAATCAGCCCGTTCCTTGTGAATCTTAAATTTATTTACATATTTGTGTATTCCTTCCCAAAAGGAACACATCCCATTTTATTACAGATCTTGAAATGAAAAAAAACCTCTTTTTCACCCTCTTTTATTCCCTTTTCAGTTTTTCTTGCTTTCAGCATTCCAGCGCCCAGGTTTCCGGTAGTCTGGATCCTTCTTTTTATTCACCGGCTTCTTTTGGGCCCGACAATGACTATAAAATAAAATCCAAACTCAATCCGGATGGAAGTTTGTGGGCTTTTGGACAATTTGAACATTTTTCAGGTTTCAAATCGCAAGGTATGGTTCGGTTAAAACCGGATAGTTCCGTAGATTCGAGTTTTCGGGTAACCGGATTTTACAATTCGGTATTTCAAACCATTCATGAGTTACCGGATGGTAAAATTCAGGCTGGTGGCTGGTTTAAGCTATCTGAATTTGGAGTTACGTTTTCTACCATTCAATTACTTGCCAATGGTTCCCATGATTCAACATTTCCGTATGAAAGTCCTCCTTATTTTTATTTCAATTACAATTTAAATCATATACAACCATCTCTGGATAATGCTGGAAATATTTTGGTGTATCTGGATTTTGTAAATCAACCAGAAAACGTGCTGCGATTCTTACCCAATGGCCATAGAGATTCAAGTTTCGTTTTGGATACCAGTGGCTTTCATAAGCACTACATTTCTAATGCTTATCTTTTGGCAGATGGTAAAATTGTTTTAAAAACAGATTCCGGGATCTTCGACTCAAGGCTAAAATCATCGCTTTTTCGTTACCATTCCAATGGCCAGAGAGATCAAACATTTCTTCCAAAGAGTTATTCTGCGAGAATAAATGATTTTACCCAAACCAATTACTTTCATCAACTAATAAAAGGAAAATCAGGACATTTCTTTTTACAAAATTCCAAAGAGGGCTATTTTGATATTGGACCTGGCACCTACGCTGGTGTAATAAATTCTGTATTACGATTGAACGAAAATATGGATATTGATACCAGTTTTCAATTTTCAACAAGCATTCCTGAACCAACTTATCAATCCGACTTTTATTATCTGGAGCGGTTGCATCCATTGTCCATAAAACTTCATTATAAAGATAAAGTACCCAAAGCCGGGCCAGCATTTTGTTCAAACCTTAACCCTTATTCTCATGAGACTGAATTTCCCTCTATTGTTTGGATTGGTCATTTTTGTGATTCTAATCACGCTTCTCTTTTCCAATGGTGATCCAGCCTTATCCGGTTTTTTCCAAATCCTGATTAGTATTCCATTGCTGGTGATTGCTACGATTTTGGTGTTTTTTAGACAGACCAGAGACCTGGCAATGACACTCGTTTATGCATTCGGACTTTTGATCATCATTGGGCTATTCTTTTGTTCTACCGGAGATGGAATAGACCCATTTCTTCAACTGGCAAATTGATTGCAGAGTAAAATCTTGGATTTTAAAAACGGAGTGATTCTTTCTCAACGATTTCCAATTGTAAAATACAGATCCTTTGGATCGGACTGTATCTATTTGGTAGAATAATTCATCCAGACTTCTGCCCAAAAGGATCCTGGAATTTGGATTTGCTTTCTTTTTTATTTGAAACCAGAACATGGTTTTTTGAAGTGCTCCGATCGCATTTTAAACCACGCTGCACCTTACTTTTCGAAGAAATTGTTCGCAAAGATTAAACTGGTTTGCTAATGCAAAAGAATTGAACTGCAGATCTCTTCCAAACTTAAATTTTTTTTGGTTAGTTGCCCGTTGTGTTACCATTTTTATATCGCAAATCAATATCCTAAAACAAACTATGGAAGAAATTAAAGAAGACCATTTTTCATTTGAAAAAAACCTGTCGGAAAACCACAAAAAGGAATCCGAACTCAAACGGCGGCTCGAAGCCATTCGGGTTCAAACCTATAACCGGATCAAAGACAATCCCGAAGTAAAGGAGTTTTTGAAACCTTATAATTCATTTTTTTACGAAAGCTTTCTACAAAGTTTCGCTGCCGGAAAAAGCCTCTGGGTTGGCCTGAAAGACCATTACAAAGAACGGCAGGTCCAAAACGAACTTCGGCTTATGGATACAGGACGAAATGCTCTTGCCTGCCTTCTGAAGAAGAAAATGCGGGATATCCGCCGGGAATGGGGAGCAGGTTCATTCGATTTACCTGGTATTCAAACACCCTTCAACTTCATGCTATTGGTAGACAAGGTTTTTGAAGTAGAGTGGATTCCTGCCATCGACGAATCGGATCTGGAATGTTTGCTGGCCTATGTGGCACAACATCAGGGCTACGATTTGTCTTTCCAGTTTGATAACGAATCCTTGCGATTTGAGATTCCATTGTGGCTGGATTCGAGCACGGTGTACGAAAGCAAAGATTCTTTTGCCTCGTTTCATAATACATTTACAAGCACCGAAAACCTTAAAGTACTTCCCGATAAACGAGGACGAAAAGCCCAGGATTATGTGAAAGCTTACGCACAGAAATTGCTTGATGAAAAGGAGGCCAAAATTGCCAGAGGTGAATTGCCGCCGGATACAGAAATTGATTTGAGGCCATTTCCACCTTCGGGAAAATCCTGGTTTATTGAAGAGTTTATTTTGAAATTCGATGAACGGGAGACCATTCAACACTACAGAAACTATAAAGCCTACCACAAAAAAGGAGATGATGAAGATGAGGATACGATTTCTGATAAGGTTCAAACGATCCTGGTTCAATTAGAACATCTTGACGTGGTTTTGCCGGTAATGGCAAACGAAGATTGGAGACTGGCTCTGATCGAAAGCTGGGAAGCTTACCGGAAAGTATCGGTTTCCAGAGCAATCCAGCAAGCGTATGAAGATTATTTATTTCATGTAGATACCGGCATTGCCTTCCAAAGCGACGAAATCAAACCAGAAACACTCAAAAAGGTAAATGATCTGAAAGAAAGGTTCCTCAATGGTCGAGAACTTTTAGGTGAACCAAGGGATTTTTCGATTTAGTCGAAGCTACGCATTAACAATCTGGAGCATAAATCGAACGAGAACGATCGTTGGTTTATGCTCTTTGACTTTAATATGATCACGCATAGTCTGTTAAGGCTTATCTGATCCAACCACTGCGAACCCATCGTTCATCCAATGCTTTCCCAAAGCCATCCAGTTCATTGCTTGCAAACCAAAACGGAATCAATGCTATGCGTTCCGGTGTACATTTGATTTACATACCAAATCGAAACCAAAACGTGCCTTTCATGTCTCGACATATTCTCTTTTCCGTCATTCTCTTTTTTATCGGAATCGTCGGAATCTCAGCCCAACCCTGGGTAGACAGCCCCAATCCGATGGCTCAGTTTTACAAAGAAAAAGGCTGGCCAGCCTGGAGTGATGCCATTAAATGGACCAACCGCATCAACATGGCCACCTATGCCAACGGCACCAACGACTTCCTGAAATTCGAAAATGCGAGAGATGAACTTGCGATTCAGGGTGGAGGTGTACTGTACTATCCGGCAGGCACCTATGACTTTGCTGATCACCCAACCGGTCCGAATACAGGGCGGGGACTTATGCTTAAAAAAGGGGTGGTCATTTTGGGAGAAGCTCCCACGACCAACAAACTGGCAATTATAGATTCGGTCACTCCAGGCCTTTCCAGCCTGGGCACCCAATTCCTTTTTCCATTTCGTACACATGTCGATTCGCTAGGAAATATTATGGGTGAGCGTCCCGACGTCTGGAATATGGTCGGCCTTCATGCCAGTGCCACCGAGCGCATCAGCCAGCAAATCAATGTAGGTATTGCATGGGTAAATCTGGTGGGTGCCTATGTGTATTTCGGTCCCGATATGCAGTGGTCAGACAGTTACAGGTCCATCAGTACTTTGAACGATCCGAACCGGGCCTATCGTTTTGCCCGAAAAAGCATTTTCCCAGGAAATTCTATAGCCTGGAGCGACCGTGTTCCGGATGGAACATTTCCCGGAGATCCAATGTGTGGAGCTATAAAGAACGGAACATATTATAATTCTGAAGGAAAACGGTTTGTATTTGGTTGCCGGATGGATCATTCGGTGGTAACCGATGAGTTCATGGAAAACATGCAAAATTCCGGAGAAACCCGGATCGATTCTCTTGCTGCCAATGCCATCCAATCGTTCCGTTTCGTCGCACGATTAAGTTGCGATGGGCCCAATATTTTTATCGCCAACAATGCCATTCCGAAATCCGATAAGAACTTTTATTTCAGGCAACGGTTTCGTCGGCACAGTCAGGTGGTAGCAGGTAGTCCCTGGCAAACCAAGGTAATTCTATTCGACTATGCCAAACAAGCTGGTATTGATGTGAATAAATCACTGATCACCCGGCCTGCAAATCATTGCAGCTATATCGACGGACCTTTTGTGGAGCGAAACGTCGTTGTTAAAGACAATTATGTTTATAACCATGGGCACAAAGGATATGAAATCGCTGGAAAATGGATGATTGTGCAGGGGAATGTAAACGACCGGGATTATTTAACGGAAGGAGACAATGTCTATAATTTACCTCCCAGCGGGCAGAATCCGGTTTATGAACTTACGCTGGATTGCGGATCTGAAGCAGGTGTGAATTCCGACAATATGGCCCGGGCTTTTGATATGGCGGGCTGGTGTGGTTGGATCGACCACAATTTTTGGCAAGGCACCGGTTCTACACCAGGCAACGATGGTGAAGGAATCCTCTTTCAACCTCAGGGAGGCGTTGGGTTTTTCAGCTTTGCAGAAACGTTTAACCGGCAAGGGCCAAAAGGAAAAGATGGTTATCTGGCTCCATGGGATGTGCCTGTTTATGGTCTTTTCCATGGCTTTAACCGACAAAGAGGAAACGTAGGAGTATTTGCGATCTTCAATACCCGAATCGAAGATGCCGCTGCCATTGAGAATTATAAACCGGGAACCAATACACCCAATGGTCAGTCCGGACTTGGCACAACGAATATTGGAGATCTAACCTTTACCTGTCCATCTGCCTCACCAGGCGCACCCACGAATCTTATCCTTCAAGCAGATACCATTGAATATTGCATCAAGATTAAATGGACGGATGCAAGTGAAAATGAATCTGCCTTCCGGATTGATCGCAAAGCAATTAACACCGACGATTGGGTTACTATTTGTTACCGGCCATTGAACAAGACCAACACGATCCTGCCCTCTTTAACTATGGAAGGCTGCTTTACACCTGGACCCATCGACCTCAATCCGCAGGAATGGTACGATTATCTGGCGGTTCCAGGCGAATATTATGAGTATAGAGTAGTGGCCATTGATTGCGGAAACAACGATCTGGGAACTACACCTGTACCGCCTCCTGTTGTATTTCCGGTTTCGGTAAAACCAACCCAACCCTCATTCGCTCTGGGAGTGTATCCGAATCCCACTTCCGGAATTCTAACGGTTTCGGTTAATCAAGCGGCAACCAATGCAGAATTTCTACTTACGGATATGACAGGTAGAACGCTTTTGGATGGTAAAATTCAGGGCAATGATTCGAGGCTTGATGTAAAAAATCTGCCTCAGGGGGTTTATTTAATTACCCTCAAAACGTACGGAGGTGTGGCAACCCGAAGATTTGTGAAGGAATAACTCTGTTTCCTGAGTATCTGTTAATATTTCAGAAAAAGGGTTTTAAACAAATTGCCTAAAACCAGGGCATCACCAGATCCAGCAGATAAAGCACTAATCCAAGAAACAACAAAGTGCTGACAAAGAAAACATTAAATGCCAGAAAGATAAGTAGTTCGTTCTTGAAAGAAACGCCTCTTTTCATGATGAGTCGTTTTTGAAAACTATGGGTCATGTATAAACTTCCCAACAAACAGAAAATGAGAAGTGAAATACGAATGGTATAATCAGAGAAAATCCCTTCCAGAAAAGGAAGTGTGGCATCTCCCTGAGCATAAATCAGGTTTTGAAGAAACTTGAGTGCTCCGGTGAATAGGATGGAAATAAAGAAAATCATTTCCAAAGAGATCAATATGGGATAAAGCCGGATGTTGATTGCATCGTTTCTCCGGATTTCTTTTTCCAGTTGCCTTTGGTAATACAGTAGTTGAATCTCTTCGTTTTCTAATAAGGTCAGGCCTCTGCTTTCAGTGTCGGAGAGTAGTTTTTCAATTTCATCTCTTGTTTTGATCACATCCATCAAATGCTTTGCCTGCTGCAGCCGGCTCTTGTTCTCAATCCACCGGATTACAAACGGAACAAGCAAACCCAAAGCGGGTACAAGGATAGGAATGTAGTTGGGGCTTGTCAACGGTTGTAGAAGATTGAAACCAAACGGTATCACAAAAATACAAAGTGAAAAACGAAGCCCCGTATTTTTTGATTTTTGAAAAGAGACTTTGATGGCCATTGAGGATTGATAGGGATAATATTTAGCATCGTTCCAACCATCCTATTCAGATAAATAACCGAACACTAGCACATAAATCATTAAATATCAATTATTTAAAATGAAACTGAGGAATCAGGATTTAATTACGCCGATCTCCTTTAAATCTTGTTTTTTTGCCAATGGATACCACCATGACCAAATTTCCCATCATCCGAACTTTCTGGATCGTTTTGGCTACTTTTTTTGTAGGCATTACACTTTGGACTTATGCCGTTGCAGTGGATGCTTTTGGCTTGTTCGGAGGTATTCCAAGCACAGAAAACCTGGCCAATCCGAAATCTGAACTGGCAGCTGAAGTGTACACAGAAGATGGAGTTCTTCTGGGCAAGTATTTTAAGGAAAATCGCTCCCCTGCTGAATTTGCCGAACTTTCTCCCAACCTGATCAAAGCGTTGTTTGCTACAGAGGACATTCGTTTCGAAGACCACAGTGGCATAGATATGAAGGGTACTATGGCCATTCTTTGGTATGTGATCCGGTTTGATAAACGGGGATCCAGTACCCTCACTCAACAACTGGCAAAAAACCTGTTTAATACCCGCAGTGAATTATACGAAGGGCACCTTACCAATGTAAAAGGAATCCGAACTGTCATCTTCAAAACAAAAGAATGGATCACTTCTATTAAACTGGAACGCACATACACCAAGCAGGAAATCCTCACCATGTATCTCAATACGGTACATTTTGGATCCAATGCTTTCGGAATTAAAACCGCTGCCCGAACCTTTTTCAATACCACTCCCGAAAAACTCAGCCTTGAACAAAGTGCCATGTTGGTAGGTGTGTTAAAAGCACCCACTTTATTTTCTCCGGTTTATAACCCCTCAAGAGCATTTAACCGAAGGAATACCGTGCTGGAGCAGATGGCAAAATACGATTTCATAACTGATGCCGAAGCGGAATCCCTCAAGATTCGGCCTGTAGACATCGGGCAATACAAGGTAGAAAATCACAACGAAGGATTTGGAACTTATTTTCGGTCTGAACTCAAAAAAGACCTCCAGAAATTCTGTCGGGAAAATAGTCTGGATCTGTATGCGGATGGTTTAAAAATTTATACCACGATCAATTCGAGAATGCAACGCTATGCCGAACAGGCACTCGACAGCCACATGCGGTATCAGCAGGGGGTGTTTTTTAAATACTGGAAAGGCAAGCGGCCATGGGTAGATGAAAATGGTACAGAGATTAAAGATTTTATTCTCAATGCTGCCCGAAGAACCTCTTTATTTCAGTCGTACAAAGAGCAGTATAACGGCAACGAAGACTCAGCCATTCTGGCCTTCAAACGGCCTTTAAGAACCACTCTTTTTTCGTATAGAGGTGGAGTAGATACCACCATCAGCCCCTGGGATTCCATCGCCTATACCAAGCATTTTCTACATTCAGGGATGATGAGTATGGATCCATATACCGGGCATATAAAGGCCTGGGTGGGTGGAATCAACTACAAATTCTTTAAGTACGATCACGTAAGGCAAGGTCGCCGGCAACCGGGTTCTTCTTTCAAACCCATCGTATATGCCGCAGCAATGGACAATGGGTTTACGCCTTGCACAGAAATGGTGGATGCACCCGTTACCTTTTACAACGAAGAAACGAACACCTACTGGACACCCAAAAATTCGGACGGCAAGTTTACCGGCGAACGAATGACCCTGCGGAAAGCAATGGCCCAATCCATCAACTCAGTGGCTGCACAGGTAATGAAAAAGCTTGGGCCCCAGCGTGTGGTAGATTACGCCAAACGATTGGGGATATTAAGTCCATTGGATCCCGTTCCTGCTTTATGCCTGGGAGCCAGCGACGTTTCGGTTTTCGAACTCGTTTCGGCCTATGCCACGTTTGTTGCCGGCGGCACGTGGACCAAACCCTACTACGTTACCCGGATCGCCGATAAAAACGGAAATGTGCTGGCCACTTTTAATCCGGAGAAAAAGGAAGTAATTTCTGAAGAAACCGCTTACATGATGGTTCACATGCTGATGGGATCGACCCGTGAAAAAAATGGAACCGCCCTTGGGTTATACCGATTGGGTAAAACCTTACAGGGAAATGAAGTTGGGGGAAAAACCGGTACCACATCAAACTATTCTGATGGCTGGTTTATGGGAATCACCAAACAACTGGTTACCGGAATCTGGGTTGGTGGTGAAGATCGAAGCATCCATTTCCGGTCCTTTCATTTGGGTCAAGGTTCCAAAATGGCGTTGCCAATCTGGAGTTATTATATGGATAAAGTGTATGCAGATCCCGTTTTGGGAATTACCAAAGGCACGTTCAAACGTCCATCAAATCTTTCTGTTGATCTTACTTGTTCCGGAAGGGTGCCGGTTGATACCGTGGGTGGTGATTCCAACCGGGTTCAGCAAAACATAGATCCAAGTTTCAATTCGATCGATGATTAGTGGAAAGGCTCTCCTGCTTATCGACATCCAGTATGATTTTCTGGAAGGAGGTGCTTTGGAAGTAAACGAAGCTTCCCAAATCGTTCCACCCATTCTTTCCATTGCCGGCAACTTTTCGTGCATCATTGCCACACAGGACTGGCATCCACCCGATCATAAGAGTTTTGCCTCTTCACATTCCGGAAAACAACCCTATGATTTGATCCAGTGGAAAGGAAGAGAAGAAATACTTTGGCCGGATCATTGTGTTCAGAAAACAAAAGGAGCCGAAATTCACCCTGATATTCTGGCCTTAAATCCTGTTTTGGTGGTAAAGAAAGGTGCTGATCCGGAAACCGACAGCTATTCGGCTTTTTTCGACAATCACCGTGAACAGAAAACACCACTGGCTGGCTGGCTGGCTGAAAAAAAAATAACCGAATTAACGATCGCTGGCCTGGCTACAGATTTTTGTGTAAAATATTCAGTTTTGGATGCTTTGTCGCTTGGTTACTCGGTCGAAGTTTTTTCAGCTGGATGCCGTGGTGTGAACCGGACTCCGGGGGCTTCGGAGCAGGCACTGGAAGAAATGAAAATTGCAGGGGCAGAAATCCGGTAGGCAGGTTCGGTTCCCATTTTTACAGATCAAAAACGAAATTTCCAAAATCGAAGGTTGCTTTGGGATGAATCCATTTCTCTCCCGTATACTTGCCAAATCATTCCCCTCAAAATAAAACCAGAACAGATGGACTCGAACTTGAAAGAAAAAATGGAAACCCTTTCGGGCCGGATACAGAAAATTCTGGACGAAAAGAGCGCACTTAAAGAAGAGATCCGATATTATCAAGCAGAAAACAGGGAATTGAAGGCTTCACTCAACCGTTCAAAGTCCTCAACGAAAAATTTTCCTTTGAACGCTGAAAAGAGTAACATTGCAAGTGAAAATGGAAGCTATGCCGAAAAGGTAGCCGCTATCGCAAAGCAGATAGATGTCTATGTTGAGGAAATCGATAGGTGTATAGCCCAACTTGAAAATTAACGTATTCATTAACAAAAGTTTGGATAAAGTTTCAGTTGTAGTTCGAATTGGGAATAAAGAATTCCCGATGAAAGTAAAAGCCAGCGATGAGGCCAAAGTGCTCAAAGCCGCGGAACTGTTGAACGACAGCATGACTTTTTATAAAAACAATTTCCATATAGTGGAAAAGCAGGATATTCTGGCCATGGTTGCCTTTGATGCTTTCTTTGAAAAGCTCAGCCTGGAGGAAAAAAAGGAAGAACTGCTTCATTCAATTTCAAATGAAATTGATCATTTGTCTGAACAATTGTCTACGTAGTCTAAAGTTAAACAGCATAATCTACACAGCATCCTGGCATTTGCCTTTTGCTGTTCTGTAATATCAAAACCCCGGTCAGGAGACCCGGAATTGGCAGAAGGGCAAACAACCCGGGATTATCGCAGGGCAATACCTGTTCATTTCATCCAACATTCATCTTCCTGCAAATAGCAAAGCCCTGGAACTGGCCCATTTCATTCATACCTTTTATACATAAAAAAAAATGGAGATTCTTATTTGGATCATACTGATCGCAGCAGGGGGCGCTGCCGGTTTTATTGCCTCCCGTTCAATTTTTAAAGGCAGTCTCACAAAGTTTGAAGACGATGCCAGAAGCAAAGCAAACAACATTCTCAAAGAAGCAGAACTGAATGCGGAAGCAACCAGAAAAAACAAAATGCTGGAAGCGAAAGAGTTCTTTATCAAACAAAAATCTGAGTTTGAAGAAGACACAAACCGAAGACGAAACCAAATGCTTCAAAATGAAAATAAACTGAAGCAGCAACAACAGCAGGCTTCTAAAATGCAGGAACAGCTAAACCGGAAAGAAGCAGAATACGAAAGCGGAAAGCAAAATGTAGATGCCCAACTCGAAATCGTAGCCAAGAAGAAAGAAGAAGCAGAAAAACTACTTCAACAACAACAGCAGCAGCTTACCCGAATTGCCAACTTATCGCTTGATGAAGCCAGAGAGCAATTGGTTGAAAGTCTTAAGAATGAAGCAGGTACAAGAGCTGCTTCACATATTAAGGATATCATGGAAGAGGCCAAACTAACGGCAACGAAAGAAGCCCGAAAGATTATCCTCACCACCATTCAACGTACCGCACATGAGCAGGCTATTGAAAACTGTGTTTCCGTTTTTAACCTGGAAAGCGACGACATCAAGGGTAAAATAATTGGTCGCGAAGGTAGGAATATCAGAGCACTCGAAGCAGCAACAGGCGTCGAACTGATTGTAGATGATACCCCGGAAGCCATCATTATTTCCGGATTTGATCCTGTTAGACGCGAAATTGCACGGCTTTCCCTCCACCGACTGGTACAGGATGGTCGTATTCACCCTGCCAGAATTGAGGAAGTAGTAGCCAAAACACGTAAAAACATTGAAGATGAAATCGTGGAAACCGGTGAGCGAACGGCCATTGATCTGGGTGTTCATGGTCTTAATCCGGAATTGATAAAAATGGTAGGAAGGATGAAATACCGATCTTCTTACGGACAAAACCTTCTGCAGCACAGCCGTGAAGTAGCCCGACTTTGTGCTACCATGGCTGCAGAACTTGGCCTCAATGCCAAACTTGCCAAGCGGGCCGGATTGCTTCACGACATTGGAAAAGTGTGGCCCGAAGAAGCAGAGCTTCCTCACGCACTTCTTGGAATGGAACTTGCTAAAAAGTTTAAGGAACATCCGGATGTGATCAATGCGATTGGCGCCCACCACGATGAAATCGAAATGACCTCCATGATTTCGCCTATTATCCAAAGTTGCGATGCCATTTCCGGCTCAAGACCGGGAGCCCGTAGGGAAGTGATGGACAGCTACATTAAGCGTCTGAAAGAACTCGAAAACATGGCTCTTGCCTTTGATGGTGTTAATCAATGTTTTGCCATTCAGGCAGGACGTGAAATCCGGGTCATGGTAGATGCAGATCGCGTTTCGGATGACCGGGCAAGCAGCCTTTCATTCGAAATCTCTTCCAAAATTGAAAATGAAATGCAGTATCCAGGGCAGATTAAGGTGACTGTAATCAGAGAAAAAAGGGCTGTAAGTTTTGCGAAATAACGATCTGACATTCCCACCATCCAACCACTAAAATTTTACAATAAACCTTATATGATATTTTCAAAAGTTAAACATCTCCTTCTATCCACAGTTGGGGTTTTGTTTATTGTGGCTACCGTTTTCGGGCAATCCGATGTTGAGAAAGGAAATTCAGCCTTTTTTTTGAACAAAAGAAAAGAAGCCCGAAGCCTGTACCAATCGGCTTTGTTGAATCCTGCCCAAAAAGAAGAAGCCCATCTGATGTTGTCTTTGCTTGCTTCATTGGAAGGCAAAGACGTTGAAGCTTTCGAACAGTTTGAAAGTTTCTTCAAGGTGTCTCCGAACCCGTATCCGTATGTATTCTCTTTGTGGAGTACCGAATCGGTATTTGGTGTAAGTCAGAAAAAATCAGAAGCCCGGTTGGCCTTTTTTAATCAGTTACTCGCCGATCCTAAAGCCAACGGAACGCTAAAGGCTATGGCGGCAAGTGCTGTTGCTGATCACTATGCTGCAGGCAACCAGCAAATGAAGGCCAAAGAATTTTACAGTAAAATTGGTTCTGTGGATACCTGGGCTATGGTTGGAGAATTTGAAAATATCTCCGAGTCGGGATTTGATAAAGCATATGAACCCATTATTAAACCAGATGCATCCAATGTGTTTGTTAATAAAAATGGAGCTAAGGTGAAGTGGTTTGATATAAAAGGGAACCGGGATGATAAGTGGGTTGATTTTAGCTATCATTTTTTTATTGATGATGCCATCGTTTACGCCCAGACATTTGCCAACAGCCCTTCTGAACAGGAAGTATTTTTAAGGATCGGAACTTCTGGTTCAGTTAAAGTCTGGGTTAATGATGCACTGGCAGTAGCTGAGGCCGAAGAGCGAAACAACGACCTGGATACCTATCAGGCAAAAGTGAAATTCAATAAAGGGGGAAACCGGATTCTCATTCAATGCGGCTCCAGCGAAATTAGTCGCTCCAATTTTCTACTCCGGATCACGGATGAATTGGGAATTGCAGTAAAAGGCCTTTCGTATCAAACGGCTTTCCTTCCTTATATCAAATCAACTCAGAATCTTCCTGCCCGCATCCCGATTTTTGCTGAAACCTATTTTGAAGACAAGGTTAAAACCGGAAAAGCCAGCGTACTGGATCACCTTTTGCTCGCCAATGCATATCTGCGAAACGACAAAGGGTACGAAGCCCGAAAAGCCTTGAGCCAGGCCGAGAAAATGGCTCCGAAATGCAGCTATTTGAAAATTAAACAGATAGAAGCGTACAACCGTTCTGAAAATGAAACGGATGCTAAAATCACCATCGAATGGGTTAAGGAACACGATCCGGAAAGCCTCTTTTCACTCAATTTATTGTATGAAGAAGAACTTGGAAAAGAATCCTACCAGGCCGCTACCGTTTGTGTTGATAAAATAGAAAAAATCTACGGTATTGATGTATCAACCATGCTTAAACGGATTGGCCTGGCTGCCCGTGAGAAAAAACAGG
>Ga0105046_10010151_pt1 | contig 14668 bp, 8 predicted proteins | sample MAT03_FD_78385 | JGI IMG/M metagenome (GOLD analysis project Ga0105046, IMG submission 78385) | Freshwater microbial communities from Lake Fryxell liftoff mats and glacier meltwater in Antarctica - MAT-03 (megahit assembly) | ecosystem: Environmental > Aquatic > Freshwater > Ice > Liftoff... | reverse complement strand
GAAGAATTTGTCCTAACCCGGATTTCTGGGATTTGAGGGATTGGGATTTTCCTGAGCGTTGCTTTTTGTTGTCCGGGTAAAACTTGCCACGTTTTTGCCCGATGCCATCCATTTTACCCTATTTTGACTATAAATAGCGCCGTTTAGGCGACAAAAATCTTGAAAAAGGCATTTTGATAAAAAAAGAATTGCGTATTAAAGCAAAATGGTTGTACGTTAGTGGTGTCAAACACCTTTAATCCCTTTTGACATTAAACCTCCAGCCTCCCCCCAGGCCGTTAATTTAATGCCTGCACTTTAGTGTGCTTTTAATCCGGGCTCTCAAGGCCATCCCAACACGCTTTTTAACTTTTTAGAATGGACATGGGCCCCGGGCTTTCCCGGTGTGCCCATGTTTTCTTTTGCACAAAAGCAGCAAGTAAAAAGCTTGTTTGGCTTAAATGGTTGCATTTGTTTGTTTTTGAATGAGGTTAACTTCATTCAAAACTTTTTTGAGTGAAACCAATCTTGCGTGTTTTACTGTTGGCGATCTTGTTGTTGCTTTCAGTGTTTTCCTGCAGGGAAGACATGGACAACGATTCTGAAGATTTGTGTACTGTGAGCGACAGCCTACCGGAATCGATTCCGGGCTGGTCCTCCAAACGTCTGAAAACCAAATACATTTTTGGAAATTTTAACCCACCATTTAAGTTCCTGAATAATTCAAAGGGTTATGCCATCGGCGCAACGCTCATTCGAACCACCGATGGGATCAATTGGCAAACGGTTGTGGTGAGCGACTGGATTTTGTCCTACATCCGGTTCAGCGACTCCCAAAACGGTTATGCCTGGGATTTTGATGCCGATGTTTTGCACGGCTTGTATCGAACTTCCAGCTTAGCAACGCTCAGCAAGTTGAACCGGGACTGTGGGTTACGCACGATGCCGGGGAGGGGGCTTTTTACTGGTTTGAAAAAGATTAAGAGTTTGTCCCCAAACTAATTTGAAACTATTTGAGAAAATGCTTGGTGGTAACAAAATTGGCCTTACCTTTGCGGTCCACTACATCGCGGAGTGGAGCAGTTGGTAGCTCGTCGGGCTCATAACCCGAAGGTCGCAGGTTCAAGTCCTGTCTCCGCCACAACACAAAAGCCTTCAGTCTTGTACTGAGGGCTTTTTTTATGTCCTTTTACCCCTTCCAACATGAGCGAACCTGCCTGGCTTTCATTGCATTTTTACCCCCTGGAAACCCAGGATGTTTTCCTGACCCGTGCTTTGCGCCCATTCCTTGTCCAGCATGTGTGGAACGTACAGGGCGCACGCTTTTTTTTCGTAAGGTTTGAAGATGAAAAGGGGCCACACTTGCGCCTGCGTTTCCGCGGTGAAACGGCATGGCTGCGGGAAACTTTTTTGCCTGCTTTTGAAATGCTGGTGAAAGACCGCGGTTCGTGGACTGAAGTCTCTTACCAAGCGGAGTCTGATCGTTTCGGTGGTCAGGATGCGATGGCATGGGCGGAGGAGCATTTTCATTTGTCGACAAGGGTGGTGCTCGACCGTATAGCCCGGCCAGAATTTACCTACGGCGATGCATTGTACGATGCCTTGCGCCTGAACGCAATGATGTTGCATGCAGCCGGGTTCACACGCGAACGCGTATCCTGGTATTTCGGTCAGCTCACCGACCAATGGCTGCCCCTGTTTTTCCGTCCTGAAAACGACGAAAAACCTCAGGACAAGATCTGGATGCAGGAGGTGCGCGAACAATTTGAGCAATCTTTCCAGGCCCAGGAAAACGCCTTGCGCCCCGTTATGGACGCCCTTTGGGAAGCCCTGCAGACCGGCAAAACCGACGCCAAACAACCCGAATGGCGCCGCTGGCACATGGGCAACGAAATGGTTCTTGGAGAGCTTGGAAGCAACCTGGAAAAAGCGCTCCCGAGCCTCATCCACCTCAGCAACAACCGGTTGGGTGTTACAAATCCGGATGAGGTGTTTGTGTGTTATGTGTTGATGAGGGCGTTGTAAGTAGCTGTTAGCCGGTAAAACCAATAGTCATCCCGAATTTTCCCATGATGGAAGGTTCGGGATGATTATTTTTAGAAGGAAAGGAAATAGATGCTCCAAACTACAGGCCGCGAACCCGTACCGCCCTCCAAATCAACAGCCGATTTCTGGATTTTGAAAGTTAAAAAAATAATATTTATAAAAAAAAGTTGCATGCTTCAATGCAAAGGATTAATATTGTAAGAGTTTTGTTGGAATAAACCCCTAATCTCTAAAAACCATTTCCTTTTACTGGTCGTGTGAATACCTAAATGCTGATTGTCCGTTGCCATTAACTGGCCGGGGGCCTATTACATCATTTAAACATTGAGCTTATCGCGTAACGCGGTGAGGGTTAAAGCCTATTGTCATGGCTTGCGTTTCCAATCCATGACAGCCCAACAATAAAACCAATTTTTTTTACACTAAAACCAAAATTTGCAAACCATGAATCCCATTGTTGAAAAACCAAAATTTGAATGCAGTTTCACGCGTAAAAAACGCAATCTATTTTTATTGAAACAATTTCCATTCTATTTCAGCTTGTTACTGATGGCGATTGTTTCCCAAACATCATTCGCACAGCCAGGGTCACCAACGGACTTAAAAACCAAACCTGCATTTTCAGTAGGCGCCAGAATTGGCTATGATTTACCCATTTTCAATACGCAATACAAAGAACTTGACTACGAAGGAAATCTTTATTGGGGTATCCATGCAGACTATCGTTTTCCCAGTAATTTAGGGATACGACTGGATTATGCGAACATTGTAAGTAACCCCAAAATACTTATTGCAGACCAAGTTTATTTTGGGACAAGTCCTTCTCCAACAATCAAGCGTAATTTAAAAATGAATCGGCATTTTATTGGAATAGGTCCAAGTTACACCTTAAATATGGGCAATTCTCGTTTTGCTTTTTTGGTTGCGCCCATGGTAGGATATGCATTCATTTCAGGAGGAGATGCTTTTGCCGAAAGTTTGAATCCGGGTTCCAATATGTTGGAAACACAATTGGTTAATACAGGGTTTGACAGTAAAGCTATTTCCGCAAAGATGGATTTGGATTTCTCCTTTGCTGTCAGTAGAAATTTCAGCATAACCCTTGGTCTGTATTACCTGCGTCATTTTGGTGTTCACCTGGATAATTCCTTGGATGTAAGTCCCAATGGTATACTCCCCATTGGACATGGAGAAAACATCTACGATCACACCATCAACCCTTACACGGTTACAGCGAATCCGCCGCTCATTGTTAATTTGGATGCTGAAAAACCCACGTGTATGGATTTGCCATCCGTTGGCGCTAATATTGGGCTAAAATATACCTTTGGCAGTACACCCCGACCTGAAAAATGCATTACCTGCGCATGTCCAAATGACAAGCATAAAGTCGTGGTGACTGTCCGGGACAAGCCCTCCCAAAAAGTAATTCCCGGGGCCGATGTTGCCATCAAAGATATGGGTGGAAACATCATTGCGACAGGTACCAGCAACTCCTTTGGCGTGGTGGATTTCGGAGAAATTCCGCATGGAAATTATACCATAGCAGGCCAGGTATTTGAAATACCTACCACCACCAGCTCCTTGCTTGATGCTGAATTTGTTCCAAATGCGGTCATTCAAAAAGAAATTCTGTACGACGATCTTCGTTTTATCCTTAAAGGAGTAGTTGTTAATAAAAATACTAAAAACCGAGAGCCCAATGTCGTGGTAAGCCTTACCCATGACCAAACAGGAGCCGTAAATCAGGAAAACTCCGACGGGAAGGGTGAGTTTGTATTCAGGTTGGACCAAAAATCCAGTTATGAAGTGGTTGGAATTAAAGAAAACAGGTTGTCGGATATCGATAAAACTTCGACCATTGGCCTCACACGCAGCACAACCTTGTTTGTCAACCTCGAATTGGGTGTTGAAAACTTCGATTGTGATAGAGGAACAGTGCTCGATATAAAATACGACCTCGACAAGGCCGAGCTTTTACAAGAATCAAAATTTGATTTGGACAAATTAGCCCGCTACATGAAGGACCATCAGGTTTCGAGGGTGGAACTCTCTTCGCACACCGACTCCAGAGGAAGCATACCTTACAACAAGGATTTGAGTGCACGCCGCGCAAAGTCGGCTGTTGATTACATCATTTCAAAAGGCATTGGCAGGGAAAGAATAATTGCGCAAGGCTACGGTGAATCACGCCTGCTTAACCGCTGTTTAGATGGCATTAACTGCAGCGAGGAAGAACACCGGATAAATCGCAGAACCGAAGCTAAATTATTGTGCAATTAAACGCCCCAACCATCTCCAACTTTTCAAAACCAAAAAATTAAAAACATGAAATACCTTAAATTATCAGCCCTTCTTTTGGCTGCGCTACCTTATGTAGCATGCAATGATTGCAAAGAAGTGGTTCTGGAGCCCTGCGGCGATTCTGATCCCAATACAGAACATTGTGGCTGGTCGGTTGCTACATGCTTTGCAGATATGTTAACCAATCCAGTTGCGGTTATTTACGATACCCATCTTAATTCAAATGCACCATTAGGCAATCATTGGGGCACCGTTACTGCCATTCATCCGAGCAACTGGACAGCCAATCAAATCGGCCAAATATTCGGAATTGCTATTGATGAAAACGAAAATGTTTATTTGGCGTCATCAGATATCTATTACCATCCATCGAACTCGCCATTGTTTTCCGGGAATGCCTCCAGACCGTTTTCCTTTACTGCCGGTCAAATTTTCAAATGTGTGCCACCTTTCTGGTCGGCTGTACCGTTTGTTTCTCTACCCAACACTAGCAATGCTGGAAATGGCATTGGCAACATTGCTTACGACAAGTGGAACAAACAATTGTTTGCAACCAATCTTGAAGACGGGAAAATTTACAGAATTGATGTAAATACTGGAGCTATTCTTGATACCTATGACCCTTGGGTTGCCGACAACGGTAGTGCCGGAATTGTGAACAACCTGGCAGAACGTGTTTGGGGAATCGGAGTCAATTACGAGAACGGGCTAGTTAAAGTCTATTTTCCAAGGGTATCAGGCTCGCAGAGAAGCCTTTATTCGATAACCCTGAACAATGGCGCATTCCCAGCGGCCAACTCGGAAGTAATCGAAATCTCCAACTTGCCAGGAAACCAAGAAATCATATCAGATTTGGCTTTTTCCTCCAATGGCAATGAATTGCTAATCGCCGAAAGGGGAGCAGCACATGTAGCTTTTGTGGTGAGCTATTCCAGGACAGCAAGTTGGGCATTTAATAGGCAATATTTTGTAGGCGGAGACCTTCGTCCTAATTATTCTAATGGGGGGAATTCAGCAGGAGGTGTGGATTTTGCTTATACCGAAGTGAACAGAAACCCAAGTGCAAAATGCGATGAGTTCTTTTTAGCTACTGGAAACGCCATGCTTGCACGAAATTCAAGTATTTCACCCATTTATGGCATTGAAGCCATAAAATACAGCGGAAATTTATCATCTAATGCACCTATGCCTACGGCAAACCAGGACACTGATTGGTTTATTGATTTTGATGGTTCTAATAGCGGCAACCCAAAAGGCAGTATTGGAGACGTTGAGGTGTTTGATTGCACGGAATGCGTGAAATGCAGCCTGGACAATTACTAAATTGGGCCATTGACATTATCAGGGAAAAAACTTTGGGGTGCTTCATTTGTGTCATACATTTGGCACATGTGCAGTACCTTAAAGTTTTTTATACTTCGCGCTGCTAAGTTTGCAGCACGGCCTTTGGCCAATGTTCTGAATGGTAGCGCCCAGCTTGACAAACGCGGTTCGAAGATGGTTTAGACCTAAATATCAACACGTACTTAAGCGCACGAACCAACCGCAAAGCGGTTTAATACGAATAGCCCCGGGTGAAACCCGGGTAGCATTGAAATGTTATCCCAACCGCAAAGCGGTTGAATATGAATGAACCCAAGCTGGATTACAAATTGTTTTTTGCATACCATTTTCACAACTTTCTTTGATTGCTAAAGCAATGCCTGACTGGATTCATATTCAACCGCTTCGCGGTTGCGAGGGTACAAGGCTGCTTCCTCCGGGTTTCACCCGGGGCTATTCATCTTCAACCGCTTCGCGGTTTGGGACACTTGGTTTATTATACCTTACACTGCCAAATTTTCAGCATGGCATATCAGTTTTCATGCTGAAAACTTGGCAACATTTGGTATACCGACACAAGGTCGATGCAAGGTTCTTTGCCAAGAGATAGTCTCAATTACTGCCTCTTTCATTCATTACTACACCCAACAAAAAAGTATCCGAATTAAGCACCCTGAATGATGTGGTAATTTCATCCATGGTTTGTTGGTCTTTTTGGTAGCACTTTCCTTTAAAAAAGAACCCAAAATTGGTTTCGGGTTTATTTTGATTGTAGGAATGATCCTTTTGGTAATCTTATTGTCCCCAACCATTGGATTAAAATATGTTGTAAATGTTGATTATATTTAGCAGCCAGCCGTTAGCTGTTGGCAAAAAATGTAGCTTAAACATTGGCCTCATACTTTGCTAACTGCTATCGGCTAACAGCTAACAGCTAGTAGCTAACCACTTTTACTCAAATCTGCGTTTAAAGAACCACGAATTGTCATTCATGGTGAAGCCGAGTGTGATGCGGAAATACGTTTCTTCGATGGGAGTATTTGCGCCTACTTTGCCGAATTCCAGAGCCGTGTTGATGTAGGAGGTCTGTTGGCGGGGCAGGACGAGGGGGAAACCAAATCCGGCTGAAAGTCCGATGTCGTCGATGCCGTCGCCGTTAACCAGGCGGGTGTCCTGACGGTAGTAGGCTCCCAATCGGTAGCGGATGCGTTTGGTGTAGTTGTTGAAGGAGAGCATGTTGGGAATGTATTCCAAACCGGCTTGTACGTGGGATGCGTTGCGTTGGGTTTCCGGACGAATTTCATTCGAATAGGCAGCACCACCGATGAAGCTGTATTCGGCGCCAAAGCGCAGTTTGCCGACTTCGGTGAACATGACACCAACCGTAACCGTGGCCGGTATCGTCAGGTCGCGCCTCAGGCCGATTGCCGACAAGAGGGTATCGGGATTGCTAAACTGGCCGTTGGACTGCTGGCCGCGGCTTCTGATGCGCAGGATGTCCGAAGTCGTTTTCATGTTGTGTTTGCTTTCGCCGCTGAGACCAAAAGTGATGAAACGCGTTGCCACATCCTTATCGTTTTCAGCATATTTAAGCACATGGTCGTGTTGTACGCCCAATTTCCAGGCAAACCCGCTGACCGAAATCTGGTCGCGGTAGGTATTGGCGAACGTCGGGAAGGAGTCATAAAAAACGTTGTTGTTTTCGTAAATGGATTCGCCGAATTGCCAGGCAAGGTTGATGCCGGCAGACGTATTTTTGTACCGCACGGCATTGCTCCAGGTGAATCGGTAAGTACCACCCGAACCGGTATAATTGCTGTTGACCGAGTCAACGGCCGGACTCATGATGTTTTCGCGGGTTAAAACGTTGTAACCCACCACGGTGTAAGGTGTGATGGCTATACCCATACCGTATTTCCAGGGCGATTTGTTTTTATCCATCACTTCGTTGATGGGGCTGCGCAGGGTGAAGCCCAGCGCGAGGTAAGCCAGGTTGCCGCTCCATGTTTCCAGATTTTCCTGGCCCGATTGGAAGCTGCTGGATTTGCCGTACAAACCATTATCCAGCACGGTGGTGCGCAAAAAAGCAAAAGACGCGGGGTTTCCGATGTTGAGGTGGTGCGGATCGTGGAACGCGGCGGACATGCCGCCCCACCCTGCCTGGTTGCCAAAAAATTGGCTGATGGGATTGCCCAGTCCGTAACGCGAGTAAGGTGCGTTTTGTTTGGGTTGGGCGTACAGGGTAGCCGAGGTAAAAACTAAAAGTAGAAAAGCGAATAACCGCATCGTTGAGTTATGCATAAGCAGCAACACCGGATTATGGTGCAGCCCGGGTTAAATGTTGTAAAATGTGGTTCAGACCGTACAGCACAAGCGCCGGTTCGTGGTGCTTGCTGGTGAGGTCGAGGTGGGGCAAAAGCAATGGCGCGTCGCCACCGGTCAGGATCACCACAACATCCGGCCATTGTTGTTCAAAAAGGCGCACAAACCCTTCTATTTCAAGTTTGGCACCGCGTAGAGCACCGTTTTGCAAGGCGGTCTGCGTACTGAAGCCCACGGGGTCGGTGGGCATGTTGAGCGGCACCATAGGCAACCGTGCGGTGTATTCGTGCATGGCTCTGATGCGCATGTGCAACCCTGGTGCGATGTTACCACCGGGATAAACACCATCTGCAAGCATCAGGTCGTATTTGATGCAGGTTCCGCAATCGACCACCAGGCAATGTTGCCCGGGAAAGAGGGCATTTGCTCCGGCGACGGCTGCGAGTCTGTCTTTGCCAAGGGTTTCCTGCGTACCGTACGCATTGCGGAAAGGCAGAGGCGTTTGATGCGTGAGTTCGTAAGCCTGGACAAAATGACGGCTCAGGTTTTGAAGCTGGGCCGGGTCGTGTTCAGATACGGAAGAAAAAATTACAGCGTCAACGCCGGTGTCTGTTCCATAACCCATCAGTTCGTCTAACGTCCAATCGGTCCAAATCGCTTGCTCGACCAAGATGTTTTCCTGAAAAAGTCCGATTTTGGTTCTTGTATTACCGATATCGAGGCTAAGATTCATGCATTTGGGCATTTAGCGGGCGCAAAGGTACGTTGAAAGTGTGGTAAAAGGGAGAAAACACAAGAGCCGCTCCAAAAAATCGGAGCGGCTCTTGCAGTTGTGGCTGGTGTGGCGGTAGTTACCCCAAATACGAGCGTAAGGCATTGCGGTTGTAGGCTTTGCGCAGGCGGCGGATGGCGCGTTCCTTGATCTGGCGCACACGTTCGCGGGTTAGGCCGAATTGCTCCCCGATTTCTTCCAGGGTTAGGGCTTTGAATCCATTGAGGCCGTAATAGGAAGCGATGACGTCCACTTCGCGGGGCGACAGAATAGACAGGCCCTGGGCGACTTCTTCTTTGAGCGACTCGTTCATAAGGTCAAGATCGGGTTCGCCACTGGCATCTTCGGGCATGAAAACGTCGAGCATGGTGGCATCGCCGTCGTCGGAATTGGCCAGGGGAGCATCGAACGACAAGTGGCGGAGCGTGGAGCGCATCATGGTTTGAACTTCGCGGGGCGACATGTCGAGCAATTCGCCGAGTTCTTCGTCCGTAGGTTCGCGTTCAAAGTTTTGGACAAAAGCGATGTATGCCTCGTTCACTTTGTTGTAGGAGCCGACTTTGTTGAGCGGCATACGCACAATGCGGCTGTTTTCGACGATGGCTTGGAGGATGCTTTGGCGGATCCACCACACAGCGTAGGAGATGAATTTGAAGCCTTTGGTTTCGTCGAAACGTTTGGCGGCTTTGATGAGGCCTACGTTGCCTTCGTTGATGAGGTCGGACAGGGATAGGCCCTGATTTTGGTATTGTTTTGAGACAGAAACCACGAATCGCAGGTTCGACCTGGTGAGTTTGTCCAGGGCTTCCTGATCGCCATCGCGGATACGTCGTGCCAACTCGGCTTCATCATCACCGGCGAGCATCGGGATCTTACCGATATCGTTCAGGTATTTGTCCAGCGCGAGGCTTTCGCGGGTGGTAATCTTGTGGGTGATTTTGAGTTGACGCATGGTACAGGACAGGTGGTAAGGTTCGTTTTTTGGGAAAATATCCTTGTTTTAAATGGTTTTCAGGAGCAAGGTACTCCGGTTTGAGGGTTTGTTAACAGGTTTTTGTTTTGTTTTCTATTAATACGTTGTTTTCACCAAAAGTTTCGCTTTTGTGTAAAATTTAAGTTAAAAAGATTGACTTTTTGCCAAAATACCAAAGCACACGAAAGCAAAACGGTTACATGTAAAGCATTCACGGTAGTTATACAATGTGAAACGTAAAAAAGTTCATAAGGATGTTGTTGTATGTGTTTTTTAAAAAACATTTGCATGAATGTAGACGTAAAAAAACGGCAAAATGTGGATAGAGGGAATGGAATATGGCGTTAATAAAATTTAACATACCATAAAATGCTTTAAATCAAACCTTTATTTATTAATATTGTCTAAATTTATAAAATATATTTTCATACATGAGGTCGTAAAGCTACCTTTGAACTGTGTTTTTTTAATAGTCATCCGACAAAGTCTCTCTCATGAAAAGAAATGCTACACAAGGTTCGCACCTTGCGGAGTCTAATGCTGTATTGAGCACTTTTAAAAAGTGCTTTTGGCTTTCCGCTCTTTTGCTCCTGCCGTTTGTAGGACAGGCACAAACACCACAGTCACTTCCCTTTACGCAAAACTGGTCGGATATTGGACTCATTACAACCAACAATGTTTGGAACAATGTTCCTGGGATTATTGGCTTTCGAGGTGACAGTTTGTTGACAGGCACCGGTGTCAATCCACAGACTGTGCTTATTCCCAACACGTTTTCGCCGTTAGGGAATCCTGTAAATGTGAATGCTAATCAAACAAATCCCAATACATACACAACAGGCGGCGTTACGGAGTTTCAAATTACAAACCCTGTTGTGGCACTGGCTGGTTCAGGTACTGCACGTGCTCCGCACATCCGTATTCACATCAACACATTGGGCCTAAACAACATTCGGGTTCAGTACAACCTACGCGATATAGACGGATCTACCGATAATGCCATTCAGCCTGTTGCTTTGCAATACCGCATTGGCAATACAGGTAACTATACAAACATCCCCTCTGCTTTTGTTGCCGATGCCACAACCGGACCCAGCCTTGCAACACTCGTGACAGCTGTTGATGTGACTTTGCCCGCTGCTTGCAACAACCAGGCTGAAGTGCAATTGCGCATCCTCACCACCGATGCTGCTGGCTCCGACGAGTGGGTGGGTATCGACGACATAAGCATTACCGCACCTTGCGACATTACTGCGGTCACTTTTGCAAATGCAGGCACTTGCAATACCAACGGTACACCTGGAAATCCTTCAGATGACTTTTTTACGGTTGACATTATAGTCGCTTTTGCAAATTCGCCGGCTACCGACAGCCTGCGGATTGAGTTGGGTGGCGACATTCTGACCGGCGGCGGTGGAACTTCTGTTTCAGTTGTCGGACTCACCTCACCTCATACTTTTACGGGTGTTCGTGCCAGGGCTGATGGCACATCAACCGTTGTTGAGGTAGAGTTCACAGCCCTTGGAGCCAACTGCGTGCAAACTGCGGTAGGCCCCACGGTAGCTTCCTGTGTTGCGGTTTGCGACATCACCAACGTAACGTTTCAAAATGCAAGTGCCTGCAACGATAATGGCACACCCAACAACCCTGCCGACGATTATTTTACGGTAAATATCCTCGCAGCCTTCGTCAATCCGCCGGCAACCGACAGCCTGCGGATCGAATTGGGCGGCGACATTCTAACCGGCGGCGGTGCAACGAGTATTTCAGTTGTGGGCCTGAGCTCACCGCACACCTTTACCGGTGTTCGTGCCAGAGCTAATGGCACCCCGACGGTGGCTGAGGTAGAGTTCACAGCCCCTGGAGCCAACTGCGTGCAAACAGCGGTAGGCCCCACGGTTGCATCTTGCTCAAATGCCTGCGACCCTGATTTGGTTGATCCGGTATTCAACGGTCCGCTACCGCAAGACACGACCATTTCCTGTGATGCCGCCATTCCTCCGTTTCCCACACTTACGGCTTTCGACTTTTGCGACAATTCTGTTACCGTTCTTCCGGCTTCTTCGATCACGCTCGGTACCTGTCCACAGGAATACTTCATTACGCGCTCGTGGATAGCCACCGACGATAGCGGTAATGAAGCCTTTTACGACTACACCATTACGGTGGTGGATACAACGGCTCCAGTTCTGGCCGGTGTTCCAGCCAATGTTACCTTAAGCTGCGAAACGCCAGAGCCTCCTGCTCCAGTTGTAACGGCTACGGACAATTGCGATCCGAATCCTTTTCCATCTGCCATTTCCGGCATTGCACTTGGCGATTGTCCAGGTGAATATTTTATAAGCCGCAGTTGGACATTCGTTGATGCCTGTGGCAATGCTGCCTCGGCATCGCAATTGCTAACGTTTGTTGACATTACGCCACCGTCCATAACCTGTCCTGCAGCCGTTTCCGTTTCCTGTGTAACGGACGTGCCTGCCCAAAGCATTACACAGGTTACAGCCAGCGACCTCTGCAGCTCGGCTACGGTCACATTTGTGGGCGACCAGACGGTGAACCAGACTTGTCCGAACCGCTTTACCATTAACCGCACCTACCGTGCTACCGACGAATGCGGCAATTCGGCCACTTGCAGCCAACAAATCGTGGTGAACGACCAGATACCGCCAACCTTCAACGGTATGCTGCCTGCAAACCTCACGCTTTCCTGCAGCGACGCACTTCCATTGCCCGCCGTACTGACCGGCAACGACAACTGTCCGGGCAGTGGCACCGTACCCAGCATCCTGTGGATCAATGAGTTCCACTACGACAACGTAGGCACCGACGTTGGTGAATTCATCGAAATCGCCGGCACGGCAGGCCTCAATCTCAGCGCATACCAAATTGTGCTTTACAACGGCAACGGAGGTGTACAGTACGGCACCCTCAACCTGGGCGGTATCATCGACAACGAAAACAGCTCGGGCTTCGGCGCCCTTTCCTTTACGTTTACGCCTCCCGATATTCAAAACGGATCGCCAGACGGTTTTGCGCTTGTGCAAATTTCCAATGGCATGGTGTTGCAGTTTCTGAGCTATGAAGGCACCTTCCAGGCCACCAACGGACCGGCGGCAGGCATGTTTTCCACCGACGTAGGCGTTGCCGAAACGGCCACCACGCCTGTTGGCGCTTCGCTGCACCTCATCGGTTCGGCAACCGGCCCTGCAGGATTTACTTGGGCAGTAACCAACGATGATACGCCCGGTGTCCTTAATGCCGGCCAGACGGTACTGCCTTCCTCGGCTGCCATCCAGGCTGTTTTTGCCCAAACCTCCACACCTGGTAACTGCGCAGGTTCGCGCATTGTGACCCGTACTTACACCATTACCGATGTTTGCGGCAATTCCGCCGTACATACACAGGTACTTACGGTGAACGACACCGATGCTCCTGTACTTACGCCAGCTCCTGCCAACGTAACGGTTAGCTGCACGGCAGTTCCTACGGCACCTGCCGTTGTTGCTACAGACGCCTGCGATCCTGCAGGTATTGTAGACGGTCCAGTTTGGATCAACGAATTACACTACGACAACACAGGCGTTGACGTTGGTGAATTTATCGAAGTAGCAGGCCGTGCAGGTACCAACCTCGCTGGCTACACCATATTCCTATACAACGGCAACGGTGGCGGTGCTTACGGCCAGACCAACCTCAGCGGCATCATTCCCAACCAAAGCAACGGCTTTGGCGCCATCTCTTTTGGTTACCCGACCAACGGGTTGGAAAACGGCGCGCCTGATGGTTTTGCGCTTGTAAAAGCGGGTGTTGTTGTTCAATTCCTGAGCTACGAAGGAACATTTGTAGCAGTAGGCGGACCTGCAAATGGTATGCTTTCCACCGACATCGGTGTTGCGGAAAACGGATCTGATCCCGTAGGACTTTCGCTTCGCCTTACCGGCAACGGCGCTATGGCAGCTGCTTTTGTTTGGAACAACCCGAATGCAGCTTTCCCGGCTACCCCCGGCGCCATCAACCAGGGACAAACATTCCCGGCTCAACCGCCTGTTGGACTTCCGGTTACATTCACTGAAACTACTGCACAGCCAGTGCCCAACTGTGCCAACCGCACCATCACCCGCACCTGGAGTGCGACGGATGCTTGCGGAAATGCAGCAACCCATACACAAATCATTGCGGTTCAGGATTTGGTTGGTCCGGTAGTAACCTGCCAACCTACGCTTACGGTAAACCTTAATATTTGTGGTGAAGTAACCATAACCAATGCACAAATCAGCTTCACGGCTGTCGACAACTGCTCACCGACCAACAGTCTGGTACTGGTGCCCAACTCGGTAACGTTCGATTGCGACGATGATGGTGGTACTTTCCCGTTTGTGACAAGCGTACAAGATCCATGCGGCAACACCGGTACTTGCACCACGCAGGTAACCATACCTGTTTTGGCACGTTGCACACCCGCCATCGCCACCGATGGTTGTGTTTGCAAGGACAATGCAACGACCCTGACAAACGGCCAGTTTAACGAAACGATCCGCATCACTTCGCTATCGTGCAAAACCTGGACAATCATTGCCAATTCCGGATTGTACGCCAGCAGCAGCCCGGCTCCGCCCGCAGCTCCAGTCCTTGTTGCTTTAGGCACGCTGTTTACCGAAAGCCCGGCCAACAGCGGCAACTTCAGCTTTACGGGTGTACATGTTGACGCCATCGGCTATTCCATCACCGTACAAAGCGAAGATGGCGAAATCCTGACCATCAGCAACAGTTGCCTGTATCCCAACCCGGCCATCACTTCGAACCTCGACGGTCCGTTCTGCCTCTACTCCGATCCGGTCACGCTTACCGGCACCCCCGGCGATGCCAACATCGTAAGCCAGGGCTTCACCATCAACGGAACTCCCGCCACGGTGTTCAATCCTGGTAATGGCTTAGGTCAGTTTACCATT
>Ga0105046_10010150_pt1 | contig 14669 bp, 13 predicted proteins | sample MAT03_FD_78385 | JGI IMG/M metagenome (GOLD analysis project Ga0105046, IMG submission 78385) | Freshwater microbial communities from Lake Fryxell liftoff mats and glacier meltwater in Antarctica - MAT-03 (megahit assembly) | ecosystem: Environmental > Aquatic > Freshwater > Ice > Liftoff... | reverse complement strand
CTTCCCCTACCGCTGTCCAGCAAAAAGCATTCTCACTGCTTGATGTTTAGGTACTTTATTTGTACCCAGTAACGTCAATTCTTTTTTCACAATTTTTTGGTTGAATCCCCTGATTTCATTGACCATTATGCACAAAATAACAAAAAAAACGGGCGTAAGCTCAGTTTAAAGTCTGCGCTGCTCCGACCCCTACCAGTATAAATGTCAACGGCGCAGTCGCTGCCAAAATACGGCCGTGATATCCACCATCGATAACAAATGGCGCGCTTAAAATAGTGCCACATCCCACGCACAGTAGAGTCAGATATAGTGGGTCAGTTCTAGTTTTTAACGAAACCCAGAGACCTATTGCAGCCGGAATCTGAAAGAACCAAAGAATTGCGAAAGTCGGCATAAAATAGCCGATTACCCCATCCCCCAGCATCGATTGAGCAGCACGCGCTAAGCTATAAACTAAAGGTAAGGGTGACACTTTGAGATGTTCCCAAGTGAGGCTGTGCGTTCTCAGCCTGTGTTAACCAATCATTCAATTGAAGCGAGCTCATACCAGTCAACTTACGACACAAGCGATGGTATTTGAGCCGCGAAATCTCAGTGAAGCCAATTGGAATATTTCCCTCTTTTTACGCCCCAACAGCGTTAATCTTCGGCAACGACAAACTCGCAACTACATAGAATAGAGTCCCTAAAATCATCACAAATGGAATACCGGTCAAAAATGTGGAGTACTGCAGCAAACCACCGATCAAGGCACCGAATAAATTAACCCCTAAAACCCCTCCGCGGTTAGTGGCGGTAGCAAAGCTTCGGGCAAATATAATCCCACTTAGTAACATCGGCAGTCCTGAGACAAGTGCTGCAGACGTTATTCTGTAGGCCATCGGCATTTCGAGAAAAATCTCAGGTGGGAGTAACGCACCGATAATACAAACCGTAATTAGCAACAGCGATACCAAGCGAGATGAAATGTGTGCGATTCTTGGCACCAGCCAATTAGCCACCAAAATCATAAGCAGCGTGCCAGCAACTACAATCGTTGTGACAATCCAGGTTGCCCCAAAAAGTACCGACTCTTTGTAGATCGAAAATGTTTGAACTAAAGAAAAGCCAGCTCCTAAACTTAAAAAATGTAGATCATCACGGCGAAATATATTTGGCCCACGCACCCGGCCGGTTAGCTCAATCGAAGAGATAATCCACAAAACTAATATGCCGCCACCCAACATCCAAAAAAGCGCAGGTATCGAGCGCTTTTCGACATAAAGATAAGGCCAAGAATCAGTGGTCGGGCGAACGCTTTTATCGGGCGGTTCGGTAATAGCATTGTGTTCAAGAAACGCAGCAAGATCCGGATTTTGCCTGAGAGACGATTCTATCCGCTGCGGATCTCCGGTTATAAACATCATGCCACCCCAGCCCGCAGTGCTACCGGGAATATCAACAGTTTTAATCGGCAGCTTGAACGCACTTGCCATACCATTCTGAAGTCGCGCAGCGATATAAGGGCGCTGCGGATTAAAAATAAGTACGAACACACCATCATCTTTAAGAATGGTGCGCATTCGTTCAAAACTTTGGGTTGTGTACACAAAATTATCTAGACGAGCTGCAGATAGGTTTGGAGTTGTGTGCGAATCTAATAAGCCAAGAATCAAAAGATCGACTGACTTCGGGGCAAATGATTGGATTGCAGCCCTAGCATCATCAACAACAATATTAAGGCGCGGCGATTCGTAAGGTTTTTCCGGATGATATTTGTTTCCTAGCTCTAAAATCTTCCTATCAACTTCTACCGCCGTTATGCGACCAGAAGTATTGCGCAAAGCACCCGCAACATCATTTCCCGTTCCCGCACCCAAGATGACGATATTTTGGGCACCAGTGTAAAGCCTTGAAGGAATATCGTATTGATTGATGCCCCTAAAACTGGCCAGTTGCGGGTCCAGCTGCATCGCCGCAGCACTATTGTCCTGAATCTGTTGGTAGCCAGAATTGTTCGTTTCAACAATCCATTCGCCGTTTGCGAATGCCCGAGAAAAGCCCAATTTCTGGTACGGCGTCCAATAAGTTTCAGAAAATTTCTCACTGCTATATCCCACTCCCAATGCCAATAACGCGACTGAAAGAAATGCTAACGACCTTACATTACGCGTGCTGGGATCTATTAAAATTAGCGCGATCAGCAAGCACACCCAGTAAAAGGGCGGCAGAGCGAAAAAACCTAATGCTCCAAACAACAATGCGCCAACTAAACTGCCGCTTATGTCAGAAGAGTAGCCCTTTAAGGCATCAGGAGCAGACTGCAACCTGGCACCAAGTACTGAACCCAACGTCACCATAATTGACCAAATGACCCTGGCGACGAGCAGGACTATCGCGAGCGCCAAGATAATGTGTGTCCCGACAAGGCCGTAGCGCTGAGCGTCAACTCCCCACACCGTAAAATCATGAAAACGGTTTAAAGTAATCGCGATTGAAGCGAGCACTTTACTCGTCATCGGTAATGACAACAAAACAATCAAAATACTAAGGGGCGGAATAACGTCACTAACCTGCGCGTGCTTCCTAGGACTCATCAAGCCCATTCCTAAACCGAGAAAACAAATTACCAAAACTGAATTTTGCAGATACGCTAGCAAACTGAGCTCGGTAGAAACCCAACGGACCAGCAATAACTCTGTAAACAGGATCAGCACGCAGAGATGAAAAACGCTACGATATGAAAACGATGATACATTTGACATTTAGTAAGCGACCAAAAAAAACTTAATAATACTTTGGAGGTACAACGTGGCTGCCGCTAGGGCAGAGGCAGAACCATACCGAACAAAATAACCAAACTGAAGATCCTTTTTCGGACCGCGTTACAGTGTGGGTTAACAATACTCTGTCACAGGCAGCAAACAACAAAGTGTTCCACGTTCATCCAGATAAGCCAGTTGCAGTGGGTAGGTGCGGTATTGTCGGAACGCTTAGACAGACACGAATAACGTTATCGACCTATTTGCAAATGTTTCTAAATCTTGCCCACCGAGCCTTGCTCCCCCACGTGAATCGTCCTACCAATCGCCGGGTCCAACTTGAGAGGCTATACCGCCATACTCTACAACGTACATGCTTATGAAAACGAATAAGGCGGATACTAAAATCGAGACCGCAAACACCGATGATGGCTTATTTACGCGCTCTAAAACCCCAGCAGCACATTGCACCTCAAATAACTTTGCTGCTAACGCAATTACAAATGGAAAAGTAAACGATAGAGCAAGATATTCTAACATTACATTAGCTGTATAAGATTAAGTTAGTAGCGCGCAATCTCAAATCAGATGCAAGCGCGAATGTTAGGCTAGGCTACCGTCAACGATTTGATGGCAGCATTAGGCACGCTACTTTTCGAATTGATTTGTAATCAATCTTGAACTAACTCGGACCTTAATGGGCATTTTACGGCTCTTAACGGCTTGGTAAGAGGTGACTTAGTCTGGTAACCAGGCAGCATCATCTGCGCGATTTTCTAAACCGTTACCCCAATCCGCTCAAACACAAATTCATTACAACCAGTAGGCACCTGCGCCGTTAAAACCTTTAGCAACTTAAATCCGCGCGCCTCGACAAAATTTTTAACCTCATCAACTGCGGCGTACTCGTAAGGGTAACCACCAACCCAGTCCACAACATCGTGGTAAAAATCCATACCACGCTCTTTTTGAAACGGGTTTTTCCCGGTCACAATAAATTTAGCAACCAAAATAACCGGGTACATGAGCCCTGTTAAAATCTTTTGCCCAAACCTTGGCAGAACATTATAAGTCCATTTTATCAATCCCCAAGCAGCGGAGCTCCAATGCCTGTTGTAAATTGAAATCACCAATAAGCCACCTGCGCTAGGGCGCACCAGGGAAATACAATTTTCCACCGCCGCCCACATGCGACCCGTGTGATGCAAAACACCCCAAGCGTGAACCACATCAAACAATCCGTCACAAGACAGCGCTGCGATAACTTGGGTGTCTAAAATAGAACCAACTTGCACATGCGGCAAAACATCTACAGAAAGTTTTTGTGCGCTAAACTGGAAAGCCGCTAAATTATCAGCATCAATATCAATTCCTTGGGCTATTGCACCAGCCTCCGCCGCCAGCAGCAAGGAAAGACCTTGCCCAAACCCAACATCAAGAAACTTCGCCCCCCGCAGCTTCTGAGCAGGCAGAAGCTGCGAAAAAGCTAAACGAGCTTGCTCAACCCGACCTTCATTCAAAGCGCGTCGCGCAAACGACTGCCAATTTTTACCAAACTCAAATCTAGTTACTTCTTGCATCTGCTGACCAATCTTTGTTCTATTCCAATAGCGCCGGTTGTTAGGACTAGCGTTACGAATAGCACGTCCTGGCGATATTCATCAAAATCTACGACCGCTGCTCACCCACGTGAATCGTCCTACCAATCGCCGGGTCCAACTCAAAGCGATGCACCGCCATAATTAAAGTTTTCTTGCCCTTTAACTCTGCAAAAATACGCTCAAATATTAATGCTTCACGCCGTGGATCCACCGCCGATGTAGGCTCATCCAGAATTATCACCTCAGCATCTTTTAAAAGTGCCCGCGCCAGCAATAATCTTTGCCGCTGCCCACCTGAAAGCGAAATACCACGCTCGCCAATTACTGAATCAAGGCCTTCGGCCCGCTCGCGAATAACGTCGTCTAGATGTGCAGTGTGTAATGCTTCAAAAATTGCGGCATCGCTAATCGCTACACTGTCATCAATTAAATTACTCCTTATTGTGCCGGCAAAGATCGGAGGCTCCTGAGGAATATACGCGATCTTGTTCCGCCAACTGACCATGACATCGTTGCTAAGCAGCTGATCGTCAACAAAGACCGCGCCTAAATCCGGTGACAATAGGCCTGTTAGAATATCTAGAGCGGTAGTTTTACCGGCTCCCGAGTCCCCTCGAAAAAGAACTATTTCTCCGCGTCTAATCTCAACCGAAAAATCGCGAAGTACAGAACGACCCGGTACATAAGCGAAAGAGATCGAGTTCAACCTAATTGCCTCGTTAAATAAAATCTCCCTGGATGTATCCAAATTCGTCTCGACGGCGGCCCTAGCGTCAGAAATCCCGTCCTGAAGTCTGCCATAAGATGGTAGGTAACGTGCCAGGGCCTGACTCGTACTCAATGCTTGGTTAGTGTACTGAAACGCTCGGTACATTAACATAAGTGCCAGGAGGAAATTACTTCCGCCATCTAGCTTGAATCCGTGGACAATCCCAATCAGTGCGGCTACCCCGATCACCACAACGGTATCGGGTACCGTCTGCATTAATGCTTGCGAAAACAGAACGCGCTGATTTAGTACGCGCACAGATTCTATGGCTGATTTAAATCGAAGTAATACAGGACCGGCAGAACCACCCATTTTAAAATACTTCGCGTTCTGAATCAGATCTAGCGCTGTCTTGTTCCTCAACTCCTGCGCCGGACTAAGTTGACAAGTAGCTGTCGCAGTCGTTTTTACCGTCCAACGCAAACAGAGCATTAGCGGAATCGCAATCACAAGGGAGACCAGCAGAGTTGGCGGTGAAATGGCAGCCACTGCTAAGATAAAAGTTAGACCCAAGGCACAGCCTACGAGAAACTGCGCCAGGATAGTCCCGGCAGTGGCCGATTCTTGGGGTAGGCGAGTAACCGAGTCAAGCAATTTCCCCGCACCAATTGATGCGAGGTAACTCCAGCGCGCAGCCACAGTCGATTCAACAATTTGCTTCGAACCAACGGCCTCTACGTTGGTGCTTATGCGCGCAATCAACCGATACGCAATGAACAGCACCACCCCGCGAATCAGCATCAGCAAAATAACTAAGACTAGATACTGAAGCGGTGAGGGGGAGGAGAATCCGAACCATTCCAAGGCTATGGTCGAGATTCCGATATGTTCTTGCCCCGGTTGAAACAGCTGCGTTGCAACCGGCAATAGTGATGCGAGTCCCAAGAGTTCTGAAGAGGCCGCGATAAGAAGCAAGACCACAACGAGGAGCAACACGAATGGTCGAAGAGAAAGAAATTGATAGCCGCGGGAGATTAGGTTCATTCGTAAGCAGTAGAGTCGCATGGATTGGGTGGGGAGCGGCAGTGGGAAACAAGTTTATCCAAGTTCAACAAATGCGCCGATATTGGCACGTGTCGAAACCTGCCTCCAATGTATATTGACCGCTTGTTCCGCACGTCGGGGGGCCTCGAAAATTATCACGAGTGTGGTTGAGTGGGGACAGATTGTATAATGGTGCCAATCGATTTTCTATTGGTTCGCCACAAAATTCGTCCCCGAGCGTTAATCGTTGAGAATCAGGAACTACTAGAAAGATGGGTGGATTAATCAAGCTATTCGATATCGTTGCTGGGCTCGGCCCGCTCGAACCGAGGCCGGTTGTGCGGAGGTCGGACCGGATGGGGAGGAGACCAAGCGCGGGAAGCTCGCGTCGTGTGTGCGAAGATTCAGGAGCCGTTGCGTTGTGCTAATGGCCGTTTGTTTCTTGGATTGACCCGTAATCTCGCGCGAGGATTACCCTCTCTTAAATCTTAATGACACGCGATCGATCTGTTTGAAAAGCTCGAATCGTTGTAAACAACCGACATGGATTTAGTTGATCAAGAATACTGGAATGCTGGTTACGACCATGTGCGACTGGATGTCGCAAATGATCGGCTCACAACCTGGCTGAAGCCTTTCGTTAGCGGCCTACCCGCTGGCAGTTCAGTATTCGAGGTTGGATGCTATCCCGGAAGATATCTAAGTTGGATTGGGCTGCATGGATTTGTTGTAAACGGTATCGATTTGGCACCCCAAACTGCCCGGTTAAATAACTGGTTTAAACAACAATCCATAGAACACGCCATGATTAAGCAGGGAGACGGACTCGAGTATATGTGCAACACCGAGGACAAATACGATTTTGTTTGCTCCTTTGGGTTCATTGAACACTTTACAGATTTTAAATCTGTAATTAAAGCGCATGCGCGAGTGGTAAAACCCGGTGGGTTACTAGTGATCACCGTTCCCAACTTTCGCGGTTACTTGCAGAAATGGCTTCATAGCAGTTTAGATGGGGGGAATCTTTCTTTGCATAATCTAAATAGCATGGCGCCCGAGATTTGGTGTGAGCTCGCCAAGGACCTAGACTTCAAGGTCAATTTTGCAGGCCCTTTTGGAGGTTTTGATTTTTGGTGCAAGCCGGGAGGTAGGACTGCTTCAGCGAGTGCTTTGTGCTCGCTGCTTATGTCGTGCGGCAAAAGACTGGGATGGATCCCATCGAGGATGGCTTACTCCCCGTACTTGGGACTAGTTGCCACTAAACTTGAAAGCGTTACTTGAAGACTAAATCATTTAACTCGCTGTGCGGGGCCTTTGGCCGGTTAACTCGGGGTGGAATCCAGGATCTACTTATGTCGACAAAATGAAAATAGCAGTTTTATACATCGCTACTGGTCGATACTCCATTTTTTGGCCGGGGTTCCTTGCGTCAGCTGAGCGGTACTTGGTACCTGCTACCGCGAAGGATTATTTTATTTTTACGGACCGACCCAAGGAGTTCTTGGTGGCCCTGGACAGGATTATTTTTACGCAGATTGAAGACGCACCTTGGCCCTTCCCTACGCTATTTCGATTCGATTACTTCGAACAACAAGCAGCGCGATTGATCAATTATGATCTAATAGTCTTCTGCAATGCCAACCTGATCTTTGTGGACGAAATAGCAGTTGAAGAGATACTACCAACGCCGAACGAAGGATTGTTTGTCACTCTTCATCCAGGATACTTTAGAGCTTCCCGGCGGCTGTTTCCTTACGAATGCGCTCAACAGGCATCAGCAGCGTTCATTCCCGCGGAAACGGGCAGCATTTACGTTTGTGGCGGATTCTTCGGTGGACGACCGGATGCCTTTCTTGAACTTACTGAAACTTTAAGTCGTAATATTAGAGCTGATTTTGAGCGAGGTATTACCGCGGTGTGGCACGACGAGTCACACCTCAATCACTATATATTGGGTGGGGTGCCGCGCGTTCTATCCCCTAAATTTGCCTGGCCTTCAGGCTGGATACGCTTCAGCCCGCCCAAGATAGTTGTACTACACAAGCGAGATTTTGGCGGGCATGAGTTTATGAGAGCAGCCACTAATGTGCCGGCGCGCAGCGGCGATTTGGTTAAAGTTTTTGAGCTACTGAGAGAACCGTGGCGTTTAGTTGCCTTGGCCCTTAACTTTATGAAGTGTATGAGGCGCTTTCCCAGCTGTAGGATTGGTCAAGATGGTCCATAGATTAATATCTCCCGAGGGAAGGAACCAAATAGCCATCGTGCTTCAAGGCGGCCTCGGCAATCAGCTCTTCCAGTACGCTGCCGCTCTAGCTGTCGCCCGACGTCAAAACGGTGCTCTAGTGATTAGTCGTGGTTTGCTACAGCAGAACGGGGACTGGACACCGCGCGAATTCGGGCTCGATCGCTTCACTATTAGCGGACGAGTTATGACCAGTGAAGAGGAGCGCTCGCTTCCGCCGCGACGGTGGTGGCAGTGGAATCGAGATGTGCGGGATTGTTTCGAACACTACAAACACTTGAGAATGGGCTTTCATCCTATCCCGCTTTTGTCTAATCCAACCTGCCTTACCGGATACTTTCAGTCCGCAAAATACTTTCAGAGTATTCAGGAGGAGATACGAAAAGAGTTTCAGATAAGTTGCCCTAAAACTCCGCGCTATCACTCGGATGCTGAGCTTATCGCGAACAGCGATAGCCTAGTTGTGCATGTGAGGCGCGGGGACTATTTAAAAAATCGGCTTTATCACGTTTGTGATGCCGAATATTTCCAGCGCGCGGCAGCTCAGCTTATTAAAGACCGTCCTCGAAGCGAAGTTTTTGTGTTCTCCGACGACCTACAATGGGCCCGAGATTCGCTAAGGTTCCCTGTACCAACTAGTTTCATCCAGCACGAAGGGCCCGACAGCGCTGCTTTGGAACTATCCCTTATGGCTTTAGGAAAGAGTTTCGTGATTTCTAACAGTACTTTTGGGTGGTGGGGGGCCTGGCTTTCGACGGCACCCGCGAAACGCGTAGTAGCGCCGGCACGTTGGTTTGCCAGAATGAAAGATAAAGCTCCAGATCTGATTCCCGACGAATGGATGAGGTTATGACGGTTGCCGATCCGCCTCTCATCTCGGTTGTCATGCCTGTTTTCAACGGCGCGAAGTATTTGAGTGATTCCATCCAAAGCATTCTTGGTCAAAGTTTTAGCAATTTCGAGCTGATCATTGTAGACGATGGTTCCACTGATGACTCGTTTGATGTCGCGTTGAAATGGAAAGACGATAGAATTCGAATCTTTCCTAGCCAACAAAGGCGCGGAGTAGCTGCCGCTTTGAACACTGGAATCAGGGTGGCGCGCGGAGAATTCATCGCAAGAATGGACTGCGATGATATCGCGCACTCCACCCGACTCGCGGAGCAGTTAAAGTATCTATCTGCGCATGCAGATGTTGGCGCTCTCGGTACGTGGGCTCAGATTCTCCAAATTGATGGAACTCTTGGGCACTTCCTGAAGCAGCAAGCCGACTCAGCGCGCATTAGTGCGCTGATTTGGAGACAGTGCCCACTACTGCATCCAACGGTAATGTTTCGCCGCGAACTCTTTGATGCCTTTGCCTACGACGAAGAAGCAATAGCCGAAGACTACGATCTCTGGTACCGCATGGTGAGGGCGGGAGTAAAACTAGCGAACATCCGGCGCGTTTTGCTGAAGTACCGCGTCCATCCGAGACAAGTTACGTTCGAGAAATACCAGATTAGAAATGATGCCTTTCGGGTGTTTTGCAAATATAATCCCTCTATTCTTATCTCTTATGAGGAGTACTGTGCGCTAACGATGTCAGCACTCACCTTAACATTTTCGGCGCGTTACATTTTGTGGAGCGCCCACTCGAAATATCTGTCAGTCTCCGCGTGTTGGGTTTTCATCGATCAGATGAAGTACCTTTTTCTTCTCATACTTAGTCGGTTCCGTTTGCTGAGTCTAAGCCCCTGGAGGCACATCGATGACCCAAGCTGCAACAGATTGGGAACTGACAATTGATTTGATAAATGAACGATTTAGTTCCAAAGCCCGTCGAGATAGCTTCAGTCGATAGGTCATTTTTTGATGGTTATTCTCTCTGTTGGATCAAAGCCGCAATAAGCTAAGGTGTTTTCATGTTTCAATCCTTGTTTCAATTGCCTCAGGTAGTTGCGTGGCTGCGCTACGGCTGTCATGGATTTGCTCCTCCGATTATCAAAAGACGTATCATCGCATCGTACTTAAAAAGATTTCAGATTGAGACGTTTGTTGAGACTGGAACGTATCTTGGTGACACTCTGGCGTTCGTCGCTCGCAACCGTGGAATTAACTGTGTTAGTATCGAGCTTGGGGAGCGATTGTTTGACGCCGCGAAAAAACGCTTCCGCCATCATGATAATGTGAAATTATTGTGCGGCGACAGCGGTGCTTTGATGGCAGCTGTCGTTAAGTCAGCACAGTCGCCCGTTCTATATTGGTTGGATGGGCACTATAGCGAGGGGATAACAGCCCGCGGCGAGCAAGAGACCCCGATAATGATGGAGTTGGAGGCGATTCTGTCCGCTCCCAGCCATCCGTCCGTGATCCTTATTGATGATGCTCGCTGCTTTATCGGCCAGAATGGCTATCCAAAACTCATAGAACTTCTAAATTTCGTCGATGACCACGAAAACTATGCGGCTGAGGTATCAGTGGATATTGTTCGGTTGATTCATAAATCGTTACTTTTTCTTTCCCGCGGGCAGACCGATAGTTAGTGTGATTTTTACTATTAAGCTGCCCTGGTTAAGCGAGGGCGTAATGATTGTAATCAATGGCAGTTCTCCACAGGCGCGCATCACCTTATATTTTTTCTGTTCCGCCTCATTCATATTCATAAACTTTTAATACGAAAATTAAAATTGCCTCATTAAACTGAGATATTCTTCTGTAATTATTTTTGAATTCGCTACTTGGTTTACGATAACTCTGTTCCGATTACCTAAAGTTTCTCTTAAAAACGAATCTTCAAATAATTTAGATGCAATCTTAACGTCGTCCTTAGAGTTCGATGGATCCAACAACAGCTCGCTAATCAGGCGGTCTGTGCGTGCGATATCAGAAAGTGCACCTACGCGCGTGCCTAGTACAGGAAGGCCGCAAGCCATTGCTTCAAATACAGCTAAAGAACAGGACTCAGATTTTGATAAATGGATCATCGCATCTGCGCTCTGAAGATATTCGCGCACTTGGCTCTGCGGAATAATTCCTTTAAAGTGACAATTATCCAAACTAATTGCAGCTTTTGATTCGTCTCGTCCAAGAAAAAGAAAGTGAACATTGGGATATTTCGATGCCAGTGCCATCACTCTAAGCCAATTCTTTCCATTATCTCCACGTCCGATAATCAAGGCGATCAAGCGTTCCTGAGGTAAGCCTAAGCGACGCCTGAGCTCCATTTTAGCGGACTCCTCCACTGGGTAAAATTCATCGCAATCGATAGGGTTATAAATAACATGATCCACTTTAATGCCCAGTTTAGTGAGATTATCAGCCTGACATTTGCTGACTGCGATATTTATGCGTCCAGCACCTTTGCTTGATATCAAATCATAGCTACAGTTCATGCAACGCAATCTCCAATACATCGGACTGTGAGTGCCGTAAGTATTTTTGGCGTATTCAAGTGTATTAACGTGGTGAATAGTTATGCCTGGCAGAGTTGAGAATCCAGCCGGAGCGTGGAGAATTGACAAATCGTAGCTAGATCGTTTTTTCCACAATGTCCTAGTCAATTCAAGTTGAGACATTGGTTCTCTGATGAGTGCCCATGCCAAACCGGAGCCAGAGCCTTTGTTGGCTGTCAGACTAATCTCATCAACCGCATGACTGTCTCTTCTCGCGATATCAGCAAGCCATGCCGCTATTCTTTGCATACCGCCGAGCGTTGATGTTGGACACGGAGTAACAGAAGCAATTCGAGCCATAAAATACTATGTAGCGTTTTAAAGCTTACTGTTACATCCGCCAACTTAGATACGAATATTCATGCATAATCACTATTTGTCAGCTTTTAAGGAATCGACCGAGACGGGTTACAATAATTCATACGCTTAATTTTTAGATACTGTTGAATGTATCGCATAATCACAGAGTATGTGAGAAATCGGTCTCGGATTCCACGATGCAGCATAGCTGGGATTTTTTGACTTTTTCACCTTTCTCTAAACAGAATAATTGAGCGTGTGTTGCTCCGCTATTGCTTTAAATCCCTTTGGCCCAGACCTCCCGGCAAATATATCCGGCCCCAAACTTTCATTTCTTGGGAAGCGCTGGATCAACTGGACAATACACCGTGCTAGGTCCACAGCGTCATTAGGTTTGATCAACATTGCAGGATGATAGCCCCCAACCATATCCCTCAACGCACCCAAATCGGAGGCAATAACCGGACAATTATGGGCTATTGCCTGCGCGATCACACCTGAACCACTGGCATGCCGGTAAGGCAATAGAGAGGCTCTCACGGATTTTAATAAGTAGCTCAGTTCTTCAGTAGAGATTCGTCGGTTAATAACCAACGCAGCTGAACCGGCATCGCGCAACAGCTCACGGTAAGGTGTGAGATCTCCTTCTCCTGCTAATATTAAGCGAATTTGAGGATTTGTTTTATGCAGTTCAATAATAGCGGCCAACGCGATGTCGATGCCCTTGTACGGTAGCATTCGACCCGAGAGGAGGAGATCGATCGTGTTAGAGGGCGAGTAGCGTAACTCGCGCGGTTGGTACTGTGTTAGATCAGCCAATTTTTTATCCATGGCCGGTATCCCAAACGGGATATCTAAGAATAAATCCCTGAACCTGGGATAGATTTCAATTGCCTCGGCTTTACTAGATGGACCATGAACTATTACTGTGCGCGCAAACTTAATGATCTGATTAATTGCGTAACGATTGCGCCAAGTATTCTCACCTGGATGCGGAGTAATATCGTGAAGTGTCGCTACTAACTTTGATACTCGGGCCAGGTAGCACATCGCAGTACTTGTCCAGGGGTGCGGAAAGACTATGTGTACAACATCTGGTCTAATCTCATTGAGCAAATATAAGAATTTACCAAAAATCACAGGCTGAAGAAAAATTCGCCCAGCCTGAGCACGATTCAATCGAGTAGGCGCGTCAATAAAATGCTGCATTCCCCCCTGATAATATTGTTTATCTGTACTAGTATTAAAGATGCCATGGAGCTGACCAAGGGGTATTAATTTTGCGAGTTCAGAGTAAAGAGCACCGGTATAATACCAGTGGCCCGGACCATCCCATAGATCTATCAGCAGCACTTTCTTAAAAGTCATTGCTAATACCCCGTTCCCTTCATCAGAGCCTTATATTGCCCGGCTATCGTTGTCCATCTAAAAGCGCTCGGTAAGACATCTTGGTGTCGTTCAATTGGTTGTTTCTTACTAAGTTCAACGATACTTTTTAAGAGCATTTTACATATCTGCTCTGGCTCTATATTTTTTACTAAGGTGCATTCCTGCTGCTCGTTAAAAAGCTCTTCTACTCCGCCCACTTCCGTTGTTACGATGCTTAACCCGCAAGCAATAGCCTCAAGCATCGCCATCGACATGCCCTCATGCTCGCTTGTCATGCAGAATATGTCATGGGCGCGGTAAAGGTCAGGCATCAGCGAGGGAGGAATGAAACCTAGGAAAGTTACTTTATCGTTTAGTTTGAGCGCAGAGCAAAGGGCTTTTAGATGGCCAGCCTCGTCGCCGGTGCCGGCGATGGTAAGTGTCCACGCGACATCAGCGTGTTGATTGCTGAGCTCAGATAAGGCGAGCAATAGGAGATCTACGCGCTTGCGCTTGATTAATCGGCAGGAGCTTAATAACCGCGCGCGTGCGGTGCTGGGGCAGGCTACGGTTGCGGGATAAAAGCGCTCTAAATCGATGCCGTTGGGGATCCGGATAAAGTGCATAGTTGCGGTGGCACTTGCTAACTCTTCGTGTTTTTTGCTTAAGGTGATCACACTAGCAGCACGGCGCCATACTAGTTTTATTAGGGGCGTGATTAGCGGGTAGAGCTTTTTATAGCGCACCTCAAAGCCAGGTATATCTGGGCCTTGAAGCGAGACGATATAAGGGATTTTAAAAATTGCCCCTAGGATTAGGCCCATAAATCCGGCCGGCAGGCCTGAATAGCAAAAAATAACTTCAGGGCGTTTTTTGCGGATGAGTTTGAGGGCGCACAAAAAGCCTAATATCGTATACTTGATTAATTCGACCGCTGAGGAATGGTGAATATCTTTATTTTTAACCGGCACTTCATACGCGGTAATGTTATTGAAGAGCTGGCGCGACTGAAATTTTGAGCCACGGTTAGAGGTAACAAAATCGATGCTGAGATTTGAGTCCTTTGAAAATTCCCTAAAGATGGCCTCATTCACAGTCCCTGTACCCCCACCTAGCGGTGGATATTCGTTGTTTAGGAATAGCAGGTGCATATCTCTAACGTAGAGGCGTTTACAACGCGAGTAAAGATTTGGAGGGTTGGATTACAGGCTACTGCCTGGTGTGGGAACT
>Ga0105046_10010149_pt1 | contig 14669 bp, 13 predicted proteins | sample MAT03_FD_78385 | JGI IMG/M metagenome (GOLD analysis project Ga0105046, IMG submission 78385) | Freshwater microbial communities from Lake Fryxell liftoff mats and glacier meltwater in Antarctica - MAT-03 (megahit assembly) | ecosystem: Environmental > Aquatic > Freshwater > Ice > Liftoff... | reverse complement strand
GTTGAGCTGCGGCTCGGTCAACTGATTGATTCGATTGCGGCTCAAGCGTTCGTTTGGCCAACATCAAGTGCTTACACGGGCTGCCCAAGTGTTGAGATCCATACGGTTGGAGCGATGCCAATCCTGGAGGCAATTGTGCAGGCTGCGACTGCCGCCGGAGCGAGACCTGCCGGGCCGGGCGAGTTTACGATGCGAGCTTTCTTGGCCGGTCGACTTGATTTGACTCAGGCCGAAGCAGTCCTGGGTGTGATTGATGCAACCAGTCAAGACCAACTCGATGCAGCGCTGACACAGTTAGCCGGAAACGTTTCCGCGCCACTGCGTCAGGCTCGCGGACAACTGCTCGATCTCCTTGCGGATGTCGAAGCTGGGCTCGACTTCGTCGAAGAAGATATCACGTTCATTGACCAGGCAACGCTTTTGCAAGGGCTTAAAGCAGCATTTGATTCGGTGGAGTCCACCGCGTCGAAATTGAATACTCGTCGAAGAAACGAGTCGTTTCACTGGATCGTGCTGCGTGGGGAACCGAATGCTGGAAAAAGTAGCCTGCTCAACGCGATCCTCAATAAAGATGTTGCCCTTGTGAGTGATCAAGCTGGGACGACGCGTGATGTAGTTTGGAAAGAAACGACCATTGGCGGCTATCGATTGCGAATTGCTGATACGGCTGGAATCGAGTCCAGCAACGACGAGATCATGAAGCAAAGCCAACTCGCGGCCGGCGAAATACAGAAGTCAGCGGCCCTCGTCATTCGTTGCGTTGATGCAGCGAAAATCGCTGCTCCGGTTTCTGCTTATAAAGACTCAACGGTCGACTTGATCCATGTGGCAACAAAGGTGGACACTGTTAATCCGTTGAAAAGATACCGACTGCAGTACGAGGGTTGGCTTGCCACAAGTTCAGCAAATGGTATTGGTATCGAATCGCTTCAAGGCATGATCACCGAACGACTTTCAAAAGCACCAGATGCGAGCGATGTCGGAGTGCCAGGGACCGCAGCGCGGTGCATCGATTCGATCGCCCGCGCAATGCAATCGCTTATTGACGCAATGGATTTGGCCAAACAAGAAGCTGGCCAGGAGTTGATCGCATCCGAGATAAGGCAGACGCTTAGCGCGATTGGTGAGGTAACAGGCGAGGTCTATACAGACGATATCCTTGATCGCGTATTTTCGCGATTTTGTATCGGCAAGTAATGGCACGATTGAACGTAAAAATCATCCTTACGTTGCGTCCGAACTTGGATGCAGTTTTCGCCAATGTTTGATAGCAGGACCGATCTCTTCCATTCGAATCCAACGGTTCCTTGTCTTGCTGCTCATCAACAAGGTGTCCGGCTTGATCTGGCCGTCATCGATCCGGCCCAGTAAATCTGTGTCGGTAATAGGCCCGATTTTTTTAGTGCCGCCAATCCATCGGTGCTTCATGTAAAACCAGTCTCCACTCATCACTCATCTCCAGGATTCTTTCCGAGGTCAGAATCGAGCGATACCAATAAGGCGGTGTTGGTATCTCCCTCGACGCAATAAACACTCCGTAACGGTGTTTAGTTTCGCAGAAAGTGCAGTTTGAGTGAAGTGAATTCTCGTTGTTTTCGAGCGTCGCCGAATCTACTTCTGCGGAATGGGTTGGGTTACCAGCGGTCTGTGTTGCGGTCGGAGCTGACAATTCGTTGCGATTCGGGGCTGATTCCGAAGCGTAGGTCGGGCTGGTTCAGTTCCAAGAAAACCGTGAATTTATGGTGCAGCGCATCGCTGTAGACGACAGGAGCGCGGGTGATTCGGAGAAAATGGACTGGCATCCCGTTCCAACGTTTCGAATACACACCGGCCTCCAGCGACGGTTCTGCCACGAGTCCATAGTGCTGAGTCATGGTAGCCACGACGGCATTTGGATCCCCGGTAAAGCCGTGCAGCATGACGCGTTGGAGGCGGGCAGAATGATCAAAGTAGTATGAAATGGAGCCGGCAAGATCGGCGGCACCTGTTCCCGTTACCAACGGCACTCGCAGTCCGTCAAGCTTTAACTCCGCCAATACAGTTGTCACTCGCGAGAATCTTTCAGTAACCCACTGGGGAGAGATATCGAATCGCAAGACTTCCCTTAGGTCGTCGACGGGTTTTCCGACCAGCGAGGGTTGATAGGCGTTAAGTGATTGCTGTGGTCCGACTACCGATGCTGGTAGCGTTCCACCTTGGGCAACTCCTTCGCTTTGCAATCGTGTCGAGGCGGAGACCAGTTGTCCCGGTGAGGCAACGATCTGCGGCGTGGTGCTGTAACGGTATCGGTCGACCGTATCTTCCCAGATTCGCTCAACATCTCGATGCGTATGTTCACCGTAAGCCAAGTCATCCGACGACGAGAGGAAATCCTCAACGGGTGCGGAAACGGACTTTGCTCCGCTGCTTAAGAACCGCATCGTCGTGCGACCGATATCGGTTTCTGACGCGGTATAGGGAACGCCGACAGCAGCGGCGAGCATCGTGAGCATTTTCGGTGTACGAAGCATTGGCGCGACACGTTGGATCGTGACACGGTGGCAGCGTTGGGCAGGGGAACGCTGTGTGGTCCGGGGGTGTGACCACCATCAACGCGTATCGGCAGTCGAGGTGCACTGACTTGCTGCAATCGAAACCCAGCGGTTCAACCCGTAAGGCAGTAATAATCCGCGCGTTGGAAAGGATTCGCGAGAGAATTCGAAGCGATCAACGTTGGCTAGCTGACTGCGCCAAGTTGCATCCCGTCAAGCATTGCTTCAGCGGCACTACTCTTGTTCAAGATGTAGTAGTGAACCCCGGGAACGCCGTGTTCAATCAAGTCAATGGTTTGCCTTCGGGCATGGTCGACGCCGACGTTGAATTGCCAGTCGGGTGAATCGTTCTCATTCATCGCGTCGGCAAAATCTTCAGGGATGTACGCTTTGCACATCGATGCGATTCTCTGCGCTTGAGAAAAATTCGTTACCGGCAAAATTCCTGGGACGATTGGGACGCGAATGCCAGCCGCGTCACACGTGTCGCGGAACCGATAGAAATCGTCGTTGCAATAAAACAACTGAGTGACGATGACGTCGGCTCCAGCATCGACTTTTCGCTTCAAGTTCGCTATGTCAACTTCTGCGCTAAGAGCCTCTTGATGCACTTCGGGGTACCCCGCGACCGCGATGCCAAAATCGAATTCGCGGTGGATCAGTTCGACCAACTCGTTCGCGTAACGAAGGCCACCGGCGACACATTGAAACTCGGTCGTTCCTTTCGGTGGGTCTCCACGCAAGGCGACGATGTAATTGACTCCACGGCTCGCAGCTTCTCGCAAGTAGGCTCGCAGCTCGTCGACCGTTGATCCGACGCACGTTAAATGCGATGCAACCGGACAGCCAGTAATCTGAGCCACTTTTTGAACGACATCGAGTGTTGCTTTTTGCGAAGATCCGCCGGCTCCGTACGTACACGTAAAAAAATCAGGCTTGAAGGCGACAAGCCGTTTGACGTTTTCATAGACTGCATCAAATCCCTCCGGCGTTCTCGGCGGAAACAACTCGAAAGATAGGCCACAGCGCCCTGGCTGGTAATGCGATGCAATGCTCATGGTGGATCGATTCCGCGAAAAACGGTTGAAAGCAGATTTTATCGAAAAAGCTTGATGGGTGTGGTCGCCCCTTCGACGCTGAGAATATCTTAGTTAACCGCACGATTTTGACTACTGTAAACCGTTTGCGCGCCTCTCTATGCAATTTTCCCTGGACGAATGAGCCGATTAAGTCTATAGTTCCGACATTGAATTGAAAGAAATATTCGCGAATTGACTTCGCGGCCGCTTCGACCAGCCACCAGGCTCACCCGGTTTCTATGGTTGTCACCGCTTGTGACAACGCCGTTTCGGTCCTGGGACTCTCCCAAGATACATTGCATGACATTTGAATCTCTCGGCATCGCAGCGCCTGTTTTGCGCGCGATCCACGATCTCGGTTACCAAGAACCCACCGCGATCCAAAAAGAAGCCATCCCCGCCGGCATTGAGGGCCGCGACATTCTAGGATGTGCCCAAACCGGTACTGGAAAGACAGCCGCCTTCGCGGTTCCGATACTTCATCGGCTTTCTGAACAAAGAAAGGAACCCGAGCACAACGGTCGCGGCGATTCCCGGCAAGGCCGAAGTGGCCGCGATTTTGTGCGAGCTCTGGTGCTTGCGCCAACTCGAGAACTCGCAGCCCAAATCGGTGACTGTTTCGATCGATATGGTCAGCACACGCGACTGCAAACCACAGTTATTTTTGGTGGCGTCAATCAGAACCCGCAAACTCGCGCGCTCGAACGTGGTGTCGACGTGATCGTTGCAACTCCAGGGCGATTGCTCGATTTAGTTTCTCAAGGCTTCATTGATCTTAGCCGGGTTGAATCGTTTGTGCTCGATGAAGCAGATCACATGCTGGACATGGGCTTTTTACCAGATGTCCGACGAGTAATTGCGATGTTGCCGAAAAAGCGTCAGACGATGATGTTCTCGGCAACGATGCCTGCGGAGATCGCGACGCTTTCGAAGCAAATTTTGGATACACCTAAGCGAATCCAGATCGACCCGCAGAGACCGGCGGCGGAAACGGTCGAGCAGTCGATTTATCATGTCGCGCAAAAGAACAAGCCTGCGCTGCTGGCGCATTTGCTTCGTTCACGCGAAATGGGGAGCACGATTGTTTTCACGCGAACAAAGCACGGTGCCAACGCGGTTGTGCGAAAGTTAGAAGCGATGGGCATCACTTCTGAGGCCATTCACGGCAATAAATCGCAAGCAGCACGAATCCGCGCTCTCGACGGTTTCAAGTCGGGTGATCTTAAGGTCCTGATTGCAACCGACATTGCTGCACGCGGTATCGACGTCACTGGAATTGGTCACGTCATCAACTTTGACTTGCCTCAAGTCGCAGAAACCTACGTTCACCGGATCGGACGCACCGGTCGCGCCGGACGCTCAGGAATTGCGACGTCGTTCTGCGGACCTCATGAAGGCGAATTGCTTACTGCGATCGAACGCGTGCTCAAGAAGCGTGTTCCGGTAGGACGAGACCAGCCGTCATCAACGGTCCTCAATGAACTTGATCGCGAGGACGCGAGCGAGGCGCGAGAAGGTAACAATCGCGGTCGTGGTGGATCGAAGTCTTCTGGTAAGGGTACGGTGGCATCAAAATCTCCTGCTGGTGAGAACTCGCGTAAGCGTCCCGAACACATGCGGGCCAAAAAGGCGAAAACACCGACAAAGCAATCATTGGTTGAGTCGATGCTGATTCGCAAAGGTCGCTCTAAGCCGAAGCCGAAGACAAGTCATTTCTCCGATCCATCACCGCTTCTTCAGTAGCTCTACAAATCGACCCTGAGAATGCTTACATGATCGTTTTCAGCAAATCGTCGACCGCAAATGGTCTTGAAGCGACAAACACTTCGCCAGCACTCACGCCAGCAGTGCCGCCACTGACGACGGCTGCGGCCCGGACCCGATCGGCCATGTACGGCTTGCCGGCGAACTGCGTTTGGTAGCACAAGATCGACGCGATTTTCGCGTCCAACGTGGCTGCGATATCGACCGTGATATGAGATGACTCACCAGGCATGAGATCCGGTTCAACCGCAAGTCGAAAGTAGAGTTGGCGTAAAACGGCATGAACCGGAAGCCCGTCGAAATGCTCGTCCCACTTCGTCAAGCGGCTGTAAAAGACTGCCGCGTCGGTGATTTGCATGGCTTGATAATGGTCCGGTGACGCCATCGGCGTTTTCGCTCCAAAGCCGATCACCACCCGCGGACGCCAAATTCGGAACTGCTTCGCCAAAACAACACGATGCTCGAACGAATCAAACAATCGGCGGTTGGGAAGATTCAAGTTCAACCGGTACTGCACGCCCAGCGCGGCTGCGGCTGCGTCCGCTTCGGCCAGTCTAACGTCGGGACCCGGCGAGTTTGGCGTCGGTTCGCCGTCGGTCAAGTCAATGATTCCGACTCTGTAACCCTGGAGAACTAGCTTGGCCAGAGTGCCACCGCAAGCGATTTCGACGTCGTCGGGATGGGCACCAACGGCAATCACGTCCAAGCGGTCTGTTTCGGTTGCAGGCATTCTTTTCGTCATCGGTTTGTGGCCTATCCCCGTTCAGGCTGAGTCGGAGGGTCTCTTCAACCCAGAAGTTTAGTCAACGGTCCTCAGTAACACTAACGGGTCAACAGTGGCTTAACCAGATCGTGTTTCCAAATGGCCAATTCTCCATGTTGAAAGCAGAAACTCCTCTGGCATCGCCGCGAAAATGTTAGGTATACGGTCCAGAATGATGGCGAATATCTGCCCGAAAAGACCGCAATCGCATTCTGCCGAAGTACGTTTTGCTTCGTCAGTTGGCCTTCGTCGAAAGCGAACAATGCTGCTTTTGGCGATTGCAACCACGACGGGATTGTTACCGATCGGTTGTGTTCGCCGTCGATTGACAGTCCGAACGTCGCCGCCTGGCGCGGTCGTATCGGTCGACAATCAGTTGATTGGCACGACCCCAGCCGCGAGTAGCTTCACCTATTACGGCACGCGGGAATTTCGTATCGAGAAAGATGGTTTTCGCACGGAGACGATCAAGCGAAGGATCAATCCTCCTTGGTACCAGGCTCCCGGCTTGGACTTCGTTACCGAGTCGCTATGGCCATGGGAAATTCGTGATGAACGGATCATTGACGTCGAACTTGTGCCGGAAACGATCGAACCATCGGCAGAAGTGCTTCAGCGAGCGGATCAACTACGAGCGCAATCGCGCGCCGGGCAGGTGACATCACGCAAGAGCACCGAACGCCCCTAATTACTCGCTGCTCGATACTTACTTTAGTCCCATTCCACTGGGCCTTTGACTGAGCGCACCTTTGACACCCAGTTCTCGTGGGTCTCTTGCTAACTTGTCCGTAAACACTCGAACATCGTCTAAGATGGGTCGAATACGAACCGAAGCATTTTCAACATTGCCGATGGTTCGCTTTACCTGATTGTAAATCTCATCGTCTTCAATCAGCTTTCGGAGCGTCCCGTCACTGTTGTTGACTAGATCACCAAAGGCGCTGACCTGCACCAGCGCGTTGTCAAGGTTCGCGAGACTCCTCAGGACTTGCTCGATCATCTCTTCGCTACGTTCACCCAGTGGCTCGGTAAACTTTTCAACGTTGACGATGGTACGATCGAGCGACGAGAAAGTTTCGCCAGCCGTCATGACAGCTTGCTCCGCCGCAACACCGACCTTTTCGAACTGATTCATCGTCGACTTGGTTGCCGTGATTGCCTCTTCCGCTTCATCCAAAACACGCGGAAGCGCTTCCAGTGATTGAACCAATCCCGCACGCAACTCAGGGTCATTCACAATCGATCGAATATCGCCCATCGTAAGCTGAAAGTCATTCAAGGTCTGAGTCGTCTTGGCGGCGATGTCACGGATACTATTTTCATTGTCCGAGACAATCCCGCTGACCGAACCGGCTAGTTCGGTGACCGACGTTCCGGCCCTTTCCATTGCGGTACCGGCTCGCTGGATCGAAATCAACGTCTCGCGCACGTCACCCTCAAGATTGGCAATCGCAGCAAGCGGATCATCACCGCTCTTGTTAGCGCTAAGAATGTAATCGCCATCGCCGTAGTAGGTGTTTGCGAGAGTTTGTTCAGGCGCGTCCCACCGATTGTTTTTCGGCACTGGGTTCTCGCCAATGGGAGCCTGCCCATCAAGATTCTGCAGCGCTGCCGCGGAATCTTTTTGAAACTCGAGCTTTGCGTCGCCAGTGATCAGCGAACCGGAGATCGTTCGAGGAACGTAGTTGCGGGTCAGTTGCCGATCCGCATCAATTGCCAACATCAATCGCACACCGCCTTCGGGCTTTAGCTCGATTCGCGTCACGCGTCCGATTCGAACACCATCGCGAAGCACGGGCGTGTTTTGACTTACCCCTGCGGCTGAGTCCATATCGATGGTTAGCATGTAGTTACGTGCCAGCACGGCGGGAAAAGCACCGAACAGAAACGTCAGTATCACGCCGACGCCTACCGCGCTGAGAACCAGTACGCCGACGCCGAATCGTAGTTTTGTATCATCCATGATTAAATCCGATTTTCCGCACGATCCTTAGTTCATCAAAGCGTTTTTCTGGCGTGTCAGTTCATCGAGTCGTTCACCCGCTTCTCCGCGGACGAATTGTCGAACGCGGCGATCTTCGGAGTTGTCCAATCCGCTTGGCGATCCATCAAAGAGAACCTGCGTTTGTCCTTTCTCCAGACGCCGGCGAGGATAGAGCATGATCACGCGATTGGAAACCTTTTTCGCGGTTCGCATGTCATGCGTGACGACAACGCTCGTCACCGGATATCGTCGACGTGTCGCAAGAATTAGCTCATTGATTACATCACTCATGATCGGATCCAATCCCGTTGTCGGCTCGTCATAAACCACAAGCTCTGGCTCCAAGATCAACGCTCGCGCAAGACCCACGCGTTTTCTCATTCCACCGGAAAGCTCGGACGGACGCTTTTTCGCAACTTCGGAAGGCAGGCCGACTTCTGCCAAGTTCTGCATCACACGTCCTTCGATTTCAGTCTCGTCGGCCGTTTCATGCTGACGAATCGGAAAGGCAACGTTGTCGAAAATCGTCATGCTGTCGAACAATGCCGCGTTCTGAAAAACGAACCCAAACCGCTTGCGTGTTCGCGTCAGCTCAAGAGGGTTCATGGTTACCAAATCGCGACCGTCGAACATGACTTGTCCGCTGCTAGGCCGAATCAAGCCAACCAGCGTCTTCATCAATACTGTTTTGCCGCAGCCGCTTTCGCCGATGATCGCCAGTGTTTGGCCTCGCGGAATTTGAAGATCGATCTCATGAAGGATAAACTGCGATTCGAAGCAAACGGAAACCGCTCGGGTGTCGACCAAAGGTGTTTCGAATGAATCTTCAACGATTGCGTTTGACATTGCGAATCCAAGCTTGGCCTAAAGGAATGATGGCTGCGATGTCCAAATCGAATAGTACACGGCATCCAAAATGATGTTCAAAACCAAGTCGATCGAAAGGATCAGAACGAACGACATCACAAAGGCAGCCGTCGCCGCGTTGCCAACGCCTTCCGCTCCGGGCTCGCAGTTGAAGCCACGGTAGCAGCTCACGATCGCAATGATTCCACCGAAGAAAAAACTTTTGAAGATACCGGTAAACAGATCGTAACCGCTGACATAGTCGGCGCTGTTTTGAAGATACGCCGCGTGGTCGATTCCAAGTATGATCACACTGTAAAAATAACCACCGACAATGCCCATGAAGTCCGCCATGATCGTCAGTGCAGGGATCAAGAAGATGCATGCCATGAACCGCGGAACCACCAAGTAATGAATCGGATCGGCGCCCATCGTAGTCAATGCGTCGATCTGTTCCGTGACTCGCATCGTGCCAAGCACGGCAGCCATCGCGCTGCCAACGCGACCGGCAAGCATCGTTGCCGCCAGAACGGGACCAAGCTCTCGGACCAATGATGTATTGATAACAACGCCAAGCCTGCTTTCCAAACCGATCAGATAAAACTGATGATGGCTTTGAACCGCCAAGACCATCCCGATGAATGTTCCTGTCAACGCAACGACCGGAAGGCTGAGCACACCAACCTGATAAAAGTTGATCATGGTCGTACCGCGTCGCGGAAGACGCGTGAACATCCACGCGAACATGCGGTATGCGAATAGCGTGATGTCACCAACCGTCGTGACACCGTCAATGACAATCCCACCCCAATCGGAGATCCAATTCGTCAACCGCGCCGGTGCCGGAGCGTCGAGGTCGATGTCGTCTCGAAAAGTGGTGCCGGCCATGGCGAGCGTTTTTCCCTGATATCCGTCAAGCCGCATGACGCCTGCATGAAGGTCAAAATACGACACCGTTCAAGAACATGCATGGCTATCGATTGGATCGGCTTGGTAGACTTTGCGGCTTGAGTAGACTTTGTCGACTTGAGCTTTTTTGTTGCAGATCGCTCAGTTGGCATACTGAAGCCGGGGGTCGTCCAGCCCCAACCGCTTCATCTTCTTGTAAAGCGTTGTGCGATTGATTCCCAGTTTATCAGCCGTCGCGGCACGATTCCAATGATGGTCTCGAAGCGTTTGTAGAATGATTTGTCGCTCCGGCGCTTCCATCGCATCGCGTAGGGCTTTTCGGCCAGAAACCTCGCTAGCATTTTGCGATGCTGCATCCTGACTTACCAAGCGTCGATCAGTGACTTGTTCACTGGTGGGAATCGATTGACTGAATGGATTGACATTGCTGCGAACTTCCGCCGGCAGATCATCGACGGTCAGAGTTGGTTCGCTGCCAAGCAGTACCGCACGCTCGACCACGTTTTCCAATTGCCGAATGTTGCCAGGCCAAGTGTAGCGTTGCAGCATGTCCATTGCGTCCCGATCAAAGCCGCGTGTTTGCCTGCCGCCTGCGTTGACAATTTCTTGCAGAAAGTGATCAACCAGCAACGGAATATCGCCGCAACGTTCACGAAGCGCGGGTAGCTCGATGCCGACGACATTAATTCGATAATACAAGTCCTGTCGGAAGCGTCCCGACGCCACCATTGCTGCCAAGTTTTCGTTCGTTGCAAGAATGACGCGCGTATTAACGCTGCGAGTTTCCGTACCGCCGAGCGATTCAAACTTGAACTCTTGCAAAACCCGAAGAAGCTTTACTTGCATCGCCGGCGTTGCGGTTCCGATTTCATCAAGAAACAGCGTGCCGCCATCGGCCAAATCAAATTTGCCCAATCGATTTCCCATTGCACCGGTGAACGCGCCTGCAACATGGCCGAAAAGTTCGCTCTCAAGCAGCGAGTCTGGAAGTGCCCCGCAGGCGACTTCGACAAAAGGCCCCGCTCGCCGGTTGCTTCGGTTGTGAATCGCGCGAGCGATCATTGACTTGCCGGTGCCGTTTTCGCCGGTGATTAGTACCGAGGCTCGAGCATCAGCGATACTGTCGATCACCTTGAATATCTTCGACATCCGGTCATCGTGGCTAATGATGCTTTCCAGGCCAAATCGTTTCTCTAACTGCTGACGCAAACGGGCGTTTTCGTCCGTGATTTTTTTTTGGTTCGTGGCTCGCTCAATTGCCAGCGACAGTTCTTCATCGATCAAAGGCTTGGTAAGTAGGTCGAACGCTCCGGCGCGAACGGCATCGACCGCCGTACTTGGCGTCGCATAACCGGTTACGACCAAAACACTAGTGTGGGGATAATGCTTTCGGGTGTGACTGATAAGTTCGAAACCATCTTCGGTTCCAAGCCGTAAATCAGTGATCAGCAGGTCGTACGAGGACTGTTTCAGGCTTTGTCGTGCCGCAGTCAGCGTCGCTGAAGTCTCGACCGTGTAGCCCTGATCGGTCAACCAGCTTGCCATGGATTCGGCGAGGTGTCGATCGTCATCCACCAACAAAATCGATTTTGACGTGGTCATGGATCTGCCAATGGGAAAGCAAAAGAAGGCCAGAACTCAATCTTTCACCAGCGATCGCAGCCAGCCAAATTTGCAATGTCTAGGAAAGTAGGCAGAGGTTGAAAAAACGCAACCATCCACCGCCAAAGACAACGTAGGCCACAAAGACGAAGCAAGTGAAGGAAAATCGCCCAAGATGAACAATCGCCACATCGTAAAAGCACCCCTTTTGGTGGTAATTGGCGAGTGGCTGGATCCGCGTTTAACTATAAAAATGTCAAAACCGCGCGTAGGATTCGGTCCAACTGGGGTAGCATTTTGCGATAGAATGCAGCAAAATAGTAAAGATATTCAGTAAAGAATCTGACTTTGTGGGACCTCGCAAATGAATTGCGATTGCCATTCGTGGCGTCTTACGCGTTCACCAACGGGTGGTCTAAACCCAGCGGTGTTTTTGGATTAGCGAAGTTGGAAAAGCCAGCAAAGTTGCGGCTATTGGTCGTTGACGATCATGAAGTCGTAAGAGATGGACTGTTTCAGTTCCTCGCCGACTCGACAACCGATGTTGTTGCGGCGGCTGGCAGTGCGGTCGAAGCTGTGCAAATGCTCGACAGCGTTCGCCCGGACGCAGTCCTCATGGACGTCCGCATGGATGAGTTTGACGGACTTTGGGGGCTTGAGAAAATCAAAGCCGTGTCCCCCCAACTACCCGTCGTTTTGTTTAGCAGCTACGACAATCCAACCTACATGGCAAGAGCGATTGCGCTCGGCGCCAGTGATTATCTGCTTAAGAATTCGAGTCGAGCGACGATTTTGGCTTCGATCCGTCGAAGCTTCGAGAACCGTCCCGCGACGGCAGACAGTTTGTTGGAGAAAATTCGAAACCGCCTGGCAGCCACGAAACAGTTGCCCCCGCAGTTGGTCGAATTTGCGCTTACGCAGCGAGAAGTCCAGGTGCTCCGACATATCGGCTTAGGATTAAGCAACAAAGAAATCGCAAAGTCGCTCTCCATCAGCGTTGAGACGGTTAAGGAGCATGTTCAAAACATCCTTCGCAAAACCAAAGCGGCCGACCGAACCGACGTGGCCGTTAAAGCGGTTCGCTGGGGTTTGGTCGATTGAGCTCCGGAATATTTCCGAAAGATGTCAAAGTTTGCCGATTGATCCGCCGATAACGGTTAAGGGTGTTTCCGGGATTGATCCTTCGGAATCGATTAACTGCGACGGGATTGTAAAGGCGATTTGAAGATGAACCGTAACCAAACTTTCACCACGAAGTCGCTTGTCATTGTGGGTTGTGTGGCCTCATCAATACTTTCGGCGACGGGGTGCCAAGTGGCGCTCAACGGCCAAACTCTACCAAGTCCGTATTACTTGCAGGACGATGTGCAGTACGCGCCAAGTGGCCCCGAGTTCAAACTGCCGCGTGAAGCGGCTGCGTTACGCGCCGCTGAAGCCGACGAGAAACGACGAAAGCCGTAATGGTTTTCGACGGGCCATTTTCGCTGCCGAACCAGACTACTTTGTGGCCTGGCGTTCTACTTCAGCGGCAATCATTTGGGACAGGATATCCCGAAGCGACACGCGGATATCCCAATCGGGATAGTGCGTCCTTAGCTTGGTCAGATCGCTGATGTAGCAGATGTGGTCGCCCTTGCGATTGTCATCGCCGAGTGTCCATTTCACTCGGTGACCGCTGATCTCCTCGATCAAGTCGATGCACTCTAGCACGCTTGCGGCGTTCTCCCGACCGCCACCAATGTTGTAAACCTCGCCTGGGCGTGGGTTTTTCGAGAACGCCTCAAAAGCCTTTACAACATCACTACATTCAATCTGATCGCGAACCTGTTTTCCTTTGTATCCGAAGATGGTGTATGGTTTACCTGTTATCGCCACGCTTACGAGATAACTTAGGAACCCGTGCAATTCAACACCACTGTGGCTGGCACCCGTCAAACAGCCCCCGCGAAACACGCCAACTTTCATCCCGAAGTACTTGCCGTATTCCTGCGCAACGACATCAGCGGCACACTTAGACGCACCGAAAAGTGAGTGCATGGTTTGGTCGATTCGGCAATGCTCATTAATGCCGTTATAGTCTTCCTCGCGGGCGTATTCCCAGCGGCGTTCAAGTTCAACGAGCGGAAGTTCATTGGGCGCATCACCATAAACTTTGTTCGTACTCATGTGACAGAACACCGCTTCTGGGGCATGCTGTCGTGTTGCTTCAAGCAGGTTCAATGTGCCGACCGCGTTAACCTCGAAGTCCAAAAAAGGAATCGCGGCAGCACGATCGTGCGAAGGCTGGGCGGCGCAGTGAATCACCAATTCGGGCGGCGAGTCTTGAAACAATTGAAGGATTCGATCGCGGTCGCGAATATCAATCACGACGGTACGAAAATGAGAGGTTTCGTTCTCGAGCCTTTTTTGGTTCCAAAGCGTGCTGCCTTGGGGGCCAAAAAACGTGGCTCTCATGTCATTGTCAATCCCAATGACCTCGTCGCCCAACGCATCATAATGACGCACGGCTGCGGATCCGATTAGCCCGCTCGAACCAGTAACAACAACTCTCATAGGATTTTCAGGAAAGTAACGGAGAAATCAGACAATGAAAAAGAACACTGCGATCAGCAGGGCAGGGCTCAACAAGCCACTTCGCTGTGGTCCGCTTGCAGCTTCAAAACGGGGCGGCCAATACTGTAGTAGACAAAGCCATGCTTGGCGATGCGTTCGGGTTCATAGAGATTACGACCGTCGAATATAACATGCCCGTTCATGCGAGTTCTCATCTCCGCAAAATCGGGGTTGTGATAAACCTTCCACTCCGTATTAATGGCCAACGCCTCGGCACCGTTGAGCGCATCCATCGCCGATTCGCAGTAGATCACTCGCGCGCCATAGATCGCCTTGACGTGTACTGTCGCTTCAGGGTCGTGGACCTGAATCGTGGCTCCCTTGGAGATCAAATAATCGATCAGAGTCAATGCAGGAGCTTCGCGAATATCGTCGGTGCGAGGTTTGAAGGCCAAGCCCCAAATCGCGAAACGTCTGCCGGTGATTTCGCCGCCGAAGTGCTGGTCAACCTTGTCGACCAAAACTCGCTTTTGATGAGTATTGACCAAGTCCACCGCATCCATGATCAAGGGATCGAGACCGTGATCGCGGGCCATACTTGCCAGAGCGCGCACATCTTTCGGGAAACAGCTTCCACC
>Ga0105046_10010146_pt1 | contig 14673 bp, 10 predicted proteins | sample MAT03_FD_78385 | JGI IMG/M metagenome (GOLD analysis project Ga0105046, IMG submission 78385) | Freshwater microbial communities from Lake Fryxell liftoff mats and glacier meltwater in Antarctica - MAT-03 (megahit assembly) | ecosystem: Environmental > Aquatic > Freshwater > Ice > Liftoff... | reverse complement strand
TTGATCATGTCCCCTGCCCTCAGATTCAGGCTCGCCGTCGTGCTGTCCTTGCTGACGGCGTGTTCGACAGCGCAACGCGACGACACTGCCGTCTACGACCTGGTGATTCTCAACGGTCGGGTGATGGATCCGGAGTCTGGCCTCGACAGCGTACGTGCCCTTGGCATCATCGATGGCAGCGTACGCGCGATGTCGCCACAATCACTGACCGGCCGCGACACGCTGGACGCGCGCGGAATGGTTGTGGCGCCGGGGTTTATCGACCTGCATCAACACGCGCAGGATACGGCCGGCTATCGAGTCGAGGTACTCGACGGCACCACTACGGCGCTGGAACTCGAAGGCGGTACCCTTGATATCGATGCGTGGTATGACCAGCGCGCGGGCACGTCGATCATCAACCACGGCGTGAGCGTCGGACACGACGCCGTTCGCATGCAGGTCATGCACGATTCCGGAACCAGCACGCCTATTGGTGCGGCCAAGTCACGGGCCAGTACTGAGGCGGAGTTGGCACAGATCGTGGCAACTGTCGACCGGGGATTTCGACGTGGTGCGGTCGCGGCAGGCATGCTGATTGAGTTCACGCCCGCCGCGACACCGTGGGAGATTCTTTCGGTCTTCAAGGTCGCGGCCAGCTATGGCGCCGCGGTGCACGTGCACATGCGCGATGTCGATGCACCTTATTACTTCCTGGAGATCGAGGAAGTGATTGCGGCGTCGGCGGCGACCGGCGCATCGGCGCATATCGTGCATATCCAGAGCAGTTTGGGCGAAGACACGCCCAAGGGGTTGGCGCTGATTCGTGGTGCCCGACAGCGCACGCTCGACGTCACGACCGAGGTGTATCCCTACACCGCGGCAATGTCTGAAATCGAGGCCGCAGGCTACGACGACTGGCAGTCGTGGTCTGACAAGAAATTCACCCGATTCGAGTGGGCGCAGACCGGCGAACGAATGACACGCACGTCATTCGCCAAATACCGCGCCATCGGGGGGATGATCGTCTACTACAACAACACCGAAGACATTGTCGCGGCAGCGGTAAGGGACCCGCTCACGATGATTGCCAGCGACGGTATCCTGTCGAATGGGATCGGGCACCCGCGTGTGGCCGGTACCTTTGCACGTGTCCTTGGGAAATATGTGCGCGAACAACACACGCTCACGCTGATGGACGCATTGCGCAAGATGACCATCGAGCCCGCCAAACGGATGGAGCGGCGCGTGTCGGCCATGACACATAAAGGACGACTCAACATCGGCGCGGATGCCGATGTCGTGGTGTTCGACCCACAGACGATTCTTGACCGCGCTACCTACCGTGAACCGACGCTGCCGCCCATCGGGTTACGCGATGTTGTCGTGAACGGCGTGATCGTGGTTCGAAACGGTGCGATGCGTGCGGGCGTTTTTCCCGGACGCGCGATGCGAGGGCCGCTGGTGGCTGAAAAGTGAGCTCGGCCAGCCTTGAGACCGGTGCCGGAATCCCGACACCGGCCTCAAGGTCAGCTACCCCTGGGCCTTCGCCGCCCTGACCGCCGCCGTCAACGCCGGCATCACCTCAAAGACATCGCCCACAATGCCGTAATCGGCGATCTTGAAAATCGGCGCGTCTTTATCCTTGTTGATCGCCACAATCGTCTTGGCCGTGCGCATACCGGCCAGATGCTGAATGGCACCCGATATGCCCACCGCGACATACAAATTGGGGCTCACGTTGCGACCGGTCTGGCCGATCTGATCGGAGTGCGGCCGCCACCCTTCATCGGTTACGGCGCGCGTTGCACCAACGGCCGCATTACCAAATGCATCGGCCAGATCTTCGCACAGCTTGAAGTGTTCGGGCGCTTTGAGGCCGCGACCACCTGCCACGATCACCGGCGCATCGCCCAGGTCGAGCTTGCCGCTGCCACCGGTCCGCAACTCCGTCACCTTCACGCGTGACGACATGGGGTCGGTTGCCGACGACATCGTTTCAACGTGCAGCGGCTTTGGATTGGCGGTGGGCTGGTATGCCGACGGACGCACCGAGACCAACGCCGGCGCCGCGCCCAGTTGCAGCGTGGCGATCACTTTGCCGTTGTTGATCGGATGTTGTGCCACGATGGTACTGCCATCGAGCACGAAACCGGTGGCGTCGGCGATGAGGCCGGCGCCGAGTTTCGCGGCGACACGTGGCGACAAGTCTCGCCCCTGCGCGGTCGCACTGAACAGCGCGTACGCATACGTGCCGCTCTGCAATCGCTGCGCAAGCGTGGCGGCCAATGCCTCAGGATTGTACTGCGTGAAGCCGGCGTGCTCCAGCACCAACACGCTATCAGCGCCATGCTCGGCGAGTGCCGCCGCTTTGTCGGCAACACCAGCGCCACCGGCAATCACCGCATGCACACCACCACCGCCAGAGAGATCGGCGAGTGCGCGCGCTGCGGTGACCGCTTCGAGGGCAACCTTGCGCAACTCACCCGCGCGCATTTCGGCGAATACGAGAACGTTGGCCATGGTCAGATCACCTTCGCTTCGGTCTGAAGCAGTCGCACGAGTTCGGGAACGGCATCGGCGTTGGTGCCAAGAATGCGACCGGCGGCGCGCTCCGGTGGAAGCGCCATGGAGCGCACGGTCACGCGAGACTCGCCAAACTGCGCCGGCTTGATGTCGAGCGTTTTTTTCTTGGCGGCCATGATGCCCTTGAGTGACGGCAGCCGCTCTTTGTTCAACCCATCATCGATGGTCAGCAGCGCCGGCAGCGGGAACTCAGCCACTTCGATGGCGCCGTCGAGTGTACGCTCAGCAACACCGCGTCCGTTGGCGATGTCGAGTTTGAACACGTTCGTGACGCACGGCAAATCAAGAAGTTCGGCCACCATCGGGCCCGTCATCTGATTCATCGAGTCGATCGAAATCCGGCCCGTGAGCACGAGATCGTAGCCACCGTCTTTGAGTTCGGCGGCGAGTGCCCGCGCGACTGCCAGCCCATCGGACGGAATGCTGTCGGCCTTGAGCAGCACGCCACGATCAGCACCCATGGCGAGCGCTTTGCGTATGGTTTCTTGCGCCGCATCGGGGCCGACGGAGATGACCACGACCTCACCGGCGTTGCCGTTCTTTTCCTTGAGCTGCAGCGCCGCCTCGATGGCCCAGAGATCAAAGTCGTTGACGTCGTATTTAAGTCCCGTTTCGTCGAAACGAGAACCGTCGGCGGTGATGGCGAACTTCACTTCCATCACCGGGACGCGCTTGATGCACACGGCGATTTTCACCGCGGTTGCTCCGGCTTGAGAGTCGATAGGATTGGGTGGCCGGCACGACGCCCGCAGGTGTGGCGCACCGGCCCAGAGGGAAGCTAGAGCGGGAAGCGGTAGCGGCGCAATGTGACGGAGGCGTCATGTTTTGCCCCCGCGCCGCAACGCCCTACCCCCCCGCTCACTTGAACGCGTTCAGACCGGTGATGGCCTGGCCAAGGATGAGCGAGTGCATGTCGTGCGTGCCCTCGTACGTGTAAACGCTTTCCAGGTTGGCCATGTGGCGCATGGCACTGTATTCGGCCAGAATCCCGTTGCCGCCCAACAGTCGACGGGTTTCGCGCGCGATGTTGGTCGCGATATCCACGTTGTTCCGCTTGGCCAGCGAAACCTGCGTGGGCGTAAAGTTTCCAGCGTCTTTCATGCGCCCCAGGTGCAGCGAGACCAGTTGGCCCTTTACGATCTCGGTCAGCATGTCGGCGAGACGCACCTGCTGGATCTGGAAAGCGCCGATCGGCTTGTCGAACATGACACGTGCCTTGGCGTAGGAGACCGCTTCTTCGAAGCAGCCGAGCGCGGCGCCGAGGACGCCCCACGAAATGCCGTAGCGCGCTTGGGTGAGGCACATGAGCGGGCTTTTGATGCCCTTGCTCAGTGGCAGGATCGCGTCGGCGGGGACGTGCACGTCGACGAGCACCAACTCCGAGGTGTCCGATGCGCGTAACGACAGCTTGCCCTTCTGATCCTTCGCAGTAAAGCCAGGCGTTTTGGTGTCGACGATAAAGCCGCGGATGCTGTTTTCGTCGGCGTTGTCGCCGGTCTTGGCCCAGATGATGGCCACGTCGGCCATGGAGCCATTCGTAATCCACATCTTGGCGCCGTTCAGGATCCAGCTGCCATCGGCCTGCTGGCTGGCACGGGTAATCATGCCCGACGGGTTGGAGCCGAAGTCCGGTTCGGTGAGTCCGAAGCAGCCGATCAGCTCGGCCTTTGCGAGCTTGGGCAGGTAATGATGCTTCTGCTCTTCCGATCCAAAGGCGAAGATCGGATACATGACCAACGCGCCCTGCACCGACGCGAAGGAACGAATGCCTGAGTCGCCGCGCTCGAGCTCTTGCATGATGAGGCCATACGCCACGCTCGACAGACCGGCGCACCCGTACTCCTCGGGCAGGTTGGCGCCCAATACGCCAAGCTCGGCCAGCCCGGGAATGAGTTCCTTTGGAAACCGTCCCTGCACGTAGCACTCGCCCATGATGGGCATGATCTTTTCGTCGACGAAGGCGCGCACCGTGTCGCGAATGGCGCGCTCTTCTTCGGTGAGTGCGGCGTCGATGTTGAACAGGTCCGCCGCATGCGCCTTGCTATCGATCGAGGGCAGCGCGGAGGGGATTGGGGAGAGCGTTTCAATGGCCATGGCGGCGAACCCGTTTCAGGTATTTGGGAGACCTTAGGACTGCGGACCTAACGCTCGGAAATTAGTCCCGGTGCCAGCGGTCCGGCTACGACAGACCGTGGTGGCTTCAGCTCCCTGAGAGACTGGCCGCTTCGACCGGGCGTCACGCCTTCGTTGGCACGCGTCACGAATGTGACGGAAATCGCTGCGCATACCTCGAAGGGGTAATATGATTGGGAGGTACTATTGTGGTCTGGCGCACGTCTTGTGCGCCGACCGTCATCGGGCTCCACGTCTTGAGATTTGTGAGGTCTCCCATGCGTCGTCTAGTGCTTTCTGCGTCCGCCTTTGTGCTCGCCGCCTGCGGTGGTGGCGGCTCTGACCCAACCCCGCCAGTCAACAATGCAGCCATCACGGTTTCGGCCAGCACGGCCACTCTCACGGCTACTCAGGGAACGAGCGCGACGGTCCCGATCACCGTGACGCGATCCGGTGGCGCCGCAGGTGACGTGGTGCTTGCGGCCGAGGGGTTGCCGGCGAACGTCACCGCGTCCTTTGCGCCATCGCCAATCCCTGCCGCTTCGACCACCAGCACCATGACGCTGGTCGTGGGCGCCGGTGCGACGGCGGCCACTTCGACGATCACGGTTCGCGCAACGTTGGCGGGCGCTGCCGCGAAGACGACCACGGTGCAGCTCACCGTCTCCTCGGCTGTCATAGGGAGCTTCGGGCTCACCGCGACGGCAGCGTCGGCGGTGCAAGGCGCCACGGGTAACAGCACCGTGACGATTACGCGCGCAGGTGGCTTTGCTGGCGCCGTGGCGCTGGCAACGGGGACGCTGCCGGCGAACGTGACCGCGTCGTTCAATCCGGCGTCGGCGACGGGCGCGACCAGTACGCTGACGTTCACGGCAGGGGCGACCGCGGTGCCGGGCACCTACACCGTGGCCGTCAACGGCACGGGCACCAGCGTTGCCAACCAAACCACGAATGTCGCGCTGACGGTCACCGCGTCCGGCGGTGGCGGCGGTGGAAGCTTTGCGTGGCAGTTCTGCGACGCGACGCGCATACCCGTGTGGTTTGCCGTCCGTGATGGGACGAGCGGTGCGTGGGCACGCGTCACGGCGGGAGCGAACAACACGTTTGCCTTCACGGTGAACCAAAGCGTGGGATCAGTGGCGTACACCACCGTGAGCAGCGGCAATTCGACGGTGCAGGTGTATCAGGGCACGCGTGCGGAGTTGCAGTTCCTCTCGACCGATGAATGCGCCACCAATCCGGTGGCAGGCAAGACGCTGAACGGATCAGTGACAGGGCTTGCGGCGATCGATCAGGCAACGATCACCCACGGTGGCGCGAGCGGAACGGCAAGCTTCGCCTTGCCGACGTACACACTGAACAACGTGTATTCGGGCCCGCAGGATCTGCTCGCCAATCGCTTCACCGTGGCCGGTTCGACCGTCAGCCGCATCTTTCTGCAGCGCGGTCTGAACGTGGCAAACGGCGGGACGTTGCCGGTGGTTGATTTTAATGGTGCGAACTCGTTCGCCCCCGCGTCGGCGGCTATTACGGTCGCCAACAGCGGCAGTGACGGGTTCTTCCTGATCCCGTCGTTTACTACCGCCAATGGCGCGTCGCTGGACCTGTTCAACGACTTTACTGCAACCGGCGCGACGCGGACCATCTTCGGTGTTCCGACCGCCAATCTCATCGCCGGCGATCTGCATGAGGCGTTCGTCTTTGCGAGCGCAACCAACAACATTGACAGCCGCCTGGTCTTCTCGTACTTCCGCGCGCTCACCGCGCGGACGATTACGCTGGGCGCCACGCTCAACGTGCCGACGCTGACCTCAAGCACCGCGAGCGGGCTCGCGCGACCGCGTGCGCGCGGAACGATTCAAGCCGACTACGGTGATTTGTTCGACGCCACGTTCTCGCAAAACAACTCGGCGAGGACGGTATCCGTCACGGCGAGCCGTGGCTATTTGGGAACGGTGCCCGAGTACGAACTCGAAACGCCGGACTTCGCGAGCATTGCCGGGTTTAACCCCGCATGGGGATTGGTCCCTGGCGCGTCCACGAGCGCGTCGATTTCGAGCACTGGTGGGAATTCCAGCTTTATCACCCAGCCGGTCGACGGGACGATTCAGCGCGCGGCGTTGCGCACTACGACCTTTACTCCGTAGACGGTCGTTTCGTAAACAGTCGTTGCCGCCAAACAGGAACGCCGCCGGGATCTCTCCGGCGGCGTTGCTGTTTGGTGGTCCGAACTGGCGATCGAAATGATTACGACCCCACCGCGCGACGCCGCCGATGCTCCAGCGGCAGGACATCGCGGCGCGCGGCCGGCGTGATGCCCACTTCCCTGGCCTTTTTGCGGAAGCCCGCACCATGGTCGAGCGTTGCACCACTTTCATGCTGCCACTGGTGCACCATCTCGTGCAGCAGGGTGTGCATCGCTTCACGCCATCCGTGCTTCACGACATGCTTGCGCGACATCACGATCTCGGCGGTGACCTGCTTCGACCCTGGGTCATAGTGGCCCAGTCGGGTGGCCATGCGACCGGAGAGGCGTATGGGCAGGTCTTTCAGCGCGCCGGAAAAGTGCTGCGCGTTGAGTTGTTTATGCGCATCGGCAAGTTGGGCAATGAGCGCGAAATCACCGGGGCGCGCCGTTTCGACGCGGCGCGGTGCGGGCGGGCGATCGATCTCGAAGGCGAGGATCTGATCGCGGGCCGCCACGCGCGCGGCCTTGGTGCGGGCATTGGCAAACTCCACGATGGCGTGCAACACCCGCTCGGGCGCGTCGGCATAGCCTTCGTTCACCCGCAGGGTGCGACCGATCAGCGATACCATGACGGTGCGCGTTCGCATGAGCACCAGCCCGTCGACGCCCCGTAGCCCCATCTCTGCCAAGCGCGAAAAGAGCACCGCGGTCCGCGCCCGCGTGGCGGAGCGACCGCGCGAAGGGCGATCACGAACATCGGCTGGCGGCGCACTGACGGCGGCGGCCACCACGCCGGCCACGACGGCTGCCACGACGGCTGCCGCGTCAACACGGACACTCGGCACCACCGACGACGGCTCTGTTACCGAGCTGTCGGCGAAGTCAAAACCGAGCTGATCGAGGACCGTGGCGCGCATGCGAAGAAGAATGCGTCGGAGGCGGGCGATGAACAAGCGTGTGCTCACGTTGGCCACGCCTTGTTGTACGTCAGCGCCATGGCATCCATGCCGATCGCGACGGCACAGTGCACAACGGCCCCGCCGCCGATACTCCGCGTGCGCAGGGCGAGCCAGCCCAATACGTAGCCAGCGATGATCGAGCCGAGCGCTTCGGGAAACGGCTTGTGGGCGTGGATCAGGCAATAGGGCAGCACGCTGACGCCGATACTGAGCAGACCCAGTCGCGACTCCAATCCGAACTGCAGCACACCGCGAAAGAAGAATTCCGTGCTGAAGAGAATGCAGGCGTAGCAGCCCCAGTAGGCCAGCAGCAACGCGGTGGTCCATTGACCGGAGGCTGGTCGCAACAGCGGGTAGGTGGCAAGAAAATCCGGGCGGCGACTGGCAATGAAGAGCGCCGGTAGCATGACGGCGATGAGTGCGCCATACAATGCCAATCCGCGCACATCTCGCGGTGGCGCGACGGAGAACGGCAGTGGACCGTCACGCCGCATAATCAGTGCGGGCACCACGACCCACACCACGAACAGCCCGACGGCCCACCAGACGAACGTATTGAGACTGCCCTGCCAGTCTGGAAACCAGACGCGTGAGCGCATGGGGATGAGCACAAACTCGGCGACGATCACCGCGACCGCGCACCACCCGAGCAGGAGCTGTAGCGTGCGTTCGCTGTAGGCTCGCGGTGCCGTCACGTGCCGCTCATGCAAGGATCATGTGGGGATCACGTGCGGAGCCGTGCGGATCACGTGCGGACCGGCGCGGACCACATGAACCATGGCACGAAGCGCCTCAAGTTGATCACCAACCACCGAGTGCCCCACCCCGGGATACACACGCAAATCGACGATTGCACCACGCGCCGTACAGTGCTCGGCGGCGGCCTCTACGCGCGCCACAGGGATATGCTCGTCGGCGTCGCCGCAGGCGAGCAACACTGGAGTTTTACAAAGATCTCCATCGGCGAGGCGCACGTCGTGCTCGTCGCCCAGCATCGCGCCCGCCAGCGCCGCAACGCCACCGTATCGACGCGCATGACGCAACGCATACTCGATCGACAAGCAGGCCCCCTGTGAAAAGCCCACCAGGAGAACGCGCTCGGGATCAACACCGGCCGCGACGGCGGCCTGCACCGCCCGATCGATGGCGTCGATGGCCGACGACAGGTGCGGCTCGTTGTGTGCAAACGGCGAGAGGAATCGATGCGGGTACCAGGAGTTGCCCGCTGCGCGCGGCGCGATCCACGCCGCATCGACGGCGCCGGCGGCACGGGCGATCGGCATCATCCCTTCTGCAGATCCGCCGCGTCCATGCACCAAGACCAACGCGAGGGGTGCGTGCTCCAACGGCGCGCCGCCCAGCAGCAGTGGTTCGTTGGCGTGCGGTCCGCTCACGGGGTTCCTGAGGTTGAGGCATTGGGGTGGCCGTGCGATCGCAGTGCCGCAGACCGCGTTGCTAAGTTACACCGCCGTAGCTCCCGCATACACGGTTCCTACGGTCCCTGATAACCGTCGCGCATGTTCGGCCCCGCTTGTCCCCCGACTTGGCCACTCCTCATAGGCGGCCGCACCTGTTAGCCTTGGCCTGATGACCACACTGACGCCGCTCTCCCCGCCATCTGCGACACCACTCCCACCCGGGCTGGCCGACAGCTTCGATGTGGTGCGACTTCTGGGTGTCGGCGGCATGGGCGCGGTGTGGCTGGTGCGCGACCGCTTTCTCGATCGTCTGGTCGCCCTCAAGGTGTTGCTTGATGAGCAGGGCTCGCCGGAGAACCGCGAACGCTTCCTGCGTGAAGCGCGTACCAGCGCGCGGCTGGAGCATCCGCATATCATCGACGTGTATCGCGCTGACGAGACGCAAGGCGTGGTGTGGTTTACGATGCGCTTCGTCGATGGGGAGTCGCTGGGCGCACGTATTCGCGATCGCGGCCCGATGCCGGTTGGTGAAGCGGTGCGCGTCCTGCGTGAAGTGGCGTGGGGGCTCGCCTATGCACACGCGCGCGGCGTCGTGCATCGCGACATCAAGCCGGACAACATTCTGCTGGATCGTGATTCGGGCCGAGCGGTGGTGACCGACTTCGGCATTGCCCGCGATGACAAGCAGAGTGTGAGTACACTGACCGTGGAGGGACATGTCTTGGGGTCGGTGCATTTCATGAGCCCGGAGCAGGCCTCTGACGAAGCGCTTGACGGGCGCAGCGACATCTATGCGCTGGGCTGTGTGGCCTATCTGATGCTGAGCGGGGTCGTGCCCTTCGACGGCACCGCTCAAGGCATTCTGGTTGCACACGTCACCAAGGCGGCACCGCCGTTGCGGTCGATCGCAAAACAGCTGCCGCCAAGCCTGTGTACCGTCATTGAAAAGTGCTTGCACAAAGATCGCGACCAGCGCTTCGCGACCGCCGACGCCCTCTCCACAGCGCTGGAAGTGGCCTTGCGCGATGTCGAGGCACAGGAACGGGCTGCGGCAGACGCGGCACCGGGCGCGGTGATGTCAGAGTCTGAAGCGGTGGCCATCTGGCAGCGTGCCGCCCAGCTCCAGGCTGAAGCGGCGCATCGAATGGAACGTGCGCCCGCGTTGCAGCGTGCCAATACCCAGGGAGTCGCCCCCGACCACGATAGTGGATTTCGCCTGCGCGACGTGGAAGCGGCGGCCGTTGAAGCGGGCATCTCCAAGCAGTATGTCGCGTTGGCACTGGCCGAGCGAAAGGGCCAGGGCAGTGCAGCGGCGCCGGTAGTGATTGGCGATCGCATGGAGCGGCAGTTCAGCACGCTCCTGGGCACCACCGATCGCGCGATCAGTGTGTCACGGGTGATACCGGCGTCAGCCAAATCCACGCTGTCGGCGATCGGCGCTGTGTTCACCACGGATCCGTATCGACTGTCACTGCACGACACCGTCAACGGCCATCCGCTTGATGGAGGCATTCTGCGCTTCACGGCTCCGCGCATGACCAGCATGACCCCAATGACAAACCAAAAGAAGCTGATCTATCGCCTGGAGCAGATTGAGCTGTTTGACCTGAACATCACCCTGCATTCGCGCGGCACCACCCAGCAGCCGGCGTGCGAAGTCATCATCACCGGTGATTTGCGGAAGGGGCTGCGTCGCAACCTGCGGGTCGACTGGGGATTTATCGGAACCGGCGGCGCGATCGCTGGCGTTGGCGGGGCGATGGCCTTGTCGGCGACGATGGGATCTCTTGCGTTGGCCGCACTTCCCGCGACCGGACTCGCTGCCATTGCGGCCGGCGGCACGATGGTGTGGTATCGGTGGTTGTTCCGACAGGCGCTGCAGAAAGCCAAAGAAGAACTGGCCACGCTGCTCGCCGACGTGGAACGACACCTCACCACGAAGAACGTGTTCAGCTTTCCCGAGGCAGAGTAGCGGTCATCGCGCCAGGCATAAACTCCTGGCCATCGTACGTCCACGCGGTCGCCTGCACGTGTGTGTCGGTGGCTTCGATCACGTTGAGCGCGCTTGGCCGATGTCCGCGCATACGTGACGAAAGCGTGTTGGCGGCGCTCACCAAAAACCGCCCCGATGTGCGCGTGACCACCTCGATGCGCTCCTCGTGATCGTGCCCCGTGCACACCACATGCGGGCGCGTAGCGGCGATCGCGTCGAGTGCGTGCTGCGGACGCTTGAGCCCCCATCGGTTGGAGAGTTTGCCGCGCACGACATTGTGATGCAGCACCAACACGCGAAGATCGTCAGGCGCGCTCTCGGCGAGGCGATGCTGTGCGCTGGCGAACTGCTGGTCGGTGAGCCCTCCCTTCACGCGCCAATCGCGCGGATACCACGTGACCGTCTGGGGCAACATGCCGGCCGACGAGTTCAGGCCAACGATCGAGAGCCCGGGAAGCCGCAGGGTGGGCTCGAGATCATCAGTGATGATGCGACGATAGTGATCGTGGAGTTGCCCGGGATTGCCAAGCCCGAAGGGCGCCTGCCACCAAGCGGTATCGTGATTGCCAGGGACCACCAGGATTGGCGCGACGGCGCGGAAACGGAGCAAAATGTCGCGCGCTTGCTCAAACTCGTGCACGCGCGCGCGCTGCGAAAAATCACCGGAGACCACGATTGCGGTCCACGCCGACGATCTCGCGACGCGTTCAGCAGCGGCTACATGCTCAGCAACGAACGGATGTCCGCAATGAATGTCCGAGAGGTGCAGCACGCGTGTCGCGCGCGGCGACGCACCGCTCATCCGAGTCGCGCGATCACGGCGTTGGTAAAGTCGTCGGTTGACGCGGTGCCGCCCAGATCACGCGTCAGCACCTTCCCCTCTTTCAAGGTGACTTCAAAGGCGTCGCGAATGCTCGTTGCGCGCGCACCGTCGCCCATATGATCCAGCATCATGCACGCCGCCAGCACCAGTGCGCCGGGATTGGCGATATTCTTGCCGGCGATATCGGGCGCCGTCCCGTGCACCGCTTCGAAGATAGCTGCGCTTGTTCCGATGTTGGCGCCGGGTGCTAACCCAAGCCCGCCAACCAGACCGGAGATTTCGTCGGAGAGAATGTCGCCGAACAGATTGGTGGTGACCACGACATCGAACACTTCGGGGCGCATGACGAGATGCATGGCCATGGCGTCGATAATGCGTTCTTCGAACTGCACGCGCCCTTCGTACTCGCGGGCGACCATCCGTCCTACGTCAAGGAACAACCCCTGCGAGAATTTCAGGATGTTGGCCTTGTGGACGAGGGTTACTTTTTGCCGGTTGTGCTTGAGGGCGTATTCGAACGCGTAGCGCACAATGCGCTCGGAGCCCAGCCGCGTAATGATCGCCACCGATTCGGCGGCCGCCTTGGGATCATCGCCGATCTTGATGTAGTGCTCAACACCGATATAGAGCCCCTCGGTATTCTCGCGCACGAGCACGATGTCGATATCGTTGAAGCGCCCCGGGACGATCGTGCGTGCCGGACGCACGTTCGCATACAGATCGAACGTTTTGCGCAGTGCCACGTTGATAGAGCGGAATCCTTCGCCGACCGGTGTCTCGAGCGGACCTTTCAGCGCGATGCGGGTGCGCTTGATGGAGTCGAGCGTGGCGTCGGGAATCGGATCGTTCCAGCGGGCGATGCCGGCCATTCCGGCCACGTGGCGGTCCCACTCGATGTCGGCGCCAGCGGCGGCCAGGATGCGAACGGTGGCGTCGGCGATGCTCGGGCCGATGCCGTCGCCGGGGATGAGGGTCACAGGTGTGGACATGATGCAAGATCGCAGGGGGAGGTCGCTGGGTGAAGCCTGCCTGGCAGGCGTGACCGCACTTTCCTTGGTCGTGACCGTGGCAGACATTGACAGCACTTGATCCAGAGCGCATACCCGTAGTCGCAGCGTTTCGCCGCTTTTCGGAAGTCCTCCCGCCCGCCTTCCTTTCTTTTTCCCCTCTGCCGTGTCCCAGCTCTTCCGGCTTCTTCCTTGGCTCGCCACCGCCCTTTTGGGGTCTGGCGCACTCGCAATGGTCGCGTTATCGAGCGGCGAGAAGGTCAACGCCGCGTGGTTACTCACGGCGGCCGTCTGCACCTACCTCATCGCGTACCGGTTCTACAGCAAGATCATCGCGTCAAAGGTCTTCGCCCTTGATGTGACACGGGCCACACCGGCCGAACGGCTCGAAGACGGGCGCGACTATGTGCCCACCAACAAGTGGGTGGTGTTCGGACATCACTTTGCCGCCATTGCCGGCCCTGGCCCGCTGGTCGGCCCAACATTGGCGGCGCAGTTCGGTTTCCTGCCCGGTGCCTTGTGGATTCTGGTTGGCGTGGTGATCGGTGGCGCTGTGCAGGATTTTGTGATCCTCGCGGCGTCGATTCGCCGGAACGGAAAGTCGCTCGGCCAAATGGCGAAAGAGGAGATTGGTCCGGTGGCCGGCGGGGTGGCACTGATCGCTGTGCTGGGCATCATGATCATTCTGATTTCGGTGTTGGCGCTGATCGTGGTGAATGCGTTGCGTGACAGCGCGTGGGGTGTGGTGACGATTGGTCTTACCATTCCGATTGCGCTGTTCATGGGTGCTTATTTGCGGTGGGTGCGCGTGGGCAAGGTGTTGGAGGCCACGGCGATTGGTCTCGTGATGTTGCTGGCCGCGCTCTATATCGGACGCTGGGCAGCCGAGTCACCGCAGTGGGGGCCGATGTTTACGCTGAGCGGCCCAACGCTGTCGCTGCTGATCATGGGCTATGGGTTTGCAGCGTCGGTACTGCCGGTCTGGTTGTTGTTGGCGCCTCGCGATTACCTCTCCGCGTTCGTGAAGATCGGTGTCGTCGCGGCGCTCGGCATTGGCATCCTGATCGCGTTACCACCACTCGAGATGCCGCGTGTGACGCAGTTCGTCGATGGCTCGGGTCCTGTTTTCGCGGGCAAGCTGTTTCCGTTTGTCTTCGTCACGATTGCGTGCGGTGCGATTTCCGGATTTCACGCTCTGATTTCGTCAGGCACCACGCCGAAGATTTTGCGTCGTGAAACAGATGCCCGTTTTGTGGGCTACGGCGCGATGCTGATCGAGTCGCTGGTGGCGATCATGGCGTTGATCGCCGCGTGCGCCCTCAACCCCGGGGTGTACTTCGCGATCAACGCGCCAGCGGCCGCCATCGGCACAACGGTGCTGAGTGCGTCGCAGGCGATCGCCAATTGGGGCTTTGTGGTGACGCCCGAAGAACTCAGCGCGTTGGCGGCGTCGGTTGGGGAATCGTCGCTGTTATCTCGCACCGGTGGCGCACCAAGCCTCGCGGTCGGTATGGCGCACTTGTTCTCTCGCGTCCTTGGCGGCGAGAGTGCACTCGCCCTGTGGTATCACTTTGCGATCATGTTTGAAGCGCTCTTCATTCTCACGAC
>Ga0105046_10010144_pt1 | contig 14673 bp, 12 predicted proteins | sample MAT03_FD_78385 | JGI IMG/M metagenome (GOLD analysis project Ga0105046, IMG submission 78385) | Freshwater microbial communities from Lake Fryxell liftoff mats and glacier meltwater in Antarctica - MAT-03 (megahit assembly) | ecosystem: Environmental > Aquatic > Freshwater > Ice > Liftoff... | reverse complement strand
CACGCGCGCTGCTGCCAGATTTTTTGCAGCATCCACACTGCCCGGCAGACGTTCGGGGATCTGGAGGAGTATTGATTCGGCCTCGGCCCATTCTTTGTTTTCAAGGTGACCAATGCCGCGACTGTGCAGGCTTAGAATATCGCGAGCTTGTTCAGCCGTCAGCCCACCGCCATCTTCGATCGCGGAACTCGGTTCTTTGCCATTCGTGGTCGCGTTTTTGTCGTCGGGCTTCAGTGGCGCAGGAGTCTTTGAAGTGCATCCGGGCGTTGCTGCGAGACAGCAAAAAATGATGCATGCCACGAAAGACATCTTGAACGGTTGTTTGACCATGGGAACGGCATCCATTTTGGTGGGCAGATTGGCACTTGCAGAATCTGATGTTGCTTACGCAGGATATTCGATTCTTGCGAAGCAAACAAAGATGTTCGTGCTTCCCGTGATTTCGCTGGAGGCAGGAGCCTCCGGAGCCGTGCGTTCCAGGGCTGGAGCCCCGGAACGAGAATCCGGGGCAGAATTTGCGACTCATCGTCCTGGCCTTAAATCGTCCTGTCAAATCGACATTTCCTGACGTGCCAGCCCGTTAAACATAAAACAGGCTGAATTTGCTGCGAAAATCTGCGTCTTGCGGTAATTGCCGGTTTGCCTGTAAAAAACAGGCTTGAGAAGAAGTACGTCAGGCTTTCCAGACTGACATGAAGACGATCAAGTCAGCCTGGAAAGGCTGACGTACCTAACGTAGAAATTCTACAGGGAAGCACGGATGCTGGCCTGGGTTCGAAAACGATTTTGTTCCGATCTGGCGATCGATTTGGGGACTACGTCCACTCAGATCGGTATGCCAGGTGAGGGCATTCGTATCGATGAGCCATCGGTGGTGGCGGTGCCCAGGGGAACTTATCGAGTCGTCGGACGCGGGGCTGCCGTTGGCAAGCTGGCCTATCAAATGCTCGGGCGAACTCCGGAAGGTATTCAAGCCGTCCGCCCGTTGCGTCATGGAGTCATCAACGACTTTGAACTTTGTGAAACCATGTTGCGTTACTTTATGCGGAAAGCCTGTGGCCGCTCGGTCGGAATGCGTCCGCGAGTGATCATCGCGGTGCCTGGTTGTATTACAGCAGTCGAACGCAGAGCCGTCTTCAACAGCGCTGAACGAGCCGGCGCGGGGCGAGTCTGGTTGATTGATGACGCGAAAGCAGCCGGGATCGGCGCAGGTTTGCCAGTTTCCGAACCGTTGGCCAGTATGATTTGTGACATCGGCGGCGGGACGACGGAAGTGGCAGTGATGAGCTTGGCAGATATCGTTGCGTCACAATCCATTCGTGTCGCTGGGGATGCGATGGATGAAGCAATTGTCCGTTATCTGCGTCGGCGATATTCGCTTCGCATTGGTGATCAAACGGCTGAGCAACTCAAAATTGCCATCGGCAGCGCGGCACCGCTGGATCATGAACTGACTCATGAAGTCAGCGGGCTGGATACGGCCAGCGGAATTCCTCGCAAGGCACTGGTGACCAGCGAGGAAATTCGCGAATCGCTCTATGAGCCACTCGAAGAAATTGTCGACAGTATTCGTCGCACGATTGAACGTTGTCAGCCAGAACTCATCGCGGATCTGGCGGACACAGGTCTGGTCCTTGCCGGTGGCGGCGCGTTACTGCGAGGCATCGATCGTTATCTCTCGCAACATCTTGGCATCCCGGTGCGAGTTGTCGATTCGCCCCGCACAGCCGTCACGCGAGGAGCCATGATTTGCCTCGACCATCTGGATCGCTGGAAGCATGGACTTGATGACGGAATGCGGCAATGAAATGTATTGCATCAGGCACAGAAAATTCTTGTTCCAGGACTCCACTCCTGAGCACATACAGCATAAACGACCAATAGCGGGGACCTTTCATGCGCATTGAGAATTCTCAGCATCGACTTTGGTTGCCAGCCATTACGATGTTTATGCTGTCACTGGTCGTTTTGTTTGCTGATCGCAGAGAAATGCTTGTTGGCACTCGATCAGCTTTGCACGATGCGTTCAGTCCTGGACGACTCGCCGTAATCGCCATGAAGGCGACTTCCGATAGCGGAGTCGAGGCAAACGAACCTGCCCGTTCTTTGGTATCAGATACTGTGGATGCCAACAATGCTCAGCAGATGAAGGCACTCCGACAATTGATGATTGAGAACGCACGGCTGCGTCGTGACCTCAAACGCTCGCAGACGGCGTCGGTCATCGCGGAGGCGATTGATCCTGCGGAATCGCTCAATGAATACGCGATGATTCCGGCTCAAGTGATCAGCAGCAATGGACTGCCGGGATCGTTAAGAGAACTGATCGTCTCCGCCGGTAAATCTGCGGGAATCAACCGTTCAGAACTTGTCGTGGATGGAAACGGTGCCGTTGTCGATGTGGGCTCAGATGCGGGCGTTGCAGCGGGTGACCGAGTTTTATCTGGATCAAGCGTTGTCGGACGAATCGAAAAAACAGGCCGATGGGTCAGTGTCGTGCAGCCGTTGACATCAATTGATTTCCGAGCACAGGTTCAGTTATTGCGATCATCTGAAGACGGCCTTGTGTTCGGGGCGATCGGGATGCTGGAAGGCACTGGCGCACTGGAGTGCCGTGTGACGGGAATTCCATATACGGAAGCTGTCACAGTGGGAGACACGGTGATCAGTGCCGATATCAACGGTGTTCGCGGGCCGCGACTATTTTTCGGAACTGTCACATCTGCCGAGTTCCTGGCCGGTGGCCAATGGGACGTGCGAATCAAGCCCGGCTTCACGGTTGCAGAATTGGATCAGGTGGGGATCGTCCGAATGAGTCTGCGGCCAGAGACGATGACGATGACAGATTCCAAACCGACACCCTAGAACAAAGGCACCAACATGAGAATTGCTCTAGCGCTGGCGATCCTGTGGCTGACGATCGCGGTTGAAATTGCATGGTCACAGTCATTGCCTCAGGGGGCGCTGCTGTTGCCGATCGCGTGTGGGATCATGTTCTGGATGGGCACCGGCACCGGAATCCTGCTGTCCGCCACGGCGTTGTTGATCGACTGGATCGCGCGACCCGGATTTCTGCCGCTGTGTCCGATGCTGCTACCGGCCATAGCCGTCTGTTTGATCAGTCCGACATCGAAATCTGACGACTATCGTTCGCGTCGCCAATCGTTTTTGAAAATGATGACACCGCTGCATCTTCCACTGTTCACGCTGCTGGCGGTCGGATTGCAGCTGATCGGCCAGATGAATCTGTCCGTGCTTCCGACACTTACAGAATTTGATTCGGCTGTAAAAACTTCGCTGCCATCGCTATTGATTATCAGTCTGCCGATAAGTGCCGGCATTTCCATGTTGATGCGACTCGCTGATGAGCTCGGCCTGCGTCGCGCGAGTCAGAACTGGATTTAAGCGGTTGACAGGACGGCTAAAGTAGGCCGTCCTCATGTCTGGGCCTTGCCTGAATACGCCGCGATAGTCGGTGCAGTGACTTGCCGTGCAGATAGTGTTTGGACGATCATGCAGGCATCCACGCGTCATTTGCCTACATCTTTTCGCCACCTGCCTATCACTGCCCGGAGTCATTCAATGCGGATTCAGATTCGTCGTTTCTTCGCAAGATTTATCGTGTTCGGAAACATAGCCTGCTGCGCAACGCTGTTTGCTCAGGATTCGCTACCGGATCTGAAATGGAAGATGCATACGATCAACGATCAATCGCCCTACGAAGCCTGTGGAGCGGCGGATTTTAATGGGGACGGCAAGATCGATATCTTCTGCGGTGATTCATGGTACGAAGCTCCGGTGTGGACAAAGCACAAAGTGCGAGACGTGCTGGCGAGCGGACCGAATCCTCATTACTACGAAGATTTTTCTGATTCACCATTGGATGTTAACGGCGACGGACGGTCCGATATCGTCACGTGCAACTATTTCGGCAAGCGCGTTGGCTGGGTCGAAAATCCAGGTGGCGATGCAGCCGCTGCATGGGTTGAGCACGAAATTGACACTCCGGGAAATATGGAAACCGGCGAACTGGTCGATATCAACGGCGACGGGAAACTCGACTTCCTGCCGAATACGGGCAACGTCGTTGTGTGGTATGAGTTGACTCAGCAAAAGCCGGAAGTGGTTTGGAAGAAACATGACCTTGGCAGTGAAGGTGCCGGGCACGGCGTGGGTGTGGGAGACATCAATCGCGACGGACGTGTTGACATCATCACACCGAAAGGCTGGCACGAGCAACCGGCTGAAGCGTCGTCTGACAAATGGCCATTCCATGCGGAATTCGAGCTTGGTGCGGCCGGCATCTTTATTCACGGTCGTGATATCGACGGCGACAAATTGACGGACATTGTCTGGGGCCTGGGACATGGTTTTGGATTGAACTGGCTGAAGCAATCAGCGGCCGCTGACGGCAAGCGTGAATGGACAAAGCGCAGTATCGACGACACGTTTTCGCAGGTTCATACTCTGGTATTCACGAATCTTGATGGCAAGGGCGAACCGGAACTTGTGACTGGTAAGCGAGTTTACGCTCACGAAGTTGAACCTGGCGACACGGATGGATCGGTCGTTTTTTATTACCAGTTTGACCGTGCTGCCGGGAAATGGAACAAGCATACGATTTTCCAAGGCGACCCTGCCATCAACGCTCCGAAAGATGCCACGGATCGTTGGGCTCTGAAAGATTTTCCCAAAGGCAGCGCCGGTACGGGACTGCAGATTGCAGCCATCGACATGGATGGCGACGGAGACGTCGATCTTGTGTGTCCGGGGAAATCCGGATTGTATATGTTTGAGAATCTGAGCAAGTGAATTCCATCAACGAAATGATTACCGTGCACATCAATGCTGTCGGCGACATGGAGACACGATGGAGTCACAATCAATCCGAACAAAGCTCGCCAGACTGAGTCTGAACGGGCTCTCGATCGGCGATGTTTTGGGAACGATGCTGACCTGCGAGCCGGAACTCATCCGGCAGCGAAAAACACCGACGCCATCGTGGTATTTTACTGATGATACCGTCATGGGAATCTGCGTGACTCGACTCCTGGAACTGGACGGCAGTATCGATCAGGATGCTTTGGCAAAACGCTTCGCTGAAGAATACTCCCTTGATCCGCATTGAGGATACGGCAACGGGGCGCATGAAATCCTGCGAGCGATCAGCGATGGTCGTGATTGGCGAGAAGTTTCAACTGCTGTCTTCAAAGGAACTGGGTCTATGGGCAACGGCGCGGCAATGCGTGTCGGTCCGCTGGGAGCCTGGTTTTATGATTCGACGACACGAGCAGCAGAACAGGCAAGTTTGAGCGCCGAAGTCACACATTGGAACATTGAAGGGAAAGCCGGAGCGATCGCAGTTGCGGTGGCTGCATCTTGGCATCTAAATAATTCAGTTCAGGCTAACCAGCATCATTTGATACAGGAAGTCCTTGGTCATGTTCCGGATTCGTTGACCAAAGATGGATTGAGGCGGGCATTATCCGTCCCGGATTCGTGCTCTGCACAAGATGCTGCTGAGGTACTGGGCTGTGGAGAACAAATTCTTTCGCAGGATACTGTCCCGTTTTGTCTTTGGTCGGCTCAGAAGTACCTGGATGATTACGCCGGTGCGTTTTGGTCCACCGCTTCTGCTTTTGGGGATATCGATACAAATTGCGCTATCGTAGGCTCGATCGTCAGCGTCGCGGTCGGCAAACACGGCATCCCTGATGATTGGTTGCTGTCACGTGAACCGTTGAACGGATAACCTCACAACGGGCGACTGACTTCGCTCGCCCTACAGCGATTACACGATCTTAGCCGAGTTTTGCAGGGTTTTCCTCCATTCGTCAAGTTGGGCGATGAGGGGTGTTTGTATTGCAGCGGGTTTAAAACTGCTGATTGCCGGGCAAGTTCGATTCTGATGGTTCGATAACCCGCAGGGAATCCGTAGTTTCTAAGGGGCAAGGTGCGCGCATGGCTCAGAGCGTTGTCGATCTATTTCAGCAGCTGGCAAGGAATGAATTCGGTTTCTTTACGCGGTTGCGTTCGGTTTCTGAAATCATGTCCACGAGCGTCCCGACGGTCAGCTCGGATGTTTCACTTGGTGATGTCGTGGGGCGGCGTGATCCGTTTTCCATCGGCTCACTGGTCGTGATGGATTCGGAGAAGGGTGATTTGATCGGACTGCTGCAGCAATCGACCATTCTTCGTTGTCTGCCACGGTATTTAAATACGCTCAAAGAAAGCGACCGCGACCGCACAATTCTGACCGGTAATGTTTGTGATTATGTCACCCGTCGTGCGCCACATGTTGGTTCGGCAGCCACGCCACTTGAGGTGCTGGAACTGATGATGCGGCAGCACTGCGACTGCATTCTGGTCTACGATGATCCACATAAAATTCTGGGCGTTGTGACGCCGGTCAACTTCGCCTGCACGATGCTGCTTTACTATCGCGTCTTTCAGACATTGCAACCGCTGCAGCGACTGCGGTTGGTCGATCTTGACAGCCATCTTTCTCTGGATGAAATTTTTTGTCGCGGAGCTCAAACAGCGCGAGATGTGATGGGTTCGTCGGTGGTGATTTCATCTCGAGAACCCGTTGCTGCGGCCATTAAATTGATGCAGGACGAGAGCCTGGAATTTCTACCGCTTGTTGATGAAGACAAACATGTCACGGGAGTGGCCAGCCGCAATGATATTCTGATGGCGCTGCAGCCGCCGTCGAGACCGAGTTTGATTCAGCAGGTTGATGGTCTTCCTCATTGGATAGATCTGCTTGCCACTGACCTGGAACCAACTCTGGCCGAACCGATATCGACCGTGGCAAAAGGGCGAGTGGTTTCTGTGGTGCCGACGTCGCGATTGGCGGAGACGCTTTCGACGTTAACAGAAACTGGTCGAGACGCTGTGATGGTGCAGGAAAACGGACAGTTGCTGGGGACTGTTTCCCTCACCGACATTGTGCGTGTCTTCCGAACTTTGATGCGATTGCAGACGATCAAAGAGAATTAGTTGCGGACCGCAGGGGTTTCGCTCGTGCCTCGATCTGACACCAGAGGTCGATTTGGCTGCGATCAGCCGTAGAATATAGTCCCGAAATAAATGCCATTGCCGCATTTTGCATGGTGGAATACCCTTCAGTAAGCTCACATTGTGGGGAACTGTTCGTTTTCACACGCGATTGGCCGCAGCTTTACGGAAATGAAGATGCTTGCACACGGACGTTGCAGCCTGATATCGATCAATGCTCTTGAAGCCGACTGCACGGAGGTTCGCCTGTGAAGTTGCTGCAGCGATACATACTTGGTGAACTCGTACGCGTCTTCCTGCTGCTGGTGATCGTGCTGACTTTGATGTTGGTATTTGTCGGCGTGTTCCGCGAAGCGACCGAGCGTGGTTTGGGGCCGGTTCAGATTCTGCAGATCCTGCCTTACGTCGTCCCCAGCATGTTGCCGTTTACTGTTCCGGCAACGCTGTTGCTTTCGGTGTGTGTTGTCTATGGGCGGATCTCGGGCGACCTTGAAGTCATCGCCGCAAAGTCTGCCGGGATCAGTGCGTTGCAGTTGCTGATACCGGCGTTTCTGTTGGGACTTGTTCTGGCAGCAGGTTCGTTTGGACTTATCAATTACGCCATTCCCTGGGGGGTTTCAAATATCGACCGCATTGTGACGCAGGCGATGGAGGAAATTTTCTTCGATGTCTTGCGCACCCAGCATTATATCAGTTATCCCAAAGGCGGTTACACGATCACTGTTCGCGACGTGAAGAACCGGACGTTACTGGATCCAACGATTCGGTATCGCAAGAACCATCAGCAGTACACGCTGCGAGCTGAAGCGGCTCAACTACGTTTTGATATGGAAAACAAAGAGATCATTGTTCACTTGAAGAACGTCAGTGGTGGCGGTGCTGAGTCCGATTTTTCCGGCGAGATGAAGTATGTCACACATCGTTTTCCGCTGGAGGTGGATCTGCGAACGGCTGTGTCCCGAAACCTGACGATGGACACTTTAAAACAGGGTATCGAGCAGGCTGAAATTGATCAGGAACGTCTGGTTGCCGAAAAGAATATCGAAGCAACGATGTTGATGTTTACCGGGGAGTTCCAGCAGCTTGGCAGTGACGAACTATCGACACTCGACAGGGCGACTGCGATGGCTCGGAAGGACGAACTGAGATACCGAGCAGAAATTCACAATCGATTTTCGATGTCGGCGAGTTGCTGGTTCTTCGCATTTCTGGGTGGGCCGTTTGCAATGCTGCAAGCAAGGCGACAGTTTATCACCAGCTTCATTTTGTGCTTTCTGCCAATTCTGGTGATGTACTATCCGGTGATGTTCCTGATGATTAATTTGTGTAAGACAGGAACTCTGGAGCCTTGGTGGGCGATGTGGGTGCCTAATCTGGTCATTGGCGGTATCGGCCTTTTGGTTTTGCGCAAAGTCGTGCAGCATTAATTGGAACCTGGGGCGAGGATTGAAGCGGCGGAGTTTTCCGACAAGTATTTCCAATCGAAATACCGGCCTGAATTCCCAATGCTCAGAATGGACGGTATTATCTGGCGGTGCGGTACTGAAGCTTCAGTCTGTTTTGTGCCGTCCCACGTCCTACAGCGGCAGCACGCCGTATTCTTCACACAAGGAGTTTCCGAATGTCAACTTCATCGATTGAGCGAGCTACGGGTCACGAACTCGCTCCGGCTGTGGCAAAGTTTCTTGCGACATCATTGCACAAATCTTTTATCGGCGGACGCTGGGTTGAAGCGGCGGATGGGCAGACTTTTGACGTGCTCGATCCTGGCTCTGCCGAAAAGATCGCGACAGTGACCAGCCTGAAGAAGGCGGACGTTGACAAAGCAGTTGATGCTGCGGTGGATGCGTTTCACAACAGTGGCTGGGCGAAAATGGAGGTGGCCGAACGAGCAGCTTGTCTGCACCGTATCGCTGATGCTGTTGAAGCACGTCGTGATGAATTTGCGACAATTGAATCGCTGGACTGCGGAAAGATTTACAGTCAGGCCGTTGGCGACGTTCAAAACTTCATTGATACCTTCCGATACTTTGCCGATCTGTCACAGGCTGTCAATTATCGACAGGTTATTGCGGTCAAAAATCATGAAGCATGGGTCTCGCGACATCCATGGGGAGCGTGTGGGTTCATTGTGCCCTGGAACTTTCCGTTCCTGCTCACCGGTTGGGGGATTGCTCCGGCATTGGCCGCAGGGAACACCTGTGTTCTGAAGCCTGCCGAAGACACGCCGCTGTCGTCACTTTATCTATGTAAAATGATTCAGGACCTTGATCTGTTGCCTGCCGGTGTGTTGAACGTGGTGACTGGTTTTGGTGAAAGTGCCGGCGCTGCCTTATCGCAGAATCCAAAACTGCGACGCATGAGTTTCACTGGTTCTCCTGAAGTAGGTCGGCTGGTGGCTGAAGCCGCTGGTCGCAATTTGATTCCAGTGAAGTGCGAACTGGGTGGCAAAGGCGCTGCGGTCATCTTCAACGATGTGGACATTCAGGAAACTGCTGATAAGCTAGTGCAGGCAATTACTTTCCACAGCGGGCAGGTTTGCTGCGATGCAACACGCTGGCTGATTCAACGCGACATCTACGACGACTTTGTGGATGAATGTATTACTCGGATGAAATCCGTGCAGGTTGGCTATCAGATGGATCGCGATGCCCAGATGGGGCCGGTTGTGAGTGCCAAACAGCGTGCTCGAGTTCTGAGTTATCTGCAGAAAGGTGTGGCTGGCGGCGCGGATCTGATTCTTGAAGGCGGTGAGGCACAGATACCTGGTAAGAAAGGCTTCTACGTTAAGCCAGCGTTACTGGCAGGGTCATTGAATAACGTCGCGGCTCGTGAAGAGATCTTTGGGCCAGTCGCGTTTCTTGCTCCGTTTTCAAATGAAGAAGAGGGCTTGCGTCTGGCAAACGACACCGAGTATGGGCTCGGCAACAGCGTCTGGTCTCGCGACCTGCAACGATGTGCTCGTATCGCAGAAGCATTCACATCTGGTAACGGCTGGATCAATGCTCACAATGTGATCGTTCACGGTGTGCCATACGGCGGGGTTGGTAAGAGCGGTATGGGTGGCGGTGTGGTGAGTCCTGACACACTGAACGACTATCTGCGACCGATTTCTGTCGTGCGACCATTGTAAGTTTCCGAGATACTGCTCGATGAAAGTCGTCGTCGGCTCGTCTTGAGGAATGCAATAGTTTTCTCAACCGCCTGCATAGATCTATGCAGGCGGTTCTTTGTTTTTCGCCTGAAATCATGAGGCATAAATCTGAATGTCAGCAAATCAAAGCGAGACAGTTCGGCGATGGAGGCACGCTGATTTCGCAGAAATTGCAGGAGTGCCCTGCCCTTGTGGAACAGCTCGCCGTGCGTTTGCTGAGGTCCCTGAATTTCCCGGCACGGTTCACGTCACTGAAATCTCAGAAAATGCAAAACGACACTATCACAAGACGCTGACTGAGACATATTTCTTCCTCAAATGCGAGGACGATGCTCAGATGGAACTCGATGGAGAGTTAATTCCGGTTTGTGAACGTCAGTGCATTGTCGTTCCGCCGGGCGTTCGCCATCGTGCGGTGGGGCGAATGACAGTTCTAATCATCGTTTTGCCAAAGTTTGATCCCGCTGATGAATGGTTTGATTGATCTGGAATCGCAATAATTTCGCCGGGAGGGACTCCGATACCTGAGCTTTGAATTTGTTGACTTGCGAGATTCAAAAAAACTGTAGTCTTGTCGTGCCGGGAGTGTGGTCCTAGAATTCGGCACGCTATTCGCTGAACAGTAGAGGATCGAGGACTTGGACTTTTGGACTGTCAACGTGGCATGAAATTGTTTTGGGTCTCGACGTCTACCGGTTTTCAGGTGGGCGAATCAGGGTAATTCATCATGGATGGCGCGTAAGTTTCTGGTAATTTCATTGGATATAAAGCTGTTTTCGGGATTCAACTAAAAAAACGGGGCGAACAGGGCCTGAGTCACCTTCATTCCAGAACTAGACTTTAAGGGGCACACCCGCGTTTTTCTGGCGTTTTCAGTTTGATTGATTTTTCGTAGCGTACGTCGATCGAGAAGTGATCGTATTCGAAGGATTGGCTTCGAGAGACGTTTTCGGGAATGCCATGCGTTGTGTGTGGTTGCGAAGTTCGCTGCGGGGTGATAGGCATATACGAAGCGAGGAAGTCGAATGTACGAACGATTCACAGATCGTGCTCGGAAAGTAATGCAGCTGGCCAATCAAGAGGCTCAGCGGTTTAATCATGAGTACATTGGCACAGAACACATTCTGTTGGGGCTGGTCAAGGAAGGCTCAGGCGTTGCTGCCAATGTTCTGAAGAACCTTGATGTTGATCTGCGAAAGATCCGCATCGAAGTCGAGAAGATTGTCCAGACGGGGCCGGATATGGTCACCATGGGCAAATTGCCTCAGACGCCGCGTGCGAAAAAAGTCATCGAATATGCGATGGACGAAGCACGAAATCTAAACCACAACTATGTGGGCACCGAGCATCTGCTGCTTGGTCTGTTGCGTGAACAGGAAGGCGTCGCTGCTCAGGTTCTGATGAATCTTGGCATGAAGCTGGAAGACGTCCGTGACGAAGTTCTCAATTTGTTGGGACACGGAATGGAGTCTGCCGAAGCTGGTTCAGAAGAACGCGGTGGCAACAGTGGTGGCGCATCAGGTTCAGGGCAAAAGAGTTCCAGTCGCAGCAAGACACCTGCGCTGGATAGTTTTGGTCGTGACCTGACCGAACTTGCCAAGCAGAAAAAGCTGGACCCGGTCATTGGACGCGAACCAGAAATTGAACGTGTCATCCAGATTCTGTGCCGCCGACAGAAGAACAATCCCGTCCTGTTGGGTGAAGCTGGCGTTGGAAAGACTGCCATCGTCGAAGGCTTTGCTCAGATGGTGGTTGATGGTTTGGTTCCTGATATTCTGGCAGATCGTCGTATTATTGTTCTCGACCTTGCCATGATGGTCGCCGGAACAAAGTATCGCGGTCAGTTCGAAGAACGTATCAAAGCTGTGATGAACGAAGTGCGTCGTGCGAAGAACACGATTCTGTTCATTGACGAGCTGCATACGTTGGTTGGTGCTGGCGGTGCTGAAGGTGCGATTGATGCGTCAAACGTACTCAAGCCGGCGTTGAGCCGTGGTGAAATTCAGTGTATCGGTGCCACGACTCTGGATGAGTACCGCAAGTACATTGAAAAAGATGCGGCTCTTGAACGACGCTTCCAGACAGTCATGGTTGAACCACCTTCAGCCAAGCAGGCCGTAGAAATTCTTAGGGGACTTCGGGACCGCTACGAAGAGCATCATCGTGTGCAGATCACCGATGACGCGCTGGAAACAGCTGTTGAAATGTCTAATCGCTATATTACGGCGCGATGTCTGCCGGATAAGGCGATTGACGTCATCGACGAAGCTGGTGCCCGCGTGCGTCTGAAGTCCATGGTGCGTCCGCCGGATCTGAAGGAGCTGGAAGGAGAAATTCAGCGATTGAACACCGCAAAAGAAGAAGCTGTCGCAGAACAGAAGTTCGAGAAAGCTGCTTCATTCCGCGATCAGGCCGACAAGCTTCGCAAGAAGAAGGATCAACTTACCGACGAATGGCGTGAGAAATCACGCCAGACCGATGGCGTCGTTGATGCAGAAGTCGTAGCAGAGGTCGTGGCGAAGATGACTGGCATCCCGTTGACTCGACTCTCCAGCGAAGACGCTGTGCGGTTGCTGCAGATGGAAGTTGAACTTCACAAACGCGTTGTCAGTCAGGACCAGGCGATTACTCAGGTCTGCAAAGCGGTTCGACGCAGCCGCAGCGGTCTGAAAGATCCCAAACGCCCGACCGGAGTGTTTCTGTTCTCAGGGCCAACGGGTGTTGGTAAGACATTGCTTGCCAAAACGCTTGCCGAATTCATGTTCGGTGATCAGGACGCGTTGATTCAGATTGACATGTCCGAGTACATGGAGAAGCACAACGTCAGTCGTCTGATCGGTGCGCCGCCGGGGTATGTTGGTTTCGAAGAAGGCGGTCAGTTGACCGAAAAGATTCGCCGACGTCCTTATGCCGTAGTGCTGCTTGACGAAATCGAAAAAGCACACCCAGACGTCTTCAACATGTTGCTTCAGATCATGGAAGAAGGCCATTTGACCGACAGTTTTGGTCGCCGAGTGGACTTCAAGAACGTGATTTTGATCATGACTACCAACGCAGGAGCCAGCAAGATGGCTCACGGCGGAAGCATGGGGCTGCATACTCTGCGTGAACGTGATCAGGAAAAGTCTTATGACGACATGAAAGTAAATCTGATGCACGAACTGCAGCGACAGTTCAAGCCGGAATTCCTTGGACGTCTCGACGAAGTCGTAGTGTTCCGTAAGCTGACACGCGACGAGCTGATGTACATCGTCGATATCGAATTGGCGAAGGTTTACGATCGCCTGAAGGAACGCGGCAAGCGGCTGGAACTTTCAAACGAAGCTCGTGGTTTCATCATTGATAAGGGCGAAGCTGACGATGGGCTCGATTACGGTGCTCGCCCTTTGCGTCGCAGTATCGAACGCTTCATTGAAGATCCGTTGTCAGAAGAACTTCTGCGAGGCACGTTCGATGGTCAAAACGTCATTCGCGTGCGATTGGCGGAAGTCGCTGACCAGAAGCAATTGATGTTTGACGGCGGAACTGAAGATGCTGTCACTGAAGAAAATGCCGAAGCCGCTGCTTCGGTGTAATGAATGATTCAAGTCCCCCCGTCTATGCCCTTGCGGTGTATTCGGGGGGATTTTTGTTTAACTACGCTCAATGGGATCCGCAGAGAATGACAGGCTATACAGTTCATACCGGCGCAAGTAAGAAATTCGTTTCAGGTTGGGATCGAGTTTTTTCAGGTCAGCCAGCCGAAAACAAGGCTGACGCTACGAAGTCCGGCGGCACTTCCGCGAAAAAGAATAAGAACGCAGCGGCGAAGAAAAAGAAGAAGTAGGTTTGTGTCAGAGCACGCCGCGCGACTGTCAGAACTGGCATGTAGGACGGGACTCCAGTCCCGTCCTGATGAGCTTTTTTTGGCGTGTCAGGACGGGTCTGGAGACCCGTCCTACGTTGCGTTCTCGTGGAGCGGCTGATTCGACGCTGTTTATCCAAGCCGTCCGAACTGCTGGTCCAGAGTGCCGCGACTTAACGTCAACGCTGTTGGGCGACCATGAGGGCAATGGTGTGAATCATCAACCAGATGTCTCTGCCGCAGCAGTTCCTGCATCTCTTCCAAAGCCAGCCTCTGGCCGGATTTAATTGCAGCGCGACACGACATCGTGTGCAGCATGTGGTCGAGAAGATCGCGACGGTTCATTTTGCCATCGTTCTGAATCAACTGTTCGGCAAAATCCTTGACAATACGAATCAGATTGCCGCGTGGGATCAAAGTCGGGTGTGACATGAGAAGAATTGTCGTGCCCCCGAATTCCTGAAGTTCAAATCCGATCTCCTGGAGCAGATCCAGCGATTCCAGCAGCGCGACGCATTCCGTCGCCGAACATTCGATTGTTTCAGGAATCAGCAGACGTTGACGTTCGACGCCACCAGCCAGGATTCGCTTGCGAAGATGTTCGTACAGAATACGTTCGTGCAACGCGTGCTGATCAATGACTTCCAGTCCCGCT
>Ga0105046_10010142_pt1 | contig 14677 bp, 12 predicted proteins | sample MAT03_FD_78385 | JGI IMG/M metagenome (GOLD analysis project Ga0105046, IMG submission 78385) | Freshwater microbial communities from Lake Fryxell liftoff mats and glacier meltwater in Antarctica - MAT-03 (megahit assembly) | ecosystem: Environmental > Aquatic > Freshwater > Ice > Liftoff... | reverse complement strand
CCAAGCCCCCCCACCCGTCCGGGTGCTGCGCACCTCGGCCGACCTCCCCCACGAGGGGGGAGGTGGAGCTTTTTCCCTTCTCGCACAAGGGATTTCACACGAACAACCCCAACCTGGGCTGTGGACGCTACAGGCAGACTGGCAGCAACTGCTCGCACAAGGGATTTCACACGAACAACCCCAACCTCCCCCCTCGTGGGGGAGGTCGATCCGAGCCGGAGGCGAGGAGCGGGTGGGGGGAATCAACACCAACTGCGTAACTCGTAAACCTCAACATCAGGGAAAACCGAGGTCGCGACTGACGCCGTGACCGGTGATACCCGCCGAAAAGAATCTGACAGCGGCTCTCGGCGTCCCCCTACTATCCCAACCTGTCCGATCGGTTATCGCAATCACAGGATTGGGATCGGTATCTGCTCGGCGGCGGAGGGCTTTGAGGCGTGGAGTACCTGATTCCCTGCTCCGACGGCGATTGGACGCTCGGCTACGACCAGTGGCCGGAGGTATTCCGCCCGAACGCCTTGCCGTTCGAGCGGTTGCCGGGGCCGTCGCACCGGCTGCTCATCGCCGGGGTGCCGGTATACTTCGCGGACGAGATGCCGGGGATTCAGATCGCCGTCGAGGGCGAGCTTCCAGAGGCGATCGGCCGGCAGTTGGCCGCCGACGTGCTGGCTAACTTGGAGCGAGTCACCGGGCAGCGGGGTTATGTGGTCGAGGTGTAGTCGTAGATGCCGCCCCAGGCGCTACGGCAGGCGGAAGGGGCACGACGGCATTCTCAGGTTCGTAGCTACCCCAGCTCCGCGGCGAGTACGCCGGTTCCACAGTCGGGATCAAGTGCTTCGCGCGGGCGGATCGCGGTCGCAAACGCCGCCTTCGGCCGGTATCATGAAGGCATGAGGCTGATCGCGGGTCAAAACTCCGGCCCGCGCAACAAACAGCTGAAATCCCCTCGCCCCCGGCTACTCGTGCTACAACTCGCTCCGCCGGTACCGGTTTCCGACCGGCCCCGTTCGTCGTGGTCGCGTTCCGCGTACCGCGCCGCCCGCATCGCCTTCGCCCTGACACCGCTGATCGCGGTTCACCTGGCGCTGATCGCGATTCCGTTCGTGGAGTTCACCGTCTGGTCGGTGGTCGCCGCCTTCGTCGGCACGCGGATCACCGGCCTGGGCGTCACCGTCGGCCTTCACCGCTACTTCTCCCACCGCTCGTTCAAGACCTCCCGCGGGTTCCAGTTCCTGCTGGCCGTCGCCGGCTGCACCGCGATGCAGAAGGGGCCGCTGTGGTGGGTCATCCATCATCGCCTGCACCACAAACACTCGGACACCGCCGCCGACCCGCACTCGCCGGTCGTGGACGGGTTCCTGTACGGGCACTGCGGGTGGCTGTTCACCCGCGACCTGACGTCCCCGGACACGCGGGTCGTTCACGACCTGACGAAGTACCCGGAGTTGGTGTGGCTGGACCGGCTGTGGATGGTCCCCGGCCTGCTGATGGCGGCGGCCTGCTACGCCATTCTCGGCTGGAACGGCGTGATCTACGGCTTCTGCCTGAACGTGGTGCTGACGTTCCAGGTGACGTTCGCGGTGAACTCGTTCGGCCACCTGTTCGGCCGCCAGCGGTTCGACACCGGCGAGGGCAGCCGGAACAACTTCGTGTTGGGCTACCTGGCGATGGGCGACGGGTGGCACAACAACCACCACCGCGCCCCGTACTCGGCGCGGCACGGGTTCGCGTGGTACGAGTTCGACCAGAGTTACCAGTTCATCCGGTTGCTGGCACTCGTGGGGCTGGTGTGGGACGTGAAGGTGCCGTCGGCGGAACTGCGGGCCGGCCGCGACACCCGCGAGCCGGAGCCGGAACCGCTGGCCGTCTGACCGCGAGGGCGACATGGCCGACGCCATCAATCACGACCAACTGTTCAAAACGGTGCTCCGCGACGGCTTCGCGGAGTTCCTGTCGTTATTCCTCCCGGAGTTGGCCGCGCGGTTCGACCTGTCGGCCGTCCGGTGGCTGGACAAGGAATTGTTCGCCAGCCCGCCGGACGGCCCGCACCACGTCCTCGACCTGGTGGCCGAGTTGACGACGCTGGGCGGGGACGCCACGACGCTCGCGCTGGTTCACGTCGAAGTGGAGTCGGCCGATTCCGTCACGAGCATCGAGGAGCGGCTTCCGGACTACTACCACTACCTCCGCCGCAGTCAGCGGAAACCGGTGCAACCGGTCGTCGTGTTCTTGAAAGTCGGCCTGGACGGGATCGGGACGCGGGAGATCCACGACCCGCCGGTCGGCAAGCCGGTGGCGACCTACCGGTACGAGTACATCGGCTTGCCGGCGCTGCCGGCGGTCGAATACCTGCGGGGGGACAACCCGGTCGGGGTCGCGCTGTCGGTCCTCATGAACACGCCGAAGGGGAGCCGACTCGATCTGGGCGTGGAGGCGTTCCGGCGGTTGTCGGACGCGCCCATCAGCGACGGCCGAAAGGCGTTGCTGGGCGACTGCGTGGAGACGTATATTGAACTTCCACCAGAAGAGTTGACGCGGTTTCGTGGTATATTGGAAGCGAACGCCACTGGGAGGGTTCCTGCCGTGAACAAGACACGTGTTCAAATCGCCGAAGAGAAAGGGGCCGCACTGGCTGTGCAGGCCGCCGAGCGCGAGCGCAAGGCGAGCGTGCTGAAAGTCCTCGCCGCGCGCATCGGGGCGGTACCGCCGGAACTCGCCGCGCAGGTCGAAGCCATGACCGACCCGGCCGCGCTGGACAGTCTGCTCGTCGCCGCGTGCAAGGCCGACACGTTCGACCAATTCCGTACCGCCGTCGGCTGGTGACACCCCCATGACCGTTTCGCTCCCGACCATCACCGTCCGCGGCGTCTGCCCGCACGACTGCCCGGACACCTGCGGGCTTGTCACCACCGTGGACACGTCCACGGGCCGGGCCGTCGGCTTCCGAGGCGACCCGGACCACCCGTTCACGCAAGGGTTCCTCTGCCAGAAGGTGGCGAACTACCTCGACCGAGTGTACCACCCGGAGCGGCTGAAGTACCCCCTCCGGCGGGTCGGCAAGAAGGGCGAAGGCCGGTTCGAGCGGATCAGTTGGGACGCCGCGATCCGCGAGATCGGCGACCGGTTCAAGGCCATCGCCGCCGGGCCGCACGGGCCGCAAGCCATCCTGCCGTACAGTTACGCCGGCACGATGGGCAAACTTCAGTACGCCAGCCTGGACCGCGCCTTCTTCCACAAACTCGGCGCGTCCCAACTGGACCGCACCATCTGTGCCACCGCCGGGGCGGTCGGCTGCGACATCACCCTCGGCACCCGTGCGGCCATCGACCCGGAGTCGGTGGTTCAAAGCGGCTACATCGTCAATTGGGGGTCGAATACGAAGGTGACGAACAGTCACCTGTGGGTACTCATGCACGAGGCGCGGAAGCGCGGGGCGAAGATCGTCACCATCGACCCGCACCGCAGCAAGACGGCCGAGGCGTCCGACTGGTGGCTGCCGATCCGCCCCGGCACCGACGCCGCGCTCGCGCTCGGCGTCATGCACTGCCTCTTCCGTGACGAGTTGGAAGACGAGGATTACCTGGAAGACTACTGCGTCGGCGTGGACGAACTGAAGGCGCGGGTGAAGGCCGAATACTCGCCGGCGGTGGTGTCGCGGATCACCGGGTTGCCGGTCGCGGACATCGAGCGGTTCGCCCGCGAGTACGGAACGGCCGGGTCCGCATTCGGCGGGCCGGGGTTCCTGCGGATCAACTACGGGATGCAGCGGCACGGCGGTGGGGCCATGGCCGTCCGCACCGTCAGTTGCCTGCCCGCGATCACCGGCGACTGGCGCTACCCCGGCGGCGGGGCGCTGCTCAGCACTAGCAAACTGTATCCGTTCGACGACCAATTCTTGACCCGCCCGGACCTGATCCCCCCCGGCACCCGCACCGTCAACATGATTCAATTGGCCGAGGCGCTCGCTGGTGAGTTGCCCGGCCCGCCGATCCAGGCGCTGTACGTCTACAACTCCAACCCGGCGGCTGTTTGCCCGGATCAATCGCGGGTGTTAAGGGGGTTGTCGCGCGAAGACCTGTTCACCGTCGTTCACGAGCAATTTCAAACCGACACCGCCGACTACGCCGATATATTATTACCGGCCACCACGCAACTCGAACACTTCGACATCCACAACAGTTATGGCCATCTGTATGTGCAGGTGAACCACCCCGCGATTGTGCCGCTCGCCGAGGCCAAGCCGAACACCGAAGTCTTCCGCCTACTCGCGGCCGAGATGGGCTTCACGGATGAGCAGTTTGGGATGAGCGATGAGGAGTTGGCGCGATTTTGCTGGAACCCCTCTCCCCTGGGGGAGAGGGGCAGGGGTGAGGGGGAATCGGTTGCGCCAACCCCCTCCCTTCTAACCCCCCTGCAGCCAGGGGAGGGGGGGACAAATCCCACCTTCGACCAACTGCTCACCGACGGCCCGCTCCGGTTGAACCTGCCGAGGGACTGGAGGCCGTTCGCCGAGGGCGGTTTCCCCACGCCGTCGGGCAAGTGCGAGTTCTATTCCGCCCGCGAACTGGCCGCCGGCCGCGACCCGCTGCCGCATTACATTCCGCCGCACGAAGACCCGCAAACGAAACCGGAACTGGCGGCGAAGTACCCGCTTCAACTGGTGACGCCGCCGTCGCCGTCGTTCCTGAACAGCACGTTCGCCAACCAGGAGCCGCAGCGGAAGAAGGCCGGCCCGCCGACGGTGGAGATGCACCCGGCCGACGCCGCCGCGCGGGGCATCCGCGCCGGCGACGTCGTGCGAGTGTTCAACGATCGGGGTAGCCTGACGGCGACGGCGGTCGTGGGCGACGGGATCGCGCGCGGGGTGGTCGCCACGCTGGGGTTGCGCTGGGCGAAGTTGACCGACGAGCGGAAGAACTGCAACACCCTGACGAGTACGAAGCCGACCGACCAGGGCGGCGGGGCCACCTTCTTCGACAACCTCGTGCAAGTGGAACGGTCCGAGCCGGACGCGTGAGCGACGGTGTTGGTCCGAGCCGGACGCGTGAGCGACGGTGTTGGTCCGAGCCGGACGCGTGAGCGACGGTGTTGGTCCGAGCCGGACGTGTGAGCGACGATTCCAAAGCAAGAACCGTCGCTCACGCGTCCGGCTCGGACCAATACTTCACACCAACCCGCTTCGCTCGCACGCTTCCGTATAAGTGGCGTCCAGATCGACCGGAATGCACCCGTACCCCTTCAACCCGAGTGGCAGTTCCGGCAACGGTTGTCCGATGTCGAGCGGCCGCGCCCACACGTCGATGACCGGGGACTCGCCGTCCATTCGCGGCCGGTACGCCACGGCATACAGCGCGGGGCGCGGCGTCAGTTTGGCCGCCGGCGCGTTCGTCCGGTCGGCCCAGAGGTCGTGCAGGTTCACGGCATACAGCGCGGGGCGCGGCGTCAGTTTGGCCGCCGGCGCGTTCGTCCGGTCGGCCCAGAGGTCGTGCAGGTTCTCGGTTCGGGTCGTGACGATATCCGCGACGATCACCCCGATTCCCTTCGACAAGTACGTCGTCAATTTGCCGATGAAATCGGAACGATGTTCCGGCCGGTCCTTGTTCGCGGGGCTGACTAACTCGACCACGGCCACCACCCGGTAGTCCCGGTGCGTGTCCTTGATCTCGACGAGGATGTCATCGGGGAAGTGGCCCGGAACGGTCGCCGTCGCAACCGGTGCGGCATAGGTTTCGGTCGACAGCGCGGTTCTACCGCCACCCCCGCCAAAAAACTCGTCGCCGGCATCTCCGTCCTCGCCCGTCAACTCCACCTCGGCCACGTCCGCTTCCACCTGTCGGCCAAGGTGAATTTGCGTCTCCGTGAAAAACCGTTTCGGCAACCGGGCGTTGAGGTCGTCCGAAATGCTGGTCGCCCATCGGGAGTGGAACGACTCCCACTTGCGGATGGGGAACAGCGGCGGGCGGAAGTGGTCGAGCAGCGGCATCAGCGTAGCCTCACGGGGTTACAGCTAATTGTACCGCCGACATCATTCGCGGGAAAAGTCGGCGGAAATCGTCCGATTCCGATTCGAGTGCGGTTGGCCCGGCACCCGCCCGCATTTACACTGACCCGACGCGCGGCCCCGTCTCCCCTGCCCGGCCCGGTTTTTTCATGAGCCTTCCGCTTCAATCGATCGCCCTCTTCCAGGCCGCCCGCGACCTCGTTCGCGGACTGCCCGCCGACGCCGTGTTGGTCGTCACCGAGACCGCCCTGGACTGGCTTGAGGTGGAACGCTGCCTCGTCGGCTGCCGGCTGTTCGTCGCCGCCGAGAACCCGGCCCTCACCCGCAGCCTGAAGGACAGCGAGCACTGGAACGTCATCCACCTGGACCCGGAACCGCTGCCCACCCACGAGCGGTTGAGTAACGCCCTGCTTCATGCCGTAACGACGAACCAACTGAAGCCCGGCGCGCATGTGGTGGTGCTGTACAACGGCATCGCCAGTCTGGACGACGAGCCGGAACCGATCGACAGCCTGAGCGTCGTTCACCTCGGTGAACACCTGGAGCCGATGACGAATCAGGACCTCCGCAAGCTCGGCAAGGACATCGAACTGGACGTGCTACGGGCGGTCGTGGACTTGGCCAAGGAGATCGGCCGCGAGGGGCGGGAGGGGCAGCCGGTCGGCACCGTGCTGGTCGTCGGCGACACGCGGAAGGTGCAGGCGATGTCGCGGTTCCTGAACTTCAACCCGTTCCGCGGTTACACCCGCGCCGAGCGGGACATTCGGGATCGCAAGGTGCGCGAGCAGATCAAGGAGATCGCCAAGCTGGACGGGGCCATCCTGATCGGGCGGGACGGCATCGCCGAGGCCGCCTGCCTGTACCTGGACGTGCCGACCGACGGCATCGCCTTAAGCAAGGGTCTGGGCACCCGGCACCTGTCCGCCGCCGCGATTACCAAGCACAGCAAGGCCATCTCGTTCTGCATCAGCCAGTCGTCGGGTACGGTGCGGGTGTTCCAGACGGGCGAACTGAAACTGCACATCGAACCGCTCGCCCGCCCGCACGTCTGGCAACCGCTCCGCCTCGAAGCCGCCGACGAGGAGGCGTGAGCGATTCTGAACCGCCAAGTCGCCAAGGAAGACAACAAGTTTGATCTTGGTCTTTCTTGGCCCCTTGGCGTCTTGGCGGTTCAACAATCAGCCCCTCACCCCGGCAGGGGCACCAACTCCACGACCTGCGGGTCGGACAGCGTTACCGACTTGTCGTTGCCGGGGAGGACGAGCGTCAGGGTGTACTTGCCGGGTGGCACAAGTTGGCGGTTCGCCCCGCGCGTGTTCCACGTCACGCGATGCACCCCGGCGGCGTTCGGCACCGGCACCTCGGCGACAGCCTTGCCGGTCGCGTCCGTCACATTCAGTTTCACGCCGACCGTCTTCTGCTTCAGGTACACGGTGGCGGTCGCGCCGTGCGGCGGATTCGGGCTGGTGTAGGTGCCGGACGCGCGGGCGAACGGTTGCTCCGCGTACACATACGTTTTCCGCACCGGGAACAGCACCGCCTCACCGGTCAGTTTCTTCGCGCTAAAATGCCGCAGCGGGGTGATGTCGTCCAGGCTGTAGAAGCCGCGGCCGAAGGTGGCCAACACGAGGTCGTGCTCGCGCGGATGCACGTCGAAGTCCCGTACCGCCACCGTCGGCAGGCCGGTCGTCATCGGGTGCCACGTCCCGCCGCCCGCGACGCTCACGAACAGCCCGAACTCGGTGCCGGCGAACAGCAGGTCGGGGTTCACGGAATCCTGATGGACGCACCACACCGGTTGCCGGTTCGGGAAGTCGCCGCGGATGATTCGCCACGTTCGACCCCGGTCGGTGCTGCGAATGATGTACGGCTGGTAGTCGCCGTGCTGCCAGTTGTTGAAGGTGGCGTATACGGTCTTGTCGTCGTGCGGCGAGGCGTGAATGTCCGAGCAATAACTGTCCATCGGCACCGCCGGGAACTTCTCGGATTTCCGCCACGTCTTGCCGTCGTCCTCCGTGGTCTGGATGAGACCGTCATCGGTACCGACGTATAGCAATCCCTTCTTCTTCGGCGATTCACTCAGCGCGGTGATGATACTCAGCGGCGTGGTGTAAGTGTTGCGCCCGACCACATCCGCCGCCCACAGTTTGCCCATCACCGGTACCTTTAGCGGGTCAATGTTCCGCGTCAGGTCGCCGGAGATCGCCTTCCAGTTCACGCCCAAGTCGTCGGAGCGGAATAGCTTACTGCCGGCGACGTACACCCGCTTCGGGTCGTGGTGACTCACGATCAGCGGCGTGTCCCACGGCCACCGCACGCCCCGCTCGCGCGGGCGGATGCCGGTGGAGCTGCCGAGTTTGCGATCCGCCCGCGCGAGTGCCCCGCCCTGACTCAGCGTGAAGACGACATCCGGGTTGCCCGGCACCGGCCGCGGTTGGAACCCGTCCCCGCCGCCGACCGCTTCCCAGTCGGTGGTCCGCACGCCGGTGCGGTTCCGCGACCGGTGCGGCCCGCCCATCGTGCCGTTGTCCTGCGTCCCGCCGTACACGCGGTAGAACGGCGTCGCGTCGTCCAGGCCGAGGCGGTAAAACTGCGTCGTGGACACGTTCTGGAAGTGGCGGAAGTTTTCCCCGCCGTCGAACGTCTCGTACAGCCCGCCGTCGTTCCCGGCGAGCATGTGCCGGGGCCGATCCGGGTCGATCCACAGCGCGTGATGGTCGGCGTGAACCGCCCACCGTAGCCGCTTGAGCGTCTTCCCGCCGTCGGTGGTTTTCACCATGCCGAGGTCCGGTATCCAGACGGTATCATGTTGATGCGGATCGGGGATCAATCGCCCCATGTATTGCCAATCCAGGGCGCGGAACTCGCTCATGAATTTCCAGTCCTGGCCGCCGTTCTCCGAGCGATAAAAGCCGGTGCTGCTCGCCTTGTTGGTGTTAAACAACGCATACACGACATCCGGCTTTTGCAGCGACACGGCCAGCGCGATGCGGCCCAGGTGGGTGTCCGGCAGGCCGTTCCCCTCGAACCGCGTCCACGTCTTGCCGCCGTCGGTCGTCTTGTGGATGCCCGACTCCGGCCCGCCGCCGACCAGCACGCCGACGTTCCGCCGCCGCTGCCAACTCGCCGCGTACAGCACGGCCGGGTCGCGCGGGTCCATCACCACGTCCGTCACCCCGGTCTGGTCGCTGATCTCCAATACGCACTTCCACGACTTGCCGCCGTCGGTCGTCTTGTACAACCCACGCTCGCCGCCGTCGGCCCACAGCGGCCCCTGCGCGGCGACGTACACCGTGTCCGAATCCGTCGGGTGAATGACCACCTTGGCGATGTGTTCGGACTCCTTCAGCCCGACGTTCTTCCACGTTTTCCCGGCGTCGGTGCTCTTGTACAACCCGTTCCCGAACCCGACGCTCCGCTGCGCCTGGTTCTCCCCGGTGCCGACCCACACCACGTCCGGGTTCTTCGGGTCGAGGGCCACGCACCCGATGCTGAAGCACGGCACGTCGTCGAAGATGGGGGCGAAGCTGACGCCCGCGTTGGTCGTCTTCCATACACCGCCGCTGCTGGCCACGACGTACCACGTCGCCCGGTCGGTCGGGTGGACGGCGATGTCGCCGATGCGGCCGGGGGTGAGCGCCGGGCCGAGCGAGCGGACGGCGAACGCCTTCAGCAACTCCGGCGTCAGTTTGGGGTCGGCCGCCGAGGCGGGCGCGAGGGCGAACAGCGCGAGGGCGAGTGCGAGTCGTGGCATGATGCGGCCGATGGTCGAGGAGTTCTAGTTTGAGAAGTGATACCAGATGTGTTCACGGCCACAAGTCATCCGCGTCAACAACGATCCATTCGTTCTCAATCGCCTGCTTCGCAAATTCCGAGAGTTGGCGGAGCCATCGCTTGTACTCCGCCAACTGTTCGTCGTTGGGTTTCCGTTTCAACTTCGCTGTCGCTCAACCGAGTGCGACTTGCCAGCGCCTGTCCGCGGGGAGTTCCGCCAGCGCGGTGACGAGTGCTGCGGACAAAAGCGACACGGCCGATGGCGCGTCGTGCGGGAAACCGCATTCGCAATTCGTCGATACAGCCCCGCCGTCCGGGTACGGCTCATCGCTCATGGCCTCCCAGATCGAATGCAACTCCCAATGTCCGCCTGGAGGCGAGGGCAGCGTGGCACCCGACAGCGGCTTCACACGGTACGGGCACAGCCATTCCGGGAGGTGTTCCGGCGTTTCGACGGCAATGAGCATACGAACGCCCTCCTTCGCGGTCACGCACCGCCGTTGGGATCGATCCACTCGCGGGACAGGAACCGCGGGGCCAACTTGTCAAAGTCGTGGTCGGTGGTGATCAATGTCGCTCCGGTGACGGCTGCCGTCGCCGCGATCCACAGGTCGTTCTTCCCCATCGTCTGTCCGATCGATTCGCAATAGCAGTCGATGGCGGCATACGCGCGGATGATTTCTGGGTCGTCGATCGTTTGTTGCTGGAAAAAACCGAAACAGAATTCCATCTGGTCAAGTTTCTTCTCCGCCCAACCCCACTGGACCGCGAGCGACCGAAGTTCCCCCTCGCATACCAGACAGACTCTCGGCGTCGGAGTTGTCGTGAGCGGTTGGAAACTGTCGCGGATTCGTTTCCAAACAACGGAGCCGCGCACGAAATGCACGAGAACGTTCGTATCGAGGAGGTAGAGCGGTGGCGTTGCCATCACGACAATCGCTCCAGTGCGTCGCGGACCTGCTCGTCGGTCTCGTCGCCGGGCCACTGGCCTTCCACCATATCGGCCAGCGTTTTTCCGTCCGGCAGCGGGCGGGCCGGGCGGGACGCCTTCAGGAGTCGCTCGCGGGCCGCTTCCATCTGTTCCGGTGTGCGGCTGGTGAGCCAGCCGAGTTCGCGGTCAAGCGGGGTTTCGGTGTCGCCGGTCAACTCCACGGACACTTCGCACCCTTCCGGGAGGGAAACGGGTTTCATCGGTTTGAATACGCCATTCTGGTAGACGGCCTGGATCGTCGGCATGGGCACCTCCACATACGCGATTGTTGAATTGTACCACCTGCCCCCACGCCCGGCCCGTTCACCCGGCGGGGGCGAACAGGTCGTCGGCGAACGGCTTCACGCCGAGTGCCGGCTCCCGCGACCGTAGGAACCGCAGGGTGAACGGGTCTTCGGCCAGCAGCACCCACCCGGCGCGGTGGTCCTTCACCAGCCGGGTGCCGGGCGGCAGGCGGGTGGCGGCCAGCGTTTCGTCGCTCGCGCCCAGCCACGCCCCGGCCGTCAGGCCCGTCGTCTCGATGTCCGCCTTCACCCCGTACTCGGACTCCAGCCGGTACTTCACCACATCGAATTGCAGCACGCCGACGGCCGCCAAAATCGCCTCGCGGTTGTTGTCCGGATCGACGAACACCTGAATCGCCCCCTCGTCGGCGAGTTGCTGAAGCCCCTCGGCCATCTGCTTCCGCCGGCCCAAGTCCGGGCAGCGGGCGACGGCGAAGCATTCCGGGCTGAACCGGGGCAGGCCGTCGTACTCCACCCGGTCGCCGTCGTACAGCGTGTCGCCCAGCCGTATCCCCTTGGTGAATGCCAGCCCGACCACGTCGCCGGGGAAGGCGCTGTCGATCTCCTCGCGGTCGCGGGCGAACAGCCGGTGCGCGCCCTTCACCCGCAGCCGCACCCCAGTGCGGGCCACCACCGGATCGATGTCCGCCGTGAACCGGCCGGCGCACACCCGCACGAACGCCACCCGGTCGCGGTGCTTGGGGTTCAAGTTCGCCTGGATTTTGAACACCTGCCCGGCGAACGCGGGTCGCTCCGCCGGAATCAGTCCGCCCACCGCCGCCCGCGCGCCCGGCGGCGGGGCCAGCCGCACGAACGCATCCAGGAACGGCTCGATGCCGTAGTTGTTGGCGGCGCTGGCGAAGAACACCGGCGTCTGTTTGCCGGCCAGGAACTTCGCCCGGTCCCACTCCGCGCCGGCACCGGAAAGCAACTCCAACCCGTCCGCGCAGGCCGCCGCGATCCGGTCGCCGACTTCCTCCGCCAAGCCGCCCAGGCCGATGACTCGCGTCGGCACCTGGAGGGACCCGTCCTCGGTCGGCGCGAACAGCAGCACGCGGTCGCCGAACCGGTCCACGACGCCGGTGAACTCCTCGCCCAGGCCGACCGGCCAGTTGCCCGGCACCGGCTCGATGCCGAGTTCCTGTTCCACCTCGGCCAGCAGGTCGAACGGCTCCTTGCCGAGGCGGTCCATCTTGTTGATGAGGGTGACGATGGGGATGCCCCGCGCGGCGCACACGCGGAACAGCTTGCGCGTTTGCGTCTCGACGCCGTTGGCCACGTCCAGCACCATCACCGCGCTGTCGGCGGCGGCCAAGGAGCGGTAGGTGTCCTCGCTGAAGTCCTGGTGGCCGGGGGTGTCGAGCAGGTTCAGCCGGAAGCCGCGATATTCAAAGCTCAGCGCGGTGGCCGACACCGAGATGCCGCGCTCGCGCTCCATCTCCATCCAGTCGGAGGTGACGGCCCGCTGCGTCTTCCGCCCGCGCACCGCCCCGGCCACGTCGATCTGCCCGGCGTACAGCAGCAGCTTCTCGGTGAGCGTGGTCTTGCCGGCGTCCGGGTGGGAGATGATGGCGAAGGTTCGCCGGCGGGCGATCTCGGCGGTCGGGTCGTCGGGCGTGTCGGGCATCGGAGTTCGGGCGGTGAGGGGAGACGGAACGGAGCATTCTACGGTGGAGGGCACCGTAGACTCTCTTTGTATTCGCACCGGAGGTAAGACGTTCCCCAAGTTTGGTGGACACGGAGTTAACGGTGTCGATTCAGCTCAACGGGTCCACGGATGTCATGCAAGCGGATGACGGATACCGCCGCGTTCCGGCTCCCGCCGGTGGACGTTCGCGGAACAACACCCCTCGGTGGCCGAGCTGGTCCGCCTCCCGTTGCGATGGACACCCCAACAAGTTCGGGTTGGCGGCTGGGACGGATTTTCGCCCGCCGCACCGCCGGATGGGTTGACAGCGCCAAAGCCGCGCTATAACCTTCTCCTCACGACCGAGGGGGTGTAGCTCAGCTGGTAGAGCGCTTGAATGGCATTCAAGAGGTCAGGAGTTCAACTCTCCTCACCTCCACTCGTCGAACCCACGTCTGATGCAACTGATGCAACCGCTCACGCACTTCTCGATTCCCGACGCCGCGTGACTTTGGTCGGTGGACGTTCACGCAATGACCGACCACACCATCACCGCCCGCTGGGTGTTTCCCGTCGCCGGGCCGCCACTCTCGCGCGGGACCGTCACCGTCCGCCGGGGCAAGATCGTCGCCGTCGATCCGCACGGCACCCGCACCGCCGACGAGAACGTGGGCAACGTCGCACTCGTGCCCGGCCTCGTGAACGCGCACACTCATTTGGACTTATCCGGGGCGCGCGGGGCGACTCCGCCGACGGACGCCGACCACTTCCCCGATTGGCTTCGCGCCGTCATCGCTTTTCGCCGTGCCCACACCCCCGAGCAGGTGTCCGCCGACACCCGCGCGGGATTGGCCGAGGCGCTATGGTTCGGCACCACCCTGATCGGCGACATCGCGGCCGACGGCGTCAGTTGGGACGAACTCGCTTCCGCGCCGGTGCGGGCCGTCGTGTTCCGCGAGATGATCGGACTGTCCGAAGAGCGGTGCGAGGAGACACTGACGGCCGCCCGCGAGTGGCTGACCCAGCGGAAGAATACCGCCGACTGCCGGGCCGGACTGAGTCCGCACGCGCCGTACAGCGTGCGCCGAGAGATGTTCGCCGCCGCCGGGAAACTGTGCAAGAGTGGCCGCGCGCCAATGGCCGTTCACCTGGCCGAGTCCGACGCCGAGGCGGAACTGCTGCACCTCCGGCGGGGGCCGTTCGTCGCGTTCCTGAAAGGGCTGCGACTGTGGAACGACGCCGCGTTCGCGCTCGGCTTCCAAGAGGTGATGTCCGAGTGCGACTTCGGCCAACCACGGCTGTTCATTCACGGGAACCGGCTGCCGCCGACGATGCGGATTCGCAAGGGCAGCGCCGTCGTCTATTGCCCGCGCACGCACGCCGCGTTCGGCCACCCGCCGCACCCGTTCCGCGACTTCCTGCGGCGCGGGGCGACCGTATGCCTGGGTACGGACGGCCTGGCGTCCAACCCGGACCTGGACCCGCTGGCCGAAGCCCGGTTCGTCCGCGCCCGACACCCGGACCTGCCGGGCGATGCGCTATTGAAGATGGTGACGCAAGCCGGGGCGGAGGCGCTTGGCTGGGGCGAGGAGTGCGGCACCCTGGAAGCCGGCAAGTCGGCGGACATGGTGGCCGTGCCGCTGCGGGACGCCGACGCCGCCGACCCGCACGAGCTGCTGTTCGCGGACTTCCCCGCCGACCGCCGGACGATGTTCCGCGGCGACTGGCGGTGAAGCCGGCACGGCCGACAGAAAGTGAGAATGGCGAATTATTTCTCATTCGCTTTACGAGTTACGCAGTTGGGGGTTTGTGACTCTAAGCCCCCCCACCCGTCCGGGTGCTGCGCACCTCGACCGACCTCCCCCACGAGGGGGGAGGTGGAGTTTTTTCCCTTCTCGCACAAGGGATTTCACACGAACAACCCCGACCTCCCCCCTCGTGGGGGAGGTCGATCCGAGCCGGAGGCGAGGAGCGGGTGGGGGGAATCAACACCAACT
>Ga0105046_10010138_pt1 | contig 14683 bp, 12 predicted proteins | sample MAT03_FD_78385 | JGI IMG/M metagenome (GOLD analysis project Ga0105046, IMG submission 78385) | Freshwater microbial communities from Lake Fryxell liftoff mats and glacier meltwater in Antarctica - MAT-03 (megahit assembly) | ecosystem: Environmental > Aquatic > Freshwater > Ice > Liftoff... | reverse complement strand
CAGCTCCGGTTGGCGCTGCAATTGTCAGCGTAGTTGAGCTAATGTCAGATGCTAAGGTTAACTCCGGTAACTTTGTGTCACCAGCGTTTAAGATCCGGCCAGAAACCGCGCCAGCGACCGTGTTAGCAACAATGACTGAATCATTGTTACTGGTATCAGAGGTAAACGCTGAAGGCGTGACGATGCTTGATGTATTAGCGGGCCTTGGCGTCCTAGCGCAGGATACCAACAAAAGAACTACTGCTACTTGAGCAAAGAACTTTGCGGCTAAAAAAGATGAATTAGAAGACGATGACTTAAGCGCGGGAAGCTCCATGAGCTTTCTCCAAAAAAATGAATCTTAAACCTTACCCTCACTTACTGACTCCTCGGCGAGGGCAGCAAAATGAAATAACAAGCCTTACTCGAATAGAGAATGAAGCACCGAAGTGTCAATATGATTTCTCTCTTTAAGCTCTGAATTGGATGCAGGAAAGCATTTGCTAGCACTGAAGGAAACAGCGTTACAAAAAAATAATCCTTTTTTTCAAAATATTTGGGTCAAAATCGATGAAATCTTGTACGGGGTCGCTCTTATAAACTCTATTGCGAGTCAGTCCCCTTTGCGTCCGTAGCGCTTTGTGGTCCAAAAAATCTGCTATGCGTCCCTGCACAATTTATGCAATATCCCGAGAAAAACTTATCTTTTTATGAGTGAACTTTTTTTGGACCACACGAGGCTGAATCAAGTTCACTTGCGCTACGGCCTGACGGTTTGCTGGCCGATCTCGGTATCGGCTTTTACTACTGAGCTTTCGTAGCTGATGTCACCAGCAGATACGTCACTTTTAGCTGCACGGTAAACGACCAATTCACTGCGACCGGACTTACACCGGTTAGATAAGCAGCAATATGGGCTGCGAGCAACGAACTTGAAGGGTGAGTAGAGAAGCACCCGCAAATAAGCAAAGGTTTGTGCACAGCAGAAACCTAGCGCCGACGTTTCTTCTGATTGTCGGACTGGCCCTCAATTTTAGCGCGCTCAGCCTCGTCTAAGAACCTATAAGTTACAGCGGTGCAGTTTGCTTTAAGAGATGCGCCTTTATCGGTTAACTTCGACTCTGCCATCTCGATACCGCGGATATTTACGATTCGATCCATGCGACCAACTTCATCAAAAAATGTCGCAATTTGATGGTAATTTCCGTCGACACTCATAGATACCGGCACCTCTTCGTAGAAATCTTTCGGAACTACTCCGTCAGGCTTAAAAAGGGTTACCTCAAGGCCAGCTTTGCGAGCTAAATCGGAAACGGATGCCAATAACTGGTCAATTTGCTTACGATCAGGAAGCTCTTGCAACGCTAAACGTAGTTTGATTTCAAGCGCTTTCACCTGCTCTTCGTATTTAGGTAGGTTGCGCGCAATACGCTTCTCATTCGCAAGTTGCTGCTCTAACTTGGCTCGTGTTTCGGAGAGCTTTGTGTGCTCTTCTAAGAGCGGGCTTAAACCTAGTTGATAAAAAGCTCCGCCGCTAATTAGTAGAACGCCAGCGAGAATTCCCGCTTTTTTTAGCGCAGAATAATCTAGAAATTTTTCAACTATTGGGTGCATATCGCTACCTATTTTACCTGTCTAATCTTCTGAACTTTTTGCAGCGCTACTCGCTGCTGCTTTATTTGCTGCTGCCTTTTTGTCTTTGGCACTCTGGTCATCTTTTGCGGCCTGCGCTGCTGCCATCGCCGCTGCAATAGCTTTTCCAGCGTAGGCAATCTTAGCGTTTAACGTGAACGACTTAATATCCCGGCCATCTTTTTTGGCGTTCCGCGACTCAACCAGATCGACGTTTTCTACGTACTCAGATTTAGCAAGATCGCGCATGAAACTTGCTACTGTTTGATTATCTAGCGCCATGCCTGAGATCGCTAAAGCTCCATCCGTCTCCTTCATCGTGGTTAACCATGAACGATCAGGAACGCTTAAATTAATATCATCTAAAATTCTTACTGGGCCAACCTTGCTGCGCTTTAGGATTGAGATAACTTTTAATTTCTCAGTTAATTCGGCGCGTTTTTTGCCCAATTCAGCAACGGTTTTAGTTACTTTTTTTACATTTGTTAATTGCGCGTCTAACAATTGCGTTTCAGAAGTTAAGTCAGCAACTTCGGTGTTCAGTGTTGCGTAAGAGGCGGTTCCTGCTACTGCGATGATTATTACACCAAGAATAATTCCGAGTATCCAAAATCCACGGGTTGGGTCGATGCGGCGGGTTTCACCAAGCAGATTTATTTTTATCATAAACTTATACCGCCTCCAGACTTGTAAGGTCCTTATCAGCCATTTGGCGCAGCCCCAAACCGCAAGCTACGACTAAAACTGAGCTCAAACTTCGCGCCGCGACAGCATCAACACCTTCGGCCATCTCCATGCGCACGAACGGATCAAGCAGAACGCATGGCAAGCTACTTTTTGTAGCGATTGCATCCATTAAACCCGGTGTCATAGAGCCCCCGCCTGATGCGACAATTTTATCGATACCACCGTCAGCTCCGCTAGAATTCCAGAAAAAAGAGATTTGGCGACATAATTCGACCGCCATAGCCTCGGCCGTTTTACCACCAGTAATGGTTACATCCCCAAGAAATAAGCTTTTTCCGCCGCGACAGATATTAACACCGGCGTAGCGCTGGCCGATATCTAGCAGTGCGACTGTTTGATTAACGGACTCAGGCATTGCAAATTCAAATGCATTTTGCGCCGCAAACTGATCGACATCAATAATTGTTGGGTCAAGCCCGGCGCTAATAATTGCAGCGGTAAAACTATCAATCACCTCGTTACGCACCGCCACTAGCAAGACTTCTACCTGCCCTTGAGCATTCGGCGCTTCGCCAAGAATATGATAATCAAGCCGCACTGCATCTAAACTATGCGGAATCACGCTGCCGGCTTCTAAGGCGATATTAGCTGAAAACGATTCTGGATCGTTTTTGGGCATCAAAATCTTTTTAGTAAAAACGCTAGGGCCAGGTACCGAGGCAACGGCAATTCGGGATTGAAAGCCTGCTTTGCCCATTAATAATCCGATCTGCTCGCCCACGATATCGGGACGCATAATCTGATTATTGCTGAAAGCTTCCGGTGGAAGCGGCGCAGTAGCAAATTGCAGAACCTTAGGTGTTGCTGGCTCGCGCGTGTCGATCTCCATCATCTTTATGCCGGATGACCCGATATCGATCGCAAGCGTCTGTTCGTATGTATTAAGAAAATCGAATAAGCCCATATTTTGCCTCGTAGCGCACTGTGAAGCTACACGTGGAAGATGCACGAGAAGCGGCATTAGCGGTAGAGGCTGCAAGCCAAGGTGCCCAAAAAAATGGCACTGATGAAACCGGCTGCAATTTTAGCTATGCTAAGGCGATGCTCGACTTAGTGCATTTCGTTATTCCTCCGTTGCCGGAGCGGTTCACTTACCTAGTGCCTGAGGAATACACACGCGAGCTTGCAGTAGGCTGCCAACTTACAGTCTCGTTTGGCAGGCGAATCGTGCAGGCGTTTGTTGTAGGGCGAGAAACTTCGAATAAAGAATTAGCTGACTTTCCTTACACCCTTAAAGCAATTCAAGTTGATGATTTTCCTAGCTTAAGCTTTTTGCCTGAGCAGCTACCGCTTCTGCAATGGGTGGCTGATTACTACGGCGATACGCTTTCTAATGTTTTAAATTTAGCGGTTCCGCGTTTAACTGAGTTACGCCGCAAAACGACGATTGAATTATTACCGCATACCGAAAGCCTTGCTCCGCTGCGCGGTGCACGCGAAAAAGAAATCTATGCAGCACTACAATCAAGCTCAGAAATAAAAAACGATGCGCCAAAATACGATATTTTGACCCGCGAGCGCGGGGTATCGACTATTTTAAAAAAACTCGAAATGAAGGGCTTTATTAAGCTACACCGTGAGGAGCTACTCGAAAAAACCGTATCGCCAGCCGGCGCTCCGGAATGGGCGAAGCGTGTAGTTGAGCTTAACGAGCAGCAGACAGATGCGGTAAACTATTTAACTGAAAAAATTAACACCAATTCTTTTGAAACATGCCTGCTGTTTGGAGTAACAGGTAGCGGCAAAACTGAAGTGTATATCGAAGCTGCTCAAGCGGCGTTAAAGTGCGGAAAGTCGGTTATTGTGTTGGTTCCGGAAATTGCATTAACGCCGCAGCTAATTGATCGCTTTCAGGCGCGCCTTGGGGATGACTTGGCGATTCTGCATAGTGGCCTCTCCGCCCGCAAACGGTGGAGCAGTTGGCAATCCTTAGTGCGTGGAAAAACTCGGGTCGCGCTTGGTGCGCGTTCGGCGGTTTTTGCGCCTATCGCAAATATCGGGCTCGTAATCGTAGATGAAGAACACGATAGCTCTTATAAGCAGAGCGAAGGGCTGCGCTATAATGGGCGCGATGTGGCGATCGCTTTAGCGCAGCGCGCAAAATGCCCCGTGGTATTAGGTTCCGCCACACCAGCACTTGAAACGTACGCCAAAGCGCTTGAGGGCAAATACAAGATGTTATCTCTAGGTGCGCGGCACAGCTCGGGCTCGCAAATCACAATCGATGTGATCGATTTAAATAAAACAAAACCTTGGGAGATGGCTAGTAAACACGTTTCAATGCAACTGAAATTCGCTCTTGCTGAAGCGCTGGGGCGCGGCGAGCAAGCTTTTGTTTTGTACAACCGGCGCGGGTTTGCAAATTATATGCACTGTGAAAAATGCGAAGAGCCTATCAAGTGCGAAAACTGTTCTGTGACAATGACGGTGCACCGAGCACTGAACTCAATCGTTTGTCATTACTGTGGACTCTCTTTCACAATTCCATCGTTTTGCTCGCATTGCGAAACAACTGAGAAGCTGGTTGAGCGCGGCGGCGGCACAGAGCAAATCTACGATGAGCTAGTAACGCTTTTTCCAGGTATCGCTATCGAGCGGCTTGACCGTGACAGCGCAGGTGATCACGATAGCTATCGTGCGCTGCTAAATCGGATGCGCAGCGGCGAAGTGCAGTTAGTAGTTGGCACGCAGATGATAGCCAAAGGACACGACCTACCCGGTGTAACGGTTGTGGGTGTCGCCGATAGCGACGTGGGGTTGCATTTGCCTGATTTCAGAGCCGCTGAGCGTGTTTTTAATCTGCTTACGCAAGCAGCCGGACGCGCCGGGCGCGGTGCTAAGCCCGGCAAAGTTTTTTTACAGACCCGTCAACCAAGCCACGCAAGCCTTGTAATGACGGTGAATCGCGATTACGAAAGTTTTGCTGCGATGGAACTAAAAAATAGATTTGCGTTGGGTTATCCACCGTTTTCGCGCCTGATGCGCATAGTTGCGTCGTCACAAGAAAAATCTTTAGTGCACCCTTTTTTAATTGAGATTAAAAAAACGCTCGCGGCACATGTGCAAAAAGATTTAAAAACTGTTGTGATTTTAGGGCCCGCTGCGGCACCGCTTGAAAAACTAAAAACCCTTTGGCGCGCCCACTTATTAGTAAAAAGCCCGAAAGCGTCCGAGCTTAATCGCGCACTACAAATTATTTTACCTTACAAAACTGCCGATAATAGAATTCGCTTAACTGTCGATATAGATCCGCAGGAAATGCTTTGAGTAATTGTTTACGTGCCCGGAAGCTCGCGCAGCTTAACGCTAAGATGTTCGCGGCTAGCAAGCTCTTTAAGGAGCGGACCACGTTTGTTAAATTCTATCACCGAGACCGACGCTACGGGACACGCTAGGCTATCACGATACTTAGCAAGATCGATCCCGAGTAAATCACACAAGGCTACTCTTATGGTTGCCTTATGAGATACGAGCAAAACGTTGCCATCTGAATGTTTGCCTAAAATTTCTTGAACTAAAACACGCATACGCGCAGCGATTTGCAGCGCTGTTTCTCCGCCGGATGGCGCGTTAGCTAGCGGATCGTTTGACCAAGCTCGATAATCATCAGCGAAGTCCTGTTGTACTGTTGAAATGCTTTTGCCCTCCCATTTTCCGAATTCTATTTCACGCAGCTCGGCCCTTGAAATAACTGACATTTTTATGGCAGCAGATAACGGGGCCGCTGTTAATTGCGCGCGCATTAGCGGACTGGCGTAAATTGCTACCCAATTAGTTTTTGCATAAAACTCAAAAAAACTCTGCGCCATTAAAAGGCCTTCTGTTGTAAGGCCTGGATTCATACCGGCGCCGCAGAAAACACCATCACGACTTAATTCTGTTTGACCGTGTCTAAGAAAATATAAGTTAAGCGCCATCTTTTAAGGGTACGCTTTTCATAAATTTTTGAGAATACCCTAGCGAGTAATTACGAATTTACTGCTGCGACTAAGTCTTGTACTTTTAATTTTTCCGTTATTGAGTTTCGCCAGCGCTCGCGTCTGGACAGAGTAAGTTCCAGCTGACAATCCACGCGTAGTGATTTGATTACGTTTAGTTATTAATTTTTTGCGCAAAACTCTGCGGCCATTTAGAACATTCACTTTACTAATTAAGACCTCGTTAGAAATACTTTTAATGCTAAAGGATGTCTTTGAAACACCTTCGACAAGCACACGTGCTACCGCACCGGTGCAATTTACAGATACAAATGGAGCTAACGGAGTTAAGCCAGTTCGAAAAAAGTCAGGCACTGCATCGTAGTCAAGCGTTGCCACATAGATATCATCAAATGAGTTAGTATCCGCTCGCTCAGTGATAACGCCGCTAGAGTTTTTTTGATCAGCCGCAGTCAAACGCTCCAAGACAGCGAAAGTAAGGGTTTTTCCATCGGAGCTAATAGATGGCGGTCCGGTATTAAAATCTTCGCGCGTGGAGGTGCCCGAGCATGCGCCCTGCACACTTACCAAGGTCGATTTTTTTAGGATTCGATCAAAAACAAAAATATCATCTGAGCCGTTAGTATCCTCCGTTACTAAATTACTCGCTGTTGATAAAAACGCTATGTAGCGACCATCGATGCTTAAAGACGGAAACTCGCTAATTCCATTGGGCTCAGTGTCGTTAAGTCCATCTGAAACAAGGGTCTCGGTTCCTGAAGCGCGTTCGCGCAACCTAATTCTAGTGGGAACGCTTGATGTGTCAGAGTAGGCGATAAAATTACCGTCCCCGCTGATTGCTGGAGAATCTGAAATTTTCGATTCATTTAATGCAATCACCTGCGCTGTCGAAAAATCGTAAAGATAGGAATAAGTAGGTCCGTTAAAATCACCAACCTGGTTTTCAAAAACCAAAAATCGCCCGTCATCAGTTAATTGCGGATTAAATTTGTTGCCAGAGATTCCGGTATCCAACTCAATGGTAGTGTTAGAATTGCGATCATAAACGGTGAGTTTCCATACACAAGTCGAACAATCAACGTCTGTAATATTAGAAATAATACTAATGACGACTACTTTTGCGCCGTCCCCACTAATTGCAATGTTGGCTGGGTATTCGCTCTTTGTGTCATCACCGGCGCTAACAAACGGGATGCGCTGAATGATCCCTGTTGCGATATTTTTTAAATACGCCCAGCTGCCAAAAGTTTCATTCAAGCCGTCAGGTGAAATATTACTAGCAGAGCTTAGAAAAACTACATACGTGCCGTCGCGGCTGAAATGCGGGTGAAAGCTGCTGCGAAAAACTCGAGTGTTAGGATTAAAAGAAATTCCTGGAGCGCCGGTACGTCCACTGCTAGTAACATCAAGCTGTGTAGTTTGGCCTAAGAGCGTATCACGCATGTAAACATGCTCATGAACTTGGCCCGCAGTATTACCGGATGCGGCAAAGTTATCAGCGGTTGAGGTGAATAGAACGTAACGCCCATCTCCTGAAATATTAGGGTCGTAACTATAGCTCTGCCCTTGCCTATTACTTTGCGGAGCAAGGCTTGCGCGTTTAAGAGAGGTAATAACCTGCGCGTATAACGGAGTAACTAAAAACAGATACAAAAATAGAACTGCTGCAAGCGCGCTAGCTGATTGCAAGCTTAACCAGTGTGAGCTTTTACTAGTATTCATCCACCCCTCATTGATGACTTCTTTGATGATATAGCGGACAGGTTCGGTGCGCAGATTAAGCCCTATTTGCTGGTCTTGCGCCTAAAATGCTGCTCAGCGCCGCGATCGCTTGGTTCATAAAACGGGCCATCCACGTTATCGGGTAAATAGCGCACACTAACATCCGGTAATCCGGTTGGATTATCATGCGGATATTCGTAATTTGCGCCGAAGCCCTGCGCGCGCATCAGCTCGGTTGGTGCGTTGCGCAGATGCATTGGAACGGTGGCCTCAGGATTTGCGTTGACAGCTGCGATTGCAAGATTTAACGCGATATAGCTACGATTAGATTTTGCAGCACTCGCTAAATAAGTAACGCACTGTCCGATTGGAATGCGCCCTTCTGGAAGCCCCAGCCGATCAAACGCATCTGCGGTGGCAGTAGCTAGCAGCAGCGCGCGCGGATCGGCGTTACCGATATCCTCCGAGGCAAAGATCATCATGCGCCTAATTATAAATCGTGGGTCTTCGCCGGCTTCGATCAATCTAAAACACCAAAATAATGCCGCATCCGCATCTGACCCGCGCAAACTTTTTATAAATGCGGAAGTTATCTGATAGTGCTCGTCACCCTTTTTATCGTGACGCAGCGGCACATAACTACCGATTTCAAGCCTAAGCTGCTCAGCTGAAATCTCCTTGTCATTTGCTGTTATGCGGCCCGCCAAAAATTCTACTAAATTAATTAACCTGCGCGTATCGCTACCACTGGCGCTAAGCAATCCAGCCTTAGCTGCTGTATCCATGCGCAATCCAACACTTAACAAAGCACGCTCGAGCACCAGTGTAAGTCCAAGCTCTGCAAGCTGACCGAAGACAACAACGTGCGAGCGACTAAGCAGTGCGCCGGTACAATAAAAACTTGGATTCTCTGTAGTAGCACCTACCAAAAGAATAGTGCCGCGCTCAACGTGTGGCAGTAGTGCATCTTGCTGTGCTTTATTGAAACGATGAATCTCATCGATAAATAATACAGTTGGCTCAAGCCGCTTCTGTGCCTCAGCAATTAAGGAACGCACTTCAGCGATGCCGACAAGCACAGCGGATGATTCCACGAAGGTGGCTTTAAGAGTTGAGCAAATTAAGCGCGCAAAAGTTGTTTTGCCGCAACCAGGTGGCCCCCAAAGAATGAGCGGTGGTGGACGGCGGCCGTCTTTGATCGATTCAATTAGTTTAATATCGAACCCAGGTGCTGCAACAAAATCATCCCATCGTTGCGGCCGCAAAATCTCAGCAAGCGGAGTGTAAGGAGAGGTAGAAAATCGCAACTGTTCAGGCATAGCAGCTATCATGCCGAGTGGTTGAGATATGGGAAAGGACTACGGTTCGTAGAACTGCACCCGACTGAAGGTCCCAGAGGGGTCCCCTCCTCCGGATGTCGTCGTGAAGAGAATCAGAATTATTATGCCGATAAAAATAAACGAAAGTGTCGCAATCCCGATCCAAAGTAGGACACCTAATTTTTGCGCACCGGGGGATTTTTTTACGTTCTTAGAGGCAGTGGAATCGCTATCGAGTGAGTCGGCTATATTCGGCCTGACGCGTATGCTGCGTACGGGCCTGCCGACTGTAACCCCCGCAGGTACAGGGGAGCGAGCAGGTTGCACACCCGCGCTAGAATCGCTTTTTTGAACCGAACGCCCCATACGGATCTCTTGTCCGACACATAGGGGATTCTGCTTCACGTAAAAAATCAGGAATTAGCTGAAAGGTTCATCGATTAGGCTTAAAAATAGGGTGTATGAATGGACACTCATACCTAAAAGCCTGCCGAACGAAAGATATGTTTGAACCGCTAAGACCACAAAGTGATTGATACTTCTTTGCGGCCTTAGAGATTAACAAAATTTTAAAGAAGTGATGTTTACCTCTCCATACCCATTTCTACCAAGTGAAGTGCCACTTGGCCCTTCCTTGGAAGAAATTAGACAGATTTATGCTGCAATGCTTAATGGAAAAGCTTTATTTTCTGCATCGGTTTGGTTACCCGGAGGGAATTGTAAAGGTGGAAGCCAACCATTTTTTGCTCCCGTTGCTGCTGCTGCCTTTGCTGCTGCCGCTACTTTAGCATCGATCGCCTGAGCTTCCATCATAACCTCGACCATTAGCTTGAAAATAATCTCCATCTTTTTATTAATTGGAATCGAGATATCGTTCCATACGGTTTCACAGATGACGTTCATCGCCGCGCCCGCGATTGCTGTTGCTGGCCCGGAAAAAACGCCCGGGGACTCAGAACTAGAACTTCGATCCTTTCCAACCGCTTGGATTGCTGAATCTGCCGCAGCAAATGCCCCCGAAAGATTGGCCATGACCGCGGTCGCGAGGCTAGCGCGCATTGCATCAGGGACAGTCTCAAGCGCTCTTTCAATTACGGCATGACTGCCGCCATCAATAGTTTTGCTGTTTGACTGATTTCCACTCGCTGCATCCCGGAGTGCTCGTTCGGGGCTACCTAACGGAAGCTCTGTAAGAGATGATTTGCTTAGTGATAAAGCTGTTTCGTCATCTTTTTTGGCTTGTTCGTCGAGCGGCCTTCCCCCGTTTTTATTTGAACTAGCACCAGATTCTTTTTCAGCATCAGCCCCTACTAGCCTAAGAATTACGGCATCTGTGTTTGGAGCTATGGGAGCGGCTGGTAAAGCATTTATTATCATAAATTTGTTCTTCTTAAAAAAATTTGACTCCCGATTGTACCTGTTTGGATTAGCTAAACAAATTTTTGGACGGTTTCGATTAGCCCGCCTGCACGACACTCATACCCAAAAGCCTGCCAAACGAGAGAAACATCTGAACCGCAAAAGCAACTAATGCCGCTGAAGATCACCCATTACACCTTCGATTCTTTTAGGGCTTAAATAAGCCTCCTTCGTGGTCTTAGTGGTGCGATTCCTAATCTCGTGTACCAGAATGCAAAAAGCGAAATAGATTTGAACCACTTTTGATTAAAGTGCATTCCAAAAAGAAAGCTGCCGTTACTACCGTTTATCTGCGACATTCCGGCTAGTTAGCTATTTCCGGCACATATCCCAGCCGTCCTAGCCCCTTTTTCGGCCCCATTAGTTTTCATTTTACTGCTAAAGAGAATCTTCCTACACTGCATGAATGCGTAACGAGACCACCTGGTGACTTTCAAGCATAACATCGACATTGAACTATATTGAACTATGATGATCACGACATTTCTTAAACCAGCATTTTCTTTTGTTGCCTTAGCGCCAAAAGCTCTTTGCGTTTTGCTCTTTCTGTGCGGCATGCTTGGTTCTGGCATCATTGGCTCAGCGCAGTTTGCTGAAGCCCAGGTTCAGCAGTGGTTATACGGAATAAATTCCTCTAATGCCTTAGTGCGAATTGATCCAAGCAACTTTCAGCAAACAGTTGTCGGTCTGATTAACGTGCCGGGTGCTACGCTACCTTTTAGGGGAATTGAGTACGACCCTCTTTTTACAAGAATTTTGGTGGGAGATTCTAGTGGAAAGGTATTTAGTATCAATCAAAATACCGCAAGCGGTGTGCAGGTAGGTAATTTTAATACCCAAAGTTTTATTCCAACGTCATTCGCGTTCGTCCCGCAAATGTCGACACCAGGACAGTCTTTTCCGTTTCTATACACATCTCTCAACTATCTCGGTCAATTTAACAATCTCGATGGAGGGGCTGCGTTCCCCTTGAGATTAAATGACGGAACATTAGTACCACCGCAGAATGTCTTATTCCTGAGTCAATTGTATTTTTACTCCTATGCATGGCGTATTTCACCTCCGGGGCTTTTTGGAATCTTAAATACTGATGGTACTGATTCTTCCCCTGCTCTTCAGGAGATCAATGTTCTTGAGGGCGCTCTTGTGGATCAGTCACAAGCTCTTTTGTCCAGCGCAAGATCAATTACCGGAATGGCGTTCGAGCCGAATACTAACGTTCTATTCGCTAATAAAGGTGACGGTTCCCTCATTAGCATCGAAAATAATGAGGTCATTTTACGCTCCGGTCCTAATTCGGACGCCGCGATCAGAGACTTAGCGTTTGTGCCAGTTACTCCAACTCCCACGCCAACTGCAACTCGCACGCCGACACCTACTGCGACGTTTACTCCAAGCCCAACTCCAACAGCGACTTTTACTCCATCACCGTCACCGACCCCACAAATAACTATTTCCGCATGCCCATCCGGCTTCATAACATCCTGCGGTTGCGACAAAATTGAAGTAAAGCTTGCAGGCGGTAAAACTCAATGCGGCCCAGTCGATACGCTAATGAAGAATACAATCTTACCAGCACCAACCGTAGTCGTGGGCAAAAGATCGATCGTCCTAATCTTTAAGAAATTTAGAGCTGTAAGTGACGGCAAAACTTTTAAGATGGTATCTAGCACAGTAAAAGCTTCGGCACGGTACCAAGGGGACATGCTTGTCGCTGACATAATAGAGCGAGACGCTGCCTCAAAGAAAACTGTTTTATCTGCGCGCTACGAAGTTCAAATCACGCCGACAAAGGGCAGCTTGCGTGCCAGTCAACGTGTGTCGTTGTTATCAAAGCGCAACAGCATAACGATCAAAAAACTAAATCCTGGCAGCTATTCTGCGCGCTATCGCGTAAATATCTTGCGCGGATCAAAACAAGTTGGAACTACTAAATTTAGCGCTGGCACGCGATTTAATATAAAGAAATAGCGTCACTAGCTAGCATCTATAAGCGGTGGAAGTTTAATCAAATCCGTTAAATTTTTTTTGCTCTTTGAATCATTATTAATCCTATTCTTACTCAGCTCTTAGGATCGACGCCGTTTTTTTAGCGCTTCCTTGGTACGTGTCATAAGCGCTCCAAAGAGATCAAAGGCGTAATTATTAATCTTGGCAGCGGCTTCTGGCGCAACGGCTAAAAGAAATGCACCTGTTGCTATTCCTCCCGCAGCACCTGCGGGCCCGAGCACTGAACCCAAAAGTGTAAGTCCAGTGCCAACCGCTACTGCAGTAACCGAAGCAGCTCCTCTCGCAACGAATTCGCCTGCTGCCATAGCAGCGTTCTGACCAAGACGCCCGTGTTGGCACAGATCTTCGTTAATACTATCAAAGAGACCGTAGACGTTGGTCAGATAGTTAATTGCGCGACCTGGCAAAGACTCAGGGTCGGGCAAGCGCTCCAAAATCAGAGGTTCTAGCACCTCTCCAAGATAACCCGTCGCAGCGCAATTACTTACTTTTGCTACGTCTGATTGAATATACCTTCTGGGTGCTGGCGAAAGTTCTTTTAATAACTCGTCGTAAGGATTTTTATTGCTGACTTCACTCAGATTATTCCTATCGCTCACGTTATTTTTACCGCTTAGTGCATTGATATTCATACCATCGATCTCCCCCATTTTATGTGTTGAGCCATTCGGCGAATGGCACTCGACATAATCGACAAATAGCTTTGGGAGTTGCTTTAATAGCTATGAATTTAGGCTAGCGAAGCAGGCTCTCTTCTATTTCATTTTCTAACGCATACACGTCATAAGCCACTTCCTCATACGGGTGAGCTGCTTTCATGGCGGAAACTACAGTTGAGAGAATATCGCGAGCACATATCGTTTCGATCCGCTCTTCCGCCACAGTTTCTAAATCACCAACTTTTCCGATGTGTGGGCTTGCCCCCTCGTCAGGCCTAAATCGACCAGTTCCCTTAGAAGAAAAGGAACAGAAACTATAGTTACCGATCTTACCGGCCCCTGCTTGACCCAAAGCGTTACGCACTTTGTCAGCATCGGCCTCGGGTACAAAAACAACTATTTTTACTACCTTAGAAAGCATTCCCATTCCCTGGCTAAATGCGATTTGCTTTGCCGTTAAAAAAATCAACTAATCCTTGCACTAGCCCGCCAAAGCCACCGTTGGACATAACGAGAATGACGCGTGGTTGCTCGGCTTCTGCTGGGCTCTTGGAAGCTGCGGTTAGTGCGGTTAAAATAGTGTTGGCATCAGGTTTAGCACAGGCCTCGACACCGACTTCGCTGCGAATATTATTTGCGAGTTCGGCTACATCTAAAAGCTCCACATCACCTCCGCCGCGTGCCTGAGGAAGGCATAAAAGTACTTCGTCGGCTGTGCTAAAAGCTTTTACATACTCAGCTTGAAAGATTTTTCGCCGACTGGTGGCTGAGCGCGGCTCAAAGACTGCGATAACTTTATGGGTAGGAAAGCGCTGTCTAATTGCAGCGAGGGTCTCACGCACGGCGGTTGGATGATGCGCAAAATCATCAATCACCGTAACGGTGCCTGAACTAAAGCGTACCTCTTGGCGGCGTTTTACGCCCGCAAAGCTCTCTAGTGCTTCAGCGATCTGAAGGTTAGAAAATCCGCGCGCACGCAACACAAGTGCGCACGCAGCGCTATTTTTTGCGTTGTGTAAGCCTGGCGCGCCAATTTTAAATATAATTTTCTGAGCTTGTTCTTTTACTCGCGTGATTGTTACCTGCTGAAACTTTGGCCCGGCAGCGACAGAGCTAACGAGCACGTCAGCATCGGAGGTGCCGAATGAAACAATATTTGCTGAATTAGCGTGAGCGTTTAAAAGTTTCTTCCAGCGCTCAAAAAGCTCGCGTTCATGCGCGCCATCGGTACACATATAGATTGTGCCAGAGTTCATCT
>Ga0105046_10010131_pt1 | contig 14687 bp, 13 predicted proteins | sample MAT03_FD_78385 | JGI IMG/M metagenome (GOLD analysis project Ga0105046, IMG submission 78385) | Freshwater microbial communities from Lake Fryxell liftoff mats and glacier meltwater in Antarctica - MAT-03 (megahit assembly) | ecosystem: Environmental > Aquatic > Freshwater > Ice > Liftoff... | reverse complement strand
GCTCTGCAAAGCCAGATTCAACTGGCCGATTTAGATTATCAGAGCATTGGTAAGCAGTATTTTCCGCGGGTACTGGCTTCGGCGGCTTATGGCCACAACAACGGCCGCAATAGCCCTGGCGATTTATTTACAACCAAGTGGTTCAACTCGGCGGCTATCAACTTACAGGTGCAGGTTCCTATTTTTGATGGGTTCCAGAAGCGGTATGCGGCTCAGCAAAAGAAAATTGCCCTCGATAAAGCTCGGCTCGGTAGCGACCTGCTACGCAGCTCGATTGACCTACAGGTGAAGCAGTCGCAGATTACGATTCAAAACCGTTTGCAGACACTACGGACCCAAAAACGCAACCTCGATCTGGCCCAGGAAATCCTGCGCGTTACCCGAATAAAATACAAAGAAGGTGTTGGCTCCAACATCGAAGTGCTGAACGCCGAGACGTCATCGCGCGAGGCACAGACGAATTACTTCGCATCACTGCTCGATTTTATGCTTTCCAAAGTTGACCTCGACAAAGCATCCGGCAAACTCTATTACGGACAGAGCCAGAACTAAATAAACCACATTCTTCCTACAGAAAATTTTATGAAAGCCTATTACATACTTGGATTAACCGCAACGCTACTGACCGCCTGCGCGGGCGAGAAAAAGAATGACCTTGCCAGTAAGCAGGAGGAGCTGACCAAACTTAAAAGCGAGCAAGCCGACCTAACCACTAAAATCAGGACGCTGGAAAGCGAGGTTTCCAAACTCGATCCGAAGAAGAAAGAAGAAGCCCGCGTGAAAGACGTAGTAGTATCGCTCCTGGCAGCTACTACATTTAAGCGGTATGTGGAATTACAGGGTACGATCGATGCCAAGAACAACGTGCAGGTTTCGCCTAAATCGGGTGGTGCCGTCACAGCTGTTTACGTAGTCGAGGGCTCATCGGTGCGGGCAGGACAGTTGCTGGCCCGGATTGATGATCAGATTCTGCGGACATCAGTGGAGGAAATCAAAACGCAGTTATCACTCGCCAACATAGTTTTTGAGAAACAGGCAAACCTCTGGAAACAGCAAATCGGCACCGAGATTCAATATCTCCAGGCTAAGAACAACAAAGAGTCGCTGGAACGCCGGTTGGCTACTGTGAACTCGCAGTTAAGCCAGTCGAATGTAACGGCTCCAATTTCGGGCATAGTAGACAAAGTGTTTGCTAAAGTGGGGTCAACAGCTGGGCCGGGTGTACCCATGTTCCAGGTGGTGAACCTGTCGCAACTGAAAGTGATGGCCAAAGTGGCGGATACCTACGCGGGCAGCGTTCGTAAAGGCGACGAAGTAATTGTGCGGTTCCCCGACGTGAATCGGGAGTTGAAAACCCGCATCAACTTCGTTTCGACAACGGTTGACCCCCTAAGCCGGACCTTTATCATTGAAGGGCCATTGCCATCAGATAATTCATTGAAACCGAATATGCTGGCGCAGGTTAAGATTAACGACGTGAACAAGGCCAACGCGCTGGTGATTAACCAGAACCTGATTCAGAACACCGAAACCGGGCAGTTGGTGTATGTGGCCGTCACTGAGGGCGGTAAGAAAGTAGCAAAATCCCGGAAGGTTACGACTGGGCAGAGCTACGGTGGGCAGATCGAGATTACGGCGGGCCTCAAAGCCGGTGACCAGTTGGTGACGAAGGGCTACCAGGAATTGACAGACGGAACACCTATTAACTTTTAGTTATGAAAGCAGAACACATAAAAACCCTTGGCTTCACGAACTGGTGCGTGGAGAACCGAACGGCGATTTACATCTTCACGTTCATCATTACCCTCGGCGGTTTGCTGGTCTATAACAACCTGCCCAAAGAGCAGTTTCCTGAGATTAAGGTGCCGACAATTATCGTGCAAACGGTGTACTTTGGAACAGCCCCGGCCGACATTGAGAATACGATCAACAAACCCATTGAGAAACAGATTAAATCTATCTCTGGGGTTAAACGGGTGAAATCTAATGCGTTGCAGGATTTTTCGCTGATTACTGTCGAGTTCAACCCCGATGTGCCAACGGCAGAAGCCCTGCAAAAAGTGCGCGATGCTGTTGATAAAGCAAAGCGGGATTTACCGCAAAAAGTAGACAGCGGCCCCACAGCACAGGATGTGAACTTCTCGGAGTTTCCGATCATGAATATCAACCTCGCGGGTAACTTTTCGCTGAACCAGTTGAAGACATACGCCGATGATATGCAGGATGCGATCGAGGCTATGCCCGAAATTAGCCGGGTGGATATTCTGGGTGCCTTGAAGCGCGAGATTCAGATCAACGTGGATCTGCCCCGTATGCAGTCGTCGGGTCTGGCCTTTTTCGATATTCAACAAGCCGTTCAGGGCGAAAACGTGAACGTATCGGGTGGTGACCTGAACATCGACGGTGTACGGAGAACGCTCCGCGTAAAAGGCGAGTTTTCGGACGTGACAGCCCTGCAAAACCTGCAAATTCGCACGGCCACGGGGGCTACCATCCGCCTGGGCGACGTGGCTGATGTGCGCGATGCCTTTGAAGATCAGCAGGATTTTGCCCGCTTAAGTGGCAAAACAGTCGTTACCCTGAACGTAATCAAGCGGTCGGGTGCTAACCTGATTGCAGCCGCCGACCGAATCGAAAAAACCATTGAGGAATACAAAGAAGACCGATTCCCACAGGGCTTAACTGTCACCGTTACCGCCGACCAATCGGAGCGGACGCGAGCCGAACTCAACGACCTGATTAACACGGTGGTACTTGGCTTTATCTTCGTGGTGTTGGTGTTGATGTTTTTTATGGGTATCCGCGATGCCATTTTCGTGGGGCTTTCGGTACCGCTGTCGGCCCTGTTGGCCTTTGTGTTGATGCCCATTGTTGGCCCGGCGGTTGGAGCGGAGTTCACGCTGAATACGATGGTGTTGTTTGCCTTTTTGCTTGGTTTGGGATTGGTGGTCGATGATGCCATTGTGGTAATCGAAAACACCCACCGGCTTTTCAATCAGCATAAAGACTGGAATATAAAACAGGCCGTGAAAGCAGCAGCCGGTGAGGTTTTCGCACCCGTATTGTCGGGTACGCTCACAACCATTGCGCCGTTTTTCCCGCTGCTGTTCTGGCCGGGCATTGTGGGTGAGTTTATGAAATTTTTGCCGCTCACGCTCATCTTGACCCTGTTTGCCTCGCTGTTTGTGGCTTACGTGATGAACCCGGTTTTCGCCGTTTCGTTTATGAAACGCCATGACGATGAACATGGAGACGGCTCCGATACAAGTTTCGATACCATCAAACGGCCACTGATCATCATGACGGTGTTAGCCGGGGTTGGCTACGTGATAGACCGGGGTATTGGCAACCTGTTTGTGTTGTTCATCGCGCTCTACGTATTCAATCATTACATCCTGACTCCCCGGATTATTGTGCCGTTTCAGGACAAATGGTTGCCCAAACTCATGCGGGGGTATCGCAAACTGATTTCGTGGATTCTGGTGGGATGGCGGCCTGTAATGGCTATTGCCAGCATGTTTGTGTTGCTCGTTGGTACGTTCGTGCTGATGGGTATAGCCCAGCCCAAAGTGATTTTCTTCCCCAGTGGCGATCCCGATTACGTATATGTGTATAATGTGATGCCCGTGGGTACCGATGCCAACGTGACGGACTCCGTAACGCGGGTGATCGAAAAGCGGGTGTTTAAGGTGCTGAAAGACGAGAAAGCCGAAAGTATGGTGAACTCGGTGATTGCCAACGTGGGCAAAAATGCAGGCGACCCAATGAACCCCGACCGCAACGCAACGCCCCAAAAGTCGAAAGTGACGGTGGCCTTTGTAAAAGGGCAAGACCGGGGTGGCCGCTCGTCGGTTGAGATCTTAGAAAAAATTCGGGCGGCTGTGCAGGGGATTCCCGGTTCCGAAATTTCGGTGGAGCGCGAAGCAATGGGACCGCCAACGGGTAAGCCCATCTCCATTGAAATTGCTGGGGAGGAATTCGCCCAACTGACGAAGCTGGAAAAAGAAATACGCCAGCGGATTCAACAGGCAGGTATCGAAGGGATTGACCAGTTGAAGTCGGATCTGATCACCAACAAGCCCGAAATCACGATCAATATCAACAAAGAGAAAGCACAGCGCGAAGGTATTTCTGCCCAACAAATTGCGTTTGCGATTCGTACAGCCCTGTTTGGCTCCGAAATCTCGAAATTCCGCGATGCTAAAGACGAGTACCCGATTATGGTGCGACTCAAGCAGAATGACCGCAGCCAGATCGAGCAGTTGTTGAGTTTGAACATCGTTTATCGCGATATGAATTTGGGAGGGCAATTGCGTCAGGTGCCGATTTCGGCAGTAGCTGACATTAACTACTCGACCACGTTCAACCAGATTAACCGCAAAAACCAGCAACGCTTGGTAACGCTGGGTTCCGACATTGTGCCGGGAGCCAATGCCAACATCATCAACGGCCAAATTCAGCAGGTGCTCAACCAGATGGAAATTCCCAATGGCTACTCGGTGAAGTTGGGCGGTGAGCAGGAAGATCAGCAGGAATCAGCCGACTTTCTGGTGATGGCCTTCGGCATCGCTATGTTGATGATCTACCTGATTTTGGCCACGCAGTTTAACTCGGTGGTGAAACCTATTATCATCTTCGTAACCATTCTTTTATCGCTCATTGGGGTGTTGCTTGGCTTTATCCTGACCGGAAAAACCTTCTCGATCCTGATGTCGGGTGTGGGTATTATTTCGCTGGCCGGTATTGTCGTGAAAAACGGTATCCTGCTCATCGAGTTTATTGATGAGTTGCGCGGCCGGGGTGTACCCTTGCGCGAGGCCATCATCGACGGTGGAGCTACCCGTTTAACGCCGGTGTTGTTGACTGCTTCGGCGGCTGTGTTGGGCCTGGTGCCCTTGGCAACCGGCCTTAGTGTCGATTTTGTCAGTCTCTTCCGCGACCTCAATCCGAACATCATCGTGGGGGGCGACAGTGCTGTATTCTGGAATATTCTGGCCTGGACAATCATCTACGGGCTAACATTCTCTACTATTCTGACCCTTGTAATTGTACCCTGTATGTACTGGGTAAACGAGCGGATTCGGATGAAGTGGTTTGGCAAGAAAGACCCCGCCCTGGAAATGATGAAACGCGAGCAGGAGGAGCCGGAATTGGTATGATGGTGAAGGGCGAATGGGCATCAGGAGACTGGTGCCCATTATTTGGGGGGGAACAAGAAGATCAAACTTTAGCAAATGACTCGTCAAGCAGTCGCGGCAAGAAATAACCTTTTATGCAATTGGGGTTTCTAATGCAAAGTTGGATGTGGTTTTTTACTTTGAAGCCGGCTCCGGGGTATAATTCATCTCCCTCAAAGAATACACCCCGCACAGAGTCAAAAGGAGTTAGATTGGCTTCTTTACGAACCTCGTGTAATGTTTCGATCACGGCACAGTCTAAATCACGCAGTAATAAATCATCCGACTGACCAACTGATTTATTGGCTGGAATGGCTAACCCGGAAATTTCCAACGTAGTTTTCAGCAATTTATACCCTTCCTTCAATAGCAGAAGATTTTGGTACTCCAATAAATCAAGGCAATGCCCTAAGTCAATAACTGCCCCTATGACAGCCGGTTTGTTTGTACGCTTCCGCCTTTCGTTTAAAGCCTGTGCGTATTCTAAAGCTCTTGACGGACTACTATCCCAAAAATAGATGCCAGACCCTAACCAGTCGTATGTATTCGTGCTTGGATTTAAAAGTTCCTTATTAGCAAGAACCTTATATACTAGATGCTCGTCGCACCCGTGAAAACCGAGTACTAATCCTGTTTTGGAAGAATACACAAATTTTTATACTCCTTCCTCAATGTGCCATTTTGAGTAATGATGCCTGCTTTTTTCAGAAAGGTGCGGGAAGCCTGCTTATTTCCTGAGAGTTCTTCTCGCTTATTTTTAATAAGGGCAAGAAACTGATCGCGTTCGGTCTGGCTCGTAGTCTATAATTTTGTTAAAAGAACATTTTTTCTGGCTAAATAGTCGCGAAAGTTTTAGGCACGAGTTTTCTCGGAGCAGAAAATTCACCCATATCGCTAAAAATGATAGCCTGAAGATTATGAAAATCAAACCTACCTGTTGCCGGGAATATACCGGGTATGCCACTGCCTGATGGTAGCAGCCAATCATCCTAATGCAGCTATTGATAGGGTGAACTTGTGCGTATGTTTGACGGTCATTAATAACCAGATCATGATTGCCCGCCAAATGATAGTACGTATAATAGCTTCATTAAACGACTTTTATGCCATTTCCATAAGCGTTTTACTAAGCCCCATGTTAACCGTTCAGCACTGGAGGAACGGACGGGTTTTAGGATTAAGTAGGAATTGAACGGCCCTATTAATTATGTTAACGATCAACAACACTATACGATTTTTGTGCTGGTTAACCGGAACCAATATGAGTACCGAATTTTATTTCGCAGTTTTTTATGTGCTGGTAATTGGTCTTTATGCAGCCGATGGTCGAGAAATAGGAGACTATCGGACACTCTTTGCCAAGTTGAAATCAGACGGAACATTTTTCCACTATCAACGGATTGTATTAGCAGGGTTAGTAGGCATGATCGTTTTGTGCTTTCTGCTGTATTATCTCGACCATGAACCTCATAAGTAAACGAAGCCTCATTAATAACAAATAAAGCCCTATTATATCCAGCCAAAACTCGCAAAACTCATGAATCGTATTCTCTTTTTTATTCTCGCTGGTCTCGTACTTCTCCTGATGGATTGGTATGTGTATCAGGCTATTAGAACCGTCAGTAGGCACCTCTCAGGCGAGACACAGCGCGTGATTGCCCTGGTTTATTGGGGATTCACGGCCCTGTCGGTGGGAATGTTTTTGTTTATGCAATTGTCGCCACCTGATTTGCTGGGTCGCCACACCCGCACATTTTTGTATGCCGGGATTTTTATTCCTTATCTCTCGAAAGTATTCGCCATCCTGGTTATCCTGGTTGATGACATCGGCCGGTTCTTCCGGTGGGTGGCCTCGCTGTTCTACCGCCCCGACGTGCGCGAAGCCGCCGACGATGCAAGGCGTCACAACATGCCCCGAACAGACGTGATTACCCGCTCCGACTTCCTGATGAAAACGGCTTTAGTGGCTGGAGCCATTCCGTTAGTCGGGTTGTCGTGGGGTATTCTGTCAGGGGCGCATGATTATCGCGTTCGTCGGGTGAAACTCGCCCTGAAGAATTTGCCATCGGGTTTCGAAGGCATGCGAATTGCGCAGCTGTCGGACATTCACTCGGGCTCGTTTTTCAACAAAACAGCGGTGAAAGGGGGTGTTGACATGCTCCTCAAGGAGAAGCCCGACATGATTTTTTTCACGGGTGATCTGGTGAACAACACGGCCGACGAAGTGCAGGATTACATCGACATTTTCCGGCACGTAAAAGCTCCGCTTGGTGTGTTCTCGACACTTGGTAATCACGACTACGGCGACTATGTACAATGGCCAAGTCAGCAGGCGAAGCGCCAAAATCTAGACAATCTAAAAGAAGCACACCGGCTTTTGGGGTGGAATCTAATGCTGGACGAAAACCGGATTTTTACGCAGAATGGCGACAAAATTGCGCTGATCGGCATCGAAAACTGGGGAGCTGGTCAGCGGTGGCCCAAATACGGCAACCTGGCCAAGGCCTACAAAGGAACCGAAGAATACCCGGTCAAACTGCTGCTCTCGCACGACCCCAGCCATTGGGAGGCTCAGGTACGTCCGAACTTCCCCGATATTGATGCGATGTTTGCGGGCCACACCCACGGAATGCAGTTTGGTGTGGAAATTGGCGGCTTCAAATGGAGTCCGTCGCAATACGTGTATAAGCAGTGGGCAGGGCTGTACCAGCAGGATGGTCAGCAACTGTATGTCAATCGGGGTTATGGCTATCTAGGGTATCCAGGCCGGGTCGGAATTTTACCCGAGATCACTATTTTTGAGTTGACAAGAGCAGTTTAAGTTAAAACTAACTGCGTTAATACTGCGTTAACATTCGGAAACAAACCAAACCAGTAGTACACATGAAAATTATATTTATTTCACTGATTTCGCTTTTACTGTCGATTTTGGCTCCGACAAAACCCGAACAGCCTGAGGTGGCAACCATTCCTGTTTGCCACGGTAACGACATGTCGGAAATGGCTGCCGACCCGGCCTTTGCCATGCTCCACGCAAACCCGCTCCCATTTACGTATAAAGGTGCCGGTGAGATGGTTAAGTTTTCGACTCCTGATGGACAATCGGCCAACGGATTTTTTCTGAAAGCCAAAAAGCCTTCAGACAAGTGGTTGCTGGTTTATCAGGAATGGTGGGGGTTGAATGACAACATCAAACAACAGGCAGAAGCGTTTTACAATGATCTGGATAACGTGAACGTACTGGCCGTGGATATGTACGACGGTAAAGTAGCCACACAGCGGGAAGATGCCATGAAATACATGCAGGCTGCCAACAGCGACCGGCTTGGTGCGATCATGAAAGGGGCGATTGCCTATGCTGGCCCAAAAGCACAATTTGGGTCGGTGGGCTGGTGTTTTGGGGGTATGCTGTCGTTGCAGTCGGCCATACTGGAGGGTAAGCAGGCTAAAGGCTGCGTGATGTACTACGGCAGACCGGAGCAGGATGTCGCAAAACTTAAAGGGCTCGAAACCGACGTGCTGGGCATTTTTGGTAGCCGCGACAAAGGGATTACCCCTGAGTCGGTAGCCAAGTTTGAAGAAAACATGAAAGCCGCTGGTGAAAAGGTCGAAATCAAAATGTACGAAGCTGACCACGGCTTTGCCAATCCCAGCAACCCAATTTATGACAAAGCGTCTGCCGAAGATGCTTACAAGCGTGCACTGAGCTATTTGAAGAGTCGGCTGAACGCTTAGATCATTCAGTGCCGAGGGCAAAAATGGTCAATGTTCATAAAGGCTGGTGTTTAATCCGTTGGAGAATTCCAACAAAAAACCGACTTTAGAGCCGGTTTTTTGCGTTTATATAAGTTGTGTTGCTAATAGACCCATCCAACTGGCAAACGGTTGGAATGCAACGCTCATTTATCCAAAATAATGCGCCCACTTCTCGCCCTCTACCTGTTTCTGCTAGTCATTCCCGCTCTGGCCCAACCCGCCGACTCGCTCAACCAAGCCAACAAAACCCCCACCGACCGGGCCGATTTGATTCGTCAGCTTGTAGCCCTGCCTTGTGGCATTCAGCCCACTGACACGAAAGCTACCGTGTTGCAGAAAATTAAAGCCTACGTAGCAACCTACAAGCCCAACCCCGCTTTTACGGAGGATCGGTTTTCTCTGGCGGCTGTGCAACAGGCGTTGACCGGAGCGTTGCGGGGGGGCTACGGAATTGGGGCGGTACTGGTCGACGGGCAGGGCCGAATTTTGCACGGTGCCTACAACGCCCAACTCCAGACCGGCCGCTCTGACCTGCACGCCGAAATGAACCTTTTGACGGAGTTCGAGAGCCTGCCACAATTTCGGAAGTACCGCGCCAAAGGTAATTTTACAGGGGGAGGCAACACGATTTATACCGAACAACTCAAACTCTACACCTCCGCCGAACCCTGCCCCATGTGTTTTGTGCGGGTAGCCATTGCGGGAGTAGATACGCGCTACGTGACCACTGGCCCCGACGATGGCATGAACGCCCGCGCCCAATGTCTGCCGCCGTTCTGGTATCAACTCAGCCAGAAACACAAAGTCCAGGCAGCCACCAACGCACCGGTTTTGCAGCAATTGGCTCACTGTCTGTTCTACTCGTTTTTGTTGTAAGGATCAGAAACCAGCCGCCTGCCCGTCTTTGCGCGATTCGGTGGCTCCGTGGTAGACCTTTTGTTTGGCATCGAACATAATAGCCTGATAGCCACCATAGTTTCCCAGGTCGTAGCCCACATTATGGCCTTTCAGCATCAAGGCCCGGATGGTTTCATAGGGATAACCCGACTCCAGGGTGATGGTGCCAACGCCACTGCTCCGTTCGCCGGTGGGTTCCGACGAACCAGCGTGGTCGATGCGGGGCGCATCGCCAGCCTCCTGCGGGTTCATGCCAAAGTCGATCATGTTCATCACGATCTGCACATGACCAAGTGGCTGAAAACCGCCCCCCATCACGCCGAAACTCATAAACGGCTGTCCGTCTTTGGTTATGAAGGCCGGAATAATGGTGTGAAAGGGCCTTTTGTGGGGCGCGTAGGTATTGTTTTGTCCGTCGGTGAGGCTATACAACTCGCCCCTGTCTTGGAGGGTGAACCCCAGACCGTCGGGCACCATACCCGAGCCAAACCCCCGGTAATTGCTCTGGATCAGCGACACCATGTTACCCTCGGCATCGGCCACGGTCAGGTAAATGGTGTCGCCATCTTTCAGGGCCGGGTTGCCCGCTTCAACGCCCACTGCCGCTTTTTCGGTATTGATGAGGGCGCGACGCTGGGCCGCATAGGGCTTGGAAATCAGCGTTTGCACCGGAATTTTGGCGAAAGCCGGGTCGGCATAATACTTGGCCCGATCTTCAAACACCAGCTTTTTAGCTTCCACAAATCGATGGATATGCTCCGGGCTTCCCCAGGGAATTTTCGAGAAATCGTAGCCTTCCAGGATGTTCAGCATTTGGAGAGCGGCAATACCCTGCCCGTTGGGCGGTAGTTCCCACACATCGTAGCCCCGGTAGTTGGTCGACACGGGCTCGATCCAGTCGGAGGTGTGTTCGGCTAAATCACGATAGCTGAGAAAGCCGCCCACCTTTTTCATAAAACCGTCGATGGTGCGGGCAATGTCGCCTTTGTAGAACGCATCGCGGCCCCCTTTGGCAATCTTTTCGAGGGTGTTGGCTAAGGCCGGATTCTGGAACACCTCTCCCCGTTTGGGGGCGGCTCCGGTGGGGGCATACACGTCCATTACGTTTGGGTATTTACCCATTCGGGCAATCATGCTGCTCCAATAAAAAGCGGCTTCGTCGTGAACGGGGTAGCCTTCGCGGGCGTAGCGAATGGCGTGCGAGAGAATATCGGGCATGGGTGTTTTGCCAAACCGCTTGTGCAACTCGAACCAGCCATCCACACAACCCGGCACCGATACAGGTAACGGTCCATCGGCAGGAATGTGTGTGAGTCCCCGTTTCTGAAACTCGGCCAACGTCAGGCCATACGGCGACCGGCCCGACGCATTGAGACCGTAGAGTTTTTTGGTTTTGGCATCCCAGACAATCGCGAACAAATCGCCCCCGATGCCGTTCATATCTGGCTCCACCACCCCTTCCATGGCGTTGGCGGCAATAGCCGCGTCGATAGCATTACCGCCTTTGCGCAACACGTCGATGGCGGCCTGGGTCGAGAGGGGGTGCGAGGTGCATGCCATGCCGTTACGGGCCATCACCACGGTGCGCGTAGCAAATGCTTTGCCCGTAAGCCGGTCTTGTGCTATAGTGTTGCTACAGGCAATGCCTGTTACGAGGCTGGTCAGAAGCAATAGTCGTAGGTGTATATTCATTACGAGAGGTTTATTGGTAATAAAGCGAAAAAGAGTCATTTTTACCAGTGCATTAGTAAGGCATGAATAAACGTTATTATATCAAACGACGTAGGCCATGAAAAACATAGGGTTAGTTCTGTTTGCTTTGGTCCTGCTGGGCCTGACCGAAGTTCCCGTTAGTGCAACTGTCAGGACGACTACCACCGAAACAACTATTAAGACCAAAGAAGAAACCATTTTCAAGCGTAAGCGCAAAGGCTATCACAAGAAGAAAGGGTTTATGTGGGGATATTTCAGGAAGAACGATTGCGGTTGTCCAAAGCATTGATCTGATTCTGTTGATTTCCAGTGAGTTGACTGCTAAATAATAACGCCCTTCTGAGCCTGTAAACCGAACTTCTGCAACGTCACCTTCGTTCTTAGAGTAACCTATACAACAACACCTTATTTCTTCGTTTTGTAGTTGGTTTTAATCCATAACCAATTGATCGTTACCATGAAAATCAAAGCCATAATTGCCAGCCTGATTGTAGCCGGAACGATGGTCGCCTGTGCACCAGCCGTTACCGTCCGTTACGATTATGATTCCAAAGTGAACGTCCGCCAGTTTGCTACCTATCGCATAGAGGCCGACCGCCAGCGCAATGCTGACCCTATTGTGGGGAGCAACCTTAACCAACGCCGGATTGCCGATGCTCTCGACCAGTCGTTGAAGGGCAGGGGCTACAAACCCGTTGAAAGCGGAGAAGCCGATCTGATTGTGCGGTTCTTTACCGATTCGCGCGACAAGCAGCAGATTCAGTCAAACAACACCATGGGTCCATATGGTTTTGGCTGGGGAGGAGGCTTCGGAATGGGTAACCAGGTGTATTCACGTCAGTACGAAGAAAATCGTGTGGTAGTGAACGTGTATGATGCCCGCACCAACGATATTATCTGGCAGGGCTGGGCTACGGGCCAGTTGAACACCCGCAAGAAAGAGCGCGAACGCGATGCCGCTTTCCGCGAAACGGTGGTGAGCATCATGAAAAACTTCCCCGAGAGTGCCGGCCAGGACTACGGGGCCGCACGCTAGGAATTAATGAAGTAGGGGCTTAGGTCGCTATTGCGGCAAGTTGGAAGGCTAATTGCAGTAATCCCCGGTTCAGGCGAGCCGGGGATTTTTTGGCTGGCCGTTTCGCTAATTTGCAACGTCTATCCATTCGTTATGCCGTCGGCAGGTCGAGGTGTTGTTTGGTCATTATTGACCGCCATCGTGATCCTACTTTTAGGGTTAATGGGCTTGCTATATGTGGCCTACAACCGCGATAAGCAGTACCAGACCGAGATTCAGAACCTCCGCCATAAGATTGCCAAAAGAGATGCGCAAATCGAAGAACTGCAAAATCAGATTCGCCCGCAACTTCCTCAATCAGATACCAGCTGGACTACAAGCCCCGATCCCAACAGGCAGTAGCTGGTATTATTTTTGATGTGCGATCGTTCATGTATTCGCGACCGTCGAATCGGTATCCTCAAAAATCAAGCCACTGCAATCTTCTTCATTTGTTGTAATTTCGCCGTCCTCCTAAATCACGAAAATACGCCTTATGATGACATGCAGGGTTTGTGGCAATGCCGGCAAGAACCAGCCTTACACCTTTCGGGAGATGATGCTGGGTACACGGCAGGAGTTTGCCTATTTTCAATGTTCTGTATGCGAATGTTTGCAGATTGAAACCATTCCGGCTAACCTCACCGAGTATTATCCCGAAGGCTACAATGGTTTCGACAAGCCACGAAGTAGACTTTTCGAAGGAGTCAAAGGGGCCTTTCGAAAAGCCAGATATGAGGCATCGCTTTTCCCGAATGAGGGACTTAACCGATTTCTGAAACCCGTATTGTCGGCTAGTCAATATCAGCTGCTGGGCCAATTAAATCTTACCAAAACATCGCGGATTTTAGATGTCGGCTGTGGCACGGGAGCCTACCTATATCCACTTTACGAACTGGGTATGACCAATGTACACGGAACCGATCCGTTTGCCGGGCCAATGGACTATCCAAACGGCTATTCAGTTGAAAAGAAGGTTATACAGGAAATGGACGGCCATTGGGATATTATTCTGTTTAACCACTCGTTCGAACATGTTCCCAATCCCCACGAAACGTTGCAGGCAGTAACCCATTTGCTGGCGCCGGGGGGCGTTTGTATGATTCGGATTCCAACAGTGAGTTCTTTTGCCTGGCAGTATTACCGCGAAAACTGGTTTCAGCTGGATGCTCCCCGCCACCTTTTTCTGCACTCGATAAAAAGCATGACGCTCCTTGGCGAACAGGCCGGACTACCGCTTTCCGACCTTATCTACGACTCTGACCGGGCGCAGTTTATCATCAGCGAGAAATATAAAAAGGACATTGCCATGTACGAACCGCTCCCCGAGCCGCAGTCATTTCTGGGCCGTAAATGGCGTCGATGGGCCTACCAGCGCCACGCTCAAGACCTGAACCGGGATAAACAGGGCGATCAGGCCGCTTTTTTCTTTAGAAAGTGAGGGTTCACGCAAAGGCGCGAAGAGGCTAAACTTAAAGTGATCTGCTTGACACACGTTACGTAACGTGTTACATTTGGCAAATGATAAAAAGCATAACTAACAAGCCTTTGCGTCTGTTTTACCAAAAAGACGACGGTTCAAAACTTCCGGCACCGCAATTAGGTAAGATAGGTTTGATAATGGGTTTGCTTGATGCTGCTACGAAGCCAGAGGATATGGATTTTCCGGGTTCCGGCCTACACAAATTATCAGGAGAACTAAAGGATTTTTGGTCAGTCAAGGTCAATGGTAATTACCGGATCATCTTCAGGTTTGAGAATGAAGGAGTTACTAACGTTGATTACCTGGATTATCATTAAAATAGAAAACGAAGATGGAGGATAGCCGTGTGAAAAGTCCGATGAGAAATCCGCCCCACCCTGGTCAGGTGTTGAAGGGCTTGTATTTGGAGCCACTTGACTTGTCGATAACTGATGCTGCTAAAGGCTTGGGGGTGACTCGTAAAACACTATCCCAACTGATCAACGGGCATCACGGAATTACACCCGAAATGGCCCTGCGCCTGTCAGAAGCGTTTAATACGACCCCACAACTGTGGCTAAATATGCAGCAGAATTTCGATTTACGTCAAGCCGAGCAGAAGGAGAGG
>Ga0105046_10010130_pt1 | contig 14687 bp, 12 predicted proteins | sample MAT03_FD_78385 | JGI IMG/M metagenome (GOLD analysis project Ga0105046, IMG submission 78385) | Freshwater microbial communities from Lake Fryxell liftoff mats and glacier meltwater in Antarctica - MAT-03 (megahit assembly) | ecosystem: Environmental > Aquatic > Freshwater > Ice > Liftoff... | reverse complement strand
GGCACCATGCTGGCGATCTGCACCGCGGCCGCGGCCATCAGGCAGATCACGAGGGTGAAGATCAGCACCTTGCGCCGCCAGAGCAAATCCACCAGCCGAAACGGCGAGATCGCGTCGGGTCCGCCGGGGTCGTTCAGGATATCGACCTGGAGACCCTCGTTCGGGCGGGTCAGCGACATGCGGCGGTCTGCCCGGACGGCGGCGTTGTTTTGTGAAGACGCGGGACGGAGGCGTCACGCATGGTCCGGTGCAATTCCCACGGCGCTGAAAGGTCGGATGACAAGCCCTGTAGATAGCAACAATCCATGTCGAGGTCCAACATCCTCGCGCACCGCGGCACCGCCGGAAAATCCCGGGGCTGGGGGCGCGACTGCTCAAAAATAGCGGCGAGACTTCGAAGCGAACCTAAAAATACACGGTGCTTCGATGCATGATAATATCCTTCGGTGCCAAGGATCGCAAGCAGCCCGCCGCCGGAGGAGCATGCACCGATCGCGGGAGGCAGGGTGGGCGTGTCGGCAAACTTGTCTGGCGGGATCGGGGCGGGGCTGTTTCTGCTGCTGGGGCTGTGCGCCGCCCAGCCGGCTCGGGCCCAGCTGATCGACCGCTACTTTCCGCCCGGTCTGCCGGGTTTTGGCGCGGCATCGGGGGTGACCGTGCAATCCCGTGCCCGCCAGGAATGGGAACCGCTGGGGGTCCGCATCGGCGGCGTGGTGGTGCGCCCGTCTTTGTCCACGGGCATCGGCATGACCAGCAACGCGCTTGGCCAGCCGCGCGGCCGGCCGAGCGCGCTGGTGCAAACCTCCGCCAGCCTGCTGGCCGGCACCGACTGGGGGCGGCACGCGATCGGCGGCTTCGTCAGCTTCGACGACCAGCGCGTGCTGGCCGCCACCGGCCAGTCGGCCACCGCCTGGACCGCGGCCCTGGGCGGCACCGCCGAGATCGGGCGCGACCAGCTGGTACTCGGCGCCGCCCATCTCGACCTGTTCCAGACCGCGCGCGCGCTGGACGGGCTGGCGATCGACCGGCCTGGCCGGTTTCAGGTGAACAACGCGCGCGCCAGCTACACTTGGCGCAGTGGCCGGCTGTCGCTGGCACCGGGCCTGGCGGTGAGCGACACGCGCTATGACGACGTGTTCGTCGGCGGCCGGCGGGTGGTGCAACGCTACCGCGACCGCATCGCCGTGGAAGGCAACGTGACCACGCGCTGGGAACTGGCGCCGCAGCGCGACCTGGTGCTGGACCTGCGCACCGTCACCTTCAACCATGCCCGTCGCGAACCTGGCCGGGGGAGCCGCGATGCCACCACGATCGCGCTGCTGGGTGGCATCGACTATGCCGCCGATGCGGTGTGGCGGGTGCGGGCGCTGGCCGGGATCCAGCATCGTGACTTCGTCGACGCCACGCTCAAGCCCGTCAGCGGGCCGATCGCTGAGGGCTCGGCGATCTGGACGCCATCGGGCCGCACCACCGTCACCGCCACCCTGTCGCGCCGGATCGAGGATGCCGCCGAGCTGACCGCGGTGAGCTATACCTTCACCGGGGCACGCTTGGCGGTGGATCATGAGCTGTACCGCAACGTGCTGCTGGCGGCCTATGCCGATCTCCAGCAGGCCGCGTATCAACAGCGCGGCGGACGCGACCGGCTGGCAGGCTTCGGGCTGGGGGCGACCTGGCTGATCAACCGCCGCCTGCGCGCTGCCGCGAGCTGGGACTTCTCCACCCGCCGGCGCGCCGACGGGGCGGTGGTGGACGAAGCGGTGGCACTGCTGCGGTTGCGTTTTAGCATGTAGAGTTATCGTCGAAACGAGCGAGGCACGATGTTCGGGAATCGCATGGCGTTGAAATGGAGCTTGGTCGCGCTGCTGTTGCTGGCCGGGTGCAGCCGGATCAAGGACCTGCCGCCGCTGCCCGAAGGCGGCGATGCGGCCTACCGGCTGGGCGTGGGCGACCAGGTGCGGCTGCTGACCTTCGGCGAGGAATCGCTGTCGGAAATTTTTCGCGTGAATGACGCCGGCGCCATCGCGCTGCCGCTGCTCGGCCCGGTGCCGGCACGCGGGCGCACCACAGATGAACTCAGCCGTGGTATCGTGGCCGAACTGACGCGGCGCAACCTGATCCGCGATGCCTCGGTGGCGGTGGAGGTGGTGGAATACCGGCCGGTGTTCATCCTCGGGGAGGTGAACCGGCCCGGGCAATATCCCTATCAGCCTGGCATGACGGTGCTGAGCGTGGCCGCCATCGCCGGTGGTTTCACCTATCGCGCGGTGCAGGACCAGGCGGCCGTGGTGCGATCAATTGAGGGCAAGCCGGTGGAAGGGCGGGCTATTCCGCTGACATTGCTGCGGCCAGGGGATGTTGTGACGGTTTATGAGCGAGTTTTCTAAAGCAGCGTAAAGCAAGGTGAGGGCTCTGCCCTCAAACCCGCTGGGGCATCGCCCCAGGCCCCGGAAATTACGATAGCGAAACAAATATGGCTTGGCTGCGCCTTTGGTCAGGTGGGTTGAATTTTTCGAACTGGGGGCGCGAAGCGGCGGTGGGTCTCGCCGAGGCGGCCGGGGGAATAGGTTAGCCAGGCGCGGCGTTGGCGCGCGGGGATGCGGGGGATGGCAGGGGCCCTGGGGCGCAGCGGGCGGGGGCGGCGCGGGCGCGCCGGCAGGCGCAGGATCGGCGGTGGGGGGTCATAGCTGAGCATGCGCAGGAGCGGGCGCAGGATGCGGCCGGCCTGCGGGGACGCGGCGAGAAGTTCGACGATCTCCGGGCGGGCCAGCAGGGCCTCGACCTGGCCGGTGAACTGGGCGGTGGGCTGGATCATGCGGAGCAGCCAGCCACGACTGGTGGGCAGGCGCACGCGGGCGCGATCCTGGGAGGGTTCGGTGATGATTTTTGTCGGGCGCGGGCGGCCTGGGCGGGGCGTGAGACGACCGGCCTGCCAGCGGGCAAGCAGGCGGTCCAGCCGCGGGGCGGCGCGGTGGAGGTAGCCTCCGAGGAAATTCAACAAGGGGTGGATGACGGAGGTGCGCGCGGCGTGCAAACGGATCATCGCCCAAAGGGCGTGCACGGTCAGTCCGAGCAACGTGCCAGCCGTGGGGGGTGAGGGGGTGCCTGCATCTGTCATGTCAGTTATATATATTAGTCCGCCTCGTAATGCAAGCTTTTTTACCTGGTTAGAAGAAAAATTTCTCCAACAGAGTGCTGTGGGCAAGCCCCAGCGAAGGATGGGGCCTGGGGCGAAGCCCCAGCGGGCCTGGGGCGAAGCCCCAGCGGGGTAGAGGGGCAGAGCCCTCGCCTTGCTGCTAGCCTTGGATGGTCGGCCGCGGCCCGGTTGCCGGTTCCTGACCGCGTACGATCAGGCTTTTACAGGCCGAACGAATAGCTCAGCGACAGCCCCGCGAACACCTGGTTGGGGTTACCGCGGCCGCCGCGCACCAGCGGCGAGCCGGCGGCACCACCTTGGAGCCGGTTGAACTCGACGATCCCCGACACACTGAGGCTATTGGTCAGCGCATAGCGGGCGAAGGCAGCCACGCCGGCCGAGGTGAGCCCACCGTCGGGGCGATAGGGCGCGTAGCCGGTGCGCGCCGCTTGCTGCTGGTCGACGCCGAAATAGCGGCGCGTGAAGCTGTCGTTGCCCAGGTTCAACCGCGGGCCGACGGACAGCACCAGGCGGTCGGTCGGACGCAGCACCAAATCGGCGCGCACTTCGCCCACCAAGCCGGCATGGCCGCCCACGCCATGGCGCAGTTCGGCGCCCAGGCGCACCAGCCCGACGCGATACTCGACGAATGCGCCGATCTCGGGCGTCCAGCCGATATTGCCCATGCCGCGCAGGACCGCGTTGGTCTTCTGGTCGCGCGGGAAGCGCAGCCGCAGAACCGGCCCGGCGCGCCAGCCATCGGTGTTGATCAGGTTCGCCCCCAGCGACGGCAGCCCGCCTGCGGTCGACAGGAAGACCGTGTCGCGCCACCGCACGTCGAGCAGCGGAAGCGGCATCCCCACCAGGCTGCGCGAACCAGTGTAGTCCGGCCGCACCGCAAACCCGGCGCCGAGCGATACGCGGAAGTTGCCCTGGCGAACTGCGCCAGGCTCGGTGGTGGTGTCGGGTGCTGCAACCGAGGGCGCCTGCGCGCGCACCGCCATCGGAGCCAATGCCGCTGCCATCGCAATCCCTGCCAAGCCGAGCCGTCGTGTGCGTCTGATCATCGCTACCTCCGAGGAAGCGCGGATTTGGGGGCTCGCCGGATTTCCGCAATGCTTGGCTGGCCGATTTCGTGCAGCGCTTGGGCATCGCCCGGCTCCGCGGTGGCCTGGCACCGGGGTTGCACCGATCATCCTCGTGCTTGACCGGTAGGGCAAGGCTAGGAACCGTCGTTGTCGCAGAAGGGCGAAGGTCAGGAAAACTGGGCTCTGCCCAGACCCGCTTTTCTTCGCGCCTACACGGCGGCGCCCTGGCCTTACTGTCAGCCTTCGATGCTCCGCCGCGCCGCCGTGGCCAGCACGTCGGCGCGTTCATTCATCGGATCGCCGGAGTGTCCGCGGACCCATTTCCATTCGATGGCATGTGGCTTCGCGGCGTCGAGGATTCGGCGCCAGAGGTCCATGTTGGCGACGGGGTCGCCGGCGGCGTTGCGCCAGTTGCGGCGGACCCATCCGGTGTGCCAGCGGGTGATGCCGTTGCGCAGGTATTCGCTGTCGGTATGGAGCACCACGCGGCAGGGTCGTTTGAGGGTTTCCAGGGCTGCGGCGGCGGCGGTGAGTTCCATGCGGTTATTGGTGGTGGCGGGGTCGGCGCCGGCGAGTTCGCGTTCGGCGGTGCCGAAGCGCAGGATTGCCGCCCAGCCGCCGGGGCCGGGATTGGGCCGGCAGCCGCCATCGGTCCAGATTTCGACCGACGTTTCAGAGTCCGATGGCATATTCGGTGCGCGCGGTGAGGAAGAAGCGCAGGCGGCGGATGTATTCCATTGGGTCCTTGCGGGTGACCATGGCGCCGGGGGGCGTGTTGATCCAGTCGAACAGGCGGGTGAGGGCGAAGCGGATGGCGGCGCCGCGGCAGAGCACCGGGAGGGCTGCGCGTTCGGCGGGCGATAGCGGGCGGATGGCGGTGTAGGCGCCGAGCAGGGCGCGCGCCTTGGTGACGTTGAACTGGTAGTCGGCTTCGAAGCACCAGGCGTTGAGGCAGACGGCGACGTCGTAGGCGAGCAGGTCGGTGGCGGCGAAGTAGAAGTCGATGAGGCCGGAGAGCTTGCCGTCGAGGAAGAACACGTTGTCGGGGAACATGTCGGCGTGGATGTGGCCGACTGGCAGGCTGGTGGGCCAGGCGGCCAGGGTGCTGCCAAGGGCGGCTTGCATCTCGTCACAGAGCAAGCTGGCCGAGGCTTCCCCGCCGGTTGCTGGCAGGGAATCGCGGGCGCGTTCCAGCAGCGGCGCCCAGCCGGCGGGGCCGAGGGCGTTGGGGCGGGTGGCGGTGTAGCCTTCGCCGGCCAGGTGCAGGCGGGCCAGTGCTTCGCCCAGCGGCGCGCAGTGTTCCTGGCGCACGCGGCGCGGCCAGACGCCGGGCAGGAAGGTGGTGATGGCGGCGTGTTTGCCAGCGAGGCGGCGCAGGGCGGTGCCGTCGCGGCCGCGCACCGGCAGCGGGCAGGTGATGCCGCGTGCGGCGAGGTGGTCCATCAGGCCGAGGAACCAGGGCAGTTCAGCCGGGTCGACGCGCTTTTCGTAGAGGGTGAGGATGAAATCGCCCTGGGTGGTGCGCAGCGAGAAATTGCTGTTCTCGACGCCTTCGGCGATGCCGCGGAAGGCGACGGCCTGGCCGATATCGTATTCGGTGAGGAAGGCGACCAGGGCCTCGTCGGTGACTTCGGTATAGACGGCCATTGGGGGGTGCGGCGGCTACTTCGCCAAGCCGGCGGGCAGCTTGAAGACCACGTCTTCCTGGGTGACCACGCGTTCCTCGATGGCCAGGGCGTAGCGTTCGCGCAGGCGGGCGAGCAGGCCGTCGACCAGCACTTCGGGTGCCGAGGCGCCGGCGGTGATGCCGATGGTGGCCACGCCGTCGAGCATGGCCCAGTCGAGGGCGGCGGCGGTGGGCAGCAGGACGGCGCGGGTGGCGCCGGCGCGCTCGGCGACTTCGCGCAGGCGTTGGGAGTTGGAGGAATTGGCGCTGCCGATGACCACGACGAGGTCGGCATCGGCCGCGATGGCCTTCACTGCGGCCTGGCGGTTGGTGGTGGCGTAGCAGATGTCTTCGCGCTTGGGCCCCTGCATGGTCGGGAAGCGGTCGCGCAGGGTTTGGACGATTTCAGCGGTATCGTCGACCGAGAGCGTGGTTTGGGTGACGAAGGCGAGGAGGGCCGGGTTTTCGGGCTGGATGGCGTTGGCCTCGTCCACGCTTTGGATGAGCGTCATGGCGCCGGGCGGGACCTGGCCCATGGTGCCGATCACCTCGGGGTGGCCGGCGTGGCCGATCATGAGGATATGGCGGCGCGCGGGGCCGCCGTCGCCGAAGTGGCGCTCGACCTCGCGGTGGACCTTGGAAACCAGGGGGCAGGTGGCATCGAGATAGGTGAGGTTGCGGCGTTCGGCCTCGGCGGGGACGGATTTCGGCACACCGTGGGCGGAGAACACGACGGGCGCGTCGTGCGGCACTTCGTCGAGTTCTTCGACGAAGACGGCGCCCTGGGCTTCCAGCGCCTCGACCACGGTGCGGTTGTGGACGATTTCGTGGCGGACGTAGACAGGGCGGCCGTGCCGGCGCAGGGCTTCCTCGACGACGCGGATGGCGCGGTCGACGCCGGCGCAGAAGCCGCGCGGGCCGGCGAGCAGCACCCGCAGCGGGCGCAGGGCGGTGTTGGCGGGGCCGAGGTTGGCGGGAGCGGTGGATTCTTGCATGTTGTCCATCGAGCGGGTCGGCCGCAGTATGCCCGCCCCGCTGGCGGCAAACAATCGCCCACCCGCGCATGCCGCTCCGGAGGTGCCGATGTCCCGCCTTGCCGCCCGTCTTACCCATCGTGGCGCCGTGTTGGCTGTGCTGCTGCTGGCGGCGCCGCTGCTGTCGGGGTGCGATACCAGCGAGTCGAAGTTTGCGCCGAGTTGCCCGCGGCTTGCCTTGCTGGCCGAGGGCGCGGACCTGACGCGGTTTGCGGGGGGAGGCGGCGGGGCGGGGGCGGGGGCCGGGACGGGACGCGACGTGACGGACCGGGTGCTGGAGGCACGCATTGCCGGGGTGGAGGCCTCGTGCCGCAGCGGGCGAAACGGCGATGTCGTCGCGAAGTTGAAGGTGCAGGCCGATGTTGCCCGTGGCCCGGCGGCGCGTGGGCGTTCAGCACAGGTGCCGTATTTCGTGGCGGTGATGGATGGCGATGCGGTTCTGGATCGGCGCGAATTCGTGATGGAGGCGAATTTCGGGCCGAATGTCGATTCCGTGCGCGTATCGGCCAGCGAGCTGGAGCTGCGCTTTCCCCAGGCAGGCGACCGTGGGGCGTCGCAGTACCGCATCATCGTGAGCCTGCAGTTGACCGAGGAGGAACTGGCGTATAACCGCCGAGCCGCCACGCGATGAGACTCTGCGGCGGTTTGCGTCGGTGAGCCGAAGATATTTGTATTTTTGAGATACGGAGCAAAATTTCGAACAATTTCGCATTTTATTAAGAAATATCGGCAAAAAAGGGAACCGAACCACAATCGGGACCTATCGAAGTGTCGATTACATTTACCAACACGATCTACGAAAATGGACGGTGGGGCGTGATCTACATGTTCCACCAGCTTGGAACGGTGGATTACGTCAGCCCGGACCGCATCGTGGTGAACGGGACCGTCAACGCAATCGGCGACAGCGTTACGGTTCTGTACAGCGACGCTTCTTTCCAGTTCACCGTTACCGCCTATGATTCCGCCGGGGCCATGGTGTTGCAGTTCGGCAGCAACCTGTATGTGATCAGCAACACCACGTTAACGGTCGGGCAGGTGCTGACATTGACCACCGATGGGCCCGGCGACTATGCGCCACCGCCCTGTTTCGTGGAGGGCACGCACATCATGACCCGGCGTGGCGAGGTGCCGGTGGAGGTGCTGAAGCCGGGCGACGACGTGGTGGCGGTGCTCGCCGGGCGGCTGCTGCCGGTAATCTGGGTGGGGCGGCGCACGGTTGACTGCACGCGCGAAGACCGGCCGGCCGAGATGTGGCCGTTCCGTGTGCGCGCCCACGCTTTCGGCCCCGGCCGGCCGCATCGCGACCTGTTCCTGTCGCCCGACCACGCGGTGCATGTGGACGGCATGCTGGTGCCGGTGCGCTATTTGGAGAACGGCACCACGATCGCGCGCGAGCGGCGCGACAGCGTGACCTATTTCCATGTGGAACTGGCGCGCCACGACATCCTGTTGAGCGAGGGGCTGGGCAGCGAGAGCTACCTCGACACCGGCAACCGCGACGATTTCGTGCGGCAGCGGCGCGCACCCGGCGAGTCGATGACCGAGGCAGAGGCGGCCGCGCGGCAGATCTGGGCCGAGCAGGGCTGCATGCCGCTGGTGACCGACGGGGCCCGGCTGGGTACGGCGCGCTCCAAGCTGGCCGCGCGGGCCGCCGCGTTGGGCCATGCCGCCAGCGACGATCCGGGCCTGGCGCTGGTTGTGGGCGGCAGCGCGCATCGTGGCACGTTCGACGGCGAGGCGTGGCATTTTGCGCTGGACGCAGCACACGACGATGCGCGGCTGGTGTCGAGCGGGTTCGTGCCGGCGGTTCTGGCCCAAGGCGGCGGCGCGCGCGATCAACGCTGCCTGGGGGTGCCGGTGACGCGGCTGATGGCGGATGGGCGGATTGTGCCGTTGCACCACCCTGCCCTGGCGCGGGGCTGGCACCTGCCGGAGCACGACCTGCGCTGGACGGCCGGCGAGGCGGCGTTGCCGCGGCTGCGGCGGCTATCGGTCGTGCTGGCGCCGATCGGGCGGACACAGGCGCATCCGCGGCTCGCTACTTCAGTGCCGCATCCGCGGATGGCGAGCGCGCCGCCGCGGAAGCTTGTGGGCAGCCCGGCACCGGTGCAACCGATGCTTGAAAGCGCACGCGTGTTCCGCCATACAGGGGTTGTTCGGGTCACACCGGGCGGAAGAGAGCGACCATGGGGGGCAGCAATGCCGTTCGTGCCGCCGCCGAAGGCGCAACCGGCCCCCGGAAACGCTCAGGTATCCAGGACCGCCCAGGCATACGAGCCTCTGGAAAGCCGGCCAGTTGAGCAGGCCGCACCGACGGAGTAAGGGCGCAGATCAGCTGCCCGAATCTCTCAGGTTCCGCAGACAGAGGGGGGTCGCACGCGGCCGGCATGTCGCCGGCGGGCGACCTGTGGGCGGAGCTGCATGTGACCGACGAGACCCTCAAGACAACACCGCTGGACGCGCTGCATCGCGAGCTCGGCGGGCGGATGGTGCCCTTCGCGGGGTATTCGATGCCGGTGCAATACCCCGCCGGGGTGCTGACGGAGCACCTGCATTGCCGGGCGCACGCGGCACTGTTCGACGTATCGCACATGGGGCAGGCGAGCATCCATGGCCCCGGCGGTGCGGCGGCGCTGGAGCGCCTGGTGCCCGGCGACATGGTGTGGTTGGCGCCGTGGCGGCAGAAATACACGCTGCTGACGATGGCCCATGGCGGCATCATGGATGACCTGATGGTGGCGAACCTGCCGCGCCCGGGCGGGCATGAGCGGCTGTTCCTGGTGGTCAATGCCAGCCGCAAGCACATCGACCTGCCGCATATCGAAGCGCATCTGCCGGCCGGGCTGCGGCTGGAGCGGCATGACGACCGGGCGTTGCTGGCGTTGCAGGGGCCGGCGGCGGTGGGGGTGATGGCGGGGCTGGCGCCGGCCGTGGCGGCGTTGCCGTTCATGGGCGTGGGCGCTCTGACGCTGGGCGGGGTGCCGTGCCTGGCCAGCCGGTCTGGCTATACCGGCGAGGACGGCTTCGAGATTTCCATCCCGGCCGACCGGGCCGAGGCGGTGGCGCGGCTGTTGCTGGCGCAGCCCGGGGTGATGCCGGCCGGGCTGGGCGCGCGCGATTCGCTGCGGCTGGAGGCCGGGCTATGCCTGTACGGCAATGATATCGACGAGACGACCAATCCGGTCGAGGCGGCGCTGATGTGGACCATTCCCAAGCGACGGCGCGCCGAGGCGAATTTCATCGGTGCCGAGCCGATCCTGGCGGTCCTGGCGGCGGGGCCGGTTCGGCGCCGCGTGGGCATCCTGCCGGAGGGGCGGGCGCCGGCGCGCGGGCATACGGAGATTATCGACGACGCCGGGGTGGTGGTGGGCGCGATTACCTCGGGCGGCTTTGGGCCGAGCCTGCTTGGGCCGAGCGGGGGCGGGCCGTGTGCGATGGGCTATGTGCCGGCCGGGCTGGCCGTCGTGGGCACCGCGCTGTCGCTTATGGTGCGGGGCAAGGCCCTGCCGGCGCGGGTGGCCGCAACACCCTTCGTGCCGCATCGCTACGTGCGCTGAGTGCAACCGACCCTATCTGAAGGAAATTCCGAGATGACCGTGCGCTATACCAAGGACCACGAATGGGTGCGGCTGGAAGACGGCGTGGCCACCGTCGGTATCACCGAGCACGCGCAGGAAGCGCTGGGCGACGTGGTGTTCGTGGAACTGCCCGAGCCGGGCCGTGAAGTGGACGAGGGCGAGGCCTGTTCGGTGGTGGAAAGCGTGAAGGCGGCATCGGACGTGTATGCCCCGCTGGCCGGGCGGGTGGTGGAGGTCAACCAGGCGATCGTCGACGACCCCGCGCTGGTGAACCGCGACAGCGCCGGCGAGGGCTGGTTCTTCAAGCTGGCACTGGCCGACGAGGCGGCGTTTGGGGCGCTGCTGGACGAGGACGGCTACACCGCATTTCTGGAGACGCTTTGATGAACGACGTGCTGAGCGAACTTGCGGCGCTGGAAGCGAGCGACAGCTTTGTTGCCCGCCATATCGCGCCCACCGAGGCCGAAATTGCCGCCATGCTGAAGGCAGTGGGCGTGGCCAGCCTGGCGGAAATGGCGGCGCGCACGGTGCCGGCGACGATCCGCATGCAGCAGGCGATGGAGCTGCCGCCGGTGCTGGACGAGGCCGCGACACTCGCCGAGCTGCGCGGCTTGGCGGCGCGCAACACGGGCGAGAAATCGCTGATCGGCTGTGGCTATCATGGCACCATCACGCCGCCGGTGGTGCTGCGCAACGTGCTGGAGAGCCCGGGCTGGTACACCGCCTACACGCCGTACCAGGCCGAGATCGCGCAGGGCCGGCTGGAAGCGCTGGTGAACTTCCAGACGATGATTTGCGAGCTGTCCGGCATGGAGATCGCCAACGCCTCGCTGCTGGACGAAGCGACGGCGGCGGCCGAGGCGATGGCGATGGCGCATGCGCTGTCGAAGGCCAAGTCCGACGTGATCGCGGTGGCGGCCGACCTGCATCCGCAGACCCGCGCGGTGCTGAAGACGCGGGCGTGGCCGCTGGGCATCACGCTGGTGGATTTTTCCCCGGGCGATGCGGCGGCGGTGGCCGCGGCCAAGCCGTTTGCGGTGGTGTTGCAGTATCCCGGAACCTGCGGCCAGGTGCGCGACCTCAGCGCCGAGATTGCGGCGGCACATGCGGCAGGCGCGCTGGCGATCGTGGCGGCCGATCCGCTGGCGCTGACGCTGTTGACGCCGCCGGGCGAGATGGGGGCCGACATCGTGGTGGGCTCGGCCCAGCGCTTCGGCGTGCCGATGGGGTTCGGCGGGCCGCATGCCGGCTATATGGCGACCCGGGATGCCTATAAGCGGGCGATGCCGGGGCGGCTGGTGGGCGTGTCGATCGATGCCGCCGGGGCGCCGGCGATGCGGCTGGCGTTGCAAACGCGCGAGCAGCATATCCGCCGCGAGAAGGCGACGTCGAACATCTGTACCGCACAGGTGCTGCTGGCGGTGATGGCCGGGATGTATGCCTTGTGGCACGGACCGGAGGGGCTGAAGCGGATCGCCAGGCGGGTGAATTTGCAGGCCCGGCTGCTGGGCGCGGCCGCGGCGCAGGCGGGGATGAAGCTGCGTCACGCGGCGTTCTTCGACACCATCGCGCTGGAGGCCGGCAGCCGGGCCGACGCACTGATGAACGCCGCCGTGAAGGCCGGGTTCAATTTTCGGCGGTTGGACGCGACCGGGGTGGCGATATCGCTCGACGAAACAGTCACGCGCGGCGAGTTGGCGCGGCTGGCGTTGATCCTGGGTGGTGAGCTGAAGGCGGCGCCTGGCTCGATCCCCGAGGCGCTGGCTCGCCAGTCGGCGTTCCTTCAGCAATCGGTGTTCTCCAGCCACCACGCCGAGCACGAGATGCTGCGCTACATCAAGCGGCTGGAGGACCGCGACGTGGCGCTGAACCGCAGCATGATCCCGCTGGGGTCGTGCACGATGAAGCTGAATGCGACGGCCGAGATGATCCCGCTGTCGTGGCCCGGCTTTGCCGACATCCATCCGTTCGCGCCGGCCGAGCAGACGCGTGGCTACAAGGAGATGATCGACCGGCTGTGCGCGTGGCTGTGCGTGGCCACCGGGTTTGCCGGCGTGTCGATCCAGCCGAACGCGGGCAGCCAGGGCGAGTATGCCGGGCTGCTGGCAATCCGCGCCTGGCATGAGAGCCGGGGAGAGGGGCATCGGGATATCTGCCTGATCCCGTCATCGGCGCACGGCACCAACCCGGCCTCGGCGGCGATGGCGGGGTATCGGGTGGTGGTGACCGCCTGCGACAAGGACGGCAATGTCGACATGGGCGACCTCGCGGCCAAGGCGGCGCAGCACGCGGACAAGTTGGCGGCGCTGATGGTCACCTATCCCAGCACGCATGGCGTGTTCGAGACGACGATCGGCGATATCTGCCAGTTGATCCATGACCATGGCGGCCAGGTCTACATGGACGGGGCCAACATGAACGCCCAGGTGGGGCTCACCTCGCCCGGGCGGATCGGCGCCGATGTGTGCCACCTGAACCTGCACAAGACGTTCTGCATTCCGCATGGCGGCGGCGGCCCCGGCGTGGGGCCGGTGTGCGTGGCCGAGCACCTGATGCCGTTCCTGCCGAACCATCCGATGCGCGATGACGCGGGCCCGGCCACCAGCTACGGCCCGGTTTCGGCGGCACCGTTTGGCAGCGCGCTGATCCTGCCGATCAGCTACGCCTATATCCGCATGATGGGGGCGGCGGGGCTGACGCGGGCAACCGAAGTGGCGATCCTGAACGCCAACTACATGGCCCACCGGCTGCGGCCACATTTTCCGATTTTGTATGTGGGCGCGTCGGGCATGGTGGCGCATGAATGCATCATCGACTGCCGCGGCTTCGCTGCGGTGAGCGGCGTGCAGGTGGAAGATATCGCCAAGCGGTTGCAGGATTACGGGTTCCATGCGCCGACCATGTCGTGGCCAGTGGCGGGCACGCTGATGATCGAGCCGACGGAAAGCGAGAGCCGCGCGGAACTGGACCGGTTCTGCGATGCGATGATCGCAATCCGCCACGAAATCAGCGATATCGAGGCGGGCGTGCTGGATATGGCCGACAACCCGCTGAAGAACGCGCCCCATACCGCGCGCGAGGTGATGGCCGAGGTTTGGCCGCATGGCTACTCGCGCGGACGGGCGGCGTTCCCGCTGCCCTGGGTGGCGGCGTCGAAGTATTGGCCGCCGGTGAAGCGGGTGGACAATGTCTACGGCGACCGCAACCTGGTATGCACCTGCGCGCCGTTGGAGGCGTACGCGCAGGCGGCGGAGTAATACCAATCACTGTTTGGGATGACCGATGGCCAAGCAAGGCCAGGGCGTCGCCCTGGACCCACCAGGGGCCAAGCCCCTGGACCTTAAATAAATGAAAAAAATGGGTTTTCGAAAGGCCGGCGGCCTTTGGAAACCCATTTTATTTCAATAGTATGAGGTCCAGGGGCTCGGCCCCTGGTGGGTCCAGGGCAAAGCCCTGGCCTTGCCTGGAGATGGGTCACTCCATACCGTGGTTGGTATTAAAGGTCATCATTTACGGCGCTCAGCTTCACGCCTCGCGATAGATCAGCAGCACCATTCCGACGACCAGAAAGCACAGCGGCCACACCCAGCCGGCGATGCGGCTGCCCGGTGGATCGAGCCGCAGTTCCAGCCAGCGCGCCCAGGCCCCGGTGATGCCTGCCAGCGCCAGCGGCGTATGGGATATCTCGATCAGAAGTTGTTCGCGGACGTTGGCGATGGCATGCGAATGGGTTAGCAGCGCCACGCCCGACAGCGCGGTGGCCAGCGGAAACACCAGCGGCTGCCATCCGCCGCGCTGCTTGGTGATGCGCACCCGCCATTCGAACAATGCGAAGCACACCAGCACCAGCACAATGAAGCGGTGCTGCAACACCTCGACATCGCGCAGGCTGTCGACGAAGGAGATCGCCCCCATTGGCCAAGCCTCGGGGTCGGAGCGCCAGAACAGGAACCCGGCCAGGCCGAGGAACAGCAACGGCCAATGCCCGGCAATGCCCAGCCCGGCCCGGTGCAGCAGGGCCAGGATGGCGATGGCAACGACGAAAATGCCGGCCCAGTGGTGGTTGTATTCCGACCAGGCGAGGTCGGCGGCGTTGCGTGGCGGAATTACCCCGGCACCGGGCACGAAGGCGAGCTGCGGCTTGGCGCCCGCCGCCCGCGCATCCTCATCCAGCTTGGCCTG
>Ga0105046_10010129_pt1 | contig 14687 bp, 11 predicted proteins | sample MAT03_FD_78385 | JGI IMG/M metagenome (GOLD analysis project Ga0105046, IMG submission 78385) | Freshwater microbial communities from Lake Fryxell liftoff mats and glacier meltwater in Antarctica - MAT-03 (megahit assembly) | ecosystem: Environmental > Aquatic > Freshwater > Ice > Liftoff... | reverse complement strand
ATTATCAAAAGACGCTCGCGCGAGATCCGGAGTTGTGCTTTAAAACATCGTAACTGGTCAGCATATTCACCAAAGGACGCAAAGTAGTTTTTTACCTTTGCGTCCTTAGTTTACGTTGGGGTGAGCTGATGTCGAAGCCTTTGTGATCCCAGAAATTTAGTGATCCCAGAAATTTAAGTGGGGGATATTTTTTTAACCGCAGGGTTACGCAGGGGGCAATGATTTTTATACCCTGCGTTCCTCTGCAGCCTACTTAGTAATCTTTCAGTAACTCTTGCAGCAGTTCGTCCCGTGACTTAGTGCGTTGCTCAGCAGTCGGAGATGCGGCGACACTCGGAGACGTAGCTGCCTGGGGCACCTCACTTCCCATTGCATCAACCGACGCAGCTGGCCCGGATGCTGCTGAATTCGGGTCAATCGGATTATGCTCAGGTACAGCCTTTGGAGTTGCTAATTGCGGCAGAATCCTCTTATCCGCTTCTGACGGAATATCTACAAAATCTGCGTCATCATTTTTTGATACGGCTTCAACCCCAGGCCCGTCCTTACTTATCTCCGAATCAGCAGGAACTTCCGTCTCAGGCACAACCGCAACCTTGGGCTCGGTTCGGTCTTCCCCCTTAGGACGCAGACTACGCTTAGTCGAAGTGCTTCCAGGGTTTCCGGTCGCTCCACTAGCACCGGCAACGCCTCCCATCGGCTCAATTCGTACCACTAATTTGCGCGGAATATGAATGACCTCGCCTATCTTAATTCGATTCGGGTTCAAGCCTGGATTAGCTTCGACTATTTGCTTCCAATTTAGACCCTGCCCCGTGTACCACGCAGCGATTGCAAACAACGTCTCGCCACTGGCCTTTACGGTGTGAGTTACATGGCTTAATTGGTCTTCACTAGGAAACGGCTGCACGGGGGGGCGTACACAGCCGGTGCTACTTAGAGTTAAGCCAAACAGCACACTAGCTAAAATGCTTCCGAGAACTCTATTTCTACCTTGAAAATCTTTCATTTATCGCTCTTTCGTTGAAAATCCGTTTAACTTATCGACCGCTCTGCGTAAACTTTCTTTAACTTCACTAACCTGCTCTGAAGCCATGCGCGCCATCAAATACGGCAGCGCTTTTTTATCCCCCAGCGTAGCCAGACAACGCGCTGCATAGCCGCGCACCAAAGGGTCTGGATCATCTAGCGCTAACATAACATTGGGCACAACCCGCCGGTCTCCCAAGGTGCCCAATACCTCTAACGCCCTTATCCGTATCAGGTAGCCATCGTGCCGTAAAGGATTCAACAGCGCTGCTGAAAGACCGCCTAAATTACGCCGCGCAGCTTCATCTATCGCATCTTTTACGATCGCTTCTGGTGCTTGTTCGTTAAGAATAACACCTAAGAGCTGCCGGTCAGTAAACTCAGCGGTTGATTTATTAGCAGGTGCAGGATCGCTTGATGGCGCTACTAATTCAAATTTATCCCGCTCTAATAAAGCAGCATTCGCAGCAGCTCCAGCGTTTACTGCCGTATGCTCCCCGTTAAAAATCTCAGGACGCGCAATCAATAGAGCTATTCCAAGTCCCGCCAATCCTATGAATATTAATACTAGAACTATGCCACCCGTCGTTAAGCCATCGCGGCGCGCATGGGAACGCGCCGTTTCTATGACCGCATCACCAAAAAGCTCCGCGGTGGTTGTGGGGCGGGCAAAAGATCCACTAAACCCACTTGATCCGGCGCGTATATTAACCGGCGCAGATGGCGCACTAGATATAGGAACCGGGCTTAATTCTCTATTTTTTTTCTGTGGCTCAAAATCACGCGGCTCCAACGTAGGCATCATCACCGCACATGAACGCACTACAATATCCACTCCCAGCGCTTTCGAGAAAGAATCGATCATCGTCTGCGCAGAGCCAAAGCGCGTATCTTCGATAATACTGAGCGCCGTTTCAAATTCAGCTTCAAGCGCTAACGGTAATTCAGGATTGGTTTCTACAAGTGATAACTTGCGTCCGTTTAGAATATTTCCAACAACCGCATGAAACGAATCTCCCGGAAACGGGCGCTTACCTGAAAATAATTCGAACGCAACGATTGCTAAACTAAAAATATCCGCGCGATGCGTAACCGTTTTATTCAAAATCTGTTCAGGCGACATGTAAGCGGGCGTGCCTAACGCAAGCGCACCTGGCCCCGCGGTTAAGGTTTTTGTAACAGCTGCAATGCCGAAGTCGAGTAGCATTACCTGCCCTGCGCGATCAATTAAAATATTGGCTGGCTTAATATCTTTATGCAGCACCCCTTTGTCGTGCGCGTAATCTAGCGCCGAGGCTATCTGCCATAAAATCTTTAATGTCTCAGCGGTGCTTAATGCGCCACGCTTTAAAGATAACGCAGCAAGCGTTTCTCCATCTACGTAATCCATCACCAAATAAGGTGTTTCGTAATCTTCGCCTACTTCAAAAATCGTGACGATATTAGGATGACGTAAATTTCCTGCAGCGCGCGCCTCAATTCGCAAGCGTTCAACAAGCTCAGCGCGACTCCTCGCACCAGCAGCCGTTCTTATCGCGGCAGTCTTTATAGCAACCGTCTTAATAGCTACAAAGCGACCGATGGCCGGATCCTGCGCCTTAAACACAACTCCGTTTGCACCGCGCCCCAAAGCACCTAAAACCAGGTACCTTCCGATGCTCTCTGGCTGTTGCTGAATGTCGTCTACTACGCTCACGAAGCCCGCTAAAAAATAAAACCGCTTATAAAAAGAGCTTAGCACAGTGTACCCGATCGGCTGCGCTACGGTAATCCCTATCTGAAAAACTAGTTGATAAATTGCCCCAAAGCGCTTGATAACTGGGCCAGTTGCAAACATGCTACCGCAACGAAGTTAAAAACACTGCGAGATCCTGCTATGATTCCATCCAAGATTGAACGACGCCCGCCTGACGCATTAATGATTACTTACGTAAACGAACCAGAATACCGTTTGAGCGGAGCATTCATGCGGCGCAACTGTCCGTGTGCCCTGTGCCGCGAAGAGCGTGGCGAGGGGGCGGCGCATGCTAAACCGCTTACTGCTGCAGCACCGGCCAAACCAGCTTCACTCAAAGTTATCGAACATACGCTGGATGAATCATCGCGCATTGAGCAAGTATGGAGCATCGGCAATTATGCTATCGGAATTCGCTTTGGTGACGGCCACGATGACGGCATTTATTCCTGGCCGTATCTGCGAACTTTAGCTTCAAGCGCCGTATCGGCTCCGTCTGCTGCATGATCTCTAGCAGATGATTTTCTGCTCGCATTTTTCCCCTTAGCGGACTTTCGGTTATCTGGCGAATCTGACTCCAGTTTTTGCAGGCTCTTTTTTGCATCCTTAGATTCCGCTGACTTCGCCGCACGCGCTAAAATCTTGGCGCGCTCTTTTACAAGTTTCTGCGCATTTTTTTCATCAAATTTCTGTTTTTTCTTGACGTCTTGTTGCTGCTTCTTAAAATCTTTCTGCGCCTCCCGGTATTGCTCCTTAGTCTGAATCACAGGCCTCTTTTTAATAACTTGATTTTGGTAGCGCAATGGCACTTGGCTTACTGAATCTGCAAAATGCACGTTGCCGGACTCATCCAGGAAATTTACAGCCTGCGCCAACAGCACACTTGGAATTAACAAAACTAGCGTGAGCGAGGTAAAAAAATAACGCTTTAGCATAAAATTCCTTCAAAAAGCGGTTACTCGCCTCTGTTCGTTCCGTACCCTGTGTTTGCTTCTGAGTTTTTTTAGGCGGCTCTTACTTAGCGTCGGATTGGCCTATTAGATTCTATTATGAGCGCTTTAAATTACCGCGTTACAACATCAAAAACTTCATTTATTACTGCTATCACGGTAATATTTTGCTATTTATCGCAAATTTAGCATGCAAACCGGTACAGACCTCAAAGAGGACGCTAGGTTTTTGACCGGCAACCTGGGAGACCACGCCCGACCGCGGCGTATGTGAAAAATAGATCGAATCAGCCATGATGTGCGCACTAGATATGGGCCCTAAAAGAATCCTAGCGATTAGCGACTTGCCGGACAGGCCGGAGATGGCGCTGCTAGCGGGATTGGTGCGGCAAAATCATCAGGTAACTTTGGTGTCGCGATTAAAGCCTGGGGCGCTTGCACCGGCGGGCGTAAGCTTTATTTCGCACGCGATCCCTGCCCGCTTTTCGCTCAACTGCATAAAACTAATTCGTAAGCTGGCAGCTAACTTTGATATCGTGCATTGCTTTAGCGCACGCGCACTTACAAATACGATTATTGCGCTGCATTATTTTAATCCAGCACTCAAAAATAAAGCGCCAAAAATTATCGCTTACCGTGGCACGGTGGGGCATCTCGCCCGTTTTGATCCAAGTGCCATGTTTTCATTTCTGCATCCGCGCGTGGCAGCCATTTCTTGTGTTTCAAACGCAGTGAAAAAATATCTTACACAGCAAGGAGTTGCTAGCAGCAAGCTGCACACGATCTATAAAGGGCATGAGCCAGCGTGGTATCAAAGAAAAGAAGCGGGTGAATTTGACCTGCGCACAAGCCTTGGGATGCACGACACGACCTGCCCGCTTATTTGTTTCGTCGGCAATATGCGGGCTGTAAAAGGCGCTGATTTATTGATTGAAGCATTTTCGCAGCTAAATCATGCGCGTGCGCATTTAGTACTAGTTGGCGCTGTGCGTGATAGTGCTGTGCGAAATGCTATCGAACGCTCAGCCCGCGCATTTAATATTCATTTACTCGGCCCGCGCGCTGATGCGCCGGAGATAGTGCGTGGCTGTACTGTATCTGTAATGCCATCACGCAGTCGTGAAGGGCTGCCAAAAGCAGTTATTGAGGCGATGTTACTGCGTAAACCCGTGATTATCTCTGACGCCGGCGGCATGCCCGAGATGTTAACAGACGGTGAATCAGGCTTAATTTTTCAAGCCGGAAACCGTGAGCAATTGACAGAAAACTTACGTGCAGTAGTTGATGATGCAGCGCTGCAGAGTAAGTTAGGAGACGCCGCGTTTGAGCGCGCGAAAAAGCAGTTTAGCGTTATGCAGATGATTGCAAAGACTCAAGAGATGTACGCACAGGTGTGCACGGCTTAAAATTACTTAGCGATTCCGATTGAAAAGGGTTGATTATCTCTTACTACTCGCGTGAAAAAATCAGCGGTTTGCTGCTCTACGCTGCGGCCTTGCCGCTCTCTGGTTTGCATGGTGCCGTTAGTCTCACTTGGGCAGCATCCTATTCCGTCACAAAGAGTACCGCCATTCGTCTGCAAATAAAGCGGCGAGTACTCGCCGCCGGTAATACCCGCTACCTGAGCGAGAAATGAGATTGGTTGGGTGTAGGCGTACCGCTGTGAAGGAATGCCGGCTACTCCATAACCTTGGGAAACGTCTGCCATCAATGCCGAATTCTCTACCGAATCCAGCGGATTATTTAGACATAGCAACAGATCGCTTACTCCTGTTTCTCCGTTGATTATAGCTGCGCGTGTCAAGGGCGTTTCGCATCCATAAAGCGTCACTTTCTTGCCTAATTTTTGGGATTCCTTCGCAGTTGCGCATCTCGTACCGGAGGAGTGCCTGTAGCGAATTTCGTGTGCCACCGTCTTTGAAGTGTCATCGCCTTGTTCTGACATTACAAGGGCACTGATTGCGGGCGATGATGGGCTAGATTTGGCGCGAATCTCCGCTATAAAATTAGTCGTCGCGGGTGAAAAAGTAGCCCATCCTGGGCTGCAAGATCCATAATTAAAACTGCAATCACCATTATTTGATACTACCGATATAAGGCCATCGATAACCGATTGGCTTACCCCACGTAGGCCAGTCCCTGATGGAAGTTGAACCGGGCAATCCGTATTAGTAGAGATACCTACACACCCATTGTCTGCCAAAGGAAGGATTACCTGAATAATCGCTACCAACCTATCTTCTATACTTGGCTCGTTAATAAGGCGGCCGCCGCCAATATCTATAGAATCTCCTAGGGTTCCATTATGATTAAAGTCCCAAAATGCTGGGCTGTACCATGGCTCGCTTGCTTGCCCTGTAGGAACGGTCCGATCTGTGCCGCAATAAGCACACGCCTGTAAGCCGGTGCTTACTACAACGATATTATCTTTAGTGGGCTGTTGAGCATCGCGATGGGACTTTGATAATAACGATAACGCCGCATCAATAGCTTTCGTAATATCCGCACCAGCGGAGGTAGGCAGGATACCTAAATGAGCCCTTAATTTATCGCCTTGAATCGTGCCGTCTAGTAGCCTTAGTAACGAGTTGAAATCATTAGTGGGGCTAACTATTCGGGTCCAGCCTAAATTTTTCTTAGAATCAAAAAATATTAGGCCAACCTTGTCGCCCGATAAACTTCTATCCTTTAAATATTGAACAGCAGCTTGCGCGCCGCGTAGAATGTCGTTCATCGGACGCGGGCCGCCGTCGTCACGCCGATACATATCAACCAGCCATTCCTGATTTGGCGTTAAGCAAGTTTGAATTCCATCTGTAGCGCAGTCGTCTGGATTTAGAAAATCTGAATATAGGCTCTGTAATCCAATTGCGTCATCAGACAACTGGTCTCGTTTAGAGATAGGCGCAAAATATTCATAATCATCGTAGTAGTGAACATTGGAGATTAGATTTGCCGAGCCTGCACGTGTTTCGCTTGATCCCTCTAATACACGCGGTAATCCTCCAACAGGCACGCCGTTCGAACCTAAAGTAGCTCCGACACATGGCCAACCATTCACGGCGGGGGGGGGAGGGGGGGAGGGCACGACTCCGATTGAATGACGCATGAAAAACCAGGCCTCATAACCATGTTCAACAACTACGTCGCTACCGTTGGAGGAGGGAGCTAATCGGTAGTTCCCAATGCAACCCGTAAACGGTTTAGTAGCTATTGCGGGGTTGGTGATGGGTAATTCTATCAATGACTCATAAATCGGATTATTGATGTTACCGGGCTCATTGTTCTCTTGAGTAACCGGCAGATTATAAGCGTAACGACCACGCCCTAATTGGCGCGACGTAATCTCTGCTACTTCGCCGCGAATTGAATGATTCTGAGCAACTAAGGCGCTTGAGCTCTCTATTAGAATCATTACCTGCATTGGAATAACAGAAGCCACGGCCTTTACCCGCATCGGAAAAGACTCGGCGCCGTAGAAAAAACGGAGAAAACCAAGAGTAGCGCTAGAATACAAGTTTGCTGACACGCGAAACGCAGTGATCGGAAAAGCTGCATCGTTAATATTTGGGGCCGGCATAAAACAAGGGGGCGTTTCGCTTGCAGTTGGACAGGGATTTCTCATAGTTGCAGTGCCGGCGGGCTGATAAGCAGGTGGTAAAATGTTATTGGCACATGCACCAAACCCGTCACATTCCGTTACTCCGGTTTGAAAAAAACGACCGGGCTCAAGCCGTGCCCCGGAAGCTGCCGTTGATTCATACGTTAATCCTCTAGAGGCGCTAAAAGGCACCGGGTTTCTGGCCAGATGTTTAGCCGTCTGGGTCAGCACTGCATCTAGAACATTTCGCCTTGTTGGTGCCAATTCCCCTTGCTGGGGAGCTGCGACAAGGCTTGCATCGTTAAATTCTTCTATTGCGGCTAAGGCTAATAACTTCGCTATTCCGTCCGCTCGCTGCTGAGAAACCGTGAGTAATGCGATATCAATTGCAAAAGCAACGAATAAAATTATCAACGGAATTGCAACCGCCATAAAGACAACGATCGCCCCATTTTCTCCTCGCGCTTTTAAAGGCGATACCGATAACTGAAAATTAGCCTCCACTCTCTACTCCGTTTATTATAAAGTACATCGGTAATTAGATGGAATGTGTGCGTGTGGGAAACAAACCCCACACCACACTTCCGGGTTTAGGGGTAGGGCACGAACTCGCTGAAAATAACTACCGATGGGGCAAGTAGTCGAGCAGCGGCAATTTACGGTGTCGAGAATATCAGGTAACGTACAAGCTAGCGTACACGGGCTAATACATGGGCAGCTAATATTCGCTTGCGGCGGCCCGCGAACTTGGCCATTGGTACACTGGGCCGCTTCGCTACAATCCACTCGGCACTCACAATTAATCGGATCCCAAGTATTGGGTGGAGTACATGCGATGGTATTCGAACATTCGCACGCGTCAGTTCCTTCTGGTACGAACTGCCGCCCTGGCGGACAGACACACGCAGCGCAGTTATCGCCCGCTCCTCCGACAGGCCAAATTAATCCAGGCGGACAAGAAGAGCCCGCTTCACAATCGCAGCTGCAGGTCTTAAAATTGTAACTGCCTCGTGGGCAATTGCTATCGCCGGGATCCAAATCAGTTCCAGGCGTGCACCCGCGAACTCTGCAGCTCCCACCATCATTTTGGCAGGAATATCCTGGTGGGTCGGACAATGGGCAATTGCATCGACAGGTTGATTTATCAAGAACGGCTGCTCCGCACGTTACAGTTACGCCATTGATTACAACCGGTTCACCAGCAATCTCACAAGCTGCGTTGCACCCGCAGCTACCAGCGCCAGGGCCTTCACCCTCAGATGGAGGAGGCGAATTAACGCTATACCTGTTATGCGGGAGTGGGCAACAAACACTGGTCCCGTGACTACTGTTATCGTTATAGAAAACGGCCGCGGCTATCTCACCCGCCAGACAACACACCGGATCACCACCAACAATTGGCCTTGCTGAGTTGCCTCCAGCACAACAGGTTGGTTGGTCACGAACAACTATTATGCTTGAGTTAGGGCCGCAACAAATATGAGTTCTATCGTCATTTGGTGGTGAAAGCGCAAGCCTTTCTTGTCCTGCAGGGCATTCACAAAGACAGGCACCATTAACGGGATCGGCAGATAAGCTGCTACCAATAGTAAGGTCGCATTGCCTAGCGTTATCCCCACCTGCGGTAAGAATGCAAGAACAGATCGGACGACCACTTGGAAGGACAATTGGCGCAAGATGAGGAGCACAACCCGCGGCTGAGTAAACGCAAGTACGAACACCGTTATCATCACCAATACTCAAAGTTTGACCCGGTGGAGCGGGCCTACAATCACACCGACCGGTCTGAGGATCAACAATAGCACCGATCCCGCAGCTACAGGATGTAGGTGAAATTATTGTCCCCGGAACAAACGGTAATCCATCACAGGCTAGTCGTGCTGTGTCGGTGGTATTGCGATACGCTTCGCGCATTCCAGAAGCTTCACTTGCTAAGGTGATCGAGCCAAGAAACGGCGCTAAAATAAATTTAAAATCAGCTTGCAAGTAAACTTTTACCGGAAACCTTCTAGTTGCCGATGCACGCGTAGCAGCGTTAGCTTCGTATGGAGGAAACTGAAGCCGTGCTTTAAGTAAAGGTTCTAAGTATTGAACAACTTCACCGTTGTTAGGGGTTGCGCTATTACCCGAAGTTTGAAATCCGTATTCGCCAATAGGCGCAGCAGGCTTTAGTTCAAGCTTTGCGAAGGAGCCTGAAAGTTCAGCCAGCCGCTGAGGAATGAAGCTCGGCATGATTGGCTCAGCCCACCTGTTGAATCCGACCTGGCCGGGGACGGGGGGGCTGGGGTCAGCGTACTGGTTATTCGCAATCTCTTCTAATCCGGGCTTTGTCTGCAGCATGCTTAGCGCCTCTTGCGCTGTAGTAGTTAGGGCATTTAAAGCGACTAAATACCTGGAGTAATCGATGATCGCTAAGATTAAAATCATTACTAGTGGAAATGTCAAAGCGAACTCGACTAGCGTAGCACCGGTGTTCCGTTTGCAGTTCTTTTGCGCTGGATTACGAGCTATTTTGTTTCTCATCGTTTAGCGGCCTATAAATAAAAACGGAGCATTCACTGTAACTGCGATGCGCGGAATCACTAAACCAAACGCACCGCCAGCGTTTAGAATTCCGCGATAGGTTTGTGAAACAACGACTGCTACATAAGTTTGGCAGCCAGTCGGCAATTGATTGGCAACGTCGCACGGAACTTCTGCGGACACGGCCTCTCTTTCAAGCGAAATCTTCACCGCCGTAATTTCTAACCCTTCGGCCAAAGCGACAAGACCGTGTACTTTTGTTTGAAATTCCGTTTGTGGAATAAACGCTGCGTTTATTACCGGTGCCGGAGAAGCGCTAAACCCCCCGAATTCACCCGAATCAGTCCCCGCCGAAATACGCGCTATTTCATACGACAATCTGGAAACTCTTAGGTATTGATTAATTGCACCACCAATTTCTACTAATCCAAAAATCATAATGCACAAAAGTGGCAGTACGATGGCGGCTTCAATCACAGCGGCAGCGCGCTGAGCAGAACATGCATTTTTTGTTGGCCGCATGAATAAGCTTGCAGAATACCGTGTTTTAGTCTGATGGATGCCCACACTTTCATTAGATGTTACGGCGCGGTCGATCGCAAGTTGTTATTTTGCATTTCTGTGGGCAAAAAACACGTTTTAGCACCTTCACACCAGTTATCGGGGCGAGCTCAGCCGCCGCAGGGGCGCAGGGTTACGCAGGGAGGAACGGATTTAATACCCTGCGTTCTCCAGCGCCCCGTGCGGTAAAAATGTATTTCCGATCCGCGAATGGGAGAGCTATCAAAGGTCTCAAATAGACTACGGGCGGGATTTTAATTGGTCCGCGGTCGCAGCCTAAAACGTCACAAACAAGGCATTCGGATCAATTGATGCGTCTTGTGATTGCGCGACGGTAAAGTACTTATCTAACGCCGGGTCAAAATCTTGCGCACGGAACGTGCCTACGGTGGCGCGCGTCATGCGAAACGGCAGTTTATATCCACGGCCTTTTTCGTAAACAAACTGGCCAGTTTTTGGATAGAACCGATACATTTTTTGGTACCGCTCGCCAAACTTATCATAGACTTTAAAAATCCATGTTTGGCGCGCATCGATTGAGCCGCGGTTAAAAAACCAGAAGCCGCGTGGATCGCGCATCAGGGAGAGTTTATGCGAGATGCCTGCGTCGTTAGCTTCCATGGTTACAGATTTAATATCGTCACCAATCAGGTAACCAGAAATGGTTACTTGAACTTTGCCGGTGGTAGGGTCGCCGCGCTTCATTCCTTTGTGGATAACGGCGATCGAGGTCATGGTAAGTTGCGGGTCAAACGGTAGCACATCTGATTGATGAGCTTGTCCGAGCATCGTTTTACTTAAAACGGGACCGAGTGAAATTTGACTCCAGCGTTTTACGTAAACACGCTCGACGTTATCATCAACCAGCGCACGGCCAACCGATTGCTCTAAATTCATTAAATACGTAACAGCTTCTCTGGGCGTCATCTGTTGATCGGCGCGTGTCAGCACAAAATCTAAACCGTTGGCAAAATCGATCATCGCAAATTTTGCTGCTTTTGCATTAGCTGGCAGCCCACGAGATAGCTCAAGGGCGTCGCGGCGTGCCTGCGAGATAGCGTCCTTTGATTCAGGCGCGCGGATGCTAGCCCAAGAAATTTGACCGGGGCGTGCACCATCTAACCGCTGCGAAACGTTACCGAAACTGGCGCGCTCATCATCTGAGTTACGCACAGAGTCGCTAGAACCGGGACCTGTACGCTGCGCTAAACGTGGTGCTGACAGACCAGAGAACCAATTTTTAAGATCGCGCCACCAGCCCCATGTGCTTGCGTCGCTGTTTGCGCTGCGAGATTCGATGCTCAAGCCAGATTTTGAACGCGTCGCCGAAAATGAATTATTCGATACTGATTCTGAAACGTAGCTGGGCGACTCGGCTTCGTTTGCAGCAAGCACTGCATCGATATTTGCAGACTTCTGGTCTTGTAGTCGTTGCGCTTCTTTTTTGCGAATCTGGGTGGCGTCTTCGATCGTTAGCGGCTCAGTAGAAAGTTTTTCCGAATTCTGTGAGCCATTAGAATCAACCGTTGCAAGCTGCGCGGTTACGCCGCTGGTGTTCGCCTTTTTAGCGCCTGCTTTAAACCATATCTGCAAGAACTCGGGCAAAAAGAAAAGCCCAATCACAAGGCCGCCAACTAGCATCAGGCCAAAGAAGCCTCCTTTCGTAATACCACCGAATCGGCTTTCCCCTACCATAAAGGCACTTTCCGTTACTTAAATTGCAGTTACTTGCGTTACACAGCCCGCGACACGAGCCTCCTTGCGCATGCAGCAGTTTGAACAGTGTAAGTTATGCGAGGTCACTACTCAAAAGTTGCAGTATTCTTGCGCGCTGAGTCGATTTAACTGGGAAGATAACTATTTTTTGGCGATTCGTGACGTAACTAGTTGGATGTATTGGATAAAACTGTCTACTCTAATTTAGGACTCCTTAGTGTCCAAAGGCATCCGCTAAGTGAGATGGGCAACATTAGATAAATAGCACCGAGGCTAGCAACTTGGGTGGCAATGCGCCGATTAACACAACGATATGTGCACCACCAAGACCACAAACGGGGACGACCCAACTTATGCGGTAATTGGCTGTGCGATCGAGATTCATCGACTGCTTGGGCCGGGATTGCTTGAATCGGCTTATCAGCAATGTTTAGCTTATGAATTTTCGCGCAAAAAGATTTCTTTCAAAGCTCAAGAATCAATGCCCTTACAGTATAAGGACGTAAAGCTAGATTGCGGGTATCGCCTGGATTTTTTGGTTGAAGCGTCTTTAATTGTGGAACTAAAGGTAGTGGACCAAATCTTACGAATACACGAAGCTCAGATTCTGACTTATATGAAACTTGCAAATGCTGGGCTCGGGCTGATTATCAATTTCAATGCCGTCCCTCTTAAAAATGGCATCAAACGATTCAGACTCTAACAACTTCGTGGTCTTTGTGGTCTTCGTGGTCTTTGTGGTGCAAATCCTAAACCCGTTTAGCGTCAATTTGTCGAATTAGAGCTACTTGTATTTTAGACCTCAGCCGATTAGGTTTCTGCGAAAAAGTGTCGCTGGACACAATGTTATTTGAACCACTAAGACCACTAAGACCACAAAGAAATTCAATTCCTTTTTGGCCTTTGTGGTCTTTGTGGTCTTTGTGGTGCAAATCCTAAACCCGTTTAGCGTCAATTTCTCGAGTTAGAGCTACTTGTATTTTAGACCTCAGCCGATTAGGTTTCTGCGGAAAAGTACCGCTGGACCCAAGGTTATTTGAACCACAAAGACCACAAAGACCACAAAGAAATTCAATTCCTTTTGGCCTTTGTGGTCTTTGTGGTGCAAATCCTAAACCCGCTTAGCTGCAATTTGTCGAATTAGAGCGAATAGCCAATTTTAAGGCGTTAGCAAAGAGGGTCCGCTGCTGGAAGGTAAGCAAAAAAAGATGCTGGCTGACTTATTTAAATTAGATAGAATGTATCGCTATGACTTTAGCAGCCGCACATTCAGGCGAGAGATTTGGGCCGGGTTTTGTAAGACCGGATTACGGAGGGCGCTGTTTTTCAGGAATTCCTGAAAGCATCGCGCGATTACTAGGATGTGATCCAGCTAAGCTAGATGTATTGCCGCTTAATGAGGTGATTAGCGGTGGCGCAGCACCAGCAAAAAACGTGGTGCTAATTTTAGTTGATGGTTTTGGGTGGAAGTTTTTAGAGCGCTACCAAAATTTAAACGCGGTAAAGCAGGTATTAAACGGCGCGCGGGCGGAGTGTTTAACGTCGCAGTTTCCCTCCACCACAACGGCGCATCTCTCAGCGTTACATTCAGGTGTACCGGTAACAGAGTCTGGTATTTACGAATGGTTTTATCACGAGCCGATAGCAGGGCGCTTGATTGCGCCGTTATTGTTTAATGATGCGCGTTCATGCGTTGCCGGTGAGTTTTCAGAACGGGAAAATCTTTGTAAGCTTGGCATAACAGCAGAGCAAATCTCCCCCTGGCCTTCGCATTACCAAAATCTACACGAACGCTCTGCTATTGAGAGTTTTGTTTATCACTCAGCTAGTTTTGCAAACGAGAAATCTGCCATTTACACAGCGCGCGGAGCAACGGTTTTGCCGGTTGATTGCATTGAGCATGGGTTTTCTTTACTGACTAAACATTTACAGTCGCGCACTATTAAATCGGCGCGCTCTTATCACATGCTTTACCTGCCTGAATTTGACGGCATGACTCACGAATACGGGCCGGCGAGTTGCAAATTAGTTCCGTGCGCAGAGCGAATTTTTGAGCAAATTGCCAGCTTAAAAACAAAGCTTCCGGCAGATACAATAATGTTGATAACGGCTGATCACGGGCAAACTCACGTGGATCCAAAAACTACGTTTTTTCTGGATAGATTATTCCCTGAGATAACGAGCGCTATTACACTTGGCGCAAGTGGGCTGCCGCTTGTGCCTGCTGGTTCAGCACGCGATTTTTTTCTGCATATCATTCCCGGTAGGGAGCTTGAGATCATTGAAAAATTGCGCAAAAAGTTGCGTGGAATAGCAGAGGTATATTCGCGTGATGAGATGCAAGCGCTGGGGCTTTTAGGAAAAGTTGGTCACGCTCCATCGGCTCGTTTTTTAGAGCGCGTTGGCGATGTGGTAGTTTTGCCGCATCCGGGACACACGGTTTGGTGGTCTGAAAACGGTAAATTTAAGATGTCGTTCTTAGGCCATCATGGTGGCCTAACTGAAGACGAAATGCTGATTCCGTTAATTTCGTTTCGCAGCTAAAGTTTCAGCTTCGCTGAAACCTAGTTAT
>Ga0105046_10010128_pt1 | contig 14688 bp, 11 predicted proteins | sample MAT03_FD_78385 | JGI IMG/M metagenome (GOLD analysis project Ga0105046, IMG submission 78385) | Freshwater microbial communities from Lake Fryxell liftoff mats and glacier meltwater in Antarctica - MAT-03 (megahit assembly) | ecosystem: Environmental > Aquatic > Freshwater > Ice > Liftoff... | reverse complement strand
TGAATTATTTGAACTTTCCGAACTTTCTGAACTTTCTGAATTAAGATATTAATGATTGAATGATGGCTATGATTGTTTTGAATTATTTGAACTTTCCGAACTTATTGAACTAAGATATTAATGATTGAATGATGGCTATGATTGCTTAGTTGAAAAGAAAAATTTGGAATCATAGTTATCATTTATATCATTGTATCATAGTTCTGAAATATCAAATCAACAACACAACCTTTCATCATAGTTTTAAACGGGTGAAATATTTAATTTGAATTCAAAATAAATATGTTTATAACATTCGAAGGCATTGACCTCAGCGGTAAGTCGACACAGATCAAACTTCTGAAAAATCATTTTGAAAAACGGAAAAAAAAAGTAATTTCTGTCAGAGAGCCGGGTGGAACGGAGATTTCGGAGAAAATCAGAGATATAATTTTGGATAAAAAGAATATCAAAATGGAATATCTGACTGAGTTTTTGCTTTTTTCCGCATCGAGACAGCAGCTGACAAAAGAGATTATAGTACCACATTTAAAAAAAAAATTCATAGTTTTGTGTGACAGATATTACGATTCATCCACTGCTTATCAGGGATACGGCGGACAGATTAATTTAGAAATAATTCAAAGTGTAAATAAAATTGCTTCAGGTAATTTGATTCCGGACATTACTTTTTTAATTCATATAACAGCGGAAGAGAGTTTTAAGAGAAAAAAACTTATGAAAAAGAATGCAGACAGAATTGAGAAAAAAACAATTTCGTATTATAAAAAAGTTATCGACGGATACAAAATAATTTCAAATAACGAAAAAGGAAGATTTGTTGTTATAGACGGAACAAAATCGGTGGATGAAATTAACGAAGAAATTATATTTGCCATAAAAAATCATAAACGGAAAGATAATTAAAAATTTTAAATCAATTAAATTAATAAAATTAATATGAATAAGAAGAATTTTAATAAACTATACATTGTCATTTTTCTAACAACAGTAATAATGTTTACTGGAGTTACGGTTACTGGTGATGATGATATTTATGAAAAAATAAACCGCAATATGGATTTGTTCGGGCAGGTTTATAAAGAAATAGCATTGAACTATGTAGATGAAATAGATGCGGATAAATTCATTACGGCGGGAATTGAGGGAATGCTTGCGACGCTTGATCCGTATACAAATTACATTGACGAAAGCAGCAGGGATCAGATTGATCTGATTACGACAGGCAAGTACGGAGGAGTCGGAATTACAGTGAGTTTTAAAGACAGCAGTATTTTTATAACAGAAATAATGAACGGATATGAAGCAGAGAAAAAAGGATTAAGAGTAGGTGATAAAATAGTAGAAATTAACGGAGTAGATATGAGAAATTCAAAATCAGAAACTACAAAAGGTTTAGTAAGGGGACCTGTTGGTTCGGAAGTAAATGTGAAAATAGAGAGAGATGGATCAGTGATAGATTTTAATCTTGTGCGAGAGGAAATTAAACTGAAGAATGTATCATACTTTGGATATTTAGAGCCAAAAAATCAGGGAATCGGTTATATAAAATTAGACAGATTCACCAGTATTTCAGAGTCTGAATTTGAGAATTCGTTGAAGACTTTGAAATCGGGCGGAGATTTAAAGGGGCTTGTGATAGATCTTCGTGACAATGGAGGCGGATTATTAGATGCAGCGATAGGAATTTTGAACAAACTTGTTCCGAAGAACAGTTTGCTTTTAATAACAAAAGGTAAGCGTGCAGATTCAGAAAAAAAATATTTTTCAAAAGAGGAACCGATGATATCACCGGATGTATATATAGCAGTATTGGTAAACAATCGGACGGCATCGGCATCGGAGATAGTTTCCGGAGCGATACAGGATCTTGACAGAGGGGTGATAGTCGGGACAAAATCATTTGGTAAAGGATTGGTACAGCAGGTAAAGGAGCTGGATAAAAAAGCACAGTTAAAGATTACCGGTTCGAAATATTATACACCATCGGGAAGATGGATACAGGAAAAAAATTATTTTAAAGAAAACAAATACGGAGTTTTTGTAGATAAGGATAAGTATGAGCAGACAGATTTCAAAACACTTGACGGCAGAATAGTAAAAGCATATGGTGGAATTGAGCCTGACGTAGAAATTAAGATAGAAGTTGGAAGTGAGATTTACAAAGGATTACTTTCAAAAGATATGTTTTTTAAATTTGCAGATAATTACATAGCAAAAAATCCCGGAATAAAATCAGTAACAGGTGATGATGAAATTTTTAATCAGTTCAAAATATTTATTTCCGAAAATAATTTTTCCTATGATTCACAGATTGAGAAGAAACTAAAAGAGATAGAAGAATTATCAGCAGGTAAAAATTATAAATCAGACATAGAAAGTTCGATAAATAAAATAGCAGTACTTGTAGAGTCTGATGAATCAAAAGAAATTGATCAGGCAAAAACTGAAATCATACAGAGTATTCTTCGTGAAATTAATAAAAGAATAATTACAGAATCGGAGCAAATAGAAGTAACTTTTGCTTTTGACATTCAGCTTCAGAAGGCAATAGAAGTTTTGGAAAACAATAATGAGTACAACAGATTACTCGGTAAATAATAAAAAAACTGATTTGAAAAATATTTTTAAAACTAATAAAAATTTAATTAATTTTAAAAACCAATTAATTCGATTGAAGTGAAGATAGGAATTTTAGGCGGCGGACAGCTTGCGAGAATGATTTTGGAGGCGGGTCATAAATACGGATTTGAGTTTCACATATTATCAAAAGAAGAAAATTCACCTGCGGGCAAAATAACAAAATTTGAGACTTCAGGAGACTGGAATGATGAAGAATGTTTAAAAAGATTCAGTGAAAACTGTGATGTGATTACATTGGAAAACGAATTTATAGATTATCAGAAAATTAAATTTCTGGAAGATACGGGAATAGAAGTTTATCCTTCCTCGGGAATAATAGAACTCATACAGGATAAATTAATTCAGAAAAAATATTTAAAGCAAAACGGAATTCCTGTGGCAGAATTTGCTGAAGTAAATTCAAAGGAAGAGATATTAAAATTTATTTCAGAAAATTCATATCCTGTAGTTTTAAAGTCGAGGACAATGGGTTATGACGGAAAGGGAAATTTTACAATTAAAAGTGACGGTGATATAAAAGAAGCGTTTGATATTTTGTCAGAGAGAGGTAAATTAATGTGTGAGAGTTTTGTTACATTTGAAAAAGAAATTGCGACACAGGTTGTGAGAAATAAATCGGGTGAAGTAAAAGTTTACACTGTAGTTGAGACAATTCAGAAAGATCATATTTGCAATACAGTCATTGCGTCAAAGAATCTATTTGAAAATATTAGAGATGAAGTTGAATCAATTGCAAAAAAAATTGTTACTGATTTAAACTATGTCGGAGTAATGGGAATAGAAATGTTTTTAGTTCAGGAAAAAATAATTGTCAATGAATTAGCGCCACGGGTTCATAATTCCGGTCATTACACAATTGAAGCATGTCACACTTCACAATTTGAAAATCACACACGTGCGATTTTGAATTACCCTCTGGGAAATACAGAGATGATAAATGAAAATGCTGTTATGATAAATATACTTGGTGAGAGGAACGGAAAAGCAGAATTAAAAAATGCGAATAAAATTTTACAAAATAAAAATATACATCTGCACATTTACGGAAAGGAAAATACAATCATTGGCAGAAAGATGGGGCATATAACAGTGACAGGAAATGAATTACAAAAAGTAAAAGAGACTGCAGAAAAAGCGAGAGAAAATATTTCTATATAGCAAAAATTTTAATTCAAAATAAAACTAAAAAATAAAATTAAAAAATAAAAATAAAAAATTATGATAACATTTATAATATTTTTAGTCATAGCGATAATAGTACTTTCAATAGTGAGAGGTCAGTTACAGAACAATTTGAATCTGATGAAAATAGTTAACATACTGAGAGTTGCAGCAGTAGCAGGGATTTTATTTACAGTATTATTTGCATCAATAGTTCAGATCGGTCCGGGAGAAGTCGGAGTTCCGATATTATTCGGACAGGTGCAGGACAATGTTTTAAGAAGCGGATTAAATTTTATAAATCCGTTAATGGAAGTAGAAAAGCTTGACATTAAAACTCAGGCATATACAATGAGCGGATCAAATGATCAGGATGAACGTGAGGTCAAAACCAACAAGAGCGATCCTATACAGACTCTTTCTTCGGACGGGCTGACACTGCTTCTTGATGTGACAATATGGTACAGGTTAAGTGCAAATGATGCACCGAATTTAATCAGAACAATTGGGACAGATTACGAATTTAAAATAGTTTTACCGGCAATAAGAACTGCTTTGCGGGATGTTGCTGTTAATTTTGTAGCGACAGATATTTATTCATCCAAGAGAGATGATTATGTAAATGATGTTGCAAAAAAATTAGAAAATTCATTTGAAGGCAGAGGTTTGATAATGGAAAAAGTATTATTGAGAAATGTCGAGCTTCCATTGAAAGTTCGCGAAGCAATTGACGAAAAAATTGCTGCAGAGCAGAGAGCACAGCAGATGGTTTATGTATTACAAAAAGAGAAACAGGAAGCTGAAAGAAAGACAGTTGAAGCAGAGGGTGTGGCAGAGGCGCAGAAAATTATCAACAGCACAATCAGCAATTCATACCTTCAGTGGAAATATATTGAAACATTAAAAGAGCTTGTAAATTCACCGAACAATTCATTTGTTATTGCACCATATGATCAGAAGCTTACACCTATGCTTAATTTTAATCAGAAAGATAAATAAAAATTTTAAATGACAGAAGTATTTGTGACATATGATCCAATGGAAGCAAATCTTGTTAAAGCAAAATTAGCAGATGAGGAAATTCCATACAAAGTTACGGGTGATTATAATATTGCAATTACGATGGAGACATTTAACACTGTAATGGGAAGGATTGCACTGAAGCGTCCGATAAAATTTTTTGTTGAGGAAGATTTTATAGAGCTTGCCAAAGCTGCCATTAACACTGATAATTCTTCTTTGCTTGGCGATGATCTGGAATATTAAATTGCATATTTAACATTCTCTATTTTGTTAAAAACCTTCATCACTATTCGCCGCGGCGAATCCCGAATTTTTAACCGAATTTTAAAAAACATTATTGTTTTAATAACGATGAAATATGTTTTATAACAAAAAGTAAAAACTATTTCATCTGCTTTTATTTATTTATGAATGCTTTGAGTCTTTGCTGCTTAGAGGTAAAATAAACATTGATGAAAAACAGAAACTATATTTTAATTATAACAAGTTTGCTGATATTTGCAAGTTTACTTTACTATAACAGAATTATTTTAAGTGAAGAAAAAAGTAATTCCGGAAAAAACAATAATATTACATTAGTTACAAATAAAATTGAAAATAAAAATTATATTTATTCTGAAGAAAATAATTTTAATGATTTTAATGATTTTAATAATTTGAACAATACTAAAACAAAAACACAGGACAGCATTATAAAATCCGATTATCTAAAAATTCATTATGATGCAATTTTAGTTGATACACATAATGATTTTATATGGAAAGTTTATGACAAAGGAGCGGACTTAGGAAAGCGAAATAATTTTACACAGTCTGATTTACCGAGATTTCGTGAGGGTGGTGTGGATGTACAGGTGTTTGCAGTATGGATTCCTATGAAACAGGTGAAAAAATCTTACACGTTTACAGTTAATCAGATTAACAAATTAAAAAGTTTTGAAACTGAATATTTCAGTGAATTTGAATTCGCAAAAACTTATGATGATATTATCAGAATTACGAATGAGAAGAAAGTTTGCGGGCTGATAGGCATTGAAGGCGGAACGGCGATAGAAAAAAATTTAGATAACATAAATACTTTTTTTGAAATGGGAGTTCGTTATATCGGGCTCACGTGGAATAATTCGAATTTTATTGCTACATCGGCAAGAGATGAAACGGAAAGAGGAAAGGCGGGTGGACTTTCAGAATTCGGTATAGAGGTAGTGAAGCGAATGAATGAAGTCGGGATGCTGATAGATGTATCTCATTTGAGTGAGCAGGGATTTTGGGATGTGATGGAAAACTCAACTTCGCCGATAATCGCTTCACATTCAAATTGCTATGCATTGAATCCTCATTTCAGAAATCTGACAGATGAGCAGATCAAAGCTATAGCAGAAAAGAACGGTTACATCGGAATTAATTTTTATGATAAATTTCTCGATAAAGATGCCGATCTGAACAGAACTACAAATGCTTATGAAAAATATTCAACGGAACTAAATGCTCTGAATGAAAAATACGGCGATGATTTAATAAAATATAATGAAGAGAGAAATAAATTTCTTACTGAAAATAACATACTCGGCGGGACAAGTATTGAGAAAGTTTTAGATCATATTGATCACATAAAAAATTTAGTTGGTGTGGATTGCATTGGAATAGGATCGGACTTTGACGGAGGAATTTCGCCGCCGAATGAACTTTATGATGCCAGTTGCTATCCGGAACTTACAAAACGCCTTTTAGAAAGAGGATACACTGAAGAAGAGATTAAGAAAATACTGGGAGGAAATTTTTTGAGAGTTTATAAGGCAGTTTGCGGGTGATAGAAATTTAATTTTCAAATATTCGAACTTAAAATTAAGAATAGTAATTTTACAAATTCCATAAGAATAATCCCCGCTCAAAAATTTTATCTCCTTACATTTACAAAAATAAAAGTTTATTTTTATTTAAACCAAACACAATAAAAATACTTTTACTTGCCCACTGAAATAACATACAAAGGAATTCCGGCATCGCCCGGCATATCAATCGGAAAAGCATTTTTATATTCAGGAAGTAACTTTGAAATAGACTCGCAAATCCTTACGGAGAGCGAGTTTGTAAGAGAGCTTGATGAATTTGAAAAAGCAATTGACCTGTCAAAAAAAGAGCTTTCAAAAATCAGATCTTTATCACAGGAAAAAATCGGTGAAAAAAATTCTATGATTTTTGATGCTCAGTTAGACATTTTAAATGATAAATTTTTTATAAATACAGTTGCATTAAGAATTCAATCGGATAAAAGAACAGCAAGTTACGTATTCAATGATGAGATTTCAAAAATCAGTCAGGTTTTTCTTGATTCAAATGACGAATATTTGAAAGAGAGATTTACTGATATTACAGATGTGAAGAACAGAGTTATAAGAAATATGAAGAAGGAAAAACTTGTTTCAAAAGTTGAAGAGAATTCGATTATAATAAGTCACGAACTTTCACCTGCGGACACGATTTTATTCAGCAAGAGGAAAGTACAGGGATATGCAACAGACAAGGGAGGAATAACATCTCACGCTGCGATAATTTCACGGGCATTGCGTGTGCCGGCTGTAGTCGGGATGAAAGAAATTTCGAAGAAAATAAACTCCGGAGATTTTATAATTATAGACGGTTTGAACGGATTGATAATTTCAAACCCAAATGACGACACACTTTTAAATTATAAGAAAAAACTTGAAGAGTTAAAAAAGTATGAAGAGAAACTTAACAAAGTAATAGACCTTCCGAGTGAAACTTCAGATAAAAAAAATATTGAGCTTTCAGCAAACATTGAATTTGACGAAGAGATAGATTTCGTAGTGAATACAGGGCATTGCGGGATTGGTCTTTACAGAACAGAACATTTATTTCTTGAAGCGGGAGATTTTCCGTCGGAGGAAAGGCAGATTGAAGAATACACTCACATTGCAGATGTAACATATCCGAATACAGTTACTATCAGAACGTATGATATTGGCGGTGATAAACTTCTGCCGGTTTCAGAAAAAGAGGATAATCCTTTTTTGGGATGGCGTGGAATCAGAATTTGCTTAGACAGAGTTGATATTTTTAAAGAGCAGTTAAGAGCATTGCTCATTTCATCGAAAAATAAAAATGTACAGATAATGTTTCCGATGATTTCGTCAGTGAGTGAAGTAATTAAAGCAAAGAACATTCTGAATGAAGTGAAAGCAGAATTTGACAGGGAAAAAATATATTATGATAAGGATATAAAGGTCGGAATAATGATAGAGGTTCCGTCGGCGTATTTTCTGGCTGATGAGCTTGCTAAGGAAGTTGATTTTTTCAGTATAGGCACTAATGATCTTATACAATATTTGCTTGCGGTTGACAGGGGAAATGAAAATATATCTGATTTGTTTTTAGAATTTCATCCAGCTGTACTGAGAGCAATAAAACATATATCTGATGCTGCACACAGAAATAATATTAAGATAAGTGTTTGCGGTGAAATGGCGTCGGATCCATTGGCTACGGCAGTTTTGATAGGTCTTGGAATAGACGAACTTAGCGTAACACCGTTTATTTTTCCGGAAATAAAACAGCTTATAAGAAATTTAAATTTTGAAGATGTGAAAAAATTATGTGATGAAATATTGTTACTTTCTGAAGAAGCAGAGATTAAAGCTAAAGTTGAAAAATATTACAAAGATAATTTAAAAATCGAACTTTGATATACTCCTGAGTAATAAATGTCAAACAGGCATAAAGGAAATATTTTTTAGTTTAGATTTAGACGATTCTGTATATAGATCAAATTTAATCCAACATGTTTAAACTCAACCCTGACTAAAATCATCAAAAACTTAAATACATTCTTGCTGTATTTTAGAAAAATCAAGAATAAATATAATTCAATATTAATCTGTCAGCGCAGAACAATATAAATTTTCATCTTAGACGGTAAATGGTAGTTTTAAGAGAACTGAATTGGTTTATATTGCTGCAGTTAAAATTGAAATTTATATTGGAGCAGGAGAATTTTTTTATATAAAGTATGAGTAATATACCGGTTTTAGGAATTTACAGTTTTTTGAATATTGTTGATTTTTTTGAAAAAAGGACTTTGAATTTTCGAAGAAGTATGAAAAACACTTGTGCCACATTTTTAAAATGTGGCACACCTACATTTTTAAAATTATATTTGAATCAAATAAACTCAAAAACCGCATTATTTCTCAAATATCCCAACGATAAAGTTTCTAAGAAGCTTTGTTCAACATCGTTTTAAAACTCAAAAATTCTCTTACAAATGCATTTAATTTTAAAATTATTTTTCGGATTTTGCTAAATCAAATTATTCCAGTATTTCAATATTCAAAAATAGATGTCTGAATCTGTAATTAATCTAATAATTATCATTTCAAAAATTGCTGTCGTTCATGGCGTATTGTTGACGGCAGTTGCATATTCAGTTTATGCAGAAAGAAGAGTTTCGGCATTTATACAAAACAGAGTCGGACCGAACAGAGTCGGACCTGCGGGATTACTTCAGCCGTTAGTCGACGTGATAAAACTTCTTTTGAAAGAAGATATTGTCCCGGCAAATGCTAACAAATTTATTCACTCGCTTGCACCGACAATTTCAATTATAGTTTCACTTTCGACATTTGCAGTAATTCCTTTCGGCGATACAATTACTATAGGCGACAGAGTAATCCAACTTCAGATAGCAGATGTTAATATCGGAATTTTATATTTTCTCGCAATGACTTCACTCGGAGTATATGGTGTAACGTTAAGCGGATGGTCATCGAATAATAAATATTCATTACTCGGCGGATTAAGATCTTCGGCGCAAATGATAAGTTACGAACTCTCGATGGGACTCGCGGTACTTGCAGTAATTTTAATGAACGGTTCACTCGAATTAGATACAATGGTTAAATCTCAGGCAGGTTGGAAATGGAACATTTTACTTCAGCCGGTCGGATTCATAATTTTTTTAACATCTGCATTTGCAGAAACAAACAGAACACCATTTGATTTACCGGAAGCAGAACAGGAGCTTGTCGGCGGATATCATACAGAATATTCAAGTATGAAATTTGCATTATTCTTTTTAGCAGAATATGCGAATGTAATAGTTTCATCAGCGATAATAGCAACTTTATATCTCGGAGGATGGCAATTTCCATATTTACAGGATTTCGGATTACCCCCAATGCTCGTCAGTATTTTACAAGTCCTCACATTCACAGCGAAAGTAACATTACTTGTTTTATTTTTCATCTGGGTCAGATGGACGGTTCCAAGATTCCGCTACGATCAACTGATGAATCTCGGCTGGAAAGTAATGCTTCCGCTTGGAATTGCTAACTTAATTGTGACTGCAATAATACTTCTTCTGATGAGATCTTAAATTTTATAAATCAGAAAAGTACATTATAACCTTACAATATTTTCAAAATTAAATTTAAATTAAATGAAAAAGACAGCATTAGCTTTTCTTCTTATATTATTTTTATGTGTAAATTCTGCTTACAGTCAATACTATGTAGATTTTACAAAGCCTGATCTTGATGGAAATGACGTTTCATTAAGCAAACTTCTCGAGAAAGGTCCTGTGATGATTTCATTCTGGGCGACTTGGTGCTCTCCCTGCAAAGAAGAAATGAAAAAGATGCATCCGATTTATGAAAAATATAAAGATCAGGGATTTACATATCTTGCAGTTAATCAGGATAATCAGAAATCAATCTCGAAAGTGAAATCTTTTATTAATGCAAACGGCTATACATTCCCGGTGGTACTGGATCTGGATAAACATGTGTTCGAAGATTATAACGGTGTCGGTCTGCCGTATTCATTAATAATTGACAAAAATAAAAATATCATTGCCAAGCATCTCGGATATATTACCGGAGACGAAGTTATGATTGAAAAAGAAATTAAAGATGCATTGAGCGGTAAAGATTCTAAAGAAATTAATAAGGATATTAAAGAAGAATCAAAATAAATTTTAAAATATTATAGTTTTGAGAAAAAGTTTTTTGTTAATTAAGTTTTTATTTTTAATAATAATTTTAAGCAGCTCGGTTTCTTACGGACAGTTAAGTCTTAAAGATCTCAGAGTCAATGCAGCCGTAAATAATTTATTAAGATACGGAAATGGATATCAGTATACCGGTAGCATTAAAAATCCAAAAGAATATTTTGAGAATTTAACGGATGCTAAAATTAAAATTAATGATGTAGAGTTCGGGATAAGATATGAATTAAGTGATTCTATAGAGTACGGCCTGAACTTTAAAGGCATTGCAAAAAGATATATAGAGTATGATCATAAATACGGAATTTCAGTCAGAGCGGGAAATTTCTGGGAAGTGATTTCGCGGGGTAACTCACTGAATCTTTTTGAAGACAGAACTCTTTATTATGACACGGGAATTGACGGAGTAAGATTAACTTATGAAAGTGTATCTGAAAACACAAATCCTCTTAAAATCAAAGCTCAGATTATAGGCGGAAATATAAATTTCCGTGATTATCTGAATCCTGAAAGAATTGAAAATTATAAACTACGAAATTTTTATCTGAGAGTCACACCTTTGAAACCAATTACGTTTGGTTATAATTATGTTCATTCAAACGGTGAACTTCCCGAAGAAGGCATTGTTACTTTAGTGAAATCTGATGTTAACGAAGGAATTTTAAATATTAATTATTCCGATTTTCAGTTTTACACAAGTTATGTTTACAAGTCGTCAGTTATTACTCCGAATGAAATTTATCCGACTCCTTCAACTGCAAACGGCGATGCGCTTTATAATTCATTGTCATACTCAAAAGATAAGTTTGGTTTAACAATGGAATATAAAAATTACAGATTTGACGTTACACTTCCTGATAACAGAAGCAACACGCGTCCTTCGAGAATGCTTCCTTATCAGAATCCGCCGACAGCGCAGTTTGAAAATAATACTGTCCTTACTTCCCGAAATCCTCACGTCGTTGATTTCAATGATGAAGTTGGTGGTCAGATTAATTTTATTTACGCACCGAATGACAAACTTAGTTTTGAACTTAACGGCAGTATTGCATCAAAGCATTATCAGTATGAAGATATAGATACATCGAGTGTGATTAATTATCAGCGAATTGAAAGAGGCAACAGTTGGCTGCCCGATATGAGTAATGCATTTTCACCTTTCTGGGAAATTTATTTACAGGCTGAAAATTATTATTCAGACAGACTTTACGGAAAATTAGCTTTGGTATTTCAGAATAATGTAGTTTACAATCAGATTATTCCTTCGAGTTCTGAAATAATAAAGACGATGACAGTTCCGCTTGAAGTTAAATATTCATTTACAAATAAATATACATTAACATTTGTAAATGAAACTCAGTGGGCAAGTAACTCTATTAATATCGGCGATAAAAATTATATCAATCAATATAATTCTCTGACATATTCAATTTCTCCGATATTAAATTTTACAGTTTCATCGGAATTTACAAATAATGAAGATGAGCCGACTGGTAAGAAGTCATGGTTTACGGGTGATGTATCATATAAATTAAATGAATCAAACACATTTGGAGTTTCTTACGGTTCGGAAAGAGGCGGGCTGAAATGTACAAACGGAATCTGCAGATTTGTACAGCCGTTTGAAGGGTTCAGGGTTTTGATAGCGACACAGTATTAAACTATGATGTAATGATTCAAAGATGAATATGATATTAATTTCTGTCACGATTTTATTTTGAATAAAATGATAGTAGAAACCATTTCATCAATTTAAAGTTAGTATAGAATTATTTTATGATTGAATGATGACACTGATATTTTGATTAAATGATTTGAAGATTGTAAAATCATAGTATTCAATATCATCATTGCATCATAGTTCAGAATAATAATTGAATGATGTCTAGGATTAATTTAAAATTAAATAATTAAGAAAAACTTATATTTGATAATATGAAAAAATTTATTTTAACAAATCTGATTTTTTTATCAGCGATAATTTTTTATTCCTGTGAAAGTAATGACGATACAATTATAAATAATACTCCTGTAGCGACTGTGCCTCAGCTTCTTTCTCCGGGAAATAATTCAACTATTTCAACACTTGAGCCGACTTTTGACTGGGTGGATTTTGCAAATGCAAACAGTTACAGATTACAGGTTTCATTAAATTCTGCTTTCTCGATATTAGTTATAGACACAGCAGGTTTGATAAATTCGAATTTTAATTCTGCAGCAGGAATTATTAACGACACCAATTCATATTACTGGAGAGTCAGAGCATTTACAAACGACACGACACAATGGTCAAATTCATATTCTTTTTCGACTTCGATAGAATCGATAATTCCGACTAATAAAGTTCTCGTTGAAATTTTCACAAACACGAGCTGCATTCCGTGTGTTCAGGCGAACACATATCTCGATGAAATTTATGAACTTCAAGGTGTAACGAGTAATGATGCAAGCGTGGAGATTTTGAGAATTCATACAACACTTTTTGCCGGCGATCCTTTTTATCTTTATAATACAACTGACAATAATGCACGTATGGCTTTTTATCCGAACTCTGCTATTGTAAATCCGAGAACATTTTTGCGGGGAACATTCATGGGAAATTTTTCTGCATCTTCATGGACAAATAAAATAAATGCCGAGCTTGCCGATACAAGAACTTACGCAATAAAATTAACAAACACTTATGATTCAGTTTCGAGAAACGGAAATATAAATATAAAAATCAGACAGGTTTCGGGAGAAGTTTTTAATGATTTAATTTTTCAGATTGCTGTAGCCGAAAATAATATTCCATACACTGCTCCAAACGGCGAGACACAATTCAGTAATACACTTCGCGACTTTATAATGCCGCCTTCGGGCCAGCCCTTTACTATCAGCCCCGGACAGACTAACAGTTATAATCAGACTTACAGCATTGATACACCAATAAATCAGAATAAAACTGATTTAATAGTTTTTGTTCAGAGAAATAATGCGACTACGAGAGAAGTCATGGCTGTGGAAAAAGTAAAGTTAAAATAAATTTTTTATAATACAGCTTCACAGATTATTCATTTAAAAATAGAATCTGTGAATCCGTTGAAATTTTATTCAATAAAGAATAATAAGCAAAATTCTGTCTTACCTGACAAAACGTATTTTTCTGAAATAGTAAATTCCGCATTTTATTTCATTCAAAAAATAAATTGAATGAAAACAATTACATTTACAATATTACTTTTTATTTCAATCATAAGCGGTAAAGTAATTTCTCAGACAGATACTTTAAAAGAAAATGCCGGTACGATTGATTACAAAAACAATTTTCAGGAAGAAATTTTACTTGAAGAAAATCAGAGTGATGAAGATAATTCGGGTACACTGGATTTTCTGGAAAAGCTAAGAAAGAATCCTTTTGATTTGAACAAAGTTACATTGTCCGAGCTGAACAACATTCCATTTCTAAACTCCATTATTTCAAAAAATATTATTGATTACAGAAATGAAAATAAAACATTCAAATCAAAACGTGCTTTATTGAATGTTAATGGAATCACAGAAGAGCTTTATGAAAAAATTAAAATATATTTTATCGTAAGGCAAACTTCGGAAAATACAAATCGAAATAATTCAAAAAATCAAAATACACTTCTTAAATTATCTAATACGGTAAAGTTTAAAACGAGACTGCGAACTAAATTTATACAGGATTTGCAGATTCGGGAAGGATTTATGAATGGTAAATATGAAGGCAGTAAACCTAAAATTTATAATCAGATATATTCGAACTTCATGAAAAATGATTTAAAAGTTGAAGCTAATGTTACTTTAGAAAAAGATGCAGGTGAAAAAAATAT
>Ga0105046_10010127_pt1 | contig 14688 bp, 13 predicted proteins | sample MAT03_FD_78385 | JGI IMG/M metagenome (GOLD analysis project Ga0105046, IMG submission 78385) | Freshwater microbial communities from Lake Fryxell liftoff mats and glacier meltwater in Antarctica - MAT-03 (megahit assembly) | ecosystem: Environmental > Aquatic > Freshwater > Ice > Liftoff... | reverse complement strand
CGCGAGCCCGGGCGGCTATCACGACACTGGAGAGGGAGATCCGCCCGGGCTTGCCCCTGGGCCTCTGCCAGCGAGACGCGAAGCGGTAGCCCGATTCGGACGGCACATAAGCGGCATGCGTGCCGACCGAGCCGAGCGCCCACAGGACATCCACCGAACAGATGAATACTCGCAGTTGCCCACTGGGGCGATCCGGCACGGTACGATCGACCCCGGTGACAGCGCGGCCCTGATCGCTTTGAGGTCCACGGAACCTAGAGCGGCATCTCACGGGCGTTAGCTGAAGGGTTGGTGCCCAAGAGTGGTCCGTCGAGCGAGGTCTCCATGCGAATTGACGTTGTTGGCAAGCACATGACCGTCACGGATGCGATCCGGGCCCACGCCGAGGAGAAGGCGAACAAGCTGCTCAAGTTCTTCGACGGCGGGGTGCAACTCATCACGTTCCGCCTTGAGGAAGGCGAGCACCGCAAGGGGTTCAAGGTCGAGGTCGTGGTCGATGTGATCAAGCACGAGGACTTCGTGGCCCACGCATCGGCCGATGACCTCTACGCGGCTTTGGATCAGGCGGTGGACAAGGCCACGCGGCAACTGACCGACTTCAAGGAAAAGCTGCGGATGGGCAAGCGCGGCGCCACCCCCGGCGGCGGAGTGTGATGACCGGTTCGGGCCTATCCCCGGCTGCTCACCCGAGCGACCCGCCGGGCGAAACCTATTGGTGGAGCGACCTCTCATGCGGCTGAGCGATTTGGTGAACTCCGAAGCGATCGTGACCAACCTGGCCAGCCAGGACCGAGACAGCGTGGTCTGCGAGATCATCGACCGGCTGGTGGCCTGCGGGGCCGCCGCAGCGGCTCATCGCGACGAGCTGATCGCGCGCGTCTTGGAGCGCGAGCGGCGCGGGTCCACCGGCTTCGGGCGTGGCGTCGCCGTCCCGCACGTCAAGCACAAGTCCGTCACCAAGATGACCGCCGCCATCGGTCTCTCGACGCTAGGGATCGAGTTCAACGCGCTCGACAAGCAGCCGGTCTACTCGGTCTTCCTGCTCCTCTCCCCGGAGAACCGACCCGAGGAGCACTTGCAGGCGATGGAAGTGATCTTCAAGAACCTCTCCAAGGACACGTTCCGCCGGTTTCTGCGGCAGGCGGGTTCCGTCGAGGAAGTCCGCACGCTGCTCGAAGAAGCCGACGGGCACCACGTTTCTTGAGAGGCCGGGCCAGCGCCAAACTCCCCCCGCACCACGATCCCCCACTTCTTTCGCCCGCCGTCCCGCCCGTCTCCGATCCCGCGTCGGTTGTGAACCATGCCCCAGCCTCTGACCACCAAGGTGAAGATCGTCAACCGGCTCGGGCTCCACGCCCGCCCGGCGATGTGCTTCGTCGACGTGGCCATCGGCCACCCGTGCGACGTCAAGGTCCGCCGCGGCGATCAAGAGGTCGACGGCAAGTCGATCATGATGATGATGCTGCTGGCCGCGACGCAGGGGACCGAGCTGGAGATCGTCTGCGAGGGGGAAGGGGCCGCCAAGGCGATCGCGGAACTCAAGGCCCTGGTCGATTCGGGCTTCGGCGAAGATTGAACCCCCGCGACCTCACGCGAATCCCCCGCGATGCATCGCACGCAGGCACCAGCGATGATCAAGTACCTGGGCTCCAAACGCACGCTGATCCCCGCCATCATCGCGGCCGTGCGTAGGGCGGGCGCGTTCAACTCGGTGCTCGATCTCTTCTCGGGCACCTCGCGCGTGGGTCACGCGTTCAAGAAGGCGGGCTACCGCGTCCTGGCCAACGACCACAACGCGTACGCCGAGGTGCTGGCGCGGTGCTACGTGCAGGCCGACGCGGAGGACGTGGCCATCGACGCGGCCCGGCTCGTGGCGGAGTTCAACGCGCTGCCGGGCGAGCCCGGGTACTTCACGGCTACGTTCTGCGAGCGAGCCCGATACATCCAGCCCAAGAACGGCGGCCGGGTCGACGCCATCCGCGCCGCGATCGCGCGGAAGGGATTGCCGCCGGAGCTGGAGGCCGTGATGCTGGTGTCGTTGATGGAGGCGGCCGACCGCGTGGACTCGACGACGGGCTTGCAGATGGCGTATCTCAAGACCTGGGCCCCGCGCTCTCACGGCGACCTCGAACTCCGCGTCCCCGATCTGCTCCCGCGCCCGCCTAACGGGCGCTGCGCGGCCAGCGGGCTCGACGCCCTCGAAGCCGCGGCCACGCTGGAGGCGGACGTGGCGTACATCGACCCGCCGTACAACCAGCACTCGTACCTGGGCAACTACCACGTCTGGGAAACGCTCGTCCGCGGCGACCAGCCCGAGGTTTATGGCGTGGCCTGCAAACGCACCGACGTGCGCACCCGCCAGAGCGTCTTCAACTCGCGTCCCAAGTTCGCCGGGGCGCTGCGGGCGGTTCTGGTCGCGGTGCGAGCCAGGCTACTGGTCGTCTCGTTCAACGACGAGGGATATCTCAGCCGAGCGGAGATGGAATCGATGCTGGGAGAACTCTGGGGCGGCCGCGCGGCGGTCCGCACCATCGAGGTCGATTACAAACGCTATGTCGGCGCCCAGATTGGAATCTACAACCCACAAGGCGAAAAGGTCGGCAAGGCGGGCCGGCTGCGAAACACCGAATATCTGTACGTGGCCAGCCCATCCGACCAAACGCAGGTTGCGGAAAGAACGCCGGCTGCGACACCGACGACCGGACCTTGAGCATTGGCATTCGCCGGGGCGATCAGGGTTGCTTGCCGATCAGCTCGCGGCGCAAATCGGCGACCAGTTCATCGCGGAGCCCGTCGGCCACGCCGCAGTCGGTCTCGGCGTGCGGACGCACCCACACCGTCGCGCCCGGGTCGGGGTCGGACTCGCGACGCGGGATGAGGTGCCAGTGTACATGCGCGACCACGTTGCCCAGGCACTCATAGTTGATGCGGATCGGAGCCGCTCGGCCCAGGGCTCTGTGCATGGCGGCGGCCACGTCGAACACGTCGAGCCCAAGGGCCTCTTGCCGCGCCCGCGGCAACATCGCCAGATGCTCGTGATGATCGCGCAGCCAGAGCGTGCACCAGCCGGGGTAGCGCTGATGCTTGTGAAGGATGACCACCGACTCGCGCAGCTCAACCAGAAAGAACGGATCCTGTCCCGGCGCGGCCCGCTCCAGCCGTTGGCACGCGGGGCAATCTGCTCGGCGGCTCTGGGCGTCGTGGACGCTCACAGGTTGACTTTGCCTTGCAGCGCCTTCTGGAGACGATCGACCACCTGCCCGAGCAGCGGTCGCGACGGCAGCGTGAAGCGCAGATACACGCGCTCCCCCGGCAACCCCAACGCGGCCCCCTCAACCTCGCCCTCGGCCGGTTCAACATACACCGTGAACACCGGCTTCTTGGTCGAGCGGCCTTGCTGATCTTCCTGCATCGTTTCGATCTGACCGCCACCGACAAACCCGAGCGCCGCGTGTGGCAAGGTTCGCTGCCCCGCCTCGACGGACCAGATAGCCCCGCCCTCGACGATCCGCGCTACGTTGGACGACGTGCGCATCTGTACGCGGTACTGCGAGCGGTCGAGCTCGTTGAACCACGCCGCGTCGTTCTGCCCAAGGGTCGCCGCGACACGCAAACGTCCCGCGTCGACCAGCAGACACAGCGGCTCGCCGCGACGCACAAACGCCCCCACCATCTGCTGCGGGCTCGGCCCCACGATGGTCCCCGCTTGCGGGGCCCGCACCGTCAACGCCTCGATCCGGAGGTCGATTTCACCAAGCTGATCGCGCAGCAACACCAGCGCCTGGTCGCCCATGTCGACCTCGGCCGGCTTGTCCTTGGAACGAGCCTCTTCGCGGAGCACCCGGTACTCGTCGACCTGCGACTTGAGCGTGCGGCGGGCCCGCACCAGCTCGGGACTCGAGAGCTGGGCCAGGACGTCGCCTTCCTTGACCACGCTGCCGGGGCGGACGAAGACCTGGTCGACGAAGCCGTCAACGCGGAAGTAGACGCCGGCTTGCTGGACGCTCTCCACGACGCCACTGCCCCGGCGCCAATCTGGAACGGGTACGGCCCCCACCAATAACGCCAGCCCGGCGATGGCGGCCAGCGAGACGCCGATGGCACGCGCCCGGCGATCGACCAAGGCCGAGTCCGAAGCAAGCCAATGAATGAACTTGCCCGCCGGCAGCAGGAACCACGCCGCCGTCGACCAGAGGGCGAGGAAGAGCCCGACCACAAAGAACTGCCCCACGACAAAGAGCGTAATGCTCAAGAAGAGCACCACGCGATAGACCATGGCGAGCACGCCGAAGATCACCAGCGTGGCCTGCTCGCCTGGCAGCGTGCTGGGCAGACGCGGGCGCTCGACGGCGTAGGCGTACTTCTGGGCCAGGTAGTGCAGCATCTGTTGCGAGCGCTGCATGAGATTGGGGATCTCGAGCCAGTCGGCGAGCATGTAGTAGCCGTCGAACTTCATCAGCGGGTTGATGTTGAACAAGATGGTCGAGACCGAGGCGGTGAGCATGGCGAAGTACGCGAGCTGCTTGGCCAGCGAGCCATCGGGCGAGGCGAGCCACACGAAAGCGGCGATCGCGGCGCAGCCGATCTCGAAGATCATCCCCCCCGCTCCCACGGCCATGCGCTGCCACTTGCTCGGGAAGGCCCAGCAAGACGACGCGTCCACATATGGCGAGGGGATCAGCACCAGCAGCATGACGCCGAACTCGGGCACCTGGCCACCCAGCCGCTTGCAGGTGATGCCGTGGCCCAGCTCGTGGATGAGCTTGAGGAGCACGAACATCGTCAGCATCCAGCCGGAGTTGGCGGGGCTGACGTACTGATCGAAGCCGCCCACGAGTCGCGGCCACTCGGGCAGGATCGAGACGAGCGCCGCCCCGACCGCGATCGCCCACACCAAGAGGCCCCAGCGATTGAGCACGGGCTTGAGGATCGGCACCAGGAACCGCAGGATCGGCTCGGGGTTGAAGAGCCGCAGCCGGAAGTACATCAGGCCGATGGCCTGCTGCGTGAGCCGCCGCTTGACGCGCTCGCGACCGCGTTGCAGGAACTGTTCCACCTCGGGCGTTGAGTCGACCGAGAGGAGATTCGTGCTATAGAGCTGGCCGAGCAGCTCGACGACTTCGTTCTGCGTCGGGGCGCCGTCGCCGAACTTCTGCAGGGAGAGGGTCCAGGCTTCCTCGACGGTGCGTCGGCCGTCGAGCGACATGACCAGGTCATACGCCACGGGCGAGAGCCGATAAAACTGGTTGCTCGAAGGGTCGTGGGCGACGTACCAGCGTCGGCCGCGGTAGCGCTGCCGCGTGATGTCGACGTGCGGCCTCAGCCGCGGGTGCAGGGCCCGCACGCGGTGCCAGATTGGTGAAAACGTCGGGCGGTCCATGAAACTCCAGCGGGGAGAGTGCCAGCGAACGGGTGACTACCAGAGCCAGAGACGAACGGCTTCAACCACGCGACGCGACGCGATCGACAAGAGCGAGCGCTCGCCCGCGTCGAGCTTGGCCACGCCCTCCATGCCGGGGCGCATCCACGGGGCCGCCTTGGTCAGCCGGGCCCGGACCTCGAACAAGTTCTTGCCCTCGCTCGCCTCCGCCAGCGGCACGATCGTCTCGATCACCAGCTCAAACGCCTCGGCCGGGTGCGAGCGTGTCGCCAGTCGCCCGCCGCCGCCCTCGGCGATCAGGCCCACATCGCGCTCGTCCACGCGGGCCACGGCGATCAGGTCATCCAGCGGTGCGACTTCAAACAGCCGATCACCTAGTTTGAGCGCGCTCCCGACGCGGTCGTTGAGCCGACCCGCGAGGATGGTGCCGTCGATCGGCGCCACGATCCGCGAGCGGTCGATTCGGCTCTGGGCATATTCCAGATCCGCCCTGGCCCGCTCCACCTGCGCCTGGGCCTTCTGGGCCTCGGCCATCTTGTTCTCTGACCGCGACATGGCGATCTGCTTCTCCGACTGCACGATCTTCTGCTTGGCGTCCTCGGCTTGAAGGTTCAGCTCCGCCGTGTCCATCTGCGCCAAGAGCTCGCCCGCCTTGACGATTCGACCAGCCTCGATCCCGACCGGCACCGAGCGCAGCAACCCGTCGAAGGGTGCGGCGATCACCTGTTTGCCACGCGGCTGCAAGATCGCCTGGGCCCCCACGCGATAGGTCGTTGTGTAGAACACCAGGAACAGCGACGCGATCAGCACCGTCAGCCCGGCCAGCTTCCAGCCGGTGTGCTTGACGCCCACCATCCATGAGCCGCCGCGGAGGGTCGCGTCGTAAGCTCGCTGCCACAGCCAGCGATCGTCGGCCCGGCGAACGCGCAGCACCGGGGCCACCAGGTCCATCGCCGCTTGCAGAAGTTCGACCGCCGCCACATCCAGCACGCCGCCCACGGCCTCGACGGTAAGCACCCCCAGCACCTTCTCGCCGTCACGCAGCGGGACCGACGCGATCCGCAGGTTGGGCTGTACGCCCGCCAGCTCGCGGTGCGACTGCGTGATGGACTGCGCCAGCACCACGTCGTCCTCGGCCGACGGCGCCGGGTGCAGGATCGGCTGCTCCTGGTCCATGCACTCGTCCATGGCCCGCTCAAGCTTCTCCACCATGCTCATGCGGCGGTCGATGTGCTCGGTGTCGCTCAGCGCGACCAGCTTGATGGAGCCGTCTGCGGCCCAGCCCATGGCCGCCCGCTCGGCACCCATGAACTTGCTCAGGTCATTGACGACGTGCAGGCTCGATCCCTTGAAGCCCGGGGCCGCGTTGAGCCCGCTGATGAGCCGCGTGGCCAGGTCCATCGCCTTGCTGGCGGATTGCGCCCGCCGCAGCGATTGCCGCGCCGCGTGGCCGTGGGTGTAGCCCGCCAGCACCTCGGCCATCGCCAGCGTGCTCTGCACCGCCTGCTTGCTCCGCGGCTCGATCAAGAGCGTCACCGCGCCGATGGCCCGCGGGTCTTCAGAAGTCGCGAACAGCGGGATCGACAGCACAAACCCGTTGGCCGGGGCGGCGTCATAGAGAGCGCTGGCCGCCTCCAGCCCGAACGCGCGGCTCTGTCCCGACTCGATCGCCCCCCACGCCGCCGACCGCACATCGGTCGCGTACTCGATCACAACCCCTTCCTCGACCGGGCCGACGCCTTCGCCCATGGTGCCGGCGCGGCGGGCCTGCTCCGCCGCCATGGCCGAGACGGCCTGCGTCTGTGCGGGCCAGATCGAGATCGCCCGCACATCCAGTTGAGCCGCGTCCGCCTGGGCCCCGGGTGCCGGTGCCGCCGTCGGCGTCGCCACGAAGAGCACGGCTTGCCGGGCCGCGCTGACGCGTGCCATCACGCTCATCAGCCGCTCCAGAAACAGCCGATCGTCGCCGCAGGGCGCGCAGAGCTCACCCACAACGCGCTGCCAGCCGGGCGACTTGAGGTTTGTCAGGTCGATCAACGCTCGCCTCCCGCCTTGGGCACCGGGCCGATGATCCACGTCGACTCGGGCGCGGTGAACCGCACCCGCGCCCGCGTGCCCGCCGGGAGCAACTGCGGGTTGCGAGCCTCGATCCGCACCCGCCGCGTCTGGCTCGCCGAGTCCGCCACCGGCGAGACATAGAGCACCCGCGCCGTCAGCACCACAGGATCGCCGGGCAGATCGAGCAGCGCCCACGCCGGGTGATCGGGCGTCAGACCCAGCTCGATCGTCTGCTCGATCGGGATGGGCACGTCAACCCAGAGTGAATCGATGTTCACCAGTCGGATGATCGGCTGATTCTCCGTTGCTGTTTGGCCCACGTCCGCCGCCACCGTGTCGATGATGCCGTCAAACGGGGCCTCCACCCGGTAGCGCTCGGCCTGTTTCTCAAGCTGCACCAGCCGCAAGCCTTCCTCTTCAAAGCGCCGCTGGGCGGCGTCGAGGGTGATCTTGGCCGTCACCAGCCCTACGCGCCGCTCGTCGAACTCGGCCTGATTCAACGCCTCGTCCTGCTTGGCCCGCGTCGCGGCCTCGAAGCGGCTCTGGGCCAGCTCCAGCGTCGCCGCGGCGTTCTGCACCTCGGTGTCGTTCTTGGATCGAGCCCGTTGCACCGCGATCGACGCCAGCAGTTCGCCCTCGCGGGCCCGCGCCAGAACCTGGCCCGCCTTCACGCGGTCGCCCGACTTGATCAGGATCTCCTTGATCTCCTGGGCCAGCGTGAAGCCCATCGCCGCGTCGCGGCTCGGGCGCGTGACCCATTCCGTCCCGCCAAAGCGGGCCCCGCGCTCGGCCCAACCGTCAACCGGCTTGGCCACCGCCGGGGCCTTCGCCGCGGCCGCGGGCGCCACGCTTTGACCAGCTGCCTGGGCCATCCCCGCCGTCCCCAAGCCCATCACAAGGATCGCCGACCATGTGTTCAAAGCACCCATAAGTATCATCCTATTGAGCCCGATCGGGCTCTGCTTGGGGGCCCAAGGCCGCCCTCCGACCTCCAAACCGATCCGGCTGTGGAAATAGGTGGAATGACAGTCTATTCCCGAGTGTCTCTCCGCTCGGGCGGGCCGACACGCACGATCCCGACCCCTACGCTTCGTCTTCCGCCCGGCTTGGGTTGCGGCGTCGCCGCCCGTCCGGGATATGTTGGAGACCCCCAGACATGGCTACCCCCGCACCCGCTTCGGCCCAGCCCTCCTCCTCGCGTCCGGTGGCCGTCGCCGCCGAAGCCCTGGCCGTCCGCGGCGGTCAGCCCGTCTCGAAAACGCCCGTCCCCTTCATGTCCACCGGTCTGCAAGAGAATGACATCGAGGCCGTCCTCAAGGTCCTCCGCTCAGGCATGCTCCGCTCCGCCGCCAAGTGCGCCGAGCTCGAGACCCGCTTCGGCGAGCTCTCCCACGCCAAGCACGCCATGACCTGTGCCAACGGCACCTGCGCCCTCCAACTCGCCTACGAGCCCCTCTTCCAGCCCGGCGACGACGTCCTCGTCCCCGCCTGGTCCTACATCGCCACCGCCTCCATGATCGTGGCACGCGGCGGCAACCCGATCTTTGTTGACGCCCTGCCCGACACCGCCCAGATCGACATCAAAGACGCCGCTCGCCGCATCACCAAGAAGACCAAGGCCATCGCCGTCACCCACCTCTACGGCATGCCCGCCGACATCGACGCCGTCGAGTCCTTCGCCAAAGCCCACAGCCTCAAGGTCATCTACGACGCCGCCCAAGCCCACCTCGCCACCTACCAGGGCAAGGGCCTGGGCCAGTTCGGCGACGCCGTCACATACTCGCTCTATGCCACCAAAAACTTCGCCACCGGGGAGGGCGGCCTGATCACCACCAACAACGACGACCTCGCCCGCCAGATCAAGCTCCTCCGCTCCCACGGCGAGACCGACAAGTACCTCCACGAACAAGTCGGCTTCAACTACCGCCTGAACGACATGGCCGGGGCCCTCGGGTGCTCGCGCCTCGATCGCCTGCCCAAGGAAACGGCCCAGCGCCAGGCCAACGCGGCCCGCTACGACGCCATGTTCGCCGGGGTCGAGGGCGTCGAGCCGCTCGCCACCACCCCCGGAGCGACCTCGGCGTATCACCTCTACGTCGTCCGCATCGACCCGGCCCGCTTCTCCGTCAGCCGCGACGAGTTCGCCAAGGCCATCAACGCCGAGGGCGTACCGACCGCCGTTCACTACCCGCGATGCCTCACCAACCAGCCGGCGTTCAAGAGCTTCGTCAAGGACCACCCGCCCGTCTCGGGCCGCATGGCACAGACGATCCTCTGCCTGCCGATGCACCACGCCCTGACGAACGAGCACTTCAAAATCGTCGAGGACGCGTTCGGCAAAGTCACCAGCGCCCTAAGTCGCTAATCCGAGCGGCCACCGACCATCAAACGACCGCGCCCAGCAGCCGAGCTCCGCGCGCGCTGTGCAACGCCGCGCCCGAAGAGATCGCCGCCGGGATCACGACCGTCGTACCCAACGCCAGCGCCGTCTCCGGCCCGCCCGCGACGGCCAACACCGCCGACCCTTCGAGCACCGTCAGCACCACGCACCGCCCATCGCCCCGCACCGTCTCCGAACCACCCGGCGTCAGCGCCAACTCATCGACGATGAAAAACTCGGTCGTCACCAGCCGCGCCCGGGCCTCGCCCTCGCCACGGCGCCTCACCGTTGACGCCGCACGGATCAGCCCACCCGCCGGCTCTTCCCAGTTGGCCCTGGCCGACGCCAGCCCTTGCTCGAAGTGCATCTCGCGTCCCGTGCGGCCCCAGTCGTAGAGCCGATACGTCGTGTCGCTGGGCGTCTGCACCTCCGCCACCAAAACGCCCGCGCCCAGCGCGTGTACCGTGCCGCTGGGCAGGTTGTGGCAGTCACCGGCCACGGCCCGGTGCGCGATCATCACCTCCGCCACCGTCCCCGCGCGAACATGCCGCGAGAACTCCTCGAAACCCACGCCCGCCTTCACGCCCTTGTACACCACCGCGCCCGGCTCCGCGTCCATGATGTACCAGCATTCGGTCTTCAAAAACGCACCGGCGGTCAGCGTCGCGTACTCCGGCGACGGGTGCACCTGCAAAGACAGATTCTCCTTCGCGTCCAGAAACTTCACCAGCAGCGGGAACGCGCCACCCGCCGCTGTCGGCGTCGCGCCCAGCAGCCCCGCCCCCCACTGCCGCACCGCCTCGTGCAGGGTCAAGCCCGTGAGCGATCCGTTGCGGATCACCGACCGAGCCGCCCCACCCCCCGCCCCCGCCGCACTCGTCGCGGCCATGTCGGCCAGTTCCCACGACTCGCCGATCTTGGCCCCGGGGCTCACCGGCTTGCCGAACGCGGCCAGGCGATCGCCGCCCCAGACCTTGGCATACAGAATCGGCTCCAGCACGCACGGATAAACGCTCATGACCCAACCGTATCGGCGTTCACCGCTCGGCGGATCAGACGTTGAACAAGAAGTGGCACACGTCCGCGTCCTGCATCACATACTCCTTGCCCTCGACGCGCATCCGCCCCGCTTCCTTGATCGCCTTCTCGGTTTTGTACTTCTCGAGATCGGGCACGCCGTAGATTTCCGCCCGGATGAACCCGCGCTCGAAATCACTGTGGATCACGCCCGCTGCCTGCGGTGCCGTCGACCCGACATGCACCGTCCACGCACGCACTTCCTTCTCGCCGGCCGTGTAGAACGATTGCAGCCCCAGCAGCTTGTACGCCGCCCGCGAGAGCGACCACAGCGCCGGCTCGTCCATCCCGTAGCCCCCGAGCATCTCGCGCTTCTCGGCATCCGAAAGCTCCGACAGCTCGCTCTCCACCTTTGCACACACCGGCACCACCTGCATCCCCTCCGCCGCCGCGTGCTCGCGCACCTTCATCGCCAGCGGGCTCTTTCCATGAACATCCGCCTCGTCGACATTGGCCACGTACAGCACGCGCTTGGCCGTGATCATCCCCAGGCTCTTGAGCACTTTCCGCTCTTCGTGGTCGTGGAAATCGCCCGCGACCATCCGCGCGGGCTTGCCGCTGTTGAGGATCGGTTGGAGCTTCTTGAGCACGTTGAAGCGGGCCACATCCTCGGGCTTGCCGCTCTTGGCCGATCGCTCGGCCTTGCTGTACGAGCTGTCGATCGTCTGGAGGTCCGCCAGGATCAGCTCCGTCTCGATCGTCGAGATATCGCGGAGCGGGTCGACAGAGCCCTCGACGTGGGTGATCTCTTCGCCGCCGGGGGCCTTGTCGAAGCATCGCACCACGTGAAGGATCGCGTCGACCTCGCGGATGTGCGAGAGGAACTTGTTGCCCAGCCCTTCGCCCGTGCTGGCGCCCTTGACGATCCCCGCGATGTCGACCAGACGCAGAGCCGTCGGGACCAGCTTCTGCGGCGGGATGTACCGCGCGATCGTCGCCAGCCGTTCGTCGGGAATGGCGATGACGCCAACGTTGGGCTCGATGGTCGCGAACGGGTAGTTGGCCGCCAACGCCCCCGCGTTGGTGAGCGCGTTGAAGAGGGTGGACTTTCCGACGTTGGGCAGACCGACAATTCCAGCTTCCATGGGCGGGCCTTTCGAGCCGACCGTTCCCTGCGGCAGAATCACTCTGCCCGCCAGAGCGCGATCGGGGGTCGATTATTGTCCGCCCGTGGGCGCGCGTCCGACGGGCGACGCCGCCGCCCTGACCCTGCCCTTCTTCAACTCGACCGTCCCCGCCCGTTCGATGCAGTACCCGCAGCCGCGGCACATGCGCCGCTTGGCCGGGCCGCCCCAGAAATCGTTCATGATCACCCTGAGATCCTCGTCGATCTTCTTGAGCACCCACCTGGCCTCGTACACCAGTTCGTCACACTCGGGGCAGTACCACCGCAGCGCGTCCTTCTGAGGCCGGCCCTGCCTGTCCTTCCCACGCGGGAACTCCACGATCAGCCCGATCGTCCCCGCGGGCCGCTGGGGCCGGTGCGGCAGCCACCGCGGCAGCAGAAACAACTCCCCCTCGCGGATCACCACGTCCCGCGGCTTGCCGCCATCCAGCGGCCTCACCCGCACCGCCACGTCGCCCTTGAGCTGATAGAACAGCTCCTCCGTCGGGTTCACATGGAAATCGTTCCGCGTGTTGGGCCCGCCCGAAACAAACAGGATCACGTCCTCGCTCCCCGTGAACAACTGTTTATTCCCGACAGGCGGCTTGAGATGCTTGGCGTTCTGCTTGATCCAGCGCTCAAGATGCACAGGTGGAAGGATGCTCTGGTCCATCCGACCAGCATACCGCCTGCTCGCTTTGGATCTCGCTTGCCCTGCGCAAGAAAAAGCCCCGGGCTGAAGGCCCGGGGCTCGGAAGTGTTCACATCATTTCAGGCAACCCGATCGCATCAACAGAAGCCCGCGGGGTTTAGCCGGGGATGCAGTTGGTGGGGTTCTCGGTTTGGCCGAAGTATTCGGTGATGTAGCCGCCGAGGTCTTCCTGGTTGAAGCTGCAGTCGCGGTTGAAGTCGGCCGCGTAGCCGAGCGTGTCGTAGGGAGCGGGCTCGCCGGGGCACGGAGCCGTGTTGGTACCGGAGGGACCGGCGGGGACCGACTCGTCCAGGAAGGCGGTCAAGAAGCCGCCGAGGTCTTCCTGGTTGAGGAAGCCGTCGGCATTGAAGTCGACTAAGCAGGTGACAGGGACGCCGTCGACGATCTCGAAGCGGTACATGACGCCGCCGCCGGTGCCCTGAACGACCAGGAGCTGCTGCAGACCGGGGACCCAGACGAAGTCGTAGATGCCGGTGCCGTCGGGCAAAGTGAGGGGCTGGTTATTGGCGTCGACGACGTTGACAGTGAGGGAAGGGAGCGAGCCGGGCGTGTTGTAGGGAGGGGGCGTGAGGCGGTTGATCTGGATGGAGCTGAGGAAGCTGAACGTGACGGTATCGAAGCGGTTGTTCCAGATGACCAAATCGCCGGCCGGGGTGTTGTCGAGGATCCGGCAGTTCTGACCCACAACGAACGAACCGATCCCGCCCGGCGAGGAAAGACGAGCGCTAAAGCCAGCGGGGACTTCGTTGTTAGCGTCACGGGAGACGACATCGAGGAAGTTGTCGGCGCGGTCTACGAAGACGCCGTTCTTGTCGGACACGTCCATATCGCGCCACAGCCGCTGGCCCGTGAGCGGAGGGCGGATGCGGGGGCTGTTGGGGAGGCCGAAGTCGATGGAGAAGTTCACGTCGAAGTCGGCGCGGAGGGTTTCCTTGAGCATTCCGCGCCAGCCGAAGTCGCCGAAGACCATGGTGGCGATGACGGGGCTGTTGGCGACCGCTACGCCCTCGGCCGTGGTGTAGTTGAACCCGCCGCTGGCGATCCCGCCGCGGCCCCAATCCCAAGCCTGACCGCCGCCCGACCAGCGGTCGGCGACATCGAACCCGAGCAACGGACCGGTGCTGCGGACGAGAATCGGATTGAGCTGGAAGTCGACGTCGTACCACTGCGTCTGGCCGTTGACCACGCCGTTGAAGTCACGGGTCACGATCAGGCCGGTCGGGCGGACCGACGCGGGCACGCCGGGCGTGGCCGGGATCAAGCTCGCCCCGGCGGTGTAGTCCACGCCCTGCACACCCAGGCCGCCGGCGATGGTGCCGGTCATCCGCGTGGTGGGGATGGAGCGGAAGGTGCGGGCACCCTGCCCGTCGTACTCGATCTTCGTGACGGCCGCGCGCCAGTTGGCGTTCAGAGGCTGCTCGCCGCCGTTCCAGATGCCGCCGATGAAGACCGCCGAGCCGTCCGGCTTGGCGTCGACGCTGCTGGGGAGATTACCGATGAAGAATGGGTTTTCGACCAAGGCACCGGTCGACGCGCTACGCGCCACCAGCAGGCCGAAGATGTCCTCGGTTTGAACGAGCCGCAGAGTAATGGTCTGGGCCGACGCCGCCGCCGACAAACCCGCGACCGCGAGAACCGCCAGGATGGCCTTGTTCATGGGCTGATCTCCCTTTCACTTTCTAGGAAACAATGGAACGACGCTCAATTCGGGCGGTGAAACGACACCGCCAGCGCGAATGACCCCTTTATTCTATAACGTATTCTGAAAACCACCACCCCCCAGAAAAAGTTTCGTGGTGGTTCTGGCATGCCGCTGTATACGAGACCCCTTAAACAAGGGATTAAGTTGGGCGGCCTGTGCCGGCTATCCGAGCCACCCCACAGGCCGCATGGAAGTCGGAACTCCCCGATCTGAGGGTCCACCCCGGCCGGGCCACGCTGGTCAGGTCCCGCGCCACGGCCACTCGGATCGCTGG
>Ga0105046_10010125_pt1 | contig 14691 bp, 14 predicted proteins | sample MAT03_FD_78385 | JGI IMG/M metagenome (GOLD analysis project Ga0105046, IMG submission 78385) | Freshwater microbial communities from Lake Fryxell liftoff mats and glacier meltwater in Antarctica - MAT-03 (megahit assembly) | ecosystem: Environmental > Aquatic > Freshwater > Ice > Liftoff... | reverse complement strand
TGCCGGTCAGATCCGTTGTGTTCTGGAATGGATGTGCCGTTTCTCATTTTGCGAAAAAATGGGTGCTTGCGACGTTTTTTGCACAGCGGTCAAAGGCAAATGCTTAATTTGAGGGAAGTTGCGGCAAAAATGTACCACCCCGTGGCAGCGCGTGGATGGTCCTATTTCTAGATTCGGACCGGCCAAGGGGGCTCGGCCCAGGAAGATCGAAACAAGAACGGGCAGAAATGTTATATACTTTCGGAACCCTGGATAACTATGCCCGCTAAGTCGCTCAAGATTGATAGTCTCGAACTCGATCTCCAGAATCCGCGTATTTCGGTTGCATCCGATCAACGGGATGCAATGCAGAAGATTATTGATGAGCAGAAAAGTAAACTCATCAATTTAGCGGAAAGCATTGCTGCTCGCGGACTCAGCCCTATGGAACGGGTCGTCGTTGTCGGTTCTCCCATTCGCGAAGGAAAGTTCATTGTCCTTGAAGGCAATCGGCGCATCCTATGCGCGAAGCTGCTGAAAAAGCCCGCGCTGATTCCAACACTCGAGATGTCTTAGACCTTCAAGAAACGGCTTGAGAAAGCAGCTGCAGGCTTTAACGCGAAGAGTATCGAACCCATCGATTGTTTCGAAGTCTTAACACGTGCAGAGAGCGATGACTGGCTGAGTCGTCGCCATCAGGGCCAGGACGATGGCCGCGGCCTGGTGGATTGGTCACCGATTCAAAAGGCACGTTTCAGCGGCGGTAACCCAGCTTTGCAGGCTTATGACTTCGTCATGGCCCACGGCAACCTTACCGACGATGAAAAGGAACTTGTCGAGAGGAACTTTCCATTGTCCACGATGGATCGGCTAATCTCCACGCCGTCTGTTCGAAAATCACTCGGTTTCGACATCAACAAGGATAAGCTTCAGACTGAGTTGCCGCCCGATGAGGCGCTCAAGCCTCTAAAAAGGCTGATATTGGATTTGTCGGATCCAACCATCGTCACGGTGACGGATCTTAAAAAAGTCCAGCAACAAGACGCCTATATCGCAAAGATGAAGGCAGCCGATAAACCCGATCTGGCGAAGAAAACTGGTAAGTCTGTGTTGGTTGAAACTATATCGGATAGTGACTTCAAGGTCGTTCCAGCCAGCTCAGGCAAGAAAGTAAGAACAGCGCGTACCACGCCACGCTCACACGTCGTTCCGAAGACATGTAACCTCAAAGTAACAAACGCAAAGATAGGGGAGATCTACCACGAACTTCGGAGCTTGTTGCTTTCGAAACATCGGCACGCCATTGCTGTCTTGCTGCGTGTTTTCCTTGAGACTTCCGTAGACCACTACCTAAAGAGCGTGGGCGGCTGGCTTACATTTCCAACGCCGAACGGTGACAAAGATAAGAGCTTGAGAAAAAAGGTCGAAGAGGTTGTAGAAGAAATGATCACTAACGGCACGGCGGCCAAGAAAGATTTTATTGGGATCACGAAGGGGCTAAGTGATGTCAACCATCCCTTCTCGCCGGACATACTCCACGCGTACATTCACAATGGATTTTACACACCTGTGGAACGGGACCTGACTGCTGCATGGGATAACGGCCAACCTCTTTTCGAGAGGATTTGGGCGTGAGCGAACCTGCTCAAGGTAAACTTATTCACTTCACGCCGCTCAGGTATCCGGGCGGAAAAGCTAAGCTGGCCGCGTACGTCAAAAGCCTGATGAAAGAAAACCGTTTGCTGGATGGGGAGTACGTCGAGCCTTTTGCAGGTGGTGCCGCCATTGCGCTGGAACTGCTCTTTCACGACTACGTTTCACGCATCCATATAAACGATGTCAGCAAGCCGGTCCACGCCTTCTGGAAGAGCGTGTTAAACCATACGGATGAACTTTGCCGGATGGTCCTGAAGAAGCCGCTTACGGTCGCGCAGTGGGACAAACAGAAAGCGGTGTTGGAGAACGAGGATGAGCACGATGATCTTGCGCTTGGGTTCGCTACATTCTTCCTGAATCGCACGAACCGATCCGGTATTCTCAATGGCGGCATCATTGGCGGCCGAGATCAGACGGGCCCGTGGAAAATCGATGCTCGATACAACGCCAAGGAACTGGTGCACAGGATTGAGGCTATCGCCTCGATGAGCGACCGCATAAAGCTGACACGGCAGGGTGCGGTGACATTTCTGAAGCGGGGAACAGCCAAGTGGCCCGCAGAAACGCTGATTTACCTAGATCCTCCCTACTATGCCAAGGGGCGCGACCTTTATTACGATTTCTACGAGCCCAAGGATCATGCTGATTTGGCAATGTTTGTCACAACCAAGATCTCTCGACAGAAGTGGATCGTCTCATACGACAACGTGCCACAGATTCGTGACCTATACACCGGCAGTAGGCACGTCGTTTACGACATCGGTTACAGTGCGCGCGAAGCATCGAAGGGATCGGAAGTCATGTTCTTCGCGGAAGGAGTAAACGTTCCTCCTCTAATAGGGCCTGTTCAGGTTACGGAAGATCATACGGGCTCGATGAAGAGAATGGCATGACGAGGCTGTATGCGATGCTTCCTGAGCCACAACAAAGCTGATAAGCCGCTGGCTCGAAAGATTGGTGCTCACCTGACCCTCTCAGGACAAGATGTCTGGTTCGATGAGTGGGAGATCCAGGCCGGCGACTCCATACCCGGAAAGCTCAACGAAGGCCTTGGCGGATTCAATGCGTTCATCCTGGTGTGGTCAGCGAACGCCAACCGCTCGAACTGGGTAAGGAAAGAGCTTAATACGGCGATCATGCGCTCGATAGAGGATGGCTCGGCGAAGATCATACCTTGTATGATTGACGGAACTCCCGTGCCACCATTGATTGCAGATCACAAGCGGATCGACTTTTCTGACGAGATGATCGGATTATCTGAGTTGTTGGAAGGTCTTCTGGGTAAGCGAACGCGAAAAGAGAAGTTATTAGCGCTCCAATCCGCGATGGAAGATCTGGACGTCAATTGGAACTATGACCCTATGGCTGGCACATATGCGTGTTGCCCGAAATGTGGCCACGAGGAACTGAAGGGTTGGCAGCAAGCCGATTACAAGAATAATCGAAACTATGCGGGCATCGAGTGTCCGAAATGTAGTTGGTCTGAAGGCGGAGAAACGTAATTACCGATCCAGTCGGATTTGCCGCCTGCGCTTCCTCAGCAATTCGGCAGTTGCGTCCGCCGTCGCCTCCTTCGCTCCCTCCTCGAATTTCCTTCGCCGCTTCTGGGCACATTGCCTTGCCACACACCTGAAGCGGCTTGATTAAAGAAGGTTCCATCGAGGTGCCGCAGCCTTGCCCAACGGGTTAGGCGCGGGTGCAATGACGGATCGGAAGGATATCCACACATACCAGTAAATACAGAGCCCAATGAAACCTGGCAGCCAAGTCAGGACCGCCGCCGCCCGGGCATCGAGTAGCATCGCCGCGGGCAAACTGGCGAGCAGAACACGGCTGAAGAAGAGTTGACCGAACACTCCGAATAGGTTGAACAAGTTGGCCACCAGAAAACCCGGCAAAGAGCCCACGGGTTTGTTTACGGCATCGCTTTTCTTTAGTAATCCAAAAAGCACCGGTGCCAAGGTCGTAGCTAGTAGGTAGAAAGCGCTCCACGTCGCGTAATCCCGCGGGGCGTACTTCGAGAGACCGACCGTGGTGACCGTCCCGAGAATCGTCAGTCCCACGTTTAGATTCGCCACAAAACTCTCCCCAATATTCCAACGGAGTTCCGCATTCATCCCCCATAGTTTCGCGATTGCCTTCCGGGGCTGCTTAATAAGTGCGAGGGGATTCGCGATCGGACATGAAAGACTTAAAGCTGCTATGCCCAAGAGAATCGCCACGACGGCCAGACCTAGCGGCACGCCAAACGGCCAAAGCCCGGAGGTTGGCCGAAGAGCGGTCAGCGTCAGGGACGAGTCCGTGTAGGCGCAGACTTTGTACTCCGAACCGCCCGGCGGACAGGACTTGATCCGCAGATAGCCCTTCTCATCGCTTTCTACTGGGCCGCCCAACTCCACGGTTACGGGTTGAATCGATCCTCGCTCGACCGCGGTAGTGGAAAGTTTTGCCTCCTGAAGGGTGCCCCGTACTCCCGTCCAAACTCCGGAGAGCGAAACCGAATCAGCACTCTTCACCATCAGGCTTAAGGTCTCGACACCCGGGCTAAACGTTGCCGGAACCGGGTCCAGCAGGGTGATCGAGGCGGGCCGAACGGTCAGATCGGCTCGTTGCCGCAGGATCTCCTCGGTTCCGTTCCAGATTCGAAGTACTCCGAGGTGACCGGCGCCGGATCCGTCGCCAAGGTGGATCGTTTGAAACTGAAGTTTTTTCTCGGGGATCTTCAATTGGTCCTCCCTGCCAGGACCCCACGTCGCTTTCCGCTCGCCGTCGCCAATCCAGGCGGCCTTCAAATTCACCTCCAAGTCTTGGGTCGTCTCGACCAACACCGAGACCGAGTATTGGCCCTTGGCGTCTGGCAAGATCGGGCCAGCGGGCGTTAAAACCGTCAACTTCACCCCGGTCGCTACCTTGGGCGCGGGGAGCGTCACCGGCGGAACGGCGGGCAAACGGGGCGTGGTCACGGGGGGGGCCGCGGCCGGCTTGACCCACATTCCCGCAAACGTGGCGAGAAGGGCGATAAGCAAGAGAACGGTGCTGCCTCTGTCGATCATGGCACTCCTCTACCCGCCAATCCGTGGGGAATTGTCGAAAGGAATTCGAGCCCGGGCGATACCGCGCAGGACGCCGAAAAACTCATCTCCTCCGTAGAGCCTTCGCGGAATCAGGGCAGCGATCGCACGAAGTACGGCATAGCGGTCGCCGCTGTCGCGAACCAAATCTTTCAGCCAGATAGCGTCAACCAGGAGCTCCGGAATTCGTAACGCGCGTACCTCGTAAGAATCTCCCCCGAGATCAGCATCATCATGCAACCAGCGTAAGGTACGGTCCGCAAGCGCCGGAAGCGTTCCTTGGCTAATCTGGCTGAATCGGTGCTCGCCGGTAAGCTGGGCTTCAAAGACCTCCGCCACTTGCGGACCCGCCGGGCCTAGCGCAACGTAACGCCAGGACTGGGCCTTCGCCAGGAGAGAGCCGCCGGGGGCCAATAGATCCGAAATCGTCAACGTGTAAGTACGATGCGCAAACTCGAGCGCTAGTGGGCCACCGCCCAGCGCTACGAACTGAAACCTTGCGGGCAGATCCTGGCCCTCTCTCATGGCTGGTTGTAATTCCGCAATTGAGGCTGACGGAGCTAAAGATAGTTGGATCGGCATATTGTCATTCCTTTGTTAACGAGTCTCGTAGGTGTGGGTCCAGGCCCCGCCCAAGGACTGGTAGCTGGCGGGAAAGCTAGCCGCCTCCAACGTCGAGTGGCCATAGAAAGGGTCGTCAATCTCCAACATCGGGTTGCCCGGGTTGCTGTCATCGTACCCCGTGACGGCTACGAAGTGCCCATTGCTGGTCCCATTCCACTGGATACGAAGCGCCACTGGGCGGCGTTGATCGATCTCCGAAAAGAGCCGCGCATTATTGGGCCGGCCACCGTAAACCGTCGATAGTCGGCCCACCCGGACCAAGGCACGATCCAAGTACCAGGGCTGGTCACAAGCGAACGAAATTCCGTTCAGACAGCAGGAGTTTTGGGCCAACTCCCGATTCGCCATCTGGCATTGCGTCCAGGTCGTCGGCGACCCAAAGAAATCGTCCACGCTGACACTAACGGCGCTCCGACACCAGTTATTCTGGAACTGATCCTGCATCGGGAAAGCGAGAATATTTGACATGATTCCTTTCTTTTAGGGGAGACGATTGTAAAAGACCGCACCATGGCCGGCACGCGAATCGGGTATCGTCCGGGTATGCATCACGATCTGGCTCATCAGATCCGCGAGACTGAGGTTGCCTTGCCGGTCCGCCAAGCGTAGGGCGGCCAATCCACTGACGATCGCCGCGGCCTGTGACGTCCCCGAATCCGTAAAACTACCGCCCCCCGGCTGGGCGGACTCGATCAGCACACCTGGTGCTACGACATCGGGCAGGCTCACTTCTCCCGACGGTGTCGTGATCTGGCCGCTGCCGGAAGTGGCGGCCACCTGATCAGCCTCATCGATCGCCCCCACGGTTAGTACGGCGTCGTAGTTCGCGGGGCTGTCAACATTGCCCGCCCCGCGATTGCCCGCTGCGCAAACCAGCAGCTTTCCGGTCATCAGAATCTGGTTCACCACGGTTTCGAATGCATCAGTGGAACCTGGCCACCCCGCGCTCAGGTTGATAATCTGCACACCCGGCGAGGCGGCGGCGAAAAAGAGAGCCTCTTTCACCGCCACTATTTCCGCACTGCCGTCCCGGAACACTTGCACATCGACCAAGTCAACTGCCGGAGCGACCCCGAAATCCTGCCCTCCGATCAGTGCGGCGATATGCGTCCCGTGGTAACCGGACGGCTGTTGCACATCACCTTGATATGCGCCGCTGATGGGATCGTAGGCGGCGGACTGAAAGATCCTCCCCTGAAACTCTGGAAGTGCATGGTCTATCCCAGAATCCACCACGGCCACACCCACGCCCCCGCCCATCGAGGCCCATCCCTGCTGACGAGCTTCCAATACGCCGATTCGTTCCAGATGCCAGGCCGGGGCGCCTGCGCCAATGCCCGCTCCTTCCGCCACCAAAGATCGCCGTCGACGCGGTAGCCGCACCGTCAGGTTAGGCTGCAGATGCAGGTCAGGAAACTCCTGGCGGAACTGCCGCGCTTCGGGGCCGGTAAGCCGCAGTGGGACAGCTCCAAAAGGAAATGGACCAGCCTTCTTCCGCCGGACGGGAATCGACCGGCCCGTTGACGTCCGGTACCACTGAAACACGCCGGCCTGGCGCAGTGCCTGCACTTGGCCATAGCTTATCGCCTCGAGTTGCTCCTTCGCCGAGCCCCCGTGCCCCGCCACCGGCGGCCATGGGCCATGCAGCCGGTTGAACCTTATGGGCGCGAGCGCCAGGTAACTTTTCGGCTCGCTCATTGCTTTACGCCCGCGGCGTCGCGCACCGACTTGAGTTCCACCTCCAGCGCCGTCACCAGACTTTGGGCAGCAGCTTTCTTGGCCGTTGCGGCAGACAGCAGAAGGTTCGCTGCTACCAGACGCTGATTGCTCGCCGTCAAATCCGCCTGCGCCGCCTCCGTGGCTGACCGGGCTTTCCCCAATGCCTCCGAAGCATTTTGGAGCTTCGTCTGGGCGCTATCCAGCAAGGTCTGCAGGGCCGGCCTCTCTGGAACTGAGCCGTTGAGCAGATTCGTCGTAGCAGTCTTCACTTCTTGCGCAGCCAGTTTGCTGCTCGCCTCCAGGGAACTTTCCTGGGTCTTCTTCAGTTCCAGCGTCTGGCTAGCTAGGGTTCGGGCGTTTTGTGCTGCCTCTCGCGCTGCCGTCTCGCCCACTAAAGCCGTATCGGCATCGGCCAACGCCCTCTGGCTCGCCGCCAAGCAGTCCTTCAGTGCCGTGATCTGGGCGGTCAGCTCGCCGGCCGTTGCCACGTTGGCACACTTCGATGGAGTGGAGGGCACATTAGCTTGGGGCGTGGTATTCGGAGTCGCGTCGGTGCTGGTTTTACCTATTGGCGTCGCGGCGCCACCCGCACCGGGCTGCTTACCGGCTGCCGCCGGAGTCGACGTATTAGCAATCACCGACAGTGCCGACTTGAAGTCCGCCGCACGGAAGGTAATCCCAATTCCCCAGCGCGTGGTCCAGCGGTTGACACCAGAGAAAGTCGTCGGAAATCCATCCGGCACGCGAATGCCGCTGGCCGCCGTAAAGCCGCGCGGCAGGTCAGAAAACTCACCGATGTGAAAACCGGGAGTCAGCCACATCCGCTCCCACAGGTGAAAGGAGAGGCCCGCAAAGATGCCCCAGTTTGAGGCATTGGTCGCCGTGCCCGATTGCGCAATGCGGTAGACCGGGCCCGCCGAAAGCGCTATGCCCTTGCTCGGGCTCCAAAACCTGTCGAAGGGCATTCGGTAGTTCAGTAGGACCGCCGTCGTGGGACGGAATAGACCCGTACCCTGAATTCGTAATTCCTTGGTCGTCTGGTCGGTGACGGCAGGAACGGCGGGCGTTGTTGCGGTGGCCGCGACGGCGGGGGTTCCGCGAATCACACCCACATCTACCACGTCGTAGCTTCGCGCTTGCACTTGCGTTGCCAGGAAACCGACTGAAAGGAAAAATCTCCCGCTGCCGGCCTGAAAGGCATATTCTTTCGAGCCGTCCTTCGTCAACTCGTCGGCATAGTATTCGGTCACCGTCACGGTCACTCGGCCGTTCTCCGGGATCGTGCTCGGGATGCGTTCTTCGTGGGTACCTGAGTCAGCGCGAGCGAGACGCTGCGCCTTCTTTCGGTTGGCCGTGTTGTAGGTTTTCCACGATGCACAGGATTGGCCAGCGGCAGGCGCAGCCTCCAGCAATTTGTAAGAGAGTTCAATGGCCTTCCAGGCCTTCTTTGACTCCTCCATCTTCCGGCTAGGATAGACTCCATCCTCTTTGGTCAGCGTGAAATCCGCCGTCAAACCATCGTCGACCACCTTGGCCGCGTCGTCAAAGATTTTGCAGTCGCCCACGACGAGGCTCGAGAGATTCACCCTACCTCCCGGCAAGCTACTCGGGTCGATCGAGCTCTCGGCAATCGGATCCACTCGCAGACTGCCGCGGTAAGAGTAAAGATAGTCGTTGATCCCCTTGATGACGATCACCACCGGGATCGGCGGTTCCAGCCGGGCCGGATACCGCTTCAGGCTCTTCGTTGCCCAATCGATCTCGATCTCTTCCTGAGCCGAGGCGAAGGACGTCCCCAGCAGCGCCAGGGCGATAACGGACCATATCTTCTTCATGCTTCCTCCGGGAAATTAGGTTACGTCTTGATAAGCGCGAAGTGGCAAACAAAAGTGACACGCCATTTCGGGAGAGGGAAAAATTAATCGCGGTCGAGCACCACCAGTGACTCCTAATTTATAAAAACGACGAATCCGGAAAAAAGTGACATCGGCTAGACTTGCAGTACACTCACAGTTACCGACATTTCTATGACCGCCGCCGACTGGACGTTAGTTAAATCGGTCTTTGGCCGCGCCTTGGAGATTCAACCGGGGTGTCGAGAGTCTTGGTTGAATGACCAGGACACGGTGGATCCTTCTGTGCTCGTTGAGGTCCGGCGCCTGTTGGCGCATGCCCCCGCGGAGCGCGCGGCGGTAAAGGCCCCGGCGCGGCGCTTCGGCGAAGGGGAGTGCCTGGGTGAGCGTTTCGTACTGGGCCTCTTCCTGGGTCGCGGCGGCATGGGCGAAGTATACTTGGCGCAGGATCTGGTGCTGCATTTGCCGGTGGCGATCAAGGTGGTGCGGGAGGATCTGGCCAGCGATCCGGTTTTCTCCGCGCGACTGGAGCAGGAGATCCGTGCGGCTCGCCGCGTTCAGCACCAGAACGTTTGCTCGTTATATGATCTGCACACGGACGCCGGCGGCCTGAAGTATCTGAGCATGGAGTATCTGGACGGCCAAACGCTGGCCGCTCGTCTAAGCGAAGGTCCGCTTGATCTGGCCGAATTGACCAGTATCGCGGAACAACTGGCGAACGGACTGGACGCGATTCACCGGGCAGGCATCGTGCATCGCGATCTGAAAAGCGCCAACATCTTTGTGCAGCCGCAGCGGGCCGTGATCGCCGATTTCGGGCTGGCCTATGACCTCTCCCGGCCGGTGACCGAAACCATTTCGTTGTTCGGGCCGGGCGCGATTGTGGGCACGCCGGCCTATATGGCACCGGAGCAGTTGATGGGCCAACCGGCCGGCACCTCCGCGGACATTCATGCGTTTGGGGTAGTGCTGTATCAAGCGGCAACGGGAGAGCTGCCTTTTCCGGGCGAGACTCCGCTGGCGGTCGCTTTGCGGCGCCTGGAGGACAAGGAGGTCCCCTCGCCGCGCCGCATCAATCCCCAACTGAGCCATTCCTGGGAACATGCGATTCAAGAATGTTTAGCGCGCAATCCGACTAAGCGTCCCGAGTCAGCAGCAGCAGTGTTGGAACTGACGCGGCAACGGGCACCGCTGAAGATTTCGCGCCGGGCGATGACGGGGGGCGGTGCGGTGGCGGCGGCTTTGGCGGGAGCAGGTTTGTACCGTTGGCGGCAACCCTACGAGCCCAAGCCGGAGGCGGTGTACCACGCCAAGATTGGTTCGGAGTTCATGCGGCGAACGTCGAATCGAGAGATTCTCGCAGCGATTAAGGAATTGGAGCAGGCGGTGAGGATCGATCCCCGCTATGCCGACGGTTGGGCCAATCTGGCCGATGCCTATTGCATGGCGGCGAATCATGTGACGATCCCGGGGCCAGAGGCGCGGCGGAAAGCGGAAGCGGCGGCCCGGAATGCGTTGGCACTCGATGCGGGGCAAGCGGTCGGCTTCGCCGCGCTCGCGTATGTGCTAGCTACCGACTTTTCGCGTTGGCAGGATGCAGATGAGCCGTACCGTAAGGCGATCGCTATCGCGCCCCGTAATCCCCTGTTGCGGATTCGCTACGCGGGTTATTTGGGGCGCCGGGGCCGCTTCGATGAGGCGGTGCGAAGTGCCGAGACCGCCGTGTCCTTGGATCCGGCGGCATTTCGGGGGATGGTGCAATTGGGCGTGGAACTGCTGCGAGCGCGGCGCTTTCGGGAAATGCGAGACCACATGCTGCGAGTAGTGGAGGTGCATCCGACAGATGCCGCCGGCTATCTTTCGCTGGGCCGCGCGCATGAGTGGATGCGGGAGTTTCCGCAAGCCCACGCCGCGCTCGACACCGCGCAGCGGCTGCTAGACGAAGGCGATGCTTCCGGTTTTCGCGTGACGCTACTGTGCGCGGAGGGCCGAGCGGCGGAAGCGCGGCGGCTGGCCGATCCGTACTTCGCGGGTTGGCAAAAGGGCAAGCACGAATCGAATACGACGGCCGGCGCCGAGGCAGCGCTCCGGCGCACCGGCAACGTGTTTACGGTGATCGACACGGCGATGGCCAAAGGGGAGGACACGGTGTTGGCGATTCCCACCAATCCTTACCTTGAGTACCTAAAGGATGACGTGCGGTTCGTCGCTTTCCGGCAACGGGTGGGATTAGCCTAGACTCAAATCGGCACATCCGGCGGAAAGATCCGGCAGCCGGGGATGAGGACGCGGACCACGGGGACGCCCAAGGATGGGCGGGTAAGGTTCACCCAGTGGCCGGGTGGTACGGGGATTCGGAGCGCGGCCGGGAGGTTTTCTGCGGGCCGCAACCAGCGTTCTTTGGCCAGAGTGTGGGAGGCGAACCACTGGCGGCGGCGCGGCGGGGGCCCGGTGATTTGGTCCCAAACGAGAAACTGGAGGAGTTCGCGGGTGGCCCGCTCCACGGCCATTGAGGGTTCGAAGTCGGCGGCGGCGCCCAAATAGACCTCCCGCCCGTCTGGCTTGGAGCTGAGCGCTGCGGCGACGGTGACCCCTTCGTGCCGCGAAAGATCCAGCCACCAAAGGGTCCGTTGCCCTTGGGCCAGGGCTTGGCGCACGGTCTCAAGCCAGGGGCTGGGGGCGAAGTCGAGCGGCCGGCGGGCGGTCCGTCTGGTCCACCAGCGGGTGAAGGCGTCGCGCTCGAGTACTTCGAGCCAGGCGTGACGGCGGGCCATTTCGAGCGTGGGGGCAGCGGCGCAGCCCGTGGAGTCCGGCCCGCCTTCGGGATGGTGGAGGAAAATCTCTCGCGCCGGGAAGTGTTTGGTTTCAGCCCCGCTGTCGGAGTAGGCTTCAATTTCCAGCGGCTCATCCCCGGCATAGGCAATGGAATGGCGTTCCACCGCCTCGGCGACCATCCGGGCCCGGGCCTCCGCGGGGGTGACGCCGCATCCCGAAGCGCCTGTCGGTGGGTGCGGGCGGGGCAAGAGTGCTGATCCATGGGCCCAACTGAGTCCGAAGGCGCGGGGCAGAACCTGCACGCCCAGCAGTAGGCCGGTAAGTGGATTCGCCAGGATATGGAATTTGTCTTCTAGCGGGAAGGCGGGTTGTCCAAGGCAATGGGGGCAATTGTCCCGCGGGAGAAACCGCACCAGTTGGGGCGTATCGACGCCAGCGGGAAAAAGTGCGATGGTTGTGTCCCATTCGATGGCTGGATTGCGCTTATAGAGTGTGTCGGCTAGGGATAGGACCGAATTCTCGTCTTTGGGCAGCTTCGGTGGTGTTGGAGTGTATGGAGCGCGGAGGGCTTGCCAGGCTTCGAGGCAAGGTAGGCAGCCGAAGCCGGGGCCGAGACGCGGGCCGACAAGCAGCACTGTCCCGTCTACGCGCACGGCCAAGGCAGGCAGAGAAGAGCGTAAGTCGCGCCATTCGCGAATGATCGTTGGCAGGGGCAGAATTGTTTTATCATAAGCGTTCCCAAGAGGGAATGGATCTACGAGTTTTCAGGAGAAGTGTAAATGAGTGAGCAACCGACCCGAAGCTTCAGGTTTCAGAGTCCGATTCATACAGACGATTTGGAGCTACTTCCGTTTAAGACTGGATTGTTTGAGCGAGAGGACTGGAAAGAAGGTGCAAATCGGACCCAGATTGGTTGGGTGCTCGCTATTCCACAGGTGCCGCCGTGGATGAGTGAGTATTTCCCGGATGTGGTGGCCGCAGAGGAAGAAGGCGGGCCGGCCATTTCCGAGTTTGGCCGGGAATGGTTCGAGTCGCTGGTGTGGATCCATAAGAATTCCTATGGGGCTCTCGTAATGGCGGTGGAGAGCCCGGAGTCGCCGCACGCGGCAAATGCAAAGTCCCTGTTGGTGGCGTTGACTTACATGGATATCAGCCGGCAGATCATCGCCGCGAGCTGCTGCGACGGATGCTCCCGTTCGGCTCCCGTGGTGCGCGCAATAGAACTGAAGATCAACGATAAGTTCGATTTGGTTACTGCGGGTGAGCGAGTTTGCGAATGTTTGGTCGACAAACTCAAGAACGAAAAGGTCGCGCTAGAAATCGATATTGTCGATCACCCGCCAGATAAGCTTCGCGACCCGGTAGCGCTTGCCCAACGACTGCGAGCATTTGTCGACCTGCCAAAACACCAAGAGTGGAAGAAGCAAGACCCGTCCGGTCAGAAGCCGTTGGCGAAGCGGATGTTGAACGCGATTCGAAAACTATAACCGCCGCAGATTACAGACTTAGGAGTTTGCTAGCATGATTCTCGATTTTATTCTCAAACCGACGGTCCCGTCCGGGCAGCCGGTCTTGCAAGATGAAGTGTCCCAACTTGGATCGAAGTTGTTCCAGCAGGACAACTGGTCGGACGATCCCGTGGTGAACAAGCGGCGGCAGATCGGCGTTCTGGTCGCGGTGCCGCAGGTACCTCCGTTTATGACCGAGCATTTTCCTGAGGTGGCCGAGGTCACCGACGGAAATCCGTTGGTGCTGAGTGATCTTTGCCAGGAGTGGTTTGAACGGATCGTCTGGATTCCGAACGATAAGCTAAACCAAGTCGTGGCCTCCAGCGATCAACTGGCCTTGGCGCAAGTGGCACAGATGGAGTCGATTCGTCAGTTGCTAGCGAGCCCGTTCTCCTTAGGTTGCTCCCCGGCATCGCCGGCAGTTCGCTTGTATCAGGCGTTGCCGGGGCCGGGCGGTCTGGCGCTCCAAAAGAGCGTTGAGGTGTTCCAGTGCATCGTGGATTCCAATGTGACGGGGACAAAGATCATCGATTCGATGACCGTCGTTTCGCTGGGCCCGGTGGGAGGTACAGTCATGGGGGACCCGGCCGCCTTCAGGGCAACTACGACCGCTTTCGCAAGATTGCCCCGCCAGATCGCGCTCAAGGCCAATCAACCGGTGCGGCCACCGGCGCTCGTGGCTCTGTTGGCGAAGTTGCAAGCCGCGATCAAAAAGATGGCCTAGCTGGCCTCGAGCATCTCCGCACGCAGCCAGGCCTGGGCGGCCGCCCAGTCACGTTTCACCGTGCGGGAAGAAATGCCAAGGAGGAGCGCGATCTCCTCCTCGGTTAAGCCGCCGAAGAAGCGCATCTCGACAATTGACACTTGGCGCGCGTCGATGACGCTGAGCCGATTCAAGGCCTCGTGCAGTTCGAGCACGGCTTGGTCGTCGTCGGGGCCGTAAGCATATCTTTCATCGAGCGGGATCGGCCTCACCCCGCCCCCCGCTTTGCTGGACTTACCGTGGCGGGCGTGATCCACCAGAATGTTGCGCATGCATTTGGCCGCAACGGCGAAGAAGTGAGCCCGACTCTGCCAGTCCATCGAACTGCGTCCCAAGAGCCGGAGGTAGGCCTCGTTCACCAGCGCGGTGGGCTGCAGTGAGTGAGTGGTGCGTTGCGCGCCGAGAGCCCGGGCGGCGATCGCCCGCAGCCGCGGGTATACCAATTCCAAGAGCGCGGCTTCGGCCGAACGGTCCTTTTCGATCATGCGCCGCAACAACTGCGTCAGCTCATTCTTTGCATCGTCTGGTTCGGGTTCGTCGGCGTGCACTGAACTAGTATGCTCCATCGCCTCGCCTTGTGGGTTGGAGTGAGCGACTGGTTGTTGGACTTTACCGAACCCGATAGCGGACGGGCTTGGATAATTTTTCCACGCCGCCCTCTTCCGCCAAGCGGGCGAGCCAGGCCTTGGCCTGGACTTTGCCGACCTGCAGGACTTCAGCCAGCGACGCCTCGGTGTGGGGCT
>Ga0105046_10010123_pt1 | contig 14692 bp, 11 predicted proteins | sample MAT03_FD_78385 | JGI IMG/M metagenome (GOLD analysis project Ga0105046, IMG submission 78385) | Freshwater microbial communities from Lake Fryxell liftoff mats and glacier meltwater in Antarctica - MAT-03 (megahit assembly) | ecosystem: Environmental > Aquatic > Freshwater > Ice > Liftoff... | reverse complement strand
TCCTGGCGCATCGAAGCCGTCCGCAACGACCTCTGGATCCGCACCCGCGGCGCCCCCGTCCAGATCGACAAGGAAGGCCTCGAAAAGGGCACTTACCAGCACCCCGAGTTCTACGGCCAGCCCAAAGAGCGAGGCATGAACCACCACACCGAGCGTGTCGTCACTGCTGCCTCTGACCGGCCCGCGAGCCGAAAGTAGTCTCATACGCCCCAGCCGGGCGACGGCCTGCAGCCGCGGGCCCCGCCACTCTTCACCGCAACGCGCGATCCCGGCGTGCCCAGGAGAGGCACAGGCATGCCAGCCGTGCCCGCTATCTCCTGTCGATACCTCCGCCGCCCCTTGCGGCCGCGCGACCAGCTCGCTCGCGATCTTCCATCCGCCTCACGCCCCAACCACCGCCGCATCTCGATCCGACAACACCGCCCCACTCGCCCGCGCTTTCACCGTCCCATCGCGCTTCCACGACCGCTCGCAACGCGCCTCTCCGCGCAGGTCCACGACCTTCACCTCACTCGCCCCCGCATCCAGCGTCACCCGTGACACCCCGAGTAGGTCCGCCAGGTCCGTCGCGTCAAACCGCGCCAGCATCCCTTCACCATCCGGCAATACCACGCCCATATCCAGCGGATTATCGACGCCCAGAGTCTGCCGCGATTGCTCCATCGCCAGCATCGCCGCGTCCCGCGCCGCCATCACTTTGACCCACCCTTCGTCGCGAGCCACGCCAAACGCCGGCGCAAACGCCTCCGTATGCACGCACGCCTCCGCGTTCGCCGCCCCCACCTTGTCCGCCCCGAGCAGGCTCCGCCACGCCTCATCCGCCGTGTGCGGCAATATCGGCGCCACCAACCGGCACAGCGCATCCACCAGATCCCACATCACCCCCTGCGTCCGCCGCCGCCGCGGCGAGTCCGCCCGATCGCAATACAGCCGATCCTTCGTCGCCGACAGATAGACCGCCGACATCGTCTGGTTGCAGAAGTCATAGATCGCACCGTGCGCCGTGCGGAAGTCGTACGCCTCGTACGCCGCCTGCACCGTCTCACTCAACCGATCGCACTCACCCAGCACCCACGCCTCCAGCGATGTCGGCCCAACCGCAGCCCCGGCCGTCCGCTGCGCCGAGCCCGCCAGCCCATCAAAGTCGTACAGGTTGCTCAGCAAAAACCGGATCGTGTTCCGCACCTTCCGATAGCTCTCACCCGCCTGATCAAAGTACGATTCATCCACCTTCACATCATTGTCATACGACAGCGAAGAGACCCACCACCGCAGCACATCGACCCCGTACTTGTTGAATAGGTCCTCGATCGTGTCGCCCTTTGATTTGCTCAGCTTCCGCCCGTCCTTGTCCACCATGAAGCCGTGCGTAAGCAGCGTCTTGAACGGCGCCTGCCCCGTCACCCCCAGCGCCGGCAATAGCGACAACTGGAACCACCCGCGGTGCTGGTCCGACCCTTCCAGATACAAATCCGCCGGATATCCCAGCTCCCGCTCCCGCATCACCGCGTTCCACGACGACCCCGACTCAAACCACACATCCAAGATGTCCTGACCCTTCTTCGCACCCGCCAAAAACCCCGCCTGATCCGCCGACACAAACTGCGGAGCCTCCGGATCGCTCTTGGCGTCATAACCCGCCAACAACTCCCCCGGCGTCATCTGAAACCACGCGTCGCTCCCCTTCTCCTTCACCACCTTCGCCACCGCACGCACCGACGCCGCCGTCATGAACACCCGCTCGCGCCCCTCCTCGTCCACTCCCACCAGCGCCGGGATCGGCAACCCCCACGCCCGCTGCCGCGAGATACACCAATCAGGCCGCGACTCCAGCATCCCCCGCATCCGGTTCCGGCCCCACTCCGGCACAAACTTCACGCGCGTATTCAGCCGCGCAAGAACACCGGGGAGATTCTTTTCCTCAGCAACGTCATTTTCCTGCTGCCGCGTGAGAACCGTCCGGTCATTACTATCGAGTGTGCGCGACGCGGCTTCGGCTCCACCCTGGATCTGATTTCTCTCGTCCATTTCGCTCGCGCCTATGGCCGCCAGCGCCCGCCCCCGAAGCGAACCCGCCCCGCCCGTCCCCGCCCGATCCACCACCACAAACCACTGCTCCGTACACCGATAGATAGTCGGCGTCTTGCTCCGCCAATCGTGCGGATAGCTATGCGTCAACCGGTGCTCGTAAAATAAGTGCCCCGAATCACGCAGGCTCTTGGCCACCATCTCATTGGCCTTCCACACATCCACCCCGCGCAGCCACGCCGGCACGCTGTCGTCATACGTCCCGTTCCCCCGCACCGGGCAATACACGGGCAGTCCCTCGCGCAGCCCCGTCTGATAGTCCTCCTCGCCGTGCCCGGGTGCCGTGTGTACCAGCCCCGTGCCGTCCTCCAGCGTCACATAGTCCGCCGCCACCACGCGGAACACCTCCGCCCCCTTCTCCGCGCCCACCGACTCCCCGCGCGATACATCCACAAACGGGTGCCGATAACGCAGCCCCACCAGCTTGTCGCCGCTCGTCCGCGCCAGCACCACCACCTCCTCCGACCGCGCCGACTGCATCACCTTCTCCACCAGCTCCGTCGCCAGCACCGTCACGTTCCCATCGACCCACACCAGCGCATACTCAAACCGCGGGTTCACCGCGATCGCCAGGTTCGCCGGCAGCGTCCAAGGCGTCGTCGTCCAAATCATAAAACACGGCGTCTGCCGCGGCTTCGTCCCCTCCGCCGGCTTGCCCGATCGCGTCCCCTCCTCCGAATCATCCTCGTCGCTTTCCTCTTCCTCTTCGCGCTCCACCAAGCCAAACGCCTTGTACACCGCCTCGCCGTCGGCCGCCTCAAAGTCCACATACACCGATAAATCCTCGCGATCCTCGTACTCCAGCTCCGCCTCCGCCAACGCCGTCTCGTTGGCGATCGACCAATGCACGGGCTTGAGCGCCCGCGACACCAGCCCGCGCTCGCACAACCCCGCCAACACCTCCATCACCGCGCTCTCGTACGCCGGCTGCATCGTCAGATACGGGTGCGCATAGTCCGCCAGTGTCATCAGCCGCAGCAGCTGCTGCGTGTGCAGCTTCTGGAACTTCTCCGCATACGCCTGGCACTCGCGCCGCACCACCATTCGCCGCTGCCCCTCCTCAAGCGTCGCCAGCTTGGCCATCTTCCCCTTCTCCACCAGCTCCAGCATCACCTTGTGCTCGATCGGCAACCCGTGGCAATCCCACCCCGGCACATACGGCACATCAAACCCCGCCATCCCCTTCGAACGTACCACCACGTCCTTGAGCACCTTGTTCATCAAGTGCCCCATGTGCAACGATCCGTTCGCGTACGGCGGCCCGTCGTGAAACACAAACCGACCCCGCGGCGTCGCCCGCGCACCCCCGCGCAGCTTCTCGTACACACCAAGCTGCCCCCAACGCTTGATGCTCGCCGCCTCGTTCTGCACAAGGTTCGCCTTCATCGCAAACCCCGTCTGCGGCAAGTTCAACGTCTCCTTGAACGGGTTCTTCTCACCCCTCGCCGGCTTCTCCACATTCCCGGCAGGCACATCGTTCGGCGTCGTCGTCATCGCATGCGTCCTTCAAATCAAAACACCACCGCGGCCCACGCCGCCACCACACACACCAAGCCCACGCGGCTCCCCCGCGAACAGCCCGGCCACTCAAGCTACAAAGTTAGGCCAGCTTTACCCAAATCCCTGCCTTGGGCCCGGCGGACCGTCGAGATAAGGCCGCGCCAGCTCCACTCAAATCCCCGCCTAAAAGCCCGGCGGGCCGCCGGAATGTAGCGACGGGTGGAGCGAATCTTCAACCGCAACCCCTAGAAACCCAGGGGTAATCCGCAAAGCCCCGAATGGGCGAAGGATTTGGCCAGAGATTCCGTGGCAACCCGACTACCCGGATCACCTACGAATCTCGACGCTCGGGAGTTTCGCCACCCCTCGTGCTCTGAACCACCCGCGCAGACGTCAACGCCCCGCCACTGACCAAACGCCCTCGCATGGACCACTCACCCACGCCTACGGCTGCTCAGCCCTCACCGGGGCCAAGTAATTCGTCCAACGCATGGCCGCGTGCTCTGGATCATGAAGACAACTCTACCCACCCACCGACCCCCGCTCGACCAACCACCGCCTGCCCCTGCCCCTGACCATTTGACCATTTGACCATTTGGCCATTTGGCTCTTTCACTCACACCCTCTCAAAGATCGTCTGCGTCCGCAAAACAATCCCCCCCTGCGCAATCAAGTGATACGACTGCACATGCACCTCGCTGGGGTGATACCGCTCCACATCCAGCACCGACAAGCACTTGCCCCCGTCCGGCTGCGTCCACTTGTACATCAACCCATCGGTCTCGTTCGCCAGGTCCACAATCTCCCGATATGTCGTCGCATAGAGCTGCTCGCTGAGCGTCTCCGTCTGCACCGTCGTCACATAGTTCACGCCCGTCTCGGCGAACACGTGCTCAAAGTCCTTCTCACCCGCGCACGGGAAGTTGGCCACCGCCCCCGTCGTCGGCAACCCGTCCTCCTGATCCGTCACCAGTTCCGTCACGCAGAACGTCCCTACCTGAAATCGCATCAAGTGCGAGCCCGGCATCAGCCAACATTCCACCTCGTCGCTCCCCACCCGCATCGACTTGCGAGCCTTCACCTGGAACAACTCCGGGTGCAGCGCCCGCTTGTAAACCACCAGTTGGTACGACTGCAAAACGTTGGCTTTGGTTGAAGCGTTCATGTCCGTCATCCCTTCGCACGCGGCCGCCCGCGGTTCGAATGTCTTTGAACGTGTCACATCAGCGACAAGGGTGCGGACGTCCATCAAGGCTCGGCATCGTAATGGCCCGTCCGCACACCTCAAAGAGCCTAACGCCACAAATACTGAAAGCAAGCGCGATCAACTTTCCGCATACAGTCTGTTGAATACCTGTCAGTAACGGACCACCACAGGTAGGGACTCCAAGTATCATTCCGCGACTCTTTGTAAGTATTTCGTTAGGATCCACCCTAACGCGCGCCCCAGCCCCGCCCTCTTTTCTCGCCCTTCCCCACCCCAAGCGCCGATCACTCCCCGATGCAAACAGTCGCGGAGCGACTGCGTTGGTTAGCGTGGCTCGGACCACGCACCGCCACCCGGGCCCTGGTGGCCACGTGGCCCCACGCCAGCCCCGATGAACGCCCCACCATCTGGAACGCCCTCCTCGCTCGCGCCCGCGCCGAACGCCGGCCCGACGCCCTCGCCGCGCTCGTTGACGCCACCGTCCAAGCCACGCCGCTGCCCACCGCCCCCGGCGTCCTCGACCAACTCATCCAGGTCATCGCCGCCCGCTCCGATCACGCCGCTCTGCTCGACGCCTGGCTCGCCGACGCTTGCCCCATCCGCCGCGCCGCCGTCGCCGCGCTCCTCCCCCGCCTCGATCTGGCCAACCTCACCCCCGCCCTCATCCCGCTCCTCGCAGATCCCCACCTCGGCGTCGCCAACGCCGCTTCCTCCAGCCTGCTCGCCCTGGCCACCAAACCCACCCAGTCCGCCGCCATCACCCGCGCCATCCACGCCGCCCTCGAACGCTTCGCCGACCATCGCCGTCCCGAGTCACTGGCCGCACTCGCCGCCCTCCCCGCACACTCGCCCCTCCCCGCTTACTTAGCCGACCCTGACCACGCCGCGCTCCTCGCGCTTCGACGCCACCTCCGCCGCGATCCCGATCCCGCGCTCCGCGCCCGCGCCTGGCTTTGGCTCAAGCACCCGGCCCTCACCACCGCCTGCGCCGAGCGCCTCACCGCGCCACCCGCCGCCGTCACCCCTAGCCACCTCCGCGCCTCGCGCCGCGACCAACCCCCTCGGCCCGATCACCTCACCGCCTGGCACCTCGCGCTCCATCCCGCCCGCGCCGCCGCCCTCGCCGCGCTCCTCCGCCCCGACGGCTCCTGGCCCACCACCCTCATCCCCGCCCATAACGACCCCGCCGCCCCGCTCCCGCAGCGCCTCGGCGCCGTCCGCCTCATTGAGCTCATCCCCGCCGCCCCGCGCCGCCGCGACGCCGCCCTCGCCACGCTTCTCACCGATCCCGACCCCGCCGCGCGCCACGCCGCCGTCCGCGCCGCCGCCGCGCTCCCCTCGCGTGCCTCCTGCCTCCTCGATTTCGCCTTCGACCCCGACCCGCGCGTCCGCCGCTCCGCCGCCCTCGCCGTCCTCAACCAGCCCGACCGCGGCATGATCCGCGACGCCCTCCGCGACAACGTCCTCACCGCCCTCCGCCGCCTCCCCTCGCGCCCCCAACTCCCAGACCTCCACATCACCGACCGCCTCCGCCTCCGCCGCGAGTTGGCCGCTCGGCCCGACGCTCCCATCCCCGAGCTCCGCGCCGCCCTCCGCGCTGAGGACCCCGTCCGCGCCGCCTTTGCGCTCCAGCACCTCCGCGCCCTCGGGCTCGTCGACCGCCTCCTCCCCGATCTCCTCGATCGCCTCGCTCAACTCCTGTCCAGCGCCGACACCATCGAGCAACCGGCTCTCGCCCGCCTCGCCGCCACGCTCACCGCCGCCCTCGGCGACGCCCGCGCCCCCAGCATCGTCGATCGCCTCCTCGACCTCGCCATCGAACCCGCCGGCGAAACCCGCCTCCGCTCCAACGCCCTCGACGGCCTCATCAAACGCGCCCGCACCGACCCCGCCTCCCGTCCCGCCGCCGCCGCCGCCTCACGCACCCTCGCCGCCGCCGAGCCCCACCGCCTCCGCGCCACCGCCCTCCGCGGCTGCGTCCTCCTCACCACCGATTCATCCCCCATCACCGATCCCCGCCGCGCCCTCGCCGCCATGCTCCGCGACGAACGCCCCGAACACCGCCTCGCCGCCCTCTGGCTCAGTGAACGCCTCGCTCGGCCCCTCGCCTCAAGTCCCGAAATCATCGATGCCGTCGATCGCCTCGTCGTCCAGGCCCGCGGCCCCGTCCGCATCCGCGCCCAGCGCGCCGCTGATCGCCTCCGCCTCGAAGTCCGCCTCGGCTGGTCACGCCGCGCCCGCCCCGTCACCAACACCGCTTCCGACTCGCAGGAGGCCGCCGCGTGATGCAAACCTTCCGCGCCGTCGAGCTCGCCCGCGACCCAAGCGCCACGCCCGAACCTCTGCTCGAAGCCGCGGCCGCGCCCGCCGCGGCTTGGCTCGGCTCACAGCCAACAGCGCTCGTCTTGTTCATTGCGGTCGCGCTCATCCTCGCCGCCGCGATCGCCACCGCCCTCTGGTGGTGGCACCGCCTCGGCCCCGCCGAACGCGCCTTCCTCGCCTGCGCCCTCCGCGCCGGCCTCTCACGCCGCGACCGCGCGCTCCTGCGAACCGCCGCCGCAGCCGTGGGGCTTGCCGACCCCGTCGTCGTGTTGCTCAGCACCCACGCCTTCGACCGCGCCGCCCAACACGCCCAATCCGCCGACCAACCGCGCCTCCGCGCCCTTCGGCTGCGCCTAGGCAACTAATCCTCACCTCGCCGCGCGGCTCACGCCACCACGCGCTTGGCCGCCACCAGCTCGCCCGCGCCCGGCTCCCGGATGATCGCGTGACGCACCGTCAACGCCGACACCCACTTGCCGTCGCTGTCCAGCTTCACCCCATGCGCGCCATAGTCGGCCACATGGATCGACCCATCCACCAGATACCCAAACACATGCTCCCCCGGCGTCACGCTCACCGTCGCCGACCACCAGCCCGGATACTCCCGCCGCATAGTCACCCGACGCCGCCGCCAGTCGGTGAAGTCGCCCACCACCTCCACCAGCGCCGCATGCGGCAAGTAGACGCGGAACAACACCATGCCGTCTGCTTGGATCGAGATCATGAGTCGACCTCCTTAAACTGTATTGCCAACGACACTTACACCACCCGCCGATGTCAGTATACCGCTGCGCGCAAGCGGTGATTCGGGTATCAAGGATTGTTTGCACAAACGCCCTGATTGAGGTTCGGGACACTTGCTCGCCGCCACGCCACCCCCGGCCCCAACCAGCCCGCCAGGCCTGTTCAGACCACTTCAAAATCCACCAATCAGGGGAGACAACCGGCTCGGTCGGCAAATTGTGAAATCTCATGATTTCCTGCGACCACGCCCTTACCCGCTCACCCCCTCACCCCCGCGCCGCCACCACCTTCGCCGCCCGCCGCGCGTCGACCGGGCTCGACCACCGCCCATCCCGCTTGATCGACGACCCCACAATCGCCCCATCCGCCACCGCCAGCGTCGCCGCCACCGTTCCCGGCCCCACTCCCGACCCCACCAGCACCGGCAACCTGTGCCCGCTCTCCCGCGTCGCCTCGCGCGCCTCGGCCACATCCGCCAGATCCGTCGCCTTCCCCGTCGCCCTCCCCGTGACCACCAATCCATCGGACCCAAAGAACCCCGCCGCCTCCGCCGCCTCGCCCAGAGATACATCCGCCGTCAGCGCATGCGACGCGTGCTTCTTCTTGATGTCGGTGAACACCATGACCCCCTCCGCACCGATCATCCGCCGGTACCGCAACAGCGGCCCCGCCTCCGCCCTCTCCAGAAGCCCCTCATCCGCCACATGCGCAAACACAAAGTTCTCCGCGCGAATAAACCCGGCCCCGATCGCCAGCGCCACCGCCAACGCCTCCCGATTCCCCCCCGACAAAATCTGCAAGCCCAGCGGCAACCTCCTCGCCCCTTTCCTCTCCCCTTCAAGCCTCGCCTGCACCGCCAGCCCGCACGCCGTCATCGCCGCCACCACCGCCGGATCCTGCACCCCATGCACATACGGCGCATCGTGCATGTTCTCGATCATCACCGCATCAAAACCCGCCCGCGCCAGCACCACGGCCTCCGCCGCCGCTCGCCGCGCCAACTCACCAACCCTCAACCGCCCACCCGGCGACGTCGGCAACGCCCCCACATGCACCATCCCAATCAACGCCTTCCCCGGCAACACGTTCAGTTTCTTCGCCATAACCCCAGCATACGAACATCCCCGAGAGGCGATAACCGTCGTCGAAACCCCTGCTCAGCCCTCTCTCATCCCCGCGCCCCGACGCCACTCGCCCTCCCCTCCGTATCCTCCCCCATGCTCCCGTTCATCAAAATGCACGGCCTCGGCAACGACTACCTCTACCTCGACGCCACCGACCCCACCTTCGAAGCCGCCCACGATTGGCCCACACTCGCCCGCGCCATGAGCAACCGCCACTCCGGCGTCGGCTCCGACGGCCTCATCCTCATCTGCTCGCCCACCCCCGACGCCCGTGAACAACACGCCGCCGTCCGCATGCGCATGTTCAACGCCGACGGCTCCGAAGCCCAAATGTGCGGCAACGGCCTCCGCTGCGTCGCCAAGTTCGCACACGACCGCCTCGGCCTCCGCACCCAACCCCTCATCATCCAAACCCCCCGCGGCCTCCTCAGCGTCCTCTACCAAACCGCCAACCACCAACTCACCTCCGCCACCGTCAACATGGGCGAACCGATCCTCGACCTCGCCAGGATCCCCATCAACCCCGCCGCCACTTCGCCACATTCAACCCACGAGCACACGCTCACCGTCGCGGGCCGCGCCTTCCTCGCCAGCTTCGTCTCGATGGGCAACCCACACGCCGTCATCTTCGACCAAGCCCTGGACATCGCCGCCCTCGGCCCCACCATCGAGCACCACCCCGCCTTCCCCGAACGCGTCAACGTCCACGCCGTCGCGGTCCGCTCTCGCACCCACGCCATTGTGCACACCTGGGAACGCGGCTCCGGACTCACCCAAGCCTGCGGCACCGGCGCCTGCGCCGTCCTCGTCGCCGGCGTCCTCACCAACCGCCTCGACCGCGACGCCCGCATCACCCTCCCCGGCGGCGACCTCCACATCCGCTGGGACCAGCCCACAAACCACGTCTTCATGACCGGCCCCGCCAATGACGTCTGCGAAGGCCACTGGCCCCTCGCCGCCGCGCCACTCGACGCACGCCCCACCCTCACCACCGAGCGTCTCCTCCTCCGCCCCTTCCACATCGATGACGCCCCCGCCGTCGTCGCCCTCGCCGGCGACCGCCGCGTCGCCGAGACCACGCTGCTCATCCCACACCCGTACCCGCCCGAGCAAGCGCTGCGCTGGATCGCCATGCAGCAAGGCCAGTTCGCCACCGCCGCCGGCGTCACCTGGGCCATCACGCTCCGCGACACCGCCACCGTCATCGGCGCCATTGGCCTCCAGTTCGCCCCGCCTCACCGCCGCGCCGAACTCGGCTACTGGATCGGCGTCCCCCACTGGAACCTCGGCTACGCCACCGAAGCCGCCCGCGCTGTCCTCGCCTTCGCCTTCGACTCGCTCCGTCTCCACCGTGTCGAAGCCCACTACCAACTCGGCAACGACGCCTCCGGCCGCGTCATGGAAAAAATCGGCATGACCCGCGAAGGCCTCCTCCACGGCCACACCTTCAAAAACGGCTCCCCACGCGACGGCGTGATCTACGCAGCTCTCAATCCCAATACAGATTCCCATTGACGCTCACGCTCTTGCACGCGCCTCAGCTATGTGCAGCCGAACTCACCGCCAAGCTCGCCAAGAACACCAAGCGCATCAGAGCAAACGCCGCGGCTCCTCCACTCCCCACGCCCCACCCCGCCGCACTCCTCGGCCTCGGCGGCCTCATGATCGCCCGCCATCGCCGCGAAATCACCTCCGCAAAACCCACTCAACCCAAAACCGCCCAGCGTTGCTGCGAGGCGGTTTTCTGCGCGCCGCCCGCGCCCGTCGTCCCATGCCCGCGTCTCCGCAAAGACATGACAATCAGCTACCTCATCCACGCCGACGACAAACACAGCCCTCGAAGCAAATGGTCGCGCTCCGCGCGCAAGCGCCGACCCAAAATCGCCATCTACCCCAGTCACCACCCCCGAATCCGCGCAATCCGTGTCCAATCCCCTCCTCCAACCCGCGTCCCACCCCCTGCACGATCCAAGCCCAAAACCCCAGCAAGACCGCCGGTCTGCCTGACGCCCACCCTCCTATAGTCTCCCTTTGCTCGCCGTTGAGTCCGCTCTGTGTTCGCGATCCGTAAGGTTCACGCATGTCTACCCGCCAGATTCAGTTCCGCGAAGCGCTCCGTGAGGCCATGTCCGAGGAAATGCGGCGTGACCAGCGCATCTTCCTCCTGGGCGAAGAAGTCGCCCAATACAACGGCGCCTACAAGATCAGCCAGGGCATGCTCGACGAGTTCGGCCCACGCCGCATCATCGACTCACCCATCAGCGAGAACGGCTTCGCCGGCCTCGCCGTTGGTGCCGCGATGTACGGCCTCCGCCCCATCATCGAGTTCATGAGCTGGTCCTTCTCACTCGTCGCCGCCGACCAGATCCTCAACAACGTCCCCAAAATGCTCTACATGTCCGGCGGCCAATGGGGCTGCCCCGTCGTCTTCCGCGGCAACAACGGCGCCGGCGGCCAGCTCGGCTCCACCCACTCCTGGACCGTCGAAGCCCTTTACGCCAACGTCCCCGGGCTCAAAATCGCCATCCCCTCCTGCCCCTACGACGCCAAGGGCCTCCTCAAGACCGCCATCCGCGACGACGACCCCGTCTTCTTCCTCGAGTCCGAGCGGATGCTGGGCGACAAAGGCGAAGTCCCCGAGCAGGAATACACCATCCCCTTCGGCCAGGCCGAACTCCGCCGCGAAGGCGCCGACTGCACCGTCGTCTCCTTCGGCCGCCCCGTGAACTTCTGCCTTGAAGCCGCCGACGAGTTGAGCAAGGAAGATATCTCCGTCGACGTGCTAGACATGCGCACGATCCGCCCGCTCGACGTGCCGTCGATCATCAAAAGCCTCAAGAAAACCGGCCGCATCGTCGTCGTCGACCAGTGCTGGCCCTTCGCCAGCATCGCCAGCGAGGTCATCACCCAGGTCTGCGAGAAGGCGTTTGACTACCTCGACCACCAGCCGATCCGCGTCAACAGCGACGACGTCCCAACCCCCTACGCCAAGAGCCTCGAATCGGAATACCTTCCTAACAAACGCAAGATCATCCAGGCCGTCAAGACGACTCTTCACGCCAACTAAGCCAACGATTTCCCTGCCTTGGTTTGGCCATTTGGAAATCTGGACCCCCCCCATGCCCAAGAACATGACCATGCCGCGCCTCTCCGACACCATGGAGGTGGGCACGATCGTCAAGTGGCACGTCAAGCCCGGCCAAAAGGTTCGCTCCGGCGACGTGGTGGCCGACATCGAGACCGACAAGGCCACGATGGAACAGCAGACCTTCGAAGACGGCACCGTCGCCGAGATCCTGATCGGCGAGGGCAAGCCCTGCCCGGTCGGGACCGAGATCCTGCGGTGGGAGGGCGGCGTCGCGTCCGCCGCCGCGCCCCAGGCGGCCGCCAAGGTCGCCGTCGCCGCGCCGACAGCTACCGCCGTCGCCACCGCCACCGTGACCGCGGTCCACACCAACGGCTCCGCTGCCCACGAGCGCGTCTTCGCCTCGCCGCTGGCCCGCAAGATCGCCGCCGAATCGGGCGTTGACCTGCAGGGCGTCGAAGGCTCCGGCCCCAGCGGCCGCATCATCCGCAAGGATGTCGAAGCCTTCATCGCCGGGGCCCCGGCCGCCGCGCCCGCCGCACGCCCGCAGCCGGTCGTGTTGGCACCGCTGGGCGGCCGAGTGGTGCCCGTTTCCAACATGCGCCGCACCATCGCGGCCCGGTTGGTCGAGTCCAAGACCACCATCCCGCACTACCAGGTCACCGTCGCCGTCCGCATGGACGCCCTGTTGGCCCTGCGGACGCAGCTCAACGAGCAGCTCGCCGACCAGGGCGTGAAGCTGTCGGTCAATGACTTCCTGGTCCGCGCCAGCGGGCTGGCGATGAAGGCCCATCCGTACATCAACACCCGCTGGGTGGGCACGCGCGGCGCCGAGGCGATTGAGTATGTCGCGCCCGTCAACGTCGGCGTCGCGATTGCGCTGCCGGTGAACGCCGACGGCACCGGCGGCGGGCTGGTCGTGGCGACCCTCCGCAATGTGGACCAGAAGGGTCTGCGGCAAATCAGCGCCGAGACCAGGCAACTGGCCGACAAGGCCCGCGGCAAGGGCTTGTCGATCGAAGAGATGAGCGATTCGACGTTCACCCTTTCCAACCTGGGCATGTTCGGCGTCGAGCACTTCACGGCCATCATCAACCCGCCCAACGCCGCGATCCTGGCTGTGGGCGGGTCGATCAAGAAGCCGGTGGTCGAGACGCGGGGCGGGCAGGACACGATCGTCGTCGGGCACGAGATGCAGATGACGATGTCGAGCGATCACCGGGTGATCGACGGGGCGATGGCGGCGCAGTATCTGGCGACGCTGAAGGCGATGCTGGAGAAGCCGGCCGCGCTGCTGGTGTAACAGACCTCGATCAGCCGGGGAACTTGTTGCGGACCATGACTTCGTTGAGCGGGAGCTGGCCGGGCTTGGGCCAGGCGGGCTTGGTGCCTTTGCCGACGGCGACCATGGGCCCGATGACGTGATCGATGGGGAGGTTGATGAGCTTGGCGACCTTGTCGGCTTCGAAGCCGATCATGGGGCACGAGTCGTAGCCCATGGCCTTGGCGGCGAGCATGAGCGTCTGCATGGCCATGCCGATGGAGCGCATGCCCTCGTCGCGCTGGAGTTGTTCGTTGCCTTCGTGGTAGGGGCCCATCCAGCCGACGAGGAAGTCGGCGACGTCCTTGGGGGCGTGTTGCCAGTAGCGGGCGGGGTTCTTCTTCCAGGCCTTGATGTCGGCGGTCATGACGAACAGGACCGAGGACTCGGTGACCTGGGCCTGGTTGTACGCGGCGGCGCGGATCTCGCCGCGGAGGGCGGCGTCGGTGACGACGACGAAGCGCCAGTGCTGGATGTTGAACGACGTGGGGCTCTGGATGGCGGCCTCGAGCAGCTTGGTGATCTCGGCGTCGCCGAGGCGGTGGTTGGTGTCGTATTGCTTGATCGAGCGGCGTTGATAGATGGCGTCGAACGTGTCCATGAGCAGGTCCCTTTCAGTGGCTCGGCGAACGCCATGGGTCGGAGTGTCGACCGAACCAGCGCGTTGGTTACCGTGAGGTGCCGCTAGCCCCCGGCGGGTTTCGCAGGGTAGCCGAGCTGTTTGAAGTGTTCGACGAGGCGGTCGCGGTGGTCGCCCTGGAGCTCGAGGGTGGTGCCGTCGAGGGTGCCGCCGGCGGCGATCTTGGATTTGAGTTGCCTGAGGATCGCGGGCAGGTCGTCGGTGCGCTCCGATCGCGCGGCGAAGCCGGCGATGACGGTGACGAACTTCCCGCGGCGCTGCTCGCGGCGGATGCGGAGCGGCTGGTCCTTGGGAAGGAGCACCTGGCCGGTGTGACGATCGCGCGGGCAGGCGCAGTGTGCGTGCGGCTTGGCGCAGTGTTCGCACGTGATGGGTTGCTCGAGTGGGGTGCCGTGGAAGAGGCCGGGCATTGGAGGAGCGTAGAGGCGGCGGACGCGGAGCGGGGATGAGAAGAGCGTGAGTTGAAAGGGCGTCGAGGCAAGCGCGACGATTCGGCAACCGGGCGGAATTCAGCGTAGGCGTGGTTGGTCGTGCCGCTGGAGGGACGCGGCGCGGTGGTGGGCGTTGTGCGGAGGAGGGTCGTGGCGGCGCGGCGGGCTTCGATGGGGTTACTTGATGAGCGGGCGATGTCGGCCAAGCGGTCGAGCGCGGCTTCGCGGCG
>Ga0105046_10010121_pt1 | contig 14694 bp, 11 predicted proteins | sample MAT03_FD_78385 | JGI IMG/M metagenome (GOLD analysis project Ga0105046, IMG submission 78385) | Freshwater microbial communities from Lake Fryxell liftoff mats and glacier meltwater in Antarctica - MAT-03 (megahit assembly) | ecosystem: Environmental > Aquatic > Freshwater > Ice > Liftoff... | reverse complement strand
CCGCATCGAGACGCTCCGGAATAGCCAGCGATTCCGCGAGTCCCTGCAGACCCCCCACCGCGCCCAGCAGTGCAAACACCGTCGCACCGCCGACCACGATCAGCACCGTGCGCATCGGTATGGCGCGCGCCAGCAGCCGATCGACACCCACACCGGCCAGTACACACACCAGGAACGCCGGCAGATAGAACACCATGCCCATCGCACGGATCTTCTTCACCAGCGGCAGCAGTTCGTAGAACGGTTTGTAGAAGGGCGTGTAACCCGCAAACGAGAACATGAGGAAGAACAGCGCACTGACACCGAGCACGATCACGAGACGACGACGCGCCTCGTCACCCAACGCCAGCGCGGCGAGGGCGAGCGGCAGGAAGCCCATGTACTCGGTATGGAACTTGATCGGGTTGCGCCCCCAGTACTGATCGAGCACGCCGTTGAACTGCGGCAGCAACAGCGTGAAGATCTCCGACGGCGGCAACGCATAACTCGTCGCGAATTCCCAGCCGGTGTCGGGCCCACCCGCGGCGCGGGGCGAGAACGGCATGTACTCGAGGAACGGCAACACCTGCAGCGCGGTGATACCGAACCCGACCACCACGGCCACCAACGACAAGCCGAGCGCCTTCACCGGTTGCACATCGGCCGGACGCTCCGGATCGAAGAACACCAGGTACAATGCCCAGATACCAAGCGCGATCAACAGGAAGTACGCTGGGTGATAGTGCCCGAGCACCATCAGCGCGACCACGAACGCGAGCGCGCCGTAGCACCACATTTTTGCATGTCGGATCGCGCCAAGCAGCGTCCAGAAGGCCAGTGGGGCGATGGCCGCCACGAACAGCTTGCCGTCATGCCCGGGACTCATCTGCGACGCCACGATCCCGGTCAGCTCGTACGCGACGCCCGCCACCACACTCGCATTCCACGAAAGCCCCAGCGAACGGCAGAAGCGATAGGTGAACCATCCCGTCAGCACGAAATGAATCGCCATACCGAGCGTGATCGCCACATCCACCGGCATGATCCATCGCAGCCAGGCGGTCGGATAGAAAATGTCGCCGTGCATGGCCGCGATGTACGGCAGTCCACCGAACAGATACGGATTCCACTGGGGGATCGCGCCGTTTGCCAAGAACGACTCGGCGCCGAACAGGCGGAACGAGTACCCGGCGATGAACATGTCGGAGCGGCTCCCACCGAACAGCATCTGTCCGGTGAGCAGCGGCCACAGCAACAGCATCGCGGCGCCTAGACAGAGCGCAAAGGCCAGCGTATGATCGAGCGCGTTCGAGCGCGTCGGGCCAGAACTCGGCGAGGTCGAAATAGTGGGGTTGGGGGAAGGCATCGGGGAAAAGTAGACCCCTGTGGAGGTCTACGCTCCGGGCCGACCAACCCGAGTTGACGGATCCGGGGTATGATTCTTCATGGTCCTCCGTCGTCTCGCCATCTCCGTTTCGCTCCTGGCGCTCTCAGGCGCATCGCTGAAGGGTCAGGTCCGACCGCTGGCGCCGATGGTCGGCACGGTAAGCCGGCAGGCGTTCGGACCGCCGGCCCCCACGCCAACCCCGATCGGCGGGCTCAAAACCCGCCCTATACCACCGGAAGACATCGGGCGGGTGTCCCGGCCGTTCGGTGTGGCCGATGGCCCGCTCACTCGCGGGGGCGTCGTGGTCAGCGCGGCACCGACTGTACCCGATCGCGCACCGCGCCGGCTCATGTGGACGCCGACCGCCGAGAAGCCACGCTGGGTGATCGACTCCACACTCTCCCCGGTGCAGCTGCAGCGGGATCTGATCGTGACAGACGTCGTGTGCACCTATTCCGGCGCGTGCCGTGAGCGCCGACAGCGCGTGGCCGCGCGCTGGGTGGCGCGCTGCGGCTGCTATGCCTTCGCCGATGGCTGGAATCGCGTCTGGCGCGTGGACTAGATCCCGCGGCATGAATAGACGCCGTATCGCAGCGATCGGGTTGGTTGTCGCGCTGGTGGCCGCCGTTCTTGCACTCTGGACACCCGACGCGGACCAGAGCACGCTGCGCGCACGCTATCTCGCGACGGCAAATGACCTGCGCATGGTCGAGGGGGTCTTGCTGCACGTGCGCGATACCGGCCCGCGTACCGCCCCCGCATTGATCCTGCTACATGGCTTCGGTTCGAGTCTACACACCTGGGAGCCATGGGCCCGCGCGCTTGACAGTACGTATCGGGTGATCCGATTCGATTTACCGGGCGGCGGTCTCAGCGCCCCCGACCCCACCGGCGACTATACCGACACGCGTAGCATGCAGCTGTTGGCCACACTCATGGACAGCTTGGGTATTCAGCGCGCCACGTTCATCGGCAACTCGATGGGTGGACGCATCGCATGGACCTTCGCGGCGCGCTATCCGGAACGCGTCGACAAGTTGGTGCTGATCTCGCCCGATGGGTTCGCGAGTCCCGGCTTCGAGTATGGCAAGGCCGCTGTGGTGCCCGCGTCGCTGTCGCTGATGCGCTACGTGCTACCCAAGGCGATGCTCCGCATGAGCCTTGAACCGGCCTATGCGGACACGCGCACCATGACGGACAGTCTCGCCGACCGTTACTACGACCTCATGCTTGCACCCGGGGCCCGCGAGGCCATGCTGCAGCGCATGCGCCAGACCATCCTGACCGATCCCGTCCCGATACTACGACAGATTCAGGCATCAACATTGCTCTTGTGGGGGAAACAGGACGCCATGATCCCGTTCAGCAACGCCGCCGACTACCTCGAGGCGCTGCCGCACGCGACGCTCGTCCCGCTGCCCAACGTGGGCCATCTCCCGTTCGAGGAGACGCCCGACGCGGCGCTGGTGCCGCTTCGACGGTTTCTACTCGGGACGAACTAGCCCGGCGTCGAACGGCTTCTCTCACTGAGACATCTCATGGCTCGACGAGTCGCCATCATCGGTACTGGCTGGGTAGGATCGAGTGTCGCCATTTCCACCCTGCAACTCGGTGTGGCCGACGAACTGCTCCTGCACGACGTGCGCAACGAAGTCGCCGAGGGCGAGGCGATGGATCTGGCGCAGGGGAGTTCGTTCTATCCTTCTGCAGAAGTGCGCACGGCGACTGTCGAACAGATGATCGATGCCGATGCGATCGTGATCGCGGCGGGTCGTAACGGAAAGCCTGGCGAGTCCCGACTCGCCCTGCTGCGTGACAACGCACGCGTCGCGCGCGAACTCGGTGCGAAACTCGTTGGGGCGCGCGGCGTGATCGTGATGGTCACGAATCCCGTAGACGTACTCACCCGCGTGGTCCTCGAAGCCTCGGGGCTACCGCCGGCGCGCGTGATCGGCACCGGCACCATGCTCGACACGGCGCGACTGCGCGAAGCACTCGGGCACGCACTCGACCTCGACCCGCGCTCGGTCCATGGGCAGGTGGTCGGCGAGCACGGCGACTCCGAGGTGGTGCTCTGGTCGAGCGTACAAATCGGCGGCGTGCCACTGGCGCAGTGGCCCGGTTGGCACGCTGACCGCGAGACGCCGATGGCGAACGCGGTGCGCACGGCCGCCTACGAAATCATCAAGCGAAAGGGCGCCACGAATCATGCGATCGGCCTGGTGACGGCGACGCTGCTGCGCACGATCCTGCGTGGTGAGCGTCGCGTGCTCACCGTGTCACGGTGGCAAGAAGGTGCATCGGGACTACGCGATGTCGCGCTCTCGATGCCCACCGTTGTGGGAAGTGGCGGCGCCGAGCTGGTGCTGGAGCCCGAGATGCTGCCGCCAGAACGTGAGCAGCTCGAACGTTCCGCGCAGGTGCTGCGTGAGGCCTACGCCAACGCGTGAGAGACGGTCGCGAACGCGCGCACCGGGAACGTCCCCACACCCACCAGCTTCGGCGGTACTGCGGTGAAGGTGAATCCGGCATCGGGCAGCAGCTGCAGGTTGCACAGATGCTCGGCGATCAGGATCTCTTCACGCAACAACACCGTGTGCACGGGACGCGTGCCGCGGTCGGTGTTGTCGACGTTCATCGAGTCGATACCGACCAGCACCGCACCGGCGTCACGCAGCCACACGGCGGCCTGCTCAGTGAGATACGGGTGCGCTTCGAAGTAGGCGTCGGTGCCCCAGTGCGCATCCCAACCGGTGTGTACCAGCACGGCCTTGCCGCGAACGTCGTGCGCCGCGAGGCGCGCCGTCAGCTGCGCGACATCGATCGCGCGGCCGTCACTCCCGCGCCCGTCACGCGCTGTGGCGCACACCACCAGTGCCGGCTGATTGACGAAGCGCTCCAACGGCATCGAGGCCGTGTCGCGTCCATCGGCGTATCGATGAAACGGACAGTCGATATACGTGCCTGTGTTGGTGATCAGCTCTACGCGACCGATCTGAAACTCGGTGCCCGGTTCGTACAGGGCACGTGAATCCTCGCGACTCAGGTAATCGCAAATCACCGGAGCTGGCAGTCCTTTGTAGTACACCACGCCATGCGCGATGGAGTGACTGAGGTCCACCAGCGTGTGCGCCCCGGTCGTGTGCGCGCCGGTCGTGTGCGCGCCGGTCGTGTGTGTGTGTTCGTGTGCCGACAATCGTTCAGGCTCTCGCCGTCGAGGTTCAGGATCCGGTCACGACCCCGCACGCGAGGCGCGCGCCGGAGTTGCCCGACGGATCGGTTTTGTAGTCGTCCGCGGTCGCATGAATCACGATCGCGGCACCGTCCGCGTCAAGCAGCGCATTCTCACCACGGAGTGAGCCGGCCGGAGTCGACAGCATCACCAAGACACTGCTGTCGGCACCGACCGTGATGTTCAGGAGATCGCCCAGATGCGGTCCAGCTTGATTGGTGGAGCCATGTTGCATGGGCGTCGGACTCCAGTGCGGACCGGCGCTGGCGAAATCGGGTCCAGCACAGCGACCGATCGCATGGATGTGCATCCCATGCACACCCGGCGTGAGTCCACGCAACGTGCCGCCCACCGAGATCGCCGTGCCGACGTCGGAGAGGGTCAGCACGCCGAGTTCCCGGCCGCCGCCATCCAGGATCTTCGCGGTCACGCCGGCACTGGCGCCGGTCGCACTCGTGGAGTCGAGCGTGAGCGAGGCGGCGGAGTCAGCCGTCATGGCCGAGTCTTTGGCGGCGGCATCTTCGGCTTTGCTGCAGGCAGCGAGGAGGAGGAGCGCGGTAGCAAGCACGGAAGTGAGCGTGGAGGTGGCGCGGGTGGCAGTATTGGACGAGGCGGAGCGCATGGACGCATCCTGGCTTATTGGAAGATCCGGGGCAGAGCGACCGATCCCCTGCACAGGTCGTGCTACGCGAGTCGATTCTCAATAACTTGCGCGCTCATGACTTCGTCCCGTTCCGCTCCGCTCACGAACCTCGACACCGACGTCGCCATCATCGGCGGCGGCGTCGCGGGCCTGACGGCCGCCTGGCAGCTCGCGGCGGCCGGACAGCAGGTGACCCTCTTCGAGGCCCGATCGCGCCTTGGCGGCCGCGTGGTGACCGCGCCTGCGGCACCATTGGTGGATATCCCGTGGCTCGACCTCGGCCCGGCGTGGTTCTGGCCGCACCAGCGCGACATTCGCGCGCTGGTCGTGCACTTCGGGCTCGCGTTGTTCGAACAGCACCGCGACGGCCTCGCGATATACGATGCGGGCGACGGACGCCCGCCGGACGCGTTCGATGCGTCGGCGCAGTCCGATCGTTCGCTCCGACTGGTCGGCGGCATGTCTGAACTCACTCGTGCGCTGTTTGCCGCGTCGCAGACCGCTGTCACACCGCTGACCGTGCGTCTCGACGCCCCGGTGCACACGCTGACGCGGCTGCACGACGGTGTGCGCATCGACGGCCACGGCTTCAGCGGTACCGCCGGTCGTGTGGTGATCGCCGCGCCGCCGCGTGTCGTGGCACGTGACATCGCATTTGCGCCCGCGCTACCGGCCACCCTGCAGACGGTCCTCGCCGACACGGTCACCTGGATGGGGCATGCGATGAAGTGCATGGCAACCTACGACACGCCGTTCTGGCGCCACTCGGGTCGCTCCGGTTACGCCGTGAGCTGGGGCGGTCCTCTGCAGGAAATTCACGACGCCTGCATGCCACCGCATGATGGCGCACCGGCCGCTCACGCGCTCATGGGCTTCGTGGCGCCTCGCACGAGCGCGGCGGCGCGGGCGTTCCGGGATGCCGGTGTCGAGGCGCGCCGCACCGCGGTGCTCTCGCAGCTGGCGCGGCTGTTCGGTGACGACGCGTTGAACGCGTCGGGCTACGTCGAGTACGACTGGGCGCACGATTCGCGCAGCTGTGGACGGCGTGACGAGCTGCCTCCGGGTGAGCATCCGGCGTACGGGCACGCGCTCTTCAACGACGGCCTGATCCGCGGCCATGTCGATGACGCGTGGAATGGCCGCCTCGTCTGGGCCGGATCGGAAACCAGCGACATAAGCGGCGGATATCTCGACGGGGCCGTGGTATCGGGACAAAGGGCCGCGCACGCCATCCTGTCTGCAGGTGCGGCGTCGTGACCGGCTTGGCGGCGCTTCGCGTCGGCCTCGTGCCGCTCGTCATCCTGCTCGCCGGTGCGGGCGGCGCGCGCATGCCGACGGCCGACTGTGCGGCGCCATCCGATTTCGCGTGGCAACCCACATCGCCGAAAGCCGGATCGCTCTTCCGCGTAGCCACCCTTGCGCGCCTGGCGACCGCACCCACGGCGACGGTAGCCGGTGAGCCCCTGCACTTTCGCGTCACCGGCGACTCTGCCTTCGCGATCGCGGCGGTCCCGATCGACTCCACGACGGGCGTGACACTCGCGTGGCCCTGCGGCGGCGATACGTCGGGGAATGTGCGCATTCCGACAGCCGCTGGGACCTACCGGCTCGAACGCTTGCGCGTCGCACCGCGCTTCGGCACACCACCCGATGCCCTCACCGCCGAACGCATGCGTCTCGAGGCCGAGCGCGCCGCGACCGTGTCACGGAAGGCACACGACACGCCGCGTCAGTGGTTATTGCCGTTTCTCGCGCCACGCGCGTCGCGCATCACGAGTCCGTTCGGCGGCGGGCGTACGTTCAACGGAGCGGTCACCAGTCGTCACATGGGCACCGACTACGCCGGTGCGGTGGGCGCTCCCGTACGCGCCGCCAATAGCGGCATCGTGCGCCTCGTCGACCGCTTCACCCTTGGTGGCAACGTGATCTACCTCGATCACGGCGACGGCCTCGTGACGGCCTATTTGCATCTCAGCAAACAACTGGTCGCCGTCGGTGACACGGTCGCGCGCGGGGATACGATTGGACGGGTCGGCGCCACGGGGCGCGTGACCGGCCCGCACCTGCACTTCATCGCGCGCTACGGCACCATCACCGTAGATCCCGCGGGACTCGCCCGTCAGCGCTGACTATGCGGCCTTCACGTCGCTGAAGCGCACCAACCGCTTCGTCTCCTCATCGTACAGCGCCAGACGCAGCGCCTTCACACCCATGCGAATCGTCATCGTGGGAGCCGCTTCGAAGATCGGGTTGGCGTCGTGCGCTTCCTGCAGGCGGAAGTTCGGAATCTTCGGGCCGATGTGGTGCACATGGTGCAGACCGATGCTGCCGGTGAACCACTGCAGAATCGGATTGAGCCGCAGATGCGAGCTGCCCGTGATCGCCGCGGTGGCGTAGTCCCACTCGTCGTGCGATTCCCAGTACGCATCTTCGAACTGGTGCTGCACGTAGAACAGCCAGATGCCGGCGGCGGCGGCTACGTACATGCATGGCAGGTACACGAGCAGGACCGCGCGTGGTCCCCAGAGCAGTATCGACGCGGTGATCGCGGCAGCGATCGCCAGATTCGTGTACCACACGCTGTACAGTTGCTTGGTTTTCGTGGCCTTGCTGCGACCACGGAAGCGCTGGTTCAGCATGAGATGCAGCGGCCCGACCAGCATCAGCGACAACGGATGACGAACGAGCCGGTAGATCAAACGACCACGCGCACTACGCTCGACGTATTCCTTCACCGTGATCGTGGGCACATCACCGTGACCGCGACGATCGAGATCGCCCGACGACGCATGATGCAGCGCATGATCGCGACGCCACTGCGCAAAGGGCGTGAGCGTCAGTACGCCGGTCACGAAGCCCAAGGCGTCGTTGACCTTGGGCCACGGGAGGAACGACGAGTGCGAGCAGTCGTGCATGATGATGAACGTGCGCACCATCAAGCCCGCACCGGGCAGCACCAGTAAGGCCGTGACCCACGGTGCCGTATCGAGGAAGTAGTACATCGCCCACAGCAGCGCGGCCAGCGGAACGAGGGTGTTCACCACTTGCCACACGGCGCGACGCACATCGGCACCGGCATACGCGGCAACGATCGCGGTCCACTCCGAACGGGGGACCTCCAACGTGCGGGACTGGAGCTGCTCAGCCATGCAGGACGTAACCTTGAAACGAGGGCGGGAAGGCGCAGCGACGGCGCGCCGGTACGGGTAAACTATCGCAGAAAGAGCGAACTCGGCGATAGCTCTGATGATGATATAACGCGGCGGCCCCGCATTGTGTTGCCTTGCCCAAGCCCCGTGTACCGGAATACCCGACACAGTTACTCGGTTTGACAGCCATCTAATTCCGGGATACCGTAGGCATGCGTAGTAATACGGTAACGATCTCAGCGCCTGTGCCATCCCGCGGACGTGCCACGCCCGATTCGCTGATCCCCACCACCCGGCACCCTTCATGATGAAGCAACGAATACTCACGGCGTTCACGGGGACGATCCTGTGCGCGTCACAGGCATTCGCCCAACCGAGGACCGTGACGGGCAAGGTAACCCGCGACCTCAGCGTGCCGCTCTCCGGCGTGTCGGTCGGCGTCAAGGGCACCCCCACCATCGTGCAGACGAACACCAGTGGCGACTACAGCATCCGGGCCGATGTCGGGCAAGTGCTGCAGTATCGCCTCATCGGCTACTTGCCGCAGGAACGCACGGTCGGCACAGCCGATGTGATCGGTGTGCAGCTCGCGAAAGCCGCCTCGAATCTCGACGCCATGGTCGTGACGGCCCTCGGCCAGACCACGACGCAGCGTAACCTCGGCACCTCACAACAAACCGTGTCCGGTGCCGACGTGGCACAGACGGGTCGTGAAAACTTCATCAACGGCCTGCAGGGTCGCGTGGCCGGCGTTGAAGTTACCAGCACGTCGGGTGTTCCCGGCGCCTCGTCGTCGATCACCATCCGCGGTGTCAGCTCGATCAGCGGCAGCAACCAGCCGCTCATGATCATCGACGGCCTACCGATGGACAACAAGACACTCAACACGGGCGCGCTGGCCTCCGACGCCCCAGGTTCCCTCACGGCGTTCAACAACCGCGGGCTCGATTTCACCAACCGTGCCGCCGACATCAATCCGGAAGACATTGAAAGCATGGTGGTGCTGAAGGGCCCGGAAGCGGCGGCACTTTATGGAATCGACGCGGCCAACGGGGCCATTGTCATCACCACCAAGCGTGGCAAACCGGGCGTTGGTGGGTTCGAGTACAGCAACCGTGTTCGTATGGACCAGACGCGGGCGAGACCGGAAACGCAGCGGACGTACGCGCCCACGACGGTCGCCGGCAATACGCTCGGTTCGTTCTTTTACTTCGGCAACCCGTACCCGGCCGGGACGCAGTTCTACGACAACATCGATGGCTTCTTTCAATCGGCCGTGTCGCAGCAGCATAACCTCACGTTCAGCGGCGCCTCGCCCGACGCAAAGGTGAACTATCGCGTCGGCCTCGGCTACAACGCACAGGCCGGCGTGATTCCGAACTCCGACTACAACCGCATCAACCTCACAGGGTCTGGAGGCGCCACGGTCACCTCATGGCTCAAGACCGACCTGTCGATGCAGTACGTGCAGGCCGACAACGATCAGCCGCTGAAGGGTGACGGCGGCCCGCTCATTGGACTGCTGCTCTGGCCGCAAACTGACCAGGCGAGCGACTATCTGACCCCTGCCGGTAACCGGCGACGTATCACGGCGCTGGCCACGAACTCGGAGATCGACAACCCGTACTTCAGCATCAACAAGAATCGGGTCAATTCGCGCAACGGCCGCCTGATCGCCAACCTCGGCCTTACGATCACGCCATTCAGCTGGGGCTTCCTCAAGACGAATATCGGTTCCGACGGATATACGAACGAGAACTTGGTGCTCCGGCATCCCGAGAGCGCCGGCGTGGCCAACAACAACAACGGTATTCTGGACTTCGCCACCGACGTCGTGCGTAACTTGAATGCGCAGACGATTTTCAACATCAATCGCCTGCAGCTCACCGACAAGTTCTCGATCAATGGACTCGTCGGTAATCAGATCTCCGATTTCCGTTCGGAAGTGAGCGGCTTGCTGGGTCGTGACTTCCTCGATCCGAACTTCGTGTCGGTCAACAACTCGAACGTCCGCACGAATCGCACGAATAAGCAGCAGCGCCGCCTGATGAGCCTCTTCGGCAGCGCGACGGCCAACTACGATGACTTCCTGTTCCTCACCGTCACCGGCCGTAACGACTGGACGTCGACGATCCCGGTCGAGCGCAACTCGTTCTTCTATCCATCCGTTCAAACCAGCTTCATCTTCTCGGACGCCATCCCGACCATCGGCAAGGTCATGACCGGCAAGCTCCGCGCGAGCTACGCGGAAGTCGGTCGAGACGCGCGACCGTACGCCTTCCGCCCGGCGCTCGAGTTCAAGACGACGTCCAACGGGGGCTACGGGTATGGTTTCACCGGCCCCAACCTCAATTTGCGCCCGGAGTTCGCGAGCTCGTACGAAATCGGCACGGAGTTGGGCTTCTTCAACGACCGCGTCGGTCTCGACGTCACGACGTATCGCAAGGAAACCACCGACCAGATCGTCAATGATATTCGCGGCAGCTTCGGCACCGGATTCATTCTGTTCAATCTGAACGGCGCCGCCACGCGGAATACCGGTCTCGAAGTCACGCTGCGCGCTACGCCAGTACAGACACGCAGTCTCACGTGGGACTTCATCGCCAACGTGGAGCGTGCGCGCGGCGAGGTGCTCAAACTCCCGAACGCCCTGCCCGAGTCGTACGTGTCCGATACGTGGCTGTACGGCAACGTCCGCAACGGCGTCGCCCCGGGGCTTTCCACCCGCTCGCTCACCGGTCTCTTCTACCTGCGTGACACGATCCCGGGTTCGAGAAAGATCCTGATCGATCCGACCACCGGTCTCCCGCTCCGCTCCACGGCGTTCATCGATGCCGGGTATGATCGTCAACCCGATTTCACCATCGGCCTCACGAACACGATCCGCTACAAGATGCTCTCGGTAAGTTTCCTCGTCGACTTCCGTAAGGGCGGAGACGTGTTCAACGCGACCGAGCACTTTCTGACCACGCGCGGACTCAGCAATCGCACCCTCGACCGCGATCAGCCGCGCGTCATCGACGGCGTGGTGCGAGACGGCAGGGAGAACACGGCCAACCCCACCAAGAACACGATCGTGGTGATTCCGGCCGTCCAGCCGCAGTTCTACACTGCCATCAGTGAAGAGCTCTTCATCGAGCGCGACATCAACTGGGTTCGCCTGCGCGATGTGACCGTTCGGATGACGCTGCCGGGCAAATACTTCAAAGCGCGCGACGCCAGTGCGTACCTTACGGGAACCGATCTGTTCCTCTTCACGAACTATTCCGGTCTCGATCCGATCGTCAACGGCAACAGCGCCGCGGTCGGCGGCTCGTCGGCGGTGGGTATCGACTTCGGTAATTTCCCGATGCCGCGCGGCGTGGCTTTCGGCATCAAGGTGGGGTACTGAACCATGAAAACTTTCCGCAAGATCCTGCTGGTGGGCGCGATGACGCTCACATCAGCCAGCTGCAATGAATTTCTCGACGTCAACACCAATCCCAACGGACCACAGAAAGTCTCGGCGAATCTGTATCTCGCGCCGATGCTGCACTGGATGGTGACGTCACCGCAGTTCGACGGCCGCTTCATCGGCCGCTACACGCAGCAGTTCACCCTCGCCGGAACCGGGCTCAGCACGTGGGATCGCATGGGCTACGACCCGTCCAGCGACAATGGGGCGCAGCAGTGGCGCGATGTGTACTGGACGCTTGGCCAGAACCTGGTCGATATGACCAACCTCGCTGAAGCCGAAGAGCGCTGGGACCTGCTGGGCGTAGCCAAGATCCTTAAGGCGTGGGGTTGGCAGGTCACGAGCGGCAGCCACGGCGAAATCATCGTCAAGGAAGCGATCGACCAGTCGAAGTTCGTGTTCGGCTACGACTCGCAAGAGTACGCGTATCAGGAAATCCAGAAGCTCCTGAACGAAGCGATCGTATCGCTCAAGCGGACCGACGGCGCCGTTGATCAGGCCTACCTGGCGCGCACCGACAAGATGTACAACGGTGACCGCACCAAGTGGCTCAAACTGGCGTACGGCATGCTCGCGCTGAACCTGAACCACTACTCCCGCAAAAGCACGTACAAGCCGGCGGATGTCGTGGCCGCGGTGAACCTGTCGTTCGCCAGCAACGCCGACGACGCACTGCTCACGTACCCGGGCACGCAGAACGACGACATCAACTTCTGGGGACGTACACGCGGCAACTTCAACGCCTACCGTCAGACGCAGTTCGTGGTCGGCCTGATGAACGGAACCGTCTTCGGCGGCGCAGTGGACCCCCGCATGTCGCGCATGCTGTCGCCGTCACCAGATGGCCTGTACCGCGGTCTCGACGTCAACGTCGTGGGCTTTGGTGCGCTCACCGCAGCACAGCAGCCGAACAACGTGTATGGGTACGCCGGCACCGGCGGTCTCGCGTTGCCCGGCCGGTACATCTTCGATGACAAGGCGAGGATGCCACTCATGACCTACGCGCAGCTGCAGTTCATCAAGGCAGAGGCGGCGTACAGAATGGGTGACCGCGCGACGGCCTTCGCGGCGTACACCGCTGGCGTGACGTCGCACCTCAACTTCGTGAACTCGCGCAATCTCGACAACAATCAGTCGCCTACGCAGATCACCGCCGCCGAAAGGACGGCATTCTTGCAGAACTCGGCGATCATTCCGAGTGCGGCCACGCTGTCGCTTACGCAGATCATGTCGCAGAAGTACATCGCCCAGTGGGGCTGGGGCCACAACGAGATCTGGATGGACATGCGGCGCTACAATTACACCGACGTCGATCCAGTCAGTGGCATTCAGGTGTACCCGAATTTCACTCCGCCGGTGTTCCTCTTTCCCGACAACGGCGGCAAGATCGTGCAGCGCATTCGCCCGCGCTTCAACTCGGAATATGTGTGGAACAGAGCCTCACTGGACGCGATCGGCGGCCTGGCGCTCGACTACCACACGAAGCCTCTCTGGATCACTCAACCGTAATCAACGATGAACAGATTCAGATCGATCGCAATGCTGCTGTGCGCCGTCGCACTCACCGCGTGTGAGAAGAACGCCGTCCAGGATATCACCGGTTCGTTGCCAGCATCCCGTGTGAAGTTCTTCAACTTCAGTGTCGGCGCACCGTCGGTGAACTTTTACGCCAATGACAGCAAGATCACCGCTATTACTTCCGCCACCGGCGTAGAAGCGGTCACAGGCGTGGCGTTCGGCAACGTAGCGTCCGGCAGCTTCTACTCGGCCATGGACCCTGGTCCGTACAGTTTCACCGGCCGCATCTCGGCCACCGTGGACAAGAACCTCGTGATCAGCACCGCCGCCGCCACGCTCGCCATTGGTAAGGCGTACTCGTTCTACATGAGCGGCCTCTACAACGCCACGACCAAGACCGCCGAGGCGTTCGTTCTCGAGGATCCGTTCATAGACACGCTGGACTACACGCAGACGTACGTCCGATTCGTGAATGCAATCCCCAACGCAGCGCCGATGACGCTGTTCGCGAGAAATCCGACCACCGGCGTCGAAGTGCCGATCGGCGGCGCTGTGGCATACAAGGCCGGCAGTGCGTTCGTGGCGCTGCCAGGCGCGGTATACGACGTGAGCGCGCGCTACGTCGGCTCAGCGACCAACGTCATCAGTCGCACCGCCTTGTCCTTCATTGCCGGAAGGATCACCACGATCGGCGCGCACGGCGACATCACGGTGGTGTCCGCGACGCTCGCGAGCAGGCCCATTCTGAACTTCAGCGCCAACCGATAAAACTCGCCGTCAGTCGCGTTGCTGGTGTGTCAGAAAGCCCCCGGTGTTCGCCGGGGGCTTCTTGCTATGACACTTCGGGCTTTCGTGTGGGCGACGCCCGGCCCAAGCGCCGCTGGTATATCCGCGTGCATCGGCGGTGAGGCGGTTGACGTTTCGGTATGTGTCCGCGGAACGCATGATCCGCTGAATTGTCGACCCCTTCCCGATACCTCTCTGCGTTCTCTGCGTGATCCGTTCCCGAGCGACCTGAGCATCGCCGACGTCGAGCTGCCACTGCACCTATCACACGTCGACGGATACGCGGCTGACCTGATCACGCAGAGTCCGCGGAGGCGCAGAGAACGCAGAGGAACAGTCAAGAATAAACGGCTCGTCGGGGTGAAGCGGTTTCTCAGACGAGTCGGCCGAGATTCATTCACACGAAACCCCAAAGAGCCCTTGTTATTTGCGACTCCGCTCGTGCCGCAGCGCCTTTCCTGCCGTGCGGCCGGTCGCCGCCCCGCCGTCGAACACCAGCACCCCGTTCACCCACACCGCCTCGATGCCCGTGGCCGGCGCCTGCGG
>Ga0105046_10010120_pt1 | contig 14695 bp, 9 predicted proteins | sample MAT03_FD_78385 | JGI IMG/M metagenome (GOLD analysis project Ga0105046, IMG submission 78385) | Freshwater microbial communities from Lake Fryxell liftoff mats and glacier meltwater in Antarctica - MAT-03 (megahit assembly) | ecosystem: Environmental > Aquatic > Freshwater > Ice > Liftoff... | reverse complement strand
CACCCGCACCCCGAACGGTGGGGTCCGGAGGGTGTGACGCAGCGCCTTGCCGTCGCGGTCCCAGAACTCGACGGTTCGGCCGTCGGCGACCGCGACGAACTTCCCGTCGCTGGTCCCGGCCACGGCCGCCGGGGTGCCACCGAAGGTGAGTATCCGAGGCGGGGTCTCGGAGAACGGGTCGCACACGGCCAGACGGCCCAGAGTCGTCGAGCCTTTTTTCTCGTCCGCCGCCACGCCAATATAAAGCCGCCGGGCGTCCGGACTCCAGTGCAACAGGTGGCCCGCCGTCGATCCGGCCCCGGACAGCCGCCGCACCAACTTGCTGCTGACGATGTCCCAGACGCTGACAACCCAGCCGGTCTTGTCGGCCGGCAGGCGGAGGTGCAAGTCACAGGTCGCGACGTGCCGACCGTCGGGCGCGCAGCGGACGCTGTTCGACGAGCGGGACGTGCCCTCGGCGGACGACTGGGCGAGCGCGAGGTCGTGTGTTTTCTCACCGGTGGTCGCGTCCCACACCCGCAGAAGTGTCAGCGAATCGTTCGGACAAAGGGCGAACTTGCCGTCCGGCGTCAGCTTTGACATGTACTGCTGATACCCCTCGCTCTCCACCAACTCCCGCTCCCGCTCGCCCCGGCGGACGACGAGTCGGTCGCCCTCGGACACCACCCGCGGTGCCACCGGCGACTGGGACGGGGCCGGCGTCTCGCGCCCGGTGGCCAGGTCGTACGCGGTCGATTTCTCTTGCCGCGCCAGCGTCACCCGCCCGCCGTCGAACCGGAGTTCCTCCACCGCGTACGCGAACGAGTCGCGGCCGGCGGTTCGCTTGCCGGTGTCCACGTCGAACAGGGCGAGTCGCCCGCTAACATGGGCGAAGGTGTTCCCGTCCGGGCTGAGCCAGCCGCCGCCGGGCAGTTCGGGCAACTTTCGCTTCAGCCGCCACGTCGGCAACTCGAACTCGGCCAACCGACCGTCGAACCCGGCGACGGCCGACTTGCCGCCCGGCCGGAAGTGGGGGTCGGAAATGCGACCCGCGTAGCGGTTGAGCGGCTCCGGCTCGCCGGCCGCCCCGGTGGCCACGTCCCACGTCAACAGTTCGGCGGGCGCGCGTTGATAGGCCTGCACCGCCCCGCCGCCCACTTGGATGACCTGTTGGCTCACCCTGACGTACGGCTGCGCCCACGCCCGCTTGCCGTCCGGGTGTGCGTTCAACTGAATCTGGTCGAACGGTCCGGTCCGCGCCCACGCCTCCCGCCCGCCCGGCAAGTCGTACCCGGTCAACTGACAGTGCGTGCCGTTCCCGGTGAACACCGAGTGCGCGGTCATCAGCCGTTTGCCGTCCCGCGCCAGGGTGAAAGTCAGGTTCGGCCGGGTGTCGTTGTTGGGCCATGTCCAGATGGGTTTTTCGCCGCTCGGATCGTAAATCCGAAGTTCACCGTCAATGAGGACCGCGACGCGGCCGCTCGGCGTCACTTGAAGTCCTTCGGGGTGTCCGGGGCCGAGCGTCCGGCGGAATAGGACCGCGCCGTCTTCCGCCCGGATTCGGGCGAGTACGGTCCTGAACTCGCCGTACCTTCGGTTGGTGTGGCCGGCCACCCACAGGGACTTGTCGTCCGCCGCCGGGGTGATGACGGACACCGTCATCCCGGCCACGGATTTCCAGACCGGCTTGCCGGCGGCCGCGTCCCACGCTTCCAGCCCGTGCGCGTCCGCCGGGGTCGGGAACGGCATGTATCGGCCGACGTACACGACCCCGCAATCGGGGGAGAAGGCGACCGCCGTCGGATACCCGCCGGTGCGGTACAGCCCGGACCCCAACCGGCGGGCGGCACCGTGCGGGAGCGGCAGCCCGTCCGGGTCCAGGCGGGGCACGAAAGTCGGCGGCGGCAGGACGGCGATGACGGGGAGGGCCGACACCAGCAGTATGAGAACCGCGAACGCGCGCATGGTGAGTCCTTTCGAGATGTGTTTCCTACCGCCCAGCCAGCATACCGCCGACGGGACCGGCCCGACAAGTCCACCGGCTTCGCGTCACCCGCCGCCGAACCGCCGATACAGCGCGTGGTACGAGGCGACGGTGTCGTCCAGGCGGTACCTGGCGAGCGCACGGACGCGGGCGTTCGCGCCGAGTTCGGCGATGAGGTCGGGGGCGGTGAAGAGTTTGACGAAGGAGGCCGCGCAGCCGGCCGCGTCGGCGCGGGGGAACCGCAGCCCGTCCACCCCCTCCCGCACGATGTCCGGGTTGCCGCCGACATCGGTGACGACCACAGGCAGGCCGGTCACCATCGCTTCCAACAGCGTGAGGGACGCGGCCTCGGAAACGGACGTGAGGGCGAACACGTCGGCGGCGGCCAGCACCGTCGGGATGTCCTGGCGAATCCCCAGGAACGACACGCGGTCGCGGATGCCCAGCGAATCGACGAGCGATTCCAACTCGCCCCGGAGCGGGCCGTCGCCGACCAGCAGCAGGTCCACGTCCGGCAGCTTCGGGGCGGCCAGCGCGAAGCCGCGTATCAGCGTCGCCTGATCCTTCACCGGGTGATGCCGGGCGACGTGAACAACGTACCGCTTTGCCGGGTCCAGGCCGAGTCTCGCCTTCAGCGCGGGCTTGTCCGCCGCCGGACCGTACCGGCCCACGTCGATGCCGTTGTCGATGACGTGGATGCGATTCCCCCGGAACCCGTCCACGTCCCGCAGGGCGCGGGCGCTGAACCCGATGCAGGCGTTCACGTCGTCGGCCAGGCGGTCGAGGACCAGCCGGTTGAAGGCGCGGCGCTTGGGCGACACCACGTCCGGGTAATGGCGGCCGTGTTCGGTCAGGATGAGCTTCGGCATCGGCCGGGCGAACAGTTTGGCGAAGGCGGCGTAGAAGAACGGCGAATACTGGTGCGCGTGGACGACTTCGATCTCGCGGGCGGTGAAGTCCTTGGCCATCCGGCGGGAGACGGAGAAGTCCCACCCCGGCCGGCGGTCGTAGCACACCACGGGCACCCCGCCGGCGAGCAGCTCCTCCCCGATGGAGCCGACGCGGTCCAGGCAGAAGACGGTCGGGGCGATGCGGCCGCCCAGCCGCCGGATGACCTCGCGGACCAGCACCTCGGCCCCGGCCACCTGCATCACATGGACGACGAACCCGACGCGGACGGGACGACTCATCCGGGCACCGTCGGGGCTGGGGCGGCGGGGTACGCGGCGGGCCGGGCGGCCATGGGCACCGGGGGGCGGACGGGCACCCGCGCGGGGCGGGGCGGCGGGGCCGGGCGGGCGTACGCCGGGAGAGAGTTCCACACCATCGCCTCCACCCCGCCGACCTTGTGGATGCTGAACAGTTGGGCGGCCAGGAGGAACAGGACGTAGGGCAGCTCGAAGTGGTCGAGGGACAGGAACACCGCGCCGACGGTGTACACCATCAGGCCGCACACGACGGCCCCGGCCAGCGCCCGCGCCCGCACCACCTCCGGGTACCTCGGCCAGTGGCGCGTGCGGCGGAAGAAGACCGTCGCCAGCCACATGGACATCAGCAGCAGGGCGACGAACAGCCCCATCCCCACCCACCCGCAGTCGGCGGCCGTTTGCAGGTACTGGCTGTGGATGGCGCGGTACTGCATGTCCGCCCCATACTCGAAGGTCTTGAGCGTCGAACACCGCACCCCCATGCCCAGGATCGGGTGCTCGTTCGCCATTCGGATGGCGATCGCCCACGACTCCTTGCGGGAGTTGGCGGAGGCGTCCATGTCGTGCCGGGAGATGGAGAAGAACCGCTCCTGTAACTCCGGCCCGGCGGTGGCCACGACGAACAGCCCGCCGAGCACGTACGCCAGCGCCACCTTCTTCTTCTGGCTGCTGAACAGGAACACCCACGGGGCGGCCAGCAGGATGCTCAGCATGGCCCCCCGGCTGAACGAGATCATGATGGCGTGCGCCAGCACCGGCATGGCCAGCAGGAACAGCCAGCGGGCGCGGCCGGCCGTCCCTTCCCACAGGAAGTAGCACATGGGCACCCCCATCGCCATCATCAGCCCGGCCCCGTTGTTGTCCAACCCGCCGTGCTTGTGGAAATGCCACCCCTTCAGGTACTGGGTGTTCGCCTCCCAGGCGACGTAGATGTCCCCGACGGTGATGACGATCAGGATCGTCCACAACTGGTTCACCCGCTGCACCATCAGGGCACCGGCGACGAACATGACGAACATCTTCACGTACTCGACGAACGGCTCCCAGGCGTGATTCTGGTTGAGGGCCGACTGGTAACTGAGGCACACCCACAGGGCGAACGCGACGAGGAGCCAGTGGATTCGGTTCCACCCCGGCCGCCGCCCGCCGGCCGTCGGCCCGTAGGTGGGGTAGTGCATCAGCCCGCAGCGGGCGATGACGGTGGCCGCCAGCGCGGCCACCCCGACGTAGAACGACCACTGGACACCTTTAGGCAGTTCCGACTCCCACAGCGCTTGCGGGCGGACCACCGCGTAAAAGTAGTACGCCAGAAACGGGATGAACGGCCCCAGGGTGAACCCGCCGAGGACGGCCGTTCCAGTCATCGCGATCATCGGCAGCAACTTGTTCACGACGCGGACCCCGAGAAGGACGCGCGGCCGGCGGTCGGGCGGCGGGCGAGGGACTGATAAAGGCCGTCTTCGGCGAGGGCGGCGGCGGACGCCCACCCGTGTTCCCGCGTCGCCCACGCGCGGGCGGCACGGCCGGCGGCGGCCCGCGCGGCCGGGTCGCCGAGCAACGCGGCCACCGCGCCCGCGAACGCGGCCGGGGAATCGGCGACGGTCGCCGGGAACGCCCCCCGCAGGCCGGACGTGCCGGTCGGCGTGCAGACCATCGCCCGGCCCAGGGCGGCCGCTTCCAGCACCTTGTTCTTGATGCCCACCCCGCTGACGAACGGCATCACCGCCACCGCCCGCCCGCACACCGTCGGCCGCAGGTCGGGCACGTCCGCCAGCAGTTCCACCCCGTCGGCCGCGCACGCCCGGCGGACCCGGTCGGTCGGCTTGAACCCGATGACGGTGAACCGGGCGGCCGGCACCCGCGCCCGCACCAGCGGCCACACGGCGCGCGTGAACCAGTCGATGGCGTCGGCGTTCGGGCCGAACTCCAGGTGCCCCCAGAAGGCGCAGGTGTTCGGCTCTTCGGCCACGTCCGGCATGGGGGCGAACAGGTCGGCGTCCACCCCGTTCGGGATCACGTCCACGGCCGCGAACCCGCCGATCCGCCGCATCGCCCGCCGGTCCCGCTCGGACACCACCCACCCGCGATCCACCGTCCGCCGGTACGCCCGCTCGTACACCCCTTGCACGACCGCCAACTGTAGCGACTTCCACGTCTTCCGCTGGAGCGGGCGGAACATCGACCAGTGCAACAGGGCGGCGTCGTCGGCCGCGTGCCACACCCGCACCGGCCCCCGCACCGCCCGCAACAAGGGGATGGAGTTCACCCCCAACACCACCACCGCATCGTACCCGCCGGCTTGCACCGCCCCGGCCAACTTCGGCGGCTGAGTGGGATCGACGCCGAGGTACCGCTCGTACCGCCGCTGCAGCGCGGTCGGCGGGGCGACGGCGTCCGGGGCCGGCGGCTGCGCGGACAGGTCGATGACCCGCCGCAGCCCCAGTCCCTCCACGGCCGGCGGGTCGGACGGGGCGAACGTGGCGATGTCCACGAGATGACCCCGCGCGGCCAGGGCGCGGGCCAACTGCGACCCGTGAATGTCACCCCCGCTCGACCGGGGCCAGTGGAACTTGTCCTTCACGTATAGCACCCGCAGCGGGCGGCGATCCGGCGGGGTCACGCGGAGGCCCTCCCGGTGGCGTCGGCGGGTACGGTCGACGGCACCCACCGAGAGCCGGTGGCCGTCCGCGGCGCGAACGGCGCGGGGGTCGATGCCGCCAGCCGGCGGCGGGTGACGAACGCGCCGAGCCACCCGCCGCCGGCGGCGAACAGCAGGTCCGTCGGGCTGCCCACCCGCCCCGGCAGCAGCAGTTGGCCGAACTCCAGGACGGCGGCGGCGAACGCGCACGCGCCCACCGCGTACCACACCGCGCGGCGGTCGGTACTCCGCTTCCACCCCCACCCGGCGAGGACGCCGAGCGGCACGAACAGCCACGCCTTCCGCACCATCTCCTCCAACCCCCACAGGTACGCCTTGTCGATCTGCTGTTCGAATGGCAGGAACGTCATCCGCCCGGCGTTCGTCGGCAGCAGCGGCGGGAGGAAGTGGAACGGCTGCCAGTGGTGGACGGCGATCACGGCGAACCACGCCTGCCCCAGCAGCGCGGCCACCATCGGGCGGTGTTTGCGGCTCCCTTTGTCCGCCACCGCCAGCGCGATCCCCCAGCCGATCAGGACGCCGAGGGTGAGAACCAGCACGTCGGTGGAACTCGGATGGCGGGACTTCACCGGCCACTGCGCCAACTCCAACACCGCCCCCGCCAGCAATCCGGCGGCAGCCACCGCCGGCAACGTATTCACCGACTTCCACCGCCCGCCCAACCCGGCCAGCAGCACCCCGCCGGGCACGGCGACGGCCAGCAGTTCGCACCACGCCGCCACCTTCTTCCAGTCCTTGTCGGCCGACACGCCCGGCCGGGCCGCCAACTCGCCCAGCGGAATGACCGTGATTTCCCGCTCGCGGACCCGCCGGTACAGTTCGGCCGGGCTGGCGGTCAGGTCGAACGGCAGCGTCTGCGCGACGAGCGCGCAAAACACATACAGGGTGAGCAGTCGGCCGGTGCCTTCCGCCCGCCCCAGCGCCCGCCGTAGTGCCGCGGTCCACCGCGGCCCGACGGCCACCCACGCGGCCACCCCGCACGCCGCCCCCAGGCCTTGCGCCCAGATGTCCGACCCGCTGCACTCGCGGCCGGGGAAGAACAGTTGGCCGAACTCGACGGCGGCGGCGAACGCCAGGCACAGCGGCACCACCACCGCCCCGACCGCGACGGCCGCCGCGCGGCCGGGGCGGTCCACCCGCGCCGCCCCCAGCAGGCAGAAACCCAGCGGCACGCCCAGGCACCAGTTGGCCACCCAGTCCGACCGCGACGCCGGCCGCAGGGTGGCGCGGACGGTGCGGCCGAACGCCTCCGTCGCCTCGCCCCACGGCAGCGGGGCGTAGTGGAACGGGACGTAGCTGCCGTACAGGATGAACGCGGCCACGCCGGCGGCGAGCAGCGCGTACCAGCGGGCGGTGAGGAGGCGGTCGGTACTCACCCCGGCCCCTCCGGTCGGCCGGCGGGCGGGTCATCCGCCGGCGGCACCGGCGGCACCGGCGGTTCCGGACGCACCGGCCCGGCGATGGCGGACAACAGGGTCCGCTGTTGGCCCACCCAGGAATGCTCCTCCCGATCCGACTCCCGCTTCGACTTCTGCCGCGCCCGCGCGAGCAGCGCCTTGGCCACCTCGTCGGTGGTGGCGTACTCGACCGGAACCCAAATCCAATCCAGCAGCCAAAGTTCGAGCCAGATGATGCCGAGCGCGACGGGCATCATCAGCCAGCCGGCCATGTCGTGCGCGATGGCGTCCCCGAACGCCTTCCAGCCGGCGTGGTACACCAGCCCGGTGACGACGATCCGGAGGACGTTGCACGCCACCGCGATGGGGACGGCGGTGAGGAACACGAACAGCCGGTGGGAGGCCGGGCGGGACGGCGGGCAGAGCAGGCAGATGGCCGCCGTCAGGGCGACGAACGTGAGCAACATGCTGAGGCCGGCGCACGGGGCGGCCACATCCAACTGCGTCCCTTCCAGGGTAATCATGTACTTCTGGGTGGTGTCGTTCCCGGCCCCCACATACGACGGGAAGCCGAACAGTTGGAAGGTGGCGGACCCGGCCTCGGTGGCGATCACCCGCAGCCCGGACCCGACCTTCTCCTGCGCCTGATACGGCAGCGGGACGGCGAACGCCCAGAAGGCCAGCGCCGGCCACGCCCACTTCAGCCCGGCCCACCCGCCGCAGAACATCCACGCCACACCGGCGAACCCGACCCCCAACCCGACCCCGCACAGGAACTCCTTGCCGATGTTCGTCTTCAGGGCGAACAGCGTCAGCAGCCCGGCGGCGACGAAGAACGTCAGGCCGGCCGGGTTCGGCCAGCGGATCGGCCCCTTCACCTTCACCGTCCGCGCCAGGGCGACCGCCCTCACCCCGCTGGACTCGGCCCGCACCATCCCGACGGTGCGGGTCGGGAACTGGTCCCGCCGCAGCCACACCAGATACCCGCAGACGAACGGCACCAGGAACCCGTGCGAGTAGTCCGCCCGCGTCCACTGCTTGCCCACCTCCCACGCGCCCAGCCACAGCCCGGCGAGGACGATCAGCAGCACCCCGCCGGCGGCCCGTTGCCACTGCCGGTCGCGGAACACGTCGGTCGGGGGCGGTGGGGGGGTGGACACGGGAACCTCAAAGCGCGAGCCGCGACGGACCATCCGGTGTCCGTCGCAGCTATTAAGTCAAGGGAAAACCCACCGCCTGTCAACCCGGATCACCGCGCCGACGGCCGGCCGATTCGGTCGTGTCGGTTTTCCCGCTGTCCGACTCTAGTGCGCGGCGCGTCGGTAAGATGGACGGGGCGAAGAAATGCCCCGTGGCCGCTCCGCCGTCCGAGGACCCCCGCCGTGACCGCTCTCGCCCCGTTCTCGACCGCCTGCGGGCAACTCCGACCGCTCCGCCTCGCGGTCGAACACACCGACGGCGGGCGGGTCGCGGACGGCGTTCTCGACCAGTCTTTCGCCCTGATCGGCTCCGGGGACGGGTGCGACATCACCCTGAATCATCCGGACGTGCCGGAGCGGGTGGCCTGCCTGCAAGTGCTGGACGGAGTCGCTTTCGTCGTCACGTTGGCCGGGTTCGCCGTCCATCGACTGACGCCGGAATCGCCCTTCGCCGTCGGGCCGTTCGTCCTACGGCTGTTCGAGTCGCCAGCGGACACGCCCCCGACGCCGGTCGGCGACCCACTCCGCGACCCGATTTCGGGCCGTCAACTTCCGGCCGTCCAACTCCTGTTCCGGGATGCCACCCCGCCGCGCGACCTGGACCGCCGCTGGACGTTCCTGGGCCTGCCACGGGCCGCGCGGTCGGCGGAAGGAGTCGTTCACCCGCTGGCCTATGTGGTCCTCACTCCGGACGGGCCGTTCGTCGTGGACCTGCTGACGGCGGCGGGAACGCGGGTGAATGGGGACGCGGTCCGGACGGCTCGGTTGGCCGACGGCGACGAGTTGACCGTCGGGCACGACCCGTACACGGTGGCGGTCGGCCGGTCGGACCCGGCGTGGCCGGCTACTCCCGCGGTCGGCTCGGTGGCGGGGGCGCTGCTCGGCGGTCCCCCGTTCGACGCCGTGGAACCGGAGGAGGAATTCGTCCCGCTGGTGCCGACGCGCTTCCCGGACCCGCCGCCCGTCACCCCCGATCCCGTCCTGGCCGCCGTGTCGCGACGGTTGGGCGGATTCCAAAGCCTGCTGCTGGACCACTTCCGTCAGAGGGTGGATGACCTGTTGTCCGACTTCGGCAACCTCCGCCGGGAACAGTTGGTCGCCCTGCGCGACGAGTTGGCGCGGCGGAGCGACGGAATGCCGGACACCGCCCCGTTGGCGAACTCGAACGGGGTGACGACGTTGCCGGCTCAACCGGTGGGGTTGCCGGCCCTGCCGCTCCCGCCCAACCCGCCGGACGAGCCGCCGGTCAACGACGAGACCGCCGCCGTCCATCAGGCGGTGTACGACCGGCTGTTGTCGCTGGAACAGGAGCGGCAGGGGCTGTGGAAGCGGTTCCGGGGTCTGCTCGGCGGGTGAGTGGCAAAGGCGGGCGCGTTTCCAGCGTGCCTCACACGAGCGGTCATACCGAATCGCATTGATCTGTTGCTGTAGCCGGCCTGTGTGAGGCCGGTCGGTCCCGGCCTCACACAGGCCGGCTACAGTTAGGAATCAACGTAATTTGGGGTCACTTCTTCTTCGCCTGACGGCGGGCGGTGAGGTCTTCCACGTTCGCCACGCAGTAGGGGCAGTCCACGGTTTCCAGGTGGAATTGGATGTACGCCAGCCGCTCCGGGGCGAGGGCCTGAATGACGTACCCGCCGAGTTCGTCGCGGGTCGGGCAGGTGATGTGTTCCCGCCGCCAGATCGCGCCGACGGTGTGTTCCCCGCGGTCCTCCTCCGCGCGGACGTCCTCCAACCGTTGGCGGAGGGCCTCGTCGGTGCGCAACTCCCGCTCGACGGCCGCCGACTCGGCCTGCGGCAGCAGGTCGTGCAGGTATTCGCTGAGGGTCCGTTTGGTGATCCGGCTGGCGCTCATGGCGGCACGGTGCGGGTGCGGGGGCGGGTGAGTGTCAGTGTAGCGGTTCTGCCGCCTCGAGTCGGCCCCGGAGTGGTCGCCGGCCTTGCGTTCCGGCCACGAATGCGCGCCCGTCGGTTAACCTGGCGGAGGGAGGAGCCGCGATTCCGGGCGCGCCCGCGCCTCTTCCGAGCGGGGAGTAAAACTCGCCTTGTGTCCCTCCACCGGTCGAAGATACCTTTCTAAAGTCAGAAACTTTGCCCCCGCGGCACCGCCAACGCCCGGCGGACGCGCGGCGAACATTCCGAGGCCCCGCCATGATTCCCATCCGCCGATACGCCCTCGCGCTGGCCGCGACGGTAGCCGTTTCCGCCGCCGCCCGCGCGGACCTCGTGACCACGTTCAACGGTACGATCCCGTCCGTCGATGTGTCGATGACGGCGAACGGGGTCAACTTCGGCTCCAACCCGGTCGGCCCGTTCCTGTTCACCGTGCAACCGGGCAGCACCGACCCGACGTTCGCCCCGAACAGCACCCTCCGCACGTTCTGCGCGGATCTCTTCCAGAACATCTCCCCGCCCAACACTTATACGTTCACCACCGGCCCCATCAGCGGCCTGCCGAACGTGGGCACCGACCCGGCCCGCTTGGGGCTGATCCAGCGGCTGTTCGACCGGCACTACGAGACGGCCACCGACGCCACCAACGGCGGGGCGTTCCAACTGGCCCTGTGGGAGTTGCTGTACGACGGCCCCGGCGGCCTGAACCTGGACGGCGGCAACCTGGTCGTCACCTCGCCGGACACGATCCCGGCGGTGGCCCTGGCCAAGTCGTGGCTGGCGTCGTTGGAAATCGCCGACCCGTCGGACGCCGTGAAGTACCAACTGGTGGGCCTTTTCAACCCCACGGCGCAAGACCAAATCGCGGTCTCCCCGAACCCGATCCCGGCCCCGGCGGGCGTGGTGCTGGGTCTGATCGCGATGGGCGGGTTCGCCGCCCGCCGCCTTCGCCGTAAAGGTGCGTGATCCGAGCCGGACGCGTGAGCGACGGTCTCCAATCCGAGCCGGACGCGTGAGCGACTGTCCTTATGTTAGGACCGTCGCTCACGCGTCCGGCTCGGACATTTTCAGCAGTCGCAATCGTCGCTGGCCGACCCGCGGAAAAAGAAATTGTCGTTCGGTTGCGGGTAGGCGATCTTCATCGCGTCGTCGGAAATGGGTTTGCCGCCGTCGGCCGCCGACCGGTGGGCGAAGTCCAGGACCGTCGTCGTGAGTAGGGTTCGCTCGACGGAGTACGGCGGCTTCCCCTTCATGAAAAACTCCTCGATGTACCACGTCAGCGGGTCGAAGAAGCGGGCACCGGGCGGGGCGGGCAGCACGAACTGCGTGGCCTGCGGCTTCGGGTCGTCGGTCGTCTTCACGGCGATGGTCAGGTCGGCGACGTACCCGGTCAGGTTGATGAGCGTGGCGCGGGTGCCGTCGCGGTACTCCACCAGGAACGCGAACGGGTTCTCGACGTGGTCGCGGGGATTGCCGTAATCGCGGGAGGCGCTCCGCCGTAGCGCCGCTTCGGCCAACTCCTTGCTCCATTTGCCGGCGTCCCACGCCTTCCACACGGCATCGCCTTTTAAAGTGGCGACCGACTTCACCCCCGTCTCGCCGCCCTTCCGCCGCTCCAACACGCACTGCAACGTCTCCAGCGCGTGGAAGCCGTAAATGTCCATGTCCGAGTAGAAGCAGACGACGGCTTCCTCCACCTTCGCGCCGATCTCCAAGTCCCACTCCGGCTTCCGCCACGTCACCGGCAGCGACGACCCGGCCATCAGGCCGAAGCCCATCGCCTTGGCGGTGTCGTACATCTTGCGGGCCTTCACGTGGTCGTAGCTCAGGTGCTTGTCCACGAACACGGGGGCGGTCTTCTTGCTGGCCTTGAACACCTCGACGATTTGCTCGAAGAACTCGTACCGCGGGTACAGGATTTGGCCGAGCTTGTTCCGCTTGTAGTCGCCGTGTTCGCAGATGAGCAGCACGCCGTCCACGTCCAGCCCGGCCTTGCCGCCGAGCGCGTCGGCGATGGTCTTTTCGATGGTGAAGCCCTTCTTCCGGGCGAGGTCGCGGGACAAGTCTCGTTGCGGGCCGCTCGCGGTGGACTGATCGTTGTACATTCGCGCGAGGTGGAACGGCGGCTGGTGGTGCCGCTCGTCCTTCGTGTAGCCGAACAGGAACCGCCCGGCGATGTGGTAGGCGTGGGAGAACTTCCGGTAGACGGAGTTGATGGAAGCGATCCGCTTCGGCTTGGCGTCGGCGGCGGGCGCGAGCCGAGGGAGTGCGGCGGTCGCGGCCAGCGCGGCGGCGGACTGAATCGCGGTGCGGCGGGTGGGCGTCATCGGCAACTCCGGTGGGTATGAACCTGATAAACCTTTGAGGCATGACCAACCGCGCCCCACCTCTCCCCGCCGGGGAGAGGTCGGCCGGAGAGCAACGCTCGACGGACGGGTGAGGGGTGATTGGAAACGCAAAAGATGAAGACCCCTCACCCGGTTGCTTCGCAACCGACCTCTCCCCAGCGGGGAGAGGTGTTCCGACGGCGACCTCACGGGGACACGAATCCACGCGGTTCGGCATCACCGGTCGCGGGCGCGGTCGGCCTTCGGGGTGACGCCGGCCAGCCACGCGGGGGGCAGCGCGAGCGGGACGCCGGGCGTCAGCCCGAGTGCCCGTACCAGACCCGACGGGCGGACGCCCAACTCCGACAGGCAGCCGCACAGCCCGCCGGCGAACCCGGTGGCCACCGCCGTGCCGCCGTAGGTCTTGCCGCCCACGGTGACGGTGGCGTTCACCGTCACGTCCGGTTTCGCCCCCAACGTGACCCCCGGCCCCAAGCCCGTGAGTGAAGTCGGCCCCTTCGCGTCGGCCGTCCCAACGGTCAGCACGGCCACCGAGTCGCCCGGCACCCCGACCCCGCCGGCGTCGTCGGAGTAGGTGCCGAACGTCACTTTCCCCTTCGCCCGCTCGCCGGCGTCGAGCAACTCGACGAACAGCCGGATGCGGGGTTCCAGGTTCCGCGTCAGGCCGAGGGCGAGGCCGGCGAAATTGGGAGACCCTTCCACCCGCAGGGCGTACACCCCGTCGGCCGGCAGGGTGACATCGACGAACTGCGCGAACGTCTGCGAGCCGCGGGTGCGGGCGAGGCGCGTCGGGTCGCCTTGGGCGCGGGCCACTTCAACCAGGTCGTCCGTGGCGTGCGTCTTGCCGGTCGGGTCGGCCTGCTTGAGTACCCGCAGCCGCATGGGGAAGATGGCCCCGTCCGGCGGGTATCCGTTCGGGTCGTGCGGCTCCCGCCACTGCGCGCTGATCCGCACTTTCAACCCGGCCGGCAGCGTACTGGTTCCGGCGGCCCCGTGCGGGGCGTAGCGGAGGAAGTTCAGTTCCTTCGTCCAGAATCCCTTGGGCGGGCCGTCGGTGGTGCGATCGAACTCCATGACGCCGTTGCCGTCGCGGTCCATCCACGGGCCGGCCCACACCTGCCCGGTGGAGATGCCGGCGGCCTGCACCCAGCCGGTCGGCGGCGGCAACTTGGCGGCCTTCAGCGCCGGCAGCCCGGCCCGCGCGTACAGCTTCGCCTCCAAGTCCTTGCCGATCTCGTTCAGCCCGTCGTTCGGCGCACCCACTTCCCAGATGAGCGTGTTCGCCACCACCTCGGCGTTCGTCAACGCTTCCACTCCGGCCCGCACCGCACTGTACCGCTTCACGGTGTTGGTGAAGTCGGCCTCCTCCTGCTCCCGCTCGCGGACGGCCGCCCGCGCCGCCTCCCGCGCGTCCTTCGCGGCTGGTGCGTCGCTCAGGTTGTCGAACGCCTTGCGGTACTGCTCGTTCACCCGCTGCCGGGCGGCCCGCAGTTGCACCGTCTTCACCGCCGCCTCGTCTACCCGTGCCGCCTGCGCGACGGACAATGACGTGTCACCGGACACGGCCCGCAGCACGGTCAGCAGTTGGTGCCGCTGCGCCGGGTCGATGCGGACCAGGTGCAACTCCGCCCCCGGCGCGGCCCGGTACGCGGCCACCGCCGCCGGCAGTCCGCCGCTCACCCGCCCGGCTTCCAGCGGCAGCGGGCGGACGGCGGTTTCGGTCTCCGCCGTCAGGTCGAGGAATCGGACGCCCTTGGGTAAATCCTTCTCGATCAGCTTTTCCCAGCCGTCGAAGCTGGACCCGATCACCACCACTTTCACGCCGGTGCCGGTGTAGCCGAGTTTGTGCAAGTCGTCCGTCCGGGACGCGGTGACGAACCCCGTCGCGACGGCCTCGGCCACGATGCGAACCGTCTCGTTGGCGAGGCGTGGCAACCGCAAGCGGACGATCCCCGGAATCCTGGCGATGTTGTCCACCGCCGACCCTTTCAACACGCGGAGGGTGGCGACCGGGCCGATGACGCCGTT
>Ga0105046_10010119_pt1 | contig 14696 bp, 10 predicted proteins | sample MAT03_FD_78385 | JGI IMG/M metagenome (GOLD analysis project Ga0105046, IMG submission 78385) | Freshwater microbial communities from Lake Fryxell liftoff mats and glacier meltwater in Antarctica - MAT-03 (megahit assembly) | ecosystem: Environmental > Aquatic > Freshwater > Ice > Liftoff... | reverse complement strand
TGTTTTCCTGTCACCGTAGTTCGCCTTATTAAGCCTCGTGTTCTGTCCATTTAACCTCCGCGGTCGCCTAAATGAAATCAACGTTACGGGCACTTTTGTCGGGGTTTTTCAATTTTTACATCTAGATTCACTGCATCTGCACTGATATAAAAACAAATCGCCAACGTCAGAATTATGAGGGCCCAGGTAGAGCGGATTTGGAACCCAACTTAATTTATCTTACAATCTTGTTCAGACATGCCTATCGGCAACAGACATGAATTATTCTAAAGCAGAATACATTGCTTGAGTTTGTAACCAGAATGATTGAAAATTAATCCGGGCCTAATCTTATCTTCCAACTACGGTGCTGTCGGTTGATTCTTATCGTCACATCTTAATCATAGTCCTTTTAAAATCTCTTTACTTAGCGGAAATAATACAACTCTACTAACTCTTACGTTTTAAACCATTCCAAAGCGTAGCTAACTACTTCCAAACTAGAATAAACTCCCCAAGCTATACTTGTGCCGTCACTTACATTGCCGATACCTCTGAGTTCCTATATAAAGATAAAACCTCCCAGTCTTCTAACAGCATTTACCTTCTACGATTGTTACAACTATAAAAGCATTTGTAATAAGACTTATGTTCAACACTAAAAGACTGACTCAAACCAAACCCCCGTGTCTTTTCCTTTTAGCAGAGCTGTTTAATCAAAATGGAACAAGTCCAGATGTAATGATAGCCCTCGGTGTAAGATTAATACAAGCGCTATTCTTTGTGGTTAAGTCTGAGTGTAACCACAGAAATCGAAGAGGCTGATTTGAGTTAAACCGATGTTGCTTTGGCGACCGGAAGTATTTGGTCAATAACAATCCAGGGCATTTTTAGGAGCCGTTAATCACGAAAGCCAAAAGAGCGAAGTGTGGATATCTCAATCTGAGAAACTAAACGCTTCTGGTATGACCCGTCAATCAGAAAGAATCTCTGATCAAAATCTACGACTCTAATCACAACCACGCGCTATATGTTCAGTAAGGTGTCAATAAACCCGGAGAGCCTCACTATACAACAAACAACTTGTGTGAAGTGAGTTCTGTTTTGACTTGGCCTAATTCGACCAATATATAAAAGAATGCCATTGTTAATTGCAAACTTTAGTAGTCTACAAACGGGATTGAACAAGAAGGTTCCACGTGGAACCGTAACCGCGATCTTGTTTCATTGGATTAAGAGAAGATGTGTCCTAGCTCTGAGCCCAAGAAAAAATCCAGAACTGCCTGTCCTGGATTTAACAATCTACCACAAAGTATCTTTAACCGGGCATCGATTTTACCCGTGCTTAAAAACATAAACAACGCTGGAATAACTCGAGGCTGACTTAGACTTTAGGTTGGATTTTAACCCGGTCGAAAATGCCCTGATATAATTAACGGAACCCTGCTTATACTTTTCGCTTAGCATACTCACATAAAAACTATCAAACTTCATCGGCAAAGTGTCTTCCAATTTGAATCCATAGTTACCCAACAATTGACTAACAGAACTAATTTCAAAATGATAAAGGTGCCGAGGAACATCATACGCGGCCCAAAACTCTTTGTAGTGAATAGCATCATAACTTGTATAATTAGGGACTGCAATTATCAAAACGCCATCTCTGTTTAATCTACTTTTAAAAAAACCAAGGGTGTCTTCCAAATCGTTTACATGTTCTAAAACATGCCACAAAGTAATCGCATCGAACTTCTCCTCAGGATGATCTTTCACCAAATCTGCCTTGCCGGGATACACTTTAAGTTTCATGTCTTTGGCCATCTTCCTGGCCCCATTATCTGGCTCCACACCTAAAGCTCTCCATCCTGCGGATTCACATACGTCTATAAACATTCCAGTCCCACAACCGTAGTCCAAAATTGTTCCACGTGAAACGTTAGACGCCACAAGTTTAATTTTCGCTTTAAGAGTTCGCTTTCTGATAAAATGATAGAGTCTTGATACTATTCCTTTTTTTGTATTGGAGTGTGAAATATAGTCCTCCGACTTATAATAAGCGCCCAGACTCGAAATATCTGGAATAGGGTTTGTGAACTTGAAGTTGCAGTTGTCGCATGACACGATGTCGAATTTTTCATGGCTCACCGTGTGATCTTCGCAGGTGATGAACGGACTAAAGTTTTGGCTTTCGCAAACCGGACAGTTGGTATAATTATGCATAATTGAATTGTTCCACGTGAAACACTATCGACCGAGGTGGATTAAAAGCACAGAAATATCCGCGGGGTTAATTCCCGAGATGCGGCTCGCTTGTCCGATAGTGGCAGGTTTAAATTTCTTTAATTTCTCTTTTGCTTCTGACCCGAGTCCTCCTACGGTATCAAAACTGAATTCGGGCTTAATGATTAAATCTTCAAGGCGTTTCAGTTTGTCCGCGTTCTCTCTTTCCCTTTCAATATATCCTTCATATTTCATCAAGATCTCAGCTTGTTCTAAAACCTCTTGACTATACCCAGACAATTCCAATGCTAGTTCCGGGTCGGAGTTTTTAATATCTTTAATTCCGATATTAGGTCTCGACAGGATATTTGTGTAGCGCAACTTTTGATTGATAGGCGCAGAACCTATCGACTCCAAAAAAGGATTAATAACTGCGGGCTCAACGCTTGTGTTCTTAAAGTGCGAAATCACTTTATTATAACTTGATACTTTTTCGTTAACCGCATTAAACCTTTCTTCACTTGCTAGACCAATGGCACGCGAAATAGGGGTAAGGCGAACATCTGCGTTATCCTGGCGAAGTAATAATCTGTATTCGGCTCTCGAAGTAAACATTCTATATGGCTCGTCGGTCCCTTTGGTTACCAGATCATCAATCAGCACTCCAATATATGCCTCATATCTGTTTAAGACTAATGGCTTTTTTTCGTTTATTTTTAGATGTGCATTTATACCCGCCATCAACCCCTGGCAGGCAGCTTCCTCATATCCCGTAGTCCCATTAATTTGTCCTGCAAAATAAAGATTCTCTACAAGATGCGTTTCCAAAGTCAATCTCAATTGAGTAGGCGGGAAGTAATCGTATTCGATCGCGTAACCAGGACGAAACATTTTTGCGCTCTCCATACCTGGAATCATGCGTATAGCTTTTTGCTGAACGTCTTCAGGAAGAGAAGATGAAAATCCATTCAGGTAAATTTCAACTGTATTCCAGCCTTCTGGTTCAACGAACAACTGATGTCTTTCGCGTTCGCTAAAACGGGTAATCTTATCTTCAATGCTTGGGCAGTATCTTGGTCCTAAACCTTGAATACGTCCCTGAAACATAGGCGATTTTTCAAACCCGGTTTTTAAAATATCGTGTACACTTTGATTAGTATAGGTAACGTGACAGGGAACTTGCTTTTTAGGACTTTCACCAATAAAAGGGGACGTGCCATTTAAATAAGAAAATTTATCTACGAGTTCATCGCCGGCCTGTTCTTCCATTTTTGAATAATCCAGCGACCGGCCATCAATTCTTGGAGGCGTTCCTGTTTTCATTCGTCCACTTTCAAAACCTATTTGGACTAGTTGTTCCGTTATTCCGTGGCTTGCTGACTCCCCTGTTCTTCCGCCGCCTAACTGCTTTTCTCCTATATGAATAATGCCATTCAAGAAAGTACCATTTGTTAGAACAACAGCTTTTGCCCTAAACTCCATTCCCATTCCGGTAACAATTCCCTCTACACGTTTGCCGTCTTCAGAAATCATCAATCGCCGGACCATATCCTGCCAGAAATCAACATTCGGAGTTTGCTCTAACATTTCGCGCCATAAAGTGGCAAACATCATTCTATCATTTTGTGTCCGTGGACTCCACATGGCGGGTCCTTTACTCCGGTTTAGCATACGGAACTGGATTGCGCTTTTATCAGACACTATCCCACTATATCCTCCCAGGGCGTCAATTTCACGAACAATCTGGCCCTTCGCTATTCCCCCCATTGCCGGATTACAACTCATCTGTGCAATGGTTTGCATGTTCATTGTCACCAATAAAACTTTAGATCCCATGTTTGCGGCAGCAGCAGCGGCTTCACAGCCCGCGTGCCCGGCACCAACTACTATAACGTCGTATAAATTGTGCAAAATTATTTTTCGCAAAGATAAAGATTTATTCTCCTGTGCGCGCAGTCAAAAGCCTCATATTAAAGCTAATTGACAATATTTGGATTTTCGCTGAAAGCCAAAATATTTTTCAGGAACGATCGTTCCTGTATTCCTATTCAAGAGCGTCTTCTAGTTTTTCCAGTTTATCCTCGCTAAATTTCCCACTTTGAACTTCAACTATTTTACCTTCCTTATCAAGTACATAAAAATAAGGAATCTTGTTATCTTCAATTTCTAATTGCGTTTGAAGTTCTTTGACATCCGTTTTTTCCGTATCCATAATGTACGGCCAGAACTCTTTATCGGTTCCGCTTTTGAAGTCCTGAGCAATTTTTTTGAAACCCGCTATCATAGGTACGAACACAAAATTAACATCGTAGAGTTCTGCCATATCAAAATTGCCTGCCTTTTCTTTTTTCATGAAGTTATTATAAAGTGGGTTCAGCCACTTTTTTAAATCCTCTTCGGCACCTCTGTTGAATGCTATTGCAACAATTGTAAACTTTCCATTTTTAAATGGCAAAGAGCTTGCTTTGTTGTCGAGAGTGATCCCGTTTACAGCAGGAAACTTTTTTCCTTTCTGAGCATTTGCTATCAGGCTTAAACAGATTAGCAAAATTCCAAAAAATTTTTTCATACGTATGTTATGTTTTTTAGGTAATATATCTTAACTTTTCATTAGAACCGGCATAAACATCCTTCACATTAATTCTACCTTTACATGGGTATTTGAGGTATGCTATAAAATGTCTATTTTTTCAATACGAGATTGATGACGCCCGCCTTCAAATTTCTCAGATAAAAAGATGTCTACCGCTTTTTCTGCTTCTTCAATAGAAATGTACCTTGCCGGTAAAATCAATATGTTTGCATCGTTATGTTGTCGGGCCAGACCTGCTATTTCAGAGTTCCACGCTAATGCAGCCCTAATACCTTTATGTTTGTTTGCACTCATGTTGATACCATTACCGCTTCCGCACATAAGAACACCAAAATCTGCACTTTTATTAAGAACCTGCATCGCAACAGCATGGCCGTAGTCTGGATAATCAGCCCTTTCCAGGGAAAAGCACCCTTTATCATCTACCGTAATGCCCTTAGACTTGAGATATTGGACTAAATGTCCCTTTAATTCAAAACCTGCATGATCAGATCCTATAACAATTCTTATACTCATAATTTTCTTGTAATTAACATCTTCTAAATTATACTTCAAAAATACTAATCAACTTTAATTAACACTAATAAAATAACTAACTGATAATGAACCCCTATTTTTACCCATTAATCAACACCCTCTATGTTAGTATCTAAATTTTACGTTAATAAGTAGAGGTAATATTTTCTATCATTTTCCAATAATACTTTCTCATACATTATTTTCTTTTATTTCCTAGCAAAGTTATTATTATCCATGATAACTTATGAGCGTGCTTTTACTATTACTAACATTTATTATCACATCAACTTATGAATACTCATAACTACTAACGAATGTTAATAGTAATTAGGAAGGCTGGTAATCAGGTTTTTAAATCATTAGATTTGTTTAATACGTGTTAACTAGTTGTAATAAACTCAATAACCAAATTAAATAACGGAATTAGTTAACAGTACTAACAGCTTATATACACTATTACATTTTTTTAAATTTTAAAAAAGAATAAATGTTATAATATATAAAGTAAAGTGTATAAAAATTGAAGCTGTTTGATTTATATAAATTTTGAACTACATTTAAATTCTGAAGACAATGATCAGGGTCCCTTTTAAAATATTAGTATTTTCTTTTTTGTTTTGCTTAAAAAGTTATTTTTTGCAGGCTCAGGCTTCCAACCCAAACGGTTATAATAAGTTTTATTACGAAAACGGTAAAATAAGCAGTGAAGGTTTAATGAAAGATGGAAAACCGAATGGCTATTGGAAAAATTACTATAAAAACGGGAAATTAAAAATTGAAGGAAATAGAAAATATTTTCAGTTGGATAGCATTTGGAAATTTTACGATGAAAAAGGGAGAATAACTAAAACCATTAACTACAACGAAGGGAAGAAAAATGGAATGTCGGCTGTTTATGATACTTTGGGAAAAGTAAGCAGTATGGAAATTTTTTCAAATGACGTTAAAGAAGGATTAAGTAGAAATTTTTATAAATCAGGAAAAACAAAGAGTGTAACTCCCTTTGCAAAGGGAAGACAAGAAGGGACAGCCTATGAATACAGTCAGGATTCGCTTGTTATAGGAATATCAACTTATAAAGGGGGTATTTTACAGGGATATGAAAAAATAAATCAGAAAGATGAAAATAATAAAAAGCAAGGGATATGGAAAGAATTTTACGATAACCAGGAAGTAAAAAAAGAACAGAAGTTTAATGATGATTCATTAGATGGATACGTGAAAGAATACGATAGAAAAGGAAATTTATTAGGTACTAAAAAATATAGCTTCGGTAAACAGATATTTAATGCACCTGAAATAGCGAATGTTGAAGTTTATAGAGAAGTTTTTGAAGATGGTACTTTAAAATATGAAGGTGTTTACAGTGATGGTGTAGAAATTGGAACACATTACAAATACATTCAAAAAAGAAGGTGCGATAGCTCTTCATTTAGAAGAGATGATACCACTGATGTTTTTATAAAAAGATTAGTATGTAGAAATGTCCCGATTCCTGATAGTGCTGTAGAGTATTTTGATGGAACCGTTGTTGCAAGAGGTGCGGTGGATAGTTTAAGAAATAGAATAGGAATTTGGACAGAGTTTCACAACACGGGAGAATTCAGAGGAAAAGGTGTTTATAAAGAAGGGAACAGAACAGGGGATTGGGAATTTTTTTATGCGTCGGGCAAGTTGGAGCAAAAAGGAAAGTACGATAAAAAGGGACGTTCGCAAGGTTTATGGAAATGGTACTATGAAAGCGGAAAAATATGGAGAGAAGAAACTTATATAAATGGCAGGAGAGACGGCGACTTGAAAGATTATAATGAAGAAGGAAATGTTATCTTACAGGGAAATTACATTGATGGAAAAAAAGAGGGCAATTGGCTTTATGAAACTTCCGATTATAAGGAGTATGGAAATTATGTTAACGATGAACCAGATAGTTTGTGGAAAAGTTACACGATGCCTGCAAAATTAAAAAGATTTGAGGGAAGGTTTGCAGCGGGAGAGCCAGTTGGAGTTCACTATGCCTATCATCCGAATGGAGCGAGGATGTATGTTGGAAATTATGTAAGTGGAATGAAAGATGGGGATTGGAAGTATTTTGATGAAAACGATATGAACTATCTTACTGTTACCTATAAAAATGATATTGAAATAAAGTGGCAGGGAGAAACTATTCGTCCTACCTACGAACAAAGCTTGCGTACTTATAATATAAAAATTAATGAGAATAAAACTCAAACAATCCGAAAATAAAGGATAAAATTTATGGCAGTAGTAAAAAAACATGCGGAAGTTGATGAATATACACTTAATTTGCTGCCAACAGCTGTTATATTATTTGATGAAAAAAAATTCTATTTCTTAAACAAAAAAGCTGTAGAAATTTTTCAGTTACCTGCCAGCAAATTAAAAGATCTAAGTAAGTTATCCCTTTTTCAGTTTCTCGATAAAAGAGTGTGTGGCGAAGTAAAGAAAAATATAGGTTTAATTTTATCCGGAAAAGAACTCCCTGCGTCAGAAACAAGAGTAACAACATATAAGGAGAAAAAAATTATTATCGAAGTTATTGCAAATGCAGTAAACTTTAAAGGGAAAAAAATAGTACAAGCCTCCCTTTGCGAAATATCTTTAAGAAAGCTACAAATAATAGAAGGAGAAAGCGCAAGAGACCTTTTACAAAAGATAAGCATTAATAGCCAGGATGTTATTTTTCACTTTGGGTTTGTTCCAAAAATGGAATTAAAATTTATTAGTGATTCCGCTAAAACCGTGTTAGGATTTACCGCTTCTGAAATTTACAAAAGTCCGCACATTCTAAAACAACATATGTTTGACGATGATAAACACTTACTGGTTATATCAAAACAAGATTATCTAAAACAAAGTAAAGAACAAAAGGAACAAAAGATAGTTGTACGGTTTACACAAAAAAAAGGCAAACAAAAACATCTCGAAATAGCTGTAAACCCAGTATTCAATACTAATAAGGAACTCGTTGGTATTATTGGGAATATGAGGGACGTAACAGAAAGAGTTGAAACAGAAAATCTGTTAATTGAGACAAAAAACAAGTTTGATCTTATAACCAATAATGGTAATGACATCATCGCCTTCTATACTTATTATCCAGAAGAAAAATATTTATATGTAAGTCCCAATATTAAAAAGATCTTAGGGTACGACCAGAATGAATTTATTAAAGATCATCTTTTCTTTACCAAGCATTTAGCCGGAAGAACAGAAGAATTTATAAAAGCAGAAAAGCTGATAAAAAATTATCAAAAGAACAATATTTTAAAAAGTAAACATTTCTCTTTTAAGACAATAAAAAAATCGGGGGAAGAAGCCTGGCTTGAGAATAATCTTGTTCCCATCACAAATTCAAAAGGAAAAATAAGTTTTTTTATAAATATCCTAAGAGATATTACCGAACAAAAGGAAGCCGATATAGAAATTGAAAGTCAGTACATAAACTATCGTAATTTGCTGGATAATTCGCCTGTTGCTTATGTGATACACGATCATGGCGTGTGCATGTATGTTAACAATGCGTTGCTTAGCCTGGTTAAGCTAAAGAACAAGAACCAGATGCTTGGAAAATTTACACTTGATTTTTTTAAGCAGGAAGATAGAAAGAAGGGAATGGACCGTCTTCAAGACTTGTACGAAAATGGAGCAGATCATAAATTTTACAATTACACAATTAGAGATGCTAATGGCAATGACGTGGAGATAGAAATAAAATCTGTACTCATTAAATTCAATAATAAGGACTGCATCCTTTCAATGGTAAATAACCTAACAGAACAAAGGCAGAGAGAAAATGAGAAGGTAAAAATTCAGATCACTGAAACAACAAACAAGCAATTGCAAAAAGAAATTAAGGAGCGCAAGGATGCTGAGAAAAATCTTACCGATAAAACAGCGCATCTTTCTGCTATCTTCGAGAGTTCTACGCATCTAATTTGGTCTGTAAACGACAAGTTGCAGGTAACTTCATTCAACAAGAATTTTTTGAACACTGTTAAACTTCAGCATGGAATAGGAATTAGACCAGGGTATAAAATAGACGAACACCTCATACGTAACCGGGAAGAGTATATTAACTTTTGGTATACAAAATATGCAGAAGCCTTTAAAGGGAAGAAACTAGAGTTTGAGAAGGAAGACGTTAATAATGATCGCAATGTTTACAGGAAAATTTTTATTAACCCGATCTTCAATCAGAATGGAGAGGTAAAGGATATTAGCTGCATGGCCAGTGATATAACAGACTCCAAAATTTACGAACAAAAGTTGATTAACCAAACAGGTAAACTTAGTGCTATTTTCGACAGCAGTCATCACTACATATGGACCATTGACCGTGAAGGAAAACTTACATCGTTCAATAAAAATTATTATGATCTTATAACTAGTTTATACAATACCAAGCCTTTTTTAGGAATTGTATTAAATAGGGGCGTGCTTGCGAATGACAAGGAATATACCGAGCTTCTTCAGTTCCATTATGACAAAGCTTTTAGAGGATTAGCAACAAGTTTTGAAATAGAGACAAGTGATAAGGATTATAAAAATGTGTACCTGGAAGTTTTCTTCAACCCGATTTACGAAAATGAAAATGTTGTAGAGGTCAGCGGTATTGCGCATAATATTACAGAGAAAAAACACGTTCAGCAGCGGATGGAGTTATCGCTGAAAGAGAAAGAAGTGCTTTTAAGAGAAGTACATCATCGCGTTAAAAACAATATGCAGGTCATCAGCAGTATCCTGAATCTCCAGTCGTCATACGTATCTGATGAGTACGCCTTAACGCTTTTAAAAGAAAGTCAAAACCGGATTAAAACAATGGCTTACATTCACGAAAGTCTTTATCAAAATAAGTCCTTTACGTCGGTAAATTTTTCTGACTACGTGTATACGCTGGTAAACAATATTGTTCAGTCCTATTCAGCTTCCAGTGAAAAAATACAGCTGGAATTAAACATTGAAAAGGTAAGCTTATCTCTTGACAGTTCAATTCCGGCAGGGCTCATCATTAATGAATTAATTACAAACGCTATAAAACATGCCTTTCCCGGTGCCAGACAAGGTAAAATTGTGTTTAAGTTAAGATGCGAGAATAATTTAGTATTTTTAGAGTTGAAAGACAACGGGGTTGGTTTTGCGGAGGGGATAGACTTTGAAAACAGCCACTCGCTTGGTTTACAGTTAGTTAATACTCTTATTGAGCAGATAGAAGGAGAGCTAAAATTTAAATCGAAAAAAGACATAGGAACAGAAGTTTTAGTTACTTTTAAAATGTAATTTTTAATATGGAAAAATTAAACATATTTATTGTTGAAGACGAGAGTATTGTTGCAAAGGATATTCAGAATAGTCTTACCAAGCTAGGCTATAATGTGATAGGGTTTGCCAATAACGGAAAAGATGCGATTGAGAAAATCACAGAATTAATGCCAGATTTGATCCTAATGGATATTATGATCAAGGGGCCGTTGACAGGGATAGAGGTGAGCGAAAAAATAAAAGAAAAAATGAACGTACCGGTTATCTTTTTAACCGCTTATGCCGACGAAGGAACCCTTTCAAGGGCAAAAATCACAGAGCCCTACGGATACATTTTAAAACCATTTAAAGAGATTGATCTTCATTCCACCATCGAAATGGCGGTTTACAAGCACCAGAAAGATTCGGCCCTTTTAAAAGAAAGGGATTTTTTATACTCGCTTGTTGAAAACAAAGACGAGAAAGCCAAAGATATTTTATTTGTAAAATCCAATAGCCGGCTTGTAAAGGTTTATCTAAAAGACATTTATTTTGTGGAAGCGCTCAAAGATTACGTGATCATTAATACAGAGTTTGGGCGTTATACCGTTCACAGTACTATGAAGGAACTGGACAAGAAGCTTGGAAACGTCGAATTCGTGAGGGTTCACAGATCTTTCATTGCAAGACTTGACAAGATACAAAGCATCGACAGTCAAAACATTGTTTTAGAAAACGAAAAAAAAATAATTCCTGTTGGGGGTTCTTACAGAGAAGAGTTGATGCACAAGCTGAATTTGCTTTAAGGAGCATTTGACGGTGCCTAGATCTTTTAGAACATTCTACCTTAAATTTTATCATACTACAATTAATAGCAATCGATTGCTGCAATTGGCTGTAACTTTGCTTTTGATATGTCAAAACCTAAAGTGACTTTTTTTTGCCAAAACTGCGGTGCCCAATCGGGTAAGTGGATTGGCAAGTGCCCGAGCTGTAGCGAATGGAATACTTATGTGGAAGAAGTTGTTCATAAGGAAACCAAGAACGACAGGCTGCAATTATTTTCATCCCATAAGAATGGTAAAAACACCTCGAATAAATCCATTCTTTTACAGGAGGTGGGCTTGCAGGATTTTCCGCGCATTGCGGTTCCGGGAAAAGAACTAACGCGTGTACTTGGCGGAGGCATTGTTCCTGGAAGCCTTGTTTTGTTTGGCGGAGAGCCCGGTATCGGAAAATCAACACTGATGCTGCAACTCGCTTTACGTTTAAAAAATCTGAAGATCCTTTATGTAAGTGGCGAAGAAAGCGAACAACAAATTAAAATGCGGGCCGAACGGATAGGGGTAACAACTAATAGTTGCTTTATTCTACAGGAAACGAATACACAAAATATTTTTCAGCAGATCGCAGAAATAGAACCGCAACTTGTGATCATCGATTCCATTCAAACACTTCATACAAGTTATGTAGATAGCAGTCCAGGAAGTGTAAGTCAGGTAAGAGAATGTGCGGCCGAGTTTTTGCGTTTTGCTAAAGAGACGAACACACCTGTCTTTATGATAGGTCATATAACGAAAGAAGGAAGTCTGGCCGGGCCCAAAGTGCTTGAGCACATGGTGGACACGGTTTTGCAATTTGAAGGCGACAGAAACCACATCTATCGTTTATTACGCGCGACAAAAAACCGTTTCGGTAATACTAACGAAATGGGGATCTATGAAATGAATGGCGATGGCTTGAGAGAAGTGAGTAATCCGTCCGAGATTCTGATCACCAACCGTGAGAATGCTACCAGTGGAGTTGCTATTTCTGCTACTATGGAAGGCAATAGACCAATGCTGATAGAAACCCAGGCGCTTGTGAGTAGCGCAGCCTATGGCACGCCACAACGTTCTTCTACGGGATTTGACCTTCGCAGGCTTGGGATGTTACTCGCGGTTTTGGAAAAACGCTGCGGTTTTAAATTAGGGATTAAGGACGTCTTTATCAATATTGCCGGTGGTATTCGCGTGGAAGATCCCGGAATTGATCTCGCCCTTGTATGCGCAATTCTAAGCAGCAATGAAGATCTTCCTATTCCTCAAACCATTTGTTTTGCAGCAGAAGTTGGATTAACCGGCGAAATAAGACCTGTGAGCAGAGTAGAGCAACGTATTCTTGAAGCAGAGAAATTAGGATTCGAAAAAATATACGTATCCTCTTTTAATTTAAAAGGATTGAATACTAAAAATTTTAAGATTGAAGTAATTGCCGTTTCCAAAATGGAAGAAGCTTTTAGTTTATTGTTTGGCTAATTTTTGTGCTTATGTTTTTTCGCAGGGATGATATAACCTAAGCGAAAACCAGCTGTTGCAGAAAGACCAAGTCCAGAGCGAAGAAATCCATGGTAGTTTGAAATATATTTAGCGTCTGCTTCAAAATCCAGGTAAGGTTTTGCGGGGTCTTTCTTTATGTAATCAGGATTTGAAAAAAAGTTAGATTGTGCCGTAAAGCCAATCCCAATGAAGTATTCAACGGTTAAAATATTTCCAAGTATAAACTGCCGGCCATAGTTTAAAAAGCCACCGTAGGCAAAAGAATTAATATTAGTAGCAATTGTTGTTATTGAGTTGTTAGCGTATTGATAACGCTTAATAGTGCCGTAGTTAAGCCAAGAAAGCGCTAAATCAATACGAATAAAGCGGCCCTTCAACCCATGCGCATATTTGAGACCTTTAGCAGAAACATCTTCGCCCACCATCAGTTTAAAACCAGGCTTTATGTAAGCGCCTGAATAAAAAACCGATCTATTATGGTAATCAAAAGTTAGGAGATGACCAGAATTAGTATTGGTGTTGTAATCGTTATTAAAAGTTCGGTTTTGAATCAACGGATTGCTCGTCAAAGAACTGTTTACATATCCAGCTTCAATTTCCAGATGAATGTCTGGATTTATCAATTCTTCGTATGAAAACGAGATTTGATTATTAGCTAATGAGAAGGGATGAATTTTTAAAACTTTTGTTCTGTTAATAATCGATTCGTGTTGATTCTCCAGGGAACGCTCGTCAATAACAATCGCCTCTCTAAACCCGGTTGATAGACAGTATTTAAGAACCGCTGACTTGTTAATCACAAATACTGGCCCTGCCGAGTTCGCTTCCAGGGTATATTTAATGTCCAATTCACCAATTTCTAAAATTTTACAGGGAATGACTTTGTTTTTTCGCGTGAAAAGCGTATCAGTCTGCGAATGAAGAGCACAGGAGCCTGAGAGAATCAACATCAAGATTAAATTTTTCATGGACGATTATTGAGTTTTGTTTAATAACGGTTTATTTTTTGCGGTTTTTTCAGGAAGAATATATCCGATTCGGAATCCGCCGGTTACAGAAAGTCCTAAGTTTGGAGAGCGAAAAAAGCCGTGATAATTTGCGATGTTTTTAGCGTCGTCGTTCCTGTTAAAATAATTGTAGCCAGAATAAATCGTTTTTTTATAATCGTTATTGGAATAAGTGTTCGACTGGCCTGTAAAACCTACGCCAACATAGTATTCGAGCGTCAGCGCATTTCCAAGGATGAACTGCCGGCCATAGTTTACAAACCCGCCGTAAGAAAAGGACTGGACATCGGTAACAATCGTATAGGTTGTAGAACTATAATAGGGAGTATTGGGATTACGAACGGGTTCTGTTCTTTTTAAATTTTCATAATTGAGGTAAGAAAAAGCAAGATCAAGACGGATATAACGGCCCTTTAAAGGGTGTGCATATTTTAAACCTCTTACAGAATAATCCTGTCCAAGGAAAAACTTTACGCCGGGTTTAACATAAAAGCCCGAGTTAAAAACGTTGCGCATAGATCCGGTAATATCCTGATTTTTGGTCAGGTTGCTGTTCGAGTAACCAAGCTCAATGTCTAGATTGGTTCCTACCCTAAGTACTTTTTCATAGGCAAAAGTGATTTGATTATTAACGGGAGAAAATGGACTGATCTTAATAACAGTTCTATTCTTAATAATGTTACCGTGCTCGTTTTCTATCGATAATTCGTCGGCAACAATTATTTCGGTATAACCATTTGCCAAAGTGTACTTTATGATGTTAAGTCGGTTAATCACATAGGTTGGACCATCCAGCAGTTC
>Ga0105046_10010118_pt1 | contig 14697 bp, 9 predicted proteins | sample MAT03_FD_78385 | JGI IMG/M metagenome (GOLD analysis project Ga0105046, IMG submission 78385) | Freshwater microbial communities from Lake Fryxell liftoff mats and glacier meltwater in Antarctica - MAT-03 (megahit assembly) | ecosystem: Environmental > Aquatic > Freshwater > Ice > Liftoff... | reverse complement strand
GTCAAACGCCACCAACCTTTCAGCACAGCAAGTGGCTCAGGCGCTCGCCGCCGCACCTTCGGGCACGGCCGTCAAGTCTTCGCAGCAGGGCGTCGCGCAGCAGGCCAAGGCCGACCGCGGGCTCACTGGTGATGCCCGCGCCACTGCGCGGTCAGCCGACGCCGCACAAGATCAAGCCGCTCCGCGCGCCGATATCGCCTCGAGCTCCGCCGCCGCAGATCCCATCGCGCCAAGCTCGCCCGCCGACTTGAGCCCCGAAGCAATCGACCCCGACAACCCCGAGCACGACCAAGACCCCGCCAGCGATGACAGCGATTCCCGCGCCTTCGCCGCTGACAAGCGCGCCGCCGACATTGTCGCCCGCGGCACCGCTACGCCCATGCCCCTCAGCGACCCCGCCCTCGCCGGCATCATCACCTCAACCTCGCTGGCCGCCAGCATCTCGTCGCTGCTCTTGCCTGACCGCGCCGGCCGTCTCGACGCGCCCGGCCACTCCAGCCGTCAAGACATCTGGTCACTCGCGCCAACCACCGGTCCAATCGCTGCCTCCGGCAACAAGCAGAACAAGCCCAACTCAGGCAACGCCGACGGCTCTCCCGCCGGTTCTGCTCGCACCCCGCCGCCCATCGACGCCCAACTCGCCGAGGGCCTCAGCGCCACCCTGCGGCACATCCCCTCACCCGCCGGGCAACGCGTGGTCACCATCCGCCTTGACCCCGCCGAGCTCGGCCGCGTCCGCGTCCAGATGCGCGTCGCCGGCGAGGTCGTCTCCATCAAATTCCAGGTCGGTACCGCCGCCGCAAGGTCCGCCGTCGAGCGCTCCCAGGCTGACCTGAAAGCCTCTATCGAGCGTCGCGGCTTGCGCATCGACAGCTTCTCAGTCGAGACCACCGACGATCTTGCGCCCGCTCCCGTTGCGCCTGCACAAGCCGGTCTTGCGCTCACAGGCTCTAGCGGGGCTCCCGCAGGCCCCGACGCGTCTGGCAAGCCCCTTGCGTTGATCCCCTCGGACGTCGCCCAGACCGCGGGGCACGTCCGATCGTCGCCGGAGCGCGACGCAAGCCTGGATGAGGGCGGAGTCCTCGAACATCTCACCTTGCGGGTTGACGCTCGGGCCTAAAGCCCGCGCCGTAACCCCCCGTCGCCCACCTGGCAGACGCGCCGCAATCGCGCTCGTCAGCGGCGACGCATGTTCGTTCACTCGCCCTCGTCCATCGCTTCCTGCCCTCAATCAGAGCCCACCGGAGCACCATCTATGTCCGCCATCGCCAGCGCCTCGGCCGCCAACGCCTCCGCCTCAAACCAGCCCAGCCGATTCTCCGAGCTCACCAGCGAAGAGTTCATCAAGATCATCACCACCGAGATGACCCGCCAAGACCCGCTCAAGCCCAACGACACCAACCAGCTCCTTCAGCAGCTCTCAGGCATCCGTGACATTGAAAGCAGCATTAAGCTCAGCAGTTCGCTTGAGAAACTCGTCGGCCAGTCCTCGTTCTCCGCCGCCAGCGGGCTCATCGGCGGGCTTGTGTCGGGCGTCAGCGAGGCCGGCACCCGCGTCTCGGGCATCGTCACCAGCGTCACCAACGACAAAAGGAGAGGCCCGCTGCTGACCCTTACCTCGGGCACCCAGGTCCGTTTCGCCAACATTGACAGCGTGGCCAACCCGCCCGCACCCGCGCCCACAGGCGGCAACGGTAACGGTAACGGCGGCAGCGGCACCGGCTCGGGCTCAACCTCGGGCCTCGGACGCCCCGTCGGCGCCGGCACCGTCCAGCTCATCGCCACCGCCGCGCAGCCACAGACCACAGTCTCCGCCGCCACCCAGCCCGACCGCCAGCCGCGCGGCACCGCGCCCACCACCACCATCGACCCATCCTCAAGCCCCGAAGCTCAGCCCCAGGGCATCTGAACAACCCCGCGCAACTCGCCACACACACCCGCACCAGCGCCAAACACATGACCATCAACCCACTCATGTTGCTTCAGCAGCTTGCGGGCCTTGCCGCCCCAAGCGCCAAGCCCGCCAGCAGCGCCGCCAGCGGCGACCTCGGCTTCTCATCCGCGCTCAGCAAGGCCCAGGTCGGCGGCGCCGGCACAGCCGACCTCGCAAGCCTTCAGCCCGTCGCCTTTGACCCCGACGTCCCCCAGACACTCGACGCCGCCCAGATGCAGCGCCTCAGCCTCGCCGCTGACAAAGCCCAGGCCGCCGGCATGAACACCGCCTTGCTGCTCATCGACGGTCAGGCACTGGTCATGGACGTCGCCTCGCGCACCATCACCGCCCGCGTTGACCCCGCCGCCCAAATCGTCGAAGGTATCGACGGCCTCGTGCCCGTGCCCCCCGCAACGCTCAAAGACTTCACCGGCCAAGCAGACCCGCAGACCCTGGCCCTGCAAAGCACCAAGCAGCTCCTAGAACGACTCGGCCACAGAGCCCCCGCATTGACGTCCACCACGGCCATCTAACGCTCCCTCTGCCTTCTGGAGGCAGGGTTTCCAACCCGCCTCGTCCCTCTCCGTTGGGGCAGGTTTCCACACTGTTATCGGGCCCGTGGCCCGACTCCCCTAACCGCCTCGTCCCCCCGCCCACTCGCACGCAAGGAAACCCTCCATGGCCTCCACCGTCGCGATGTACACCGCCCTCTCGGGCCTCAACGCCAACGCAAGAAACCTCGACGTCATTGGCAACAACATTGCCAATGTCAATACCAACGCTTATAAAACCAACCGTCTTCAGTTCGCCAGCCAGCTCTCTCGCAGCTTCGGCCTCGGCGCCGTCGCCGGCGAGAACAGCGGCGGCAGCAACCCACGCCAGATCGGCCTCGGCGTCGTCATCGCCGGCACCACCCGCAGCTTCAACCCAGGCTCCGTCTCGTCCACCGGCAACGCCACCGATATCGCCATCGCCGGCGACGGTTTCTTCATCGCCCAGCGCGGCACCGAACGCACCTTCACACGCGCCGGCGACTTCACCAAAAATACACGCAACGAGCTCGTCACCACCAGCGGCGAACGAATCCTGGGCTACGGCGTCGACTCAGACTTCAACATCGTCCGCTCAGACCTGGTCCCCATCACCATCCCCGTCGGTGAGCTCCGCATCGCCGAGCCCACCACCGTCGCCGCACTCACCGGCAACCTCAACCAGACCGGCACCGTCGCCGGCGCAGGCTCACGCTACACCGCCGGCGCACTGACCGACCGCACCGGCCCGCTCGGCACAGACCTGCTCCGCACCACCAGCCTCCTGACCGACCTTGACGACCCCGCCACCGCTGGCAGCCAGGCCCTCTTCCAGGTTGACGACGTGATCCGCGTCGCCGGCGTCCGCCAGGGCGCACTCGACCAAAGCCGACGCCTCCCCGACGCCGAGCTCACCATCACCGCCACCACCACAGTCCAGGACTACCTCAACTTCATCAACCGCTCACTCAACATCCGCACCACAACCGCCAACACCCCCAACCCCGACGGCCAGATCCCCGGCGCAGCCCTCGACCCCGCCACCGGCGTGATCTCCGTCGTCGGCAACACCGGTTCCGTCAACGACCTGCGCTTCGAGGCCACCTCCTTCACCGCCCTGCGCGCAGGCGTCGCCACCAGCACCAACTGGTTCACCACCGCACGCGCGGCAACCGCTACCGGTGAGAGCGTCCGCACGCAATTTGACATCTTCGACTCGCTCGGCTCACGCGTCCCCGTTGAGCTCACCTTCACCCTCATCTCTAAAAACCTCACCGGAGGCAGCACCTGGCGCTACGACATCCGCTCCTCCGCCGACACCACCGACCCCCGCATCGGCACCGGCACCATCCGCTTTGACGACATCGGCCGACCAGTCGGGGACCTGACCTTCCCCGTCACCATCAACCGCCGGGCCTCCGCCGCCAGAGACCCGCTGACCTTCGCCGTCGAGCTCAACCAGTCTGTCTCCGCCTTCAACTCCGCCGGCAACGGCGCCAGCGCCGGCCCCTCAGAGCTGCGCGTCCGCGGCGTTGACGGCACCGCCGTCGGCACACTCTCCAGCTTCGCCGTCGGCGCCAACGGCATCATCTCCGGCGCTTTCGACAACGGCGAGACCCGCGTCCTCGGCCAGCTCGCCCTCGCCATCTTCAGCAACCCCCAGGGCCTCATCGACTCTGGCAACAACCTCTTCAAGGTCGGCGCCAACTCAGGCGAGCCGCTCATCGTCAACCCGGGCAGCTTCGGCTCGGGCACCACCTCTGGCGGCGCACTTGAGCTCTCAAACGTTGACCTCTCTGCCGAGTTCATCAACCTCATCCTCACCAGCACCGGCTACTCCGCCAACTCGCGCGTCATCTCCTCCGCAGACCAGCTCCTCCAGCAGCTTCTGGTCATCGGCCGCTAAGGCGCCCGACCCCGCGCCCGCTACGCTGACTGTGATGCTCACCGTCGCCGTCGCCCTCGGCTCAAACCTTGCCCTCGGCGCAAAGCTCGCACAGCCCGCTCAATCTTCGCAAGACCTCATCCGCGCCGCCGCCCGTGCTCTTGACGCCCGGCACGCCGGGCCCATCACCGCACCGCGCCTCAGCCCGCTCTACGAAACAGCCCCACTGCGCGTGGGCGCGGCCGACCCCGGCGGCCCCTTCGTCAACGCCGTGCTCATCGGCACCACCAACCTCCCGCCCGACCAACTCCTCGCACGCCTCCACGCCATCGAGGCCAGCCTCGGGCGCGACCGCCGCGCCCAGCCCCACGGCTCCGCCCGGACCATCGACCTTGACCTTCTCCTCCTGAGCGACCTGGTCATCCAGCCACCACTGGACGCACCGATAGACGCCCTGCGCCTGCCGCACCCCGGCGTGCTCGTGTGCCCCGCCCCGCCACGACCAGCCCCGCTCCGCCCCGCGCCATCTGAACCGGGCACCACACCGGCCACCATGCAGCCCAGGCTCTTCGTCCTTGCCCCACTGGCAGACCTCGCGCCAAACCTGCTGATCCCCGTGATCGGCCGCACTGCCAGTGAGCTTGCCGCCCTCGCCCGCGCCGTCACGCCGCCGCAGACCGTGCGAAGGATCAACCCATGAACCCGCGATACCTTTGCGTCTTGCGCACCACTATCGCCAAGACGCTCTTCGTCCTCGCTTGTCCTTCTAACTCTGTCGCTCAGCCCGCAGCCCAGCCGCCAGCACCTGCGCCAGCACAAGAAACTAAATCACCACCCTCGACCGCGCCCTCAACAACACCCGCCACTGATTCAGCCCCAGCGCCCGCGACCCTCTCGCCGCAGGCCGCCATCGGGTTCATCTACTCCACCTATCGCACAGGCCCAGTCGCCGAGCGCGTCCGCGTCCGCATCAGTTCGCCCCAGGGCACGCAGCTCGGCTCAGGCCTGGTCATCCGCACCCGCCCCGCCGACGGATCAATGCCGCCCGAGGCCCTCATCGAGGCCGGCTCACTGATCATCCATGCCCGCGCCGCGACCGTCACCGTCATCCACCGCGCCTATCCGCTCACGTACTGGCAAGGTGAGCTCAGCGCCGAGGGCCAGCCCGGTCTGCACGCCTTCAGCGACCTGATCGGCCCGCTACCACTCCCGCAACTCGCGCTCGTCTTCGGCAAGCGCGCTGAGCTGCTCGAAGCCCCAGTCCCGCAAGCCCGTGGCATCACGTGGTCCGGCGTACGCGCCTTCACCCCTCCGCCGCCACCGCCACCGCCACCGCAACCGCCTGAACCCGCAGCCGTGCCCGCACCCGAGCCCGCACCAGAATTAACGCCCGAAGCCGGCAAGCCCTCGCCCGTCAACCCAGCGGACAACGCCGAGAACAGCGAGCCGCCACTCACTCCACCAAGCACGCCCCCAAACACATCCTCCGATGCAACAAACAACGCGCCCCTGCAAGCCCCACCCGCGCCGCGCCCGCAGCTCATCATCACAGGCCAGTCTTCACTGGGGCTCTGCGAGCTGACCATCGATGCCGAGTCCGGACGCCTCATCGCGCTCCAGCTTCCCCTCTCAAACCGCCCTGACACACTCAGTCTCCAGTTTGCCGACGAGCCGGACCCACCCACCTCCACGCCCGCCTCCACGCCCGCATTAGCGCCAACCGTTGCAAACCCCGCGCTCTCAAGCACCCTCTCAAGTTTCTGGACCATCGACCTCAAAGGCCGCACCCGCGTCGCCGGCCTCGCCAACCTGGCCGACCGTGTTGCGCCCAACCCTCCGGCTCGACCAGACGCCAGCCCCGACGCGCCACGCCCTTAAGATCCCCGCGGCTAACTGGCACAGCAAAAAGGCATGTACTGGTTCTTTGATGGCCACGCTGAGGAAGTCACCTTCTTCCAAACAGGACAGAAAGATTGCCTTTGATGCAAAGGCCGCGACCTGAGCACTGATCCGGCCGACGGCGAGACCGCCGTCGGGCTGGGTATTCATGAACACCCAGATTGGGCCATACACCAACCATCCGTCTATCCGCGCCGATGAGTGGTTGCCCGCACGCCCCCCGCGCTTGACCTTCTCGCCGCAAGTCGTCACACTCACGCCCCGCTGCCCGGGCCTGCGGCCTGTCAGCGCGCAGGGGCGGCGGGAGTGCAGACCGGCGTCGGGCGGTGATTGCAGACGGTTCTCGGAACTTTGATCACCGCCAGACGTAAAGTCCGGCAGGGCCTGAGGTAAGCAAGCGTGACGGGCGGTAGCTTGGCTTGAGGTCGGGCCCTGCGCGACGGGCGAATTCGATCGGACACACCCAGCACGGGCGGCTCTGATCCGTGCACACGAGGTACATCGGCATGGCCAGCAACGCGAGTTGGGGCGTCGAGGTCGGGGCCACGGCCCTGAAGGCCGTCAAGCTGGTCCGTGATGGCGACTCGGTCGCGGTCGCGGACTTCGCGATTATCCCTCACAAAAAGCCCCTCTCGGCCCCTGAGATCGACGACAAGGAAGCACGCCGGATCGCGCTGGGCACCCTAGTGGCCCAGCACGACTTGAGCAAGGCGGTCATCGCCGTCAGCGTGCCCGGGGCGCAGAGCTTTGCGCGGTTCCCCAACGAGCTGCCCGCAACCGAGCCCAAGCAGCTCCCGGCGCTGGTTGAGTACGAGGCGAAGATGCAGATCCCCTTCCCACTCACCGAGGTGCAGTGGGACTATCAGGTCTTCGCAACCCCTGACTCGCCGATGGTTTCGGTCGGTATCTTCGCGATCCGGACCGAGACGGTACTTGACCAGCTGAACAAGTGGCAAGACGTCGGCCGCGTTCCCGACATCGTCACCCTCAACCCGCTGGCGGTCTACAACGCTTTGGCCTGGGACCAGGGCTTCGGCGAGAACACGCCCGGCACGGTCATCCTTGACGTCGGCACGTCGAGCACAGACCTCATCATCGCCGACGGGCCCAAGCTGTGGGTCCGCACCTTCCCCGTCGGCGGGCACCAGTTTACCGAAGCGCTGGTGACGGCCCTGAACACCAGCTACATGAAAGCCGAAAAGCTCAAGGGCGAGGCTGAGAACAGCCAGCATGCCCGGCATATTTTGCAGGCACTCCGCCCGGTCTTTGGTGACCTGGCCCAGGACGTGCAGCGCTCCATTGGCTACTACACCAGTCAGCCGCAAAACCGCAGCGCCAAGCTGACGCGCGTGGTCTGCCTGGGCAGCACGTTCCGCCTGCCAGGGCTTAAAAAGTTCCTCAGCCAGCAGCTCCAGATGGAGGTGCAGATGCTGGAGAAGTTCAGCCGAGTGACCAAGGTTCAGGGCGGGCCTGAGAAGGAAAAGCTGTTCCAGAGCAACGCTTATCAGCTCTCCGCGGCCATGGGTTTGGCCCTGCAGGGGCTGGAGATGCAGACCCTCACGGCCAACCTGGTGCCGATGAGCGTGGTCAAGGACGGGCTCTGGCGTGTGAAGACGCCGTGGTTCGCCGCTGCCGCGGGCGTCGCGCTGGTCGCTGGCGCGGTGACGTTCTGGCAGCCGCTGATGAACAGCTCGGCGGCGAGCAGCGCCAGCAAGCCGGCGGTGATCGACGAGGTCAAGCGTCAGGTCCAGCTTCTCAAGGGCAAGTGGTCAGAGGTCGAGGGTGCCTATCAGCCTGACCCCAAGGCCCCGGTATTGGCACAATTGGTCGATAAGCGAGCGGTGATGCCCAAGGTGCTTGACGACCTTGGTGCGCTGCTTGACCACGCCAGCGGCAAGCTGCCCGCGCTCGCTGGTGCCAAGCCCGCGAAGGTCGAGTTTGGCGAGTTCGCAAGCACCTACGTCGCGCAAGGGCCTGAGGGTGCCACGGCCGATCCCAACGCCGCGCCGGTTGCTGGCGGGCCCGGCACGCTCCGCAACGCGCTGCTGGTCCGCGTCTCGCGCAAGGCCAGTGACGCGGAAACTTTCGTCGAGAACGAGCTGCAGAACTGGCTTAAGGCCAACGGCAAGCGCTCGGGCATCTACGAGGTGACCACGGCGAGCTGGAAGCTTGTTGGGCGCGACGTGACCGTCGGTGAGGACGGCAACCCCGGCAACTGGCCCGCTCTGCCCGGTGCAGGTCCCGGTGGCGGCGGCGGACGTCCGGGCGCAGGCCCGTACACCCCAGGCCTCGGTGGGGGCCCCGGCGGGGGCCCGGGCGGAGGTCCGAGCGGCATGCCCGGTGGTGGCCCGGGCGGGTTCCCGGGCATGGGCCCAGGCCGCGGCGGCGGGCCGCTGTTTATCCCCGGCGGCGGCGGGTTCCCCGGCGGCCCCGGCAATCGCCCCGGCGGCGGTGATGAGCGTGGCCCGCGTCCGCCCAGCGGCTTCCCCGGCGCGCCCGGTGGGCGTCCCGGCGCGGGTGATGAAGACGCCAACCGCCTCGCGCCCTTGCCCCGCCTTGGCGGGTACGACGCGGGCACAACCGTTTCAACATTCTTGATCGAGTGGGAGTGCGCGTTTGTCAGTGCGCAGCCGAAGCAGGAGGGCCCGCAGTGAACCCGAAGGTACAAGCAATCCTCAACGTGGTTAAGCAGCGCTGGATCCCGGTAGCCTGCGTGGCCGTGCCGGTCGTCGCGGTGGGCGGGATGGTCTTTGCCAGCCTGTCGATGAACGAGTCGGTCAAGAAGCAGGCGCAGGAGAAGATCAACGCCGACGCGAAGGACTTCCAGCAGCCCAACATCAGCTACAAGCTGCCCGGGCTGACGGCCTCTGACGCGGGCGTGGACTTCCTTGGCGCGCCCAACGAGGTCGCCATCGAGAAGTTCCGCGTCGCGCGCGACCGCCAGATGACCCAGCTCGGCGGGATCGTCGCCGCCGCGGTCGAGAAGAACCGCCAGGGCAAGAAGCCGCTGGTTGAGGGGCTCTTCCCCGACCCGCCGGCGGGCAACCAGGTGCTGCCGCGGCAGATGGCCCGCGCGTTCAACCATCAAGCGCAGAAGGAGCTGCTCAAGCTCATGCGGGCCGGCACGCCGGTCGAGCCGGCGGACGTCGCCGGACGTTTGCGCGACCGCCAGACCGAGTTCCTGCAGCGCCTTGGCCCCGATGCCGCCGACCCCAGCAAGATCACGCCCGAGCAGGCCAAGGAGCTCGCGGCCGACCTGCTGGCGGTGCGGCTGGAGATGTACCGCAACAACGCCCAGCGCTTCGTGGTCTACGCGGATATCAGCGCGTTTGACATCGGCGTGATGACCGGCGACGAGGCGGTCCCGACGATGGCCCAGTGCTGGGACTGGCAGACTGCGTTCTGGGTACAAGAGGACCTGGCCCGCGCGGTGGCGCTGGCTAACGAGGCGGCGGTCAACGTTGGCGTCGCGGCGGCGCCGGTCAAGCGCTTTGAGCGCGTCACGGTGCTGCCCGGGGCCGTCCCGGCGGTGGCCGACCCGGCCAATCCGGCGCCGACGATCGACCAGAGCCAGCCCGACTATGCGCTGAGCTTCACCGGTCGGCGCAGCGGGCCGATGTACGACGTCCGCAGGGCCGACTTGGTCGTGGTCGTTTCGACCAAGGACCTACCCAGGCTGATCGACGCGATCGGCAAGACCAACCTGATGACCGTGCTGGGCGTGAGCGTCGCGAGCGTTGATACAGGCACCGAGCTCTCACGCGGGTTTTACTACGGGCCCGAGCACGTGACTCGCGCGACACTAAGCGTCGAGACGGTGTGGCTGCGCGGGTGGACCGAGGCGCTGATGCCCAAGGACGTCAAGGCCGGCATGGGCATCACCCCGCCCGACGGCTCTGGCGCGCCCGGCGCACCCGGCGGCGCACCGGTACCGATCCCCGTGGGCGGCTGAAAGCCGAGTACGAGGTGTGATGCCGCAGGTCGAGCAAGTGGTAGTGGGCGTGGCGTAGAGCGTTGACGACCGATCAGGACACGATTGCACACGCGCGGCCCGCGCAGCAAGCCCGGGCCCGAGGAACAGACCAATGTCAGGCCGCAAGATCAGCTTCTGGGAACAGCACATTGAGAAGATCTACCTCGGCCTGGCCGCCGCCGGGTTGCTCGGCGTCGTGGCTTGGCAGCTCGGCTCGCCCGCGGCAACGGTCGACGTCGGTAGCGCCAAGGGCGTGCCGCTGGATCAGGCCTACGCGCGGCTTCAGCGTGATGCCGAGGGTCTCAAGACGCGGATCGCCGAGCCCAGCCCACGCGTCCCGGCTTTTCCGACCATCAGCGTGCTCGATGATTTCAAGGCCCGCCTGATCGCCCCGGCCAGCCCCGCGCCCAAGCTGGCGTGGACACCCGCCGGGCCAGCGCTCCCGGGCGGTACGCCAGCGCAGGTCCTGACGGCCGGGCGATTCACGCTTTTGCCCTCGCTGCCCGGCCCGGGCAAGACGGTTGCGCACGCCTTCACGCAGACCATCGACGCATCCGAGGTTGAGCAAGCCGAGGGGCTCAAGGCCCTGGTGCCCAAGACCGCGCCGTTCGACAAGGCCGCCGTCTCGATCGAGGCGCGGCTTGATGGCGAGGCGCTCCGCAAGGCGCTCGAATCTGACCCCGATGGCGACGGGCCGGGCGTGGCGATCCAGCGCTCATGGTGGGAGTCGATGGTCGTGCCGAGCGTTGAGCTCGTGCGTCAGCAGCAGCTTCCTGACGGGTCCTGGGGGCCAGAGTCAGTCGTGCCGGCGATGCCCGGCCGGTTCTCGCTGCAGCCGCTGCTCGGCGGCGTGACTGAAATGGGCGCGCTGCAGGCCCTGATGGCCGAGGCCGGCCCGCGCGAGGAAGAGGTCCTGCGGCCGATGTTCTACCAGCGGGCGAGCCTCGCGGGCGCGCCGGTAGGTGATGAGTGGGTCGCACCCTCTGATGCAACCCAGCAGGCCGCGGATCCCAACGACAAACTGGGCCCGCTGCAGCGCCGCTTTAATGAGCTGGGCAACCAGGAAGTCCGCGTCCAGAAACAGCTTGACGCAGTGCGCAACCCCGGCGCGGGTGGACGTGGCCCCGGCGGCGGACGCGGCCCAGGTGGTGGCGGCGGCCCCGGTGGTGGCGGTGGCGGTGGCGGTGGCGGTGGTGGTGGTAGTGGTGCGGGCTCGGGCGATGGTGCCGCGGCTCAGATCGCCACGCTCACGCGCCGGCTCGAAGCTCTTCGCAAGGACAAGCTGGCCCTCGCCAAGCAGATTTCCGACCTTGGCGGCAAGTTAGCGCAGCCCAGCACCCGCACCAGCACGCAGGAAATTTCCAGCATCCTCTCGCAGCAAGACGTGAAGATCTGGGCCCATGATCTGACGGCCACGCGCGGGCAGACCTATCGCTACAAGCTCCGCGCTCTGGTCAACAACCCGCTCTTCCAGCGGGCTCGCGAGCTCAAACCCGAGCAGGCCGATCTTGCCAAGGCCCCCACTTTGGCGCTCGACGCGGGCGTCTGGTCCGCGCCAACCCGCGTGGATGACGAGGTTTACTACTTCATCACCAAGGCCTCGGGCGTTGATACGACCCGGAATACCTCGATTGCGCAGGCCGAGCTCTTCAAGTTCACCTGGGGCTACTGGCGCCGCGGGTCGGTCTTGATGGAGCCAGGCGACCCGGTGCTGGCGCGAGTTCGCGTGCCCGACGCCAGCAAGATCTCTACCGAGCCCGCGCCAACCCCCGGCGGCCAAAGCCCCGGCCAGTTCCCCGGCCAGCCCCTCAGGCCCACGCCTCCGGGCAACCCTGGGATCAGCCCCGGCGGCCCAGGTGGCCCCGGCGGTCCCGGCGGCCCCATTGGACCCGGCGGCGGTCTGAGCCCAGGCGTCGGCCCCGGTGCCGGCCCCGGCGGGCCCCCGGGTGCAGGCCCGGTTGGTCAACCGCAGCCGCTGGCAGGGCCGCTTCCGACTATCGAGGTCGAGCTCGAGCGAGACGCTTTCTTGCTCGACGTGCTTGTCCGCCCGTCCCGCGGCAACAAGGACGAGCGCGTCGCGTTGCTGCGCGATCTGGGCGGCATCGTCGTCGTGCGTGAGCCCGCCGCCGAGCGCGGCGAGCTGCTCGATCGGCTCGAAGCCTCAAGCATCAAGGGTGACCAGCAGATCAAGGGCTCGCCTGCGGCGGCAGCGCAAGGCGGCAACCCAGCACCCGGGCGTCCAGCCGGCGAACCCCCGCGACCTCCTTCACCAGGCGGCGGCGGCGGTGGCGGCGGCGGTGGGGGGTGAGCACGCAGGCCCGCCCCGGGACGAGACAGGCTCCTTCGACCTGAACCGAACGCCCTCTGGGCGACGGGACCGTGCCAGCGGCGGCTCCATGAGCGCTCCTGCTGGCCTTGCCGGGTCCTCCAGAAACCCGAAGTGCCCCATCGGCACCGTGCTGCGCGAGGCCCGGCGGCCGCATGATGCGAAAACCCTAGGCGGTCGCGGAAACCAACGGCTGGACCACGGGTTTTTTACCTATCTGCCCCCCGAGAGTTGCCGCGCGGCCGCGGTGGGTGTCGGAAGGTGTGGACAGAGTGCGAAAAACTACGACATAAGCGCAGGTTTGCGTGGACTCGAATTCTGTTCGGTGTTCTGTAAAAAGAAAAGTTGAAGAGAGCTTGACGATGGAAGGGCCGGGGATAAACTCTCCACCCCACCGGATAAGCCGCGAGGCGAGTCTGGCGGGGAACTCAGCGGCGAGGTTCAGTCTTCGTCGGTGAGTGAAGTGGCCGGGCTTGCCCGGTCAGTTCTTTGAGAACCAGAGAGCAGCGGATAACATGCGAGCGATCGCTTGGGGTAATTCCCTTGCGTGAGGCTCGACATGTTTGGACGATATGCCGAGGCAATCGAGCGTAACTGAAAAACAATCGTACTCAATTAATTGCGGAGCCAAGGCCAGAGCGGGAAGCAAGGGTTCAGCGTAAGCTGTGTCCGAGTTTCACGGCGATGGGTTGGCGTGATCTGCAAGGGTATACGGTGGATGTCTTGGCGTCCAGAGGCGATGAAGGACGTAGAAGCCTGCGATAAGCTCGGGCGAGCTGGCAATCAAGCATTGACCCCGAGATCTCCGAATGGGGAAACCCACCCGTCAGGGTACCCAACGCTGAATGTATAGGCGTTGTGGAGCGAACGAGGGGAACTGAAACATCTCAGTACTCTCAGGAAAGGAAAGCAATAGCGACTCCGTAAGTAGCGGCGAGCGAAAGCGGATGAATCCGTCATGCGAGAGAACGCGTTGGAATACGCGGCCAAAGAAGGTGAAAGCCCTGTACCCGCCAGCGGAGGATGCCCTCGAGTAGATTCGGGCTCGTGGAACCCGGATTGAACATGGGGAGTCCACTCTCCAAGGCTAAGCACTCCTGGACGACCGATAGTGAACCAGTAAGGCGACTGAACGATGAAAACAACCCTTATCAAGGGTGTGAAAGAGAGCTGAAACCGTATACTTACAAGCGGTCGCGGCCCTTCGGGGTTGCGGCGTACCTTTTGCATAATGGGCCCGCGAGTTGGTCTGTGCGGCGAGCCTAAGCCCTACCGGGGCGGAGGCGGAGCGAAAGCGAGTCTGAATAGGGCGCTAAGTCGCACGGGCTAGACGCGAAACCTAAGTGATCTACCGTTGGCCAGAGTGAAGGGCGGGTAACACCGCCTGGAGGCTTGAACGCGTGAACGTTGAAAAGTTCTGCGATGAGCTGACGGGAGGATTAAAAGTATAATCAAACTGGGAGATAGCTCGTTCTTTCCGAAATACCTTTAGGGGTAGCCTTGTGTATGTCTGCTGGAGGTAGAGCTACTGGATGGACTGAGGGGTCTACCCGATCACCTGGTTCAACCAAACTCCGAATGCCAGCAGATGAAGCACGGGAGAAAGTCCCCGAGTGACAATATCCGGGGACAAGAGGAGAAAAATCCTGACCACCGGCTAAGGTCCCTAAATCACGCTAAGTTCGAAAGGAAGTCAGGGTGCAAAGACATCCGGGATGTTGGCTTAGAAGCAGCCATCATTTAAAGAGTGCGTAATAGCTCACCGGACGAGGATCCTGGCGCCGATAATTATCGGGAATAAGCGTGATGCCGAAGCCGTGGACTCATTGAGTGGTAGGAAAGCGTTGCTGGGGCGGTGAAGCGGTCCGGGAACGGGTCGTGGAGCGTCAGCAAGTGAGCATGCGGGCTTGAGTAACGATAAAGCCGGTGAAAATCCGGCTCGCCGTAAGCCTAAGGTTTCCTGGGGAAGGTAAATCCGCCCAGGGTTAGCCGGGACCTAAGACGAGGCTGAAAAGCGTAGTCGATGGAAATCAGGTCAATATTCCTGAGCCAATGCCAAAAATGTGACGGAGTTGCGGACTACACGGGACTGTTAGATGTCCAGGCCTCTGGCCGATGTGTGGAAAGTGACTTCCTAGAAAATCTGGCGTG